>LNFM01001107.1_pt1 | contig 63521 bp, 59 predicted proteins | sample 596031 | NCBI WGS metagenome assembly LNFM01 (sample SAMN04254537, study PRJNA301005) | activated carbon metagenome | isolation source: dual media filters at the Ann Arbor, Michigan drinking water treatment plant | place: USA: Ann Arbor
AAGTTCAGGTCGGCGACTTCGTGTCGGTGGCCATCGACGCCGTCGAAAACGGCTACGGCGACACCATCCTGAGCCGCGACAAGGCCAAGCGCCTGGCGTCCTGGATGAGCCTTGAAAACGCACTCGAGTCGGGCGAATTCGTCACCGGCACGGTCAGCGGCAAGGTCAAGGGCGGCCTGACGGTGCTGGTCAACGGCATCCGCGCCTTCCTGCCGGGCAGCCTGCTGGACACCCGCCCGGTCAAGGACATGACGCCCTACGAGGGCAAGACCATGGAGTTCAAGGTCATCAAGCTCGACCGCAAGCGCAACAACGTCGTGTTGTCGCGCCGCGCTGTCGTCGAAGCTTCGATGGGCGAAGAACGCGCCAAGCTGCTGGAAACCCTGTCCGAAGGCGCCATCGTCAACGGCGTGGTCAAGAACATCACCGAATACGGTGCGTTCGTGGACCTGGGTGGCATCGACGGCCTGCTGCACATCACCGACATGGCCTGGCGCCGTGTGCGTCACCCCAGCGAAGTGGTGACGGTCGGCCAGGAACTCACCGCCAAGGTGCTGAAGTTCGACGCCGAGAAAAACCGCGTCAGCCTGGGCCTGAAGCAACTGGGCGACGACCCGTGGCACGGTGTGTCGCGCCGCTACCCCAACAGCACGCGCCTGTTCGGCAAGATCACCAACATCGCCGACTACGGTGCGTTCGTGGAAATCGAACCCGGCATCGAAGGCCTGGTGCACGTGTCCGAGATGGACTGGACCAACAAAAACGTCGCTCCCGCCAAGGTCGTCACCCTGGGCGAAGAAGTCGAAGTCATGGTCCTGGAAATCGACGAAGACAAGCGCCGTATCAGCCTGGGCATGAAGCAGTGCAAGGCCAACCCGTGGGAAGAGTTCTCTTCCAACGTGAAGCGCGGCGACAAGGTCAAGGGCCCCGTCAAGAGCATCACCGACTTCGGTGTCTTCATCGGCCTGACCGCCGGCATCGACGGCCTGGTTCACCTGTCCGACCTGTCCTGGCACGAACCCGGCGAAACGGCCGTGCGCAACTACAAAAAGGGCCAGGAAGTCGACGCCATCGTGCTGGCCGTGGACGTGGAACGCGAACGCATCAGCCTGGGCATCAAGCAGCTCGACACCGACCCGTTCACGAGCTTCACCACGGTCAATGACCGCGGTGCCATCGTCAACGGCAAGGTCAAGAGCGTCGACCCGCGCGGCGCCGAGATCCAGTTGAACGAAGACGTCACCGGCTACCTGCGTGCCTCGGAAATCAGCCGCGACCGCGTCGAAGACGCCCGCAACATGCTGAAGGAAGGCGACGACGTCAACGTCATGGTGATCAACGTCGACCGCAAGATGCGCTCGATCCAGTTGTCCATCAAGGCCAAGGACAACGCCGACGAGCAGCAGGCCATGCAAGGCCTGAAGCAGAGCAACGAGCGTGAAAACGCCGGCACCACGAGCCTGGGCGCCCTGCTGCGCGCCAAGCTCGACAAGGGCAACGAATAAACGTTGGCCCTTGCGGCCAGGGCCCAGCGGGTCCTGGCCGGCACCACCAGGGGCTTCGGCCCCTTTTTCTGGCCCTGCAGCAACCCCAGATCGGCCGCACCCTCGATGACCCGCTCCGACCTCGTCACCCGCTTGGCCGAACGTTTTTCGCAGCTCACGCAGCGCGACACCGAGTTCGCCGTCAAGACCATCCTGGACGCCATGTCCGATGCGCTGGCGCGTGGCCACCGCATCGAGATCCGCGGTTTCGGCAGCTTCAGCATCAACCGCCGCCCGCCTCGCGTGGGGCGCAACCCGCGCAGTGGCGAACAGGTCACCATCCCCGAAAAGCTGGTGCCGCATTTCAAGCCGGGCAAGGCCCTGCGTGAAGCCGTCGACGACCGCCTGTCGCAAGACACCTCGTCGGATTGACGTGCACACGGCCGCCACGGCGCGGCTGGCCTTCTAGAATCGGCGCCGCATGCGCCTCATCTCCTGGCTGATTCGGGCCTTCATCTTCTTCGCCTTGTTCGCCTTCGCGCTGAACAACCAGCAACCGGCCATCGTGCGCTGGTTCTTTGGTGTGCAGTGGCAGGCGCCCATGGTCATCGTCGTGCTGGCGGCCTTTGCGGCCGGCTGCGCCGTGGGCGTGCTGGCCATGCTGCCTGACCTGTGGCAACGCTGGCAGTTGACGCGCCAGCTGAAGCCCGCAACGCCGGCGCCGGCCGCCGCGCCGCCAGGCGCGGCCATGCCCGCGGAGTTTGCCGCCGAACACCCGCCCCGCGTGGGCCCCTGATCAGACACGCCCATGGACTTCGAGCTGCAGTGGCTGTTGATCGGCCTGCCGGCCGTGTTTGCGCTGGGCTGGATGGCCTCGCGGCTGGACCTGCGCCAGCTCAAGCGTGAACGCGACGACTCGCCCCGTGCCTACTTCAAGGGCCTGAACCTGCTGCTGAACGAAAAGCAGGACCAGGCCATCGACGCCTTCATCGAGGCGGTGCAGAACGACCCCGACACGACCGAGCTGCACTTCGCGCTGGGCAACCTGTTCCGCCGCCGCGGCGAATTCGAACGGGCGGTGCGTGTGCACCAGCATCTGCTGGACCGTGCCGACATCAAACGTGCCGACCGCGACCGTGCTCAGCTGGCGCTGGCGCAGGACTACATGAAGGCCGGCCTCTTCGACCGCGCCGAAGCCGCCTGGCGAGCGCTGCAGGGCACGCCTTTCGACGGTGAATCGCAACTGGCGCTGCTGTCGCTGTACGAACGTTCACGCGACTGGGCGCAGGCCGCCCAGGTGGCGCAGCGGCTGCATCAACAGGGCGCGGGCCACTTCATGGACCGCATCGCGCACTACGAATGTGAGCTGGCCGAACAAGCCGACGCTACCGGCGACACGGCTGCCGCCGATGGCGCACTGCAGCGCGCGCTGCAAGCTGCGCCCACCGCTGCACGGCCCGGTGTGCTGGCCGGTCAACGGCTGCGCAAACGCGGCGACCATGCCGGCGCCCTGCACGCCTGGGACGAATTGCGCGCCCGAAGCCCCTCGGCGTTTTTGCTGGTGGCCACGGACTACGCAGCTTCCGCCCAAGCCTGCGGTCAGGCCGACGCGGCGGCGGCCACCCTGTCTGCCGCGCTGCAGGGCACCCCTGCCATCGAACTGTTGCAGGCCCTGGAACAGGTCGACGGCAGCGACGCGCCTCACCGCCTGCCGCGTTTGCTGGCGCACTTGAAGGCTCACCCTTCGCTGTCGGCCGCACAGCTGCTGTTTTCTTTGGCGCCAGGCGAATGGACGGAAGAAGCACGAACCGCCTTGCGTGAAGCCGTGGCCCGCGCCGCACGTCCGCTGCACCGCTACCGCTGCGCCGCCTGCGGCTTCGAAGCCCAGCACCACTTCTGGCAATGCCCGGGTTGTCTGTCGTGGGACAGCTACCCACCGCAAAGGATGGACGCACTCTGACTGTTTTCCCGTCTCCCGCCCTGCGGGAGACGGGGCAATTCAGCGCGCCAGCTGCTGCTCGAACAGCGTCAGCACATCGTTGCGCGACGGCACCTGGCCCTTGCCACCGATGCTGGCCACGCGCCCCGGCCCGGTGATGCCGGCCAGGCCGGGTTCGTGGTCGCAGTAGATGCCCAGCGTCGGCCGGCCCAGCGCTGCGGCCAGGTGGGTGAAGCCGGTGTCCAGCCCCACCACCTGCTGCGCGCCGGCCAGCACGGCGGCCATCTCGCCCACCTTCAGGAAAGGTGGCACGTCGCCGTCGCAGCTGGCGGCAATGCTCTCGGCCAGTGACTGTTCGTCGGGCCGGCCCCAGATGACCAGCGGCGTCCAGCCCATTTCCACCATGCGCCGACCCACGGCCACCCAGTGGCGCTCGGGCCAGAGTTTTTCCTTGCGGCTGGCGTTGGGGATGATCAGACCGTAGGCTGAACGGGGCGTCCAGCCATCGGTGGGCACCTTCAGACCGAAGTCGGGCGGGCGTGTCGGCAGGCCGTAGCCCAGGTGAATCGCAGCCAGCGCGCGACAGCGCAGCACGGCATGGATCTCGCGCGAAACGGCTGCCGTGCGCTGGTAGAACCAGGCCGCCGCGGGTTCGCGGATGCTCTTGCGGTCGTAGCCTGCGACCGGCGCACCGGCCTGGCGCGCCCAGAGTGCGCTCTTCAGCAGGCCCTGCAGGTCCAGCACCAGGTCGTAGGGCTCGCGCCGCAACTCGCTGCGCAGTTCACCCATCGCCTTCCAGGTGGCGGGGCTCAGCAGTTGCTGGCTCCATTTGCGCCATTGCGTGGGCAGCACACGCCGCACGCCCGGGTGCATCTTCGGGATGGCGGCAAAAGGGGCTTCGACCAGCCAGTCGATCTGCGCACCGGGCAGGTGGGCGTGGATGTCGGCCACCACCGGCAGGGCGTGCACCACGTCGCCCATCGAGGATGTCTTGACGATGAGGACACGTGGCGGGTTCAAGGCTGTTGGCGTTCTTTGACGAGCTGGGGGTTCAGCTGCGGATCGTTGTACATCTTGAACTGCCGGTAAACCTTGAAAAAGGCCTTGCCAGCGGCCGTTTCTGACAGCAACCCGTCCAGGCAATGGCCCAGGTCGGTGCGTTGTTCCTGCAGCCGCGCCAGCTTGGCCTGGCTGCTGTCGCGGTGGGCCTGGTCGACGTCCTGCCGGCGGGTCTGCTCGGCCATGGCCTTCAACTTGAGCGACACGATGGACAGCCGGTCGATGATGCTGCCGGCCGTTTCGCTGTTCAGCCGCGCCCCGGCAGGCACCTGCGACAGCGGCGCGGCGCTGCGGGCCGAGGTTTCGTCGACCAGGCCCAGGGCCAGCAGCAGCAGCTCGTCGACCCTTTCGGTGGCGTCGTTGCGCGCCTGGTTGAAGCGGTCGATGGCACGTTTGTTGGCCGCGATCTCGGCGTCGGCCACGGTGGTGCGGCGCGCCAGGTCTTCTTCGGCCCACAGCAGGCAGTTGTTGCGGTGGTTGGCCTGCACCCAGCGCCACAGCTCGGTGGACGGTGCGGGTGCTTCGGTTTGTGGCCAGCCCGGCTGGGCCAGCAACTGGTCGTGCAGGTGGCTCACCTGGCTGGCGAGCAAGGGCGGTGACTGCGTCATCGTGGTGGGCCGTGCAGGCCAGGGTGGGCGCCAGATGCGCTGGCAGAATCGTCCGGATTATCTGCTGCCCATGCCTGCCTCCCCATCCCCAACCCTGATCGTGCGCTTGCGCAACTGGGTGGGTGACGTGACCCTGAGCCTGCCCCTGCTGCAAAGGCTGGCGGCGCACGGCCATGAGCTCACGCTGCTGGGCAAGGGCTGGGCGCGTGACCTGCTGGCCGGCGAAGGATGGCCCGTGCATGTGCTGGCCAAGACAGGCACCGAGAGGGTGCAGCAGTTGCGCGGTCTGCGGCGAACGCTGCGGCCGGGCCCGACAAGCCCAGCCGGCCGCATCAACGCGCTGTGTCTGCCGGATTCGTTTTCCAGTGCACTCGAATGCCGTCTGGCGGGCCTGCATGCCCTGGGTCACGCCTGGGAAGGTCGCAGCCTGCTGCTGAGCCGTGCCCTGCCCCGCCAGCGCGGTGTGCACGAACTGCAGGTGTACTGGCAACTGGGCGACGCGCTGCTGGGGCACGCCGCGGCCCTGCCTTCACACATCGACTTGAAAGTCACCGACACGCAGCGCGCCAATGCCAACGCTCTGCGCGAAGCCCACGGCATCAAGGCCGGCTGCATCTGCATCTGCCCCTTTGCCGGCGGCACCTGGAACCAGGCCGACAAGACCTGGCCCGGTTTCGCCGACTTCGTGGCCCACGGCTTGCCCGCGCTGAAGCGCACGGTGGTGGTGTGCCCGGGGCCGGGTGAAGAAGAGCGCATCGCGCATGTGCAGTTTCCCGGCGCCCGGGTCTTGCCAGGTGTCGACCTGGGCACCTACGCAGCCCTGCTGCATGACGCAGCCGCGATGGTCAGCAACGACACCGGCCCGGGCCACATGGCCGCCGCGGTGGGCACCCCGCTGATCAGCGTGATGGGGCCCAGCGACCCCAGCTTGTGGCACCCCTGGGGCCCGCGGGTGCAGGTGCTCGGTGGCCAAGGCGCCTGGCCGGATGCGGCCCAGGTGATGCAGGCGCTGCAACAGGCCCTGGCCGGGCGCTGAGAACAGGCCGCGGGGGCTTCATCCCCCGCCCGGGGCACCCCCGCTCGGGTGCCCTCTGCATGCACCGCGCCGGGGGAATGACCGCTGGCGGCCCGGTTCGCAGAATTCCCATCAGCCCGCCACGTTGTGCACCCGAACAGCACACGGGGCAGGCGAACCGGAAAACCTCATCAACCTCATCGAACCCTTCAAGGAGCCCACCATGATCCGCAACTTCATCGCCCTGCTGATGGCTGTTTTCGCGCTCAACGCCTTCGCCGCCGCCGACGTCAACCAGGCCACCCAAGCCGAACTGGAAAGCGTCAAGGGCATCGGGCCCGGCCTGTCGGCCAAGATCCTGCAGGCACGCCAGAACGGCAACTTCAAGAACTGGGACGACCTGGTCGACCGCGTCGGAGGCATCGGCCCGGGCAACGCAGCGCGCTTTTCGCAAGCCGGCCTGACGGTGGGCGGCGCGGCCTACGACGGCAAGCCCGTCGAAGCCAAGGCCGCGAAGGCCCCCCGTGCGCCGAAGGCCGATGCCAAGGCCGAGCCGAAGGCCGGCAAGGGCAAGTCCTCGGACAAGACCGGCGCCTGAAGCGACAGGCCCGTGCGGCCCGCGCTGCGCCGCGCGTTCGCCCGCTCAGGGCAACAACACATCGGGCCCGGCCGCGCTTTCGCGTCGCCGGGCCGGTGTCGTCAGTTCCCAGCCGAAAAACTGGAGCACCTCGTCCTTGCGCGCGACGGTGTCGGCCTCACCCAGCGCCATCAGTTCCTGCGTGAAAGGCGCTTCGAACAGCAGATAGCTGGCCAGCGCGGAGCCGCGCGCTGCATCACCCTGCCCGCCCACGCCCACCCCGCCCAGCAAGGCGCGCACTGGCACCGGCAAGGCCAACAGATGCCTCGCGGCGATGTCGTCCAGGCGCTGCGATGGCGAGATCACCAGCGCTTCCAGCGGCTTCAGCGGGGTGTCGGCCAGCGCCGATTCGGGCAGCAGCGCCAGCGTGCGGTTGATGCGTCGCATGCGTTCGATGTCCACCGCCAACGCGTCCAGGAAGATGCTGGCCATCGCATGGCCGGCAATCTGCGCCAGGTTCGGGTAGTCGTGTGTGGCCACGACTCGGCCGGTGGGTTCCTGCATGCGGCCAGCGCCGATGATGAGCAGGCGCATCGCCCCCAGGTGCACGGCCGGCGACAGCGGTGCGGTCTGGCGCATCGAACCGTCGCCGAACCAGCCTTGTTCACCCGCCACGTGCAGCGACGTCGCCGGAAAGACAAAGGGAATGGCCGACGACGCCAGCAGGTGCGCGTGTGTCAGCCGCGACTGCACGGCCACCCGCTGCGAACGCTGCCAGGGTTCGATGGCTTTGGCCGCGTCGAAGAAGGTGAAGTGCTCGCCCGTCGTGTAGCTCGAAGCAGTGACCGCCAGCGCATGCAGGTGTTTCTGCTCGAACATCATCGGCAGCCGCTCCAGCGGCACCATGCGCTGCAGCAGTTGCGCCAGCGGCGTGTTGTCCAGCAAGGACCTGGGCCTGGCACGCCGCCAGCGGGCGATCAGCCAGCCCACCGACATCATGGTCAGCCACTGCGCACCCGAGCGGATGACACCCAGCGAATCGGACCGGTAGACCTGTTCGGTGCCGAAGTTCTGCCACACCTTGGCCAGCACCTCGACCGACGCTTCGAAGCGGTCGGCGTTGGCCGCCAGCGCGGCGGCATTGATGGCGCCGGCCGAGGTGCCGCAGATGACACCGAAGGGGTTGCGCAAGCGGGCCAGCGGGCCCAATGCCTCGCGCCGGATGCGGGCCAGCGCCCGCAACACACCCACCTGGTAGGCGGCACGGGCCCCGCCGCCACTGAGCACCAGGGCCGTGAGCGGTGTTTCGTACATGTGCCCCGACTTTACGGCCGGGGCACAGGGGCTCAATCGCCGTGTTTGCCCTTGCCCCGACCCTTGTCACCGTGGCGATCGTCACGCCGGTCATCACGTTTGTCGTGACGGTCATCGCGTCGGTCGTCCCGGCGATCTGCGCCGCGGTGGCCCTTGCGCACATGGTTGTCGTACCACCCGTGCTGCACGAAGTAGACCGGCACGCCACAGGCCCCGTAGTCGCGGCAGTGTTTGCGCCAGTTCTTGCGGTGGCCCGGTGGCACCCACATGTACACCGGCGGCGGTGCCTGGTGAACCACGGCCGGCCGCGCGATGATGACCGGCTGCGCCACCACCACCTGCGGTTGCGGGAAGCGGCCGATGTCAATGCGGCCGTAGACACCGGGCTGGCTGATCTGCACCGACACACCCACTTCGGTGGCCTGCGCGCTGCCGGCTGCCAACAGCGCCAGGGCTGCCCCGGCGGCCAGAAAAGCTGACTTCAGGTGGTGGTTCATGGTCTCTCCAAGGGTGCGGTGACTTCACCCAACGTTGGACCGCCCGACTTGGATGTCAGTAGATACAGAGGTTTTCATTCGTAAACGATGTGCGCCACCCCGCCGTGCGCCAGCCCGCGCCAGCGGCCCAGGGCTTCGTCGCAGGGCCAGAAGCGTGCGGCGTCGCCCAGGTCGAGTTCGGCCGACACATCGGGCCGCTTCAGTCGCAGGCGCACGTGCAGGCCCTGCACCAGGGTGCCTTGATCGCTTTCCACCTGCCGGGCGGGCCACAACTTCAGCACGTCAGCCACCGGTGGCATGCCGCCGTTCAGGTCCACGGCCAGGTAGCGGCCAAAGCGGGCCCGTGCCGCCGCCAGGTCCCAGACCTGGTTGACGTTCAGCCGCAGGCCACCCGAAAAGCGGTCGGGCTGCAGCTTGCCCTGGATGATGACCAGCTGGTCCTCGGCCATCAGCTCGCGCTGTTCGGCAAAGACCTCGTCGTTGGCCACCGCTTCGATGGCCTCGGTGCCGTCGTCGAGCTTGAAGATGATGACGCGACCCCGCTGGCCGTTGACCACACGCGGGTCGGTCACGATGCCGGCCAGCAGCTGCGGTTCCCGGCTGTCCACCAGGTCAGCGATGGGCTGGCGGCAGAAACGCCGCACTTCGTCTTTCCAGGCATCGAAGAGGTGGCCCGACAGATAGAAGCCCAGCGCCGCCTTTTCGGCCACCAGGCGCTCGCGGATGTCCCATGGCTGCACGGCCACCAATGCAGGTTCCTGGCTGCTGCTGCCATGGCTGTCGCCATCGCCCATGTCGAACAGCCCCACCTGCAGCACATTGGCCTGCTGCGTCTCTGCCCAGTCGAAGGCCAGGCCCACACTGACCAGCAGCGCGGCGCGGCCGCCGTGGCCGTCGGGGTGCAGGCCGTCGAAGGCACCGGCCTTGACCAACGCTTCCACGGCACGTTTGTTGACCGCCTTGCGGTCGACACGCGCGCAGAAGTCGAACAGGCTGCGGAAGGGCCCGCCGCCTTCGCCAGAGCGACCTTCACGTGCCGCCACGATGGCCTCGACCGCGCCCTGCCCCGTGCCCTTCACCGCACCCAGCCCATAGCGCACGGTCTTGTCGTCGATGGGCTCGAAGCGGTGGGTGCCGCGGTTGATGTCGGGCGCGTCGAAACGGATGCCGAAGACCTTGGCGTCGTTCAGCAGCACCTTCAGCTTGTCGGTGTTGTCGGCTTCGACCGTCATGTTGGCGGCATAGAACTCCGCCGTGCAGTGCACCTTGATCCAGGCCGTGTGGTACGCCAGCAGCGAATAGGCAGCGGCATGGCTCTTGTTGAAGCCGTAGCCCGCGAACTTCTCCATCAGGTCGAAGATCTCGTTGGCCTTGTCGGCCGACAGGCCCTTGGCCGCCGCGCCTTCCAGGAAAACCACGCGCTGCTTGACCATCTCTTCGGGCTTTTTCTTGCCCATGGCCTTGCGCAGGTTGTCGGCGCTGCCCAGCGAATAACCGGCCAGCACCTGCGCGGCCAGCATCACCTGTTCCTGGTAGACGAAGATGCCGTAGGTTTCCGCCAGCACCGGCTCCAGCAGCTTGTGCGGGTAGACGATGTCTTCCTTGCCGTTCTTGCGCGCGCAGAAACTGGGGATGTTTTCCATCGGCCCCGGCCGGAACATCGCGTTCAGCGCAAACAGGTCTTCGATGCGGCCCGGCCGCGCTTCGCGCAACATGCCCTGCATGCCGCGGCTTTCAAACTGGAACACGGCTTCGGTCAGGCCGTCGCTGAAGAGGCGGTAGACCCTGGCGTCGTCCAGCGGCAGGTTTTCGTAGGCAAAGTTCTCGCGCCCCGGGCGCCGTTTGCGGATCGATTCCTTGGCCAGTTCCAGGATGGTCAGCGTGGCCAGGCCCAGGAAGTCGAACTTCACCAGGCCGATGGCTTCGACGTCGTCCTTGTCGAACTGGCTCACCGCGCTGTCGCTGCCGGGCTGCTGGTACAGCGGGCAGAAGTCGGTGATCTTGCCCGGCGCAATCAGCACACCGCCGGCGTGCATGCCGATGTTGCGCACCAGGCCTTCCACCCGCGTGGCCAGCGCCAGCAGTTCGGCCACTTCTTCTTCGGCCTTTTCGCGCTGTTCGAGTTCGGGCACCTCTTCACGCACGTAGATCAGGCCCGGGTCCGGGTCGGCCGGCATCGGCGCCAGCGTGTAGGTCTTGCCCGGCAGGCCGGGCACCAGCTTGGCCACGCTGTCCACGTGCCCGTAACCCATGCCCAGCACACGCCCCACGTCGCGCAGCGCGGCCTTGCTGGCCATGGTGCCGAAGGTGGCGATCTGGCTGACCGCGTTGCGGCCGTACTTGTCCTTGACGTACTCGATGACGCGGTCGCGGTTGCCCTGGCAGAAGTCGATGTCGAAGTCGGGCATCGACTTGCGTTCCGGATTCAGGAAACGCTCGAACAGCAGGTTGTAGCGCAGCGGGTCCAGGTCGGTGATGAACAGCGCGTAGGCCACCAGCGAACCCGCGCCAGAACCCCGGCCCGGCCCCACCGGGCAGCCATTGGCCTTGGCCCAGACGATGAAGTCCGACACGATGAGGAAGTAACCCGGGAAGCCCATCTGCACGATGACACCGAGCTCGAATTCCAGACGCTCAACGTAGCGGGCACGTTCACGGTCGCGCTGCGCGACGTCGGGGTACAGCGCGGCCAGGCGCCGCTCCAGGCCTTCGAAAGACACCTGCCTGAAATAGGCTTCGGTGGGCATGCGCTGCCCGTCCACCACCGGCGTGGGAAAGTCCGGCAGCTGCGGCTCGCCCAGCACCAGGCTCAGGTTGCAGCGCTGCGCGATCTGCACCGTGTTGGCCAGTGCCGACGGCAGGTCGGCAAACAGCGCTTCCATCTGCGCCTGGGTCTTGAAGTGCTGGTCACGTGTGAAGCGCTTGATACGCCGTGGGTTCGACAGCGTCTCGCCTTCGGCCACGCAGACCCGGGCCTCGTGGGCGTCGAAGTCGTCGGGCTCCAGGAACTGCACCGGGTGCGTGGCCACCACGGGCAGTTGCAGCCGCGCGGCCAGTGCCGCGGCGGCCCGCACATGGGGCTCGTGTGCAGGCAGGCCCGCGCGTTGCAGTTCGATGTAGAAACGGCCTGGGAACAAGTCGGACAAGCGTTCGGCCATGGCCGCTGCACGGTCGTTTTCGCCGGACACCAGGGCCATGCCGACAGCGCCCAGGTCACCGCCCGACAAGGCAATCAGGCCACCGCCCAGTTCGGCCAGCCAGTCCCACTTGATCCAGGCCTGCGCGCGCTGCGCATTGCTGACCCAGCCCCGCGCCAGCAGTTCGCACAGGTTCAGGTAACCCTGTTTGTTCTGCACCAACAGCAGAAGGCGGCTGGCCTGGCGGTCGCCGCCCGGCGCACCGCCGTTGGGTTCCATCAGCACGTCGACACCGATGATCGGCTTGACGCCCTTGCCGCGGCAGGCGCGGTAGAACTTGACGGCGCCGAAGAGGTTGTTCAGGTCGGTGATGGCCAGCGCGCCCTGCTGGTCGGCCCGCGCGGCGGCGGCCAGGGCGTCGATGCGCAACATGCCGTCGACGACGGAAAACTCGGTGTGGGTGCGGAGGTGGATGAAGGGCATTGGGGCATTCTAGGGAACGGGGTGTCGCTGGCCCGCGTTTTGGGGCGGCAAAGGTGGGCATGGGCAGACTGGGGCGCTTCGCTGTGGCGGTCTCCGCTTCGCTGCGACTGCCTTGCGGTGCTCGGTCTCCTGGCCCCGTCGCAGAACTCGCTGCGCGCCCTGCGGGCGCTACGCTCAAACAGCTGCGACGAGTCAGTTGACGAAGCGCGCTGCGCGCGCGGCCAGGAGCCCTGCGCTCCTCAGCGCCACAGAGGCGCGCCCCAGCCTGCCCATGCCCACCTTTGCTGAGGCGGATGGGGTTTTTCGACCCGCGAACACCGGCAGTTCCAGCGGCAGGTGACGCCTGTGTGCGGAGTGCTCTGGGCCGGCGAGCAGCGCAGGGTCGGGGTCGGCGCGCGAAGCGCGCAACGTCAACTGACTCGCCGCATCTGTCTGAGCGCAGCGCCCACAGGCCGCGGAGCGAGTTATGCGGCGCGACCCCGGCTCGAGCAGCGCAGCGAAGTCGGCGCAAAGCGCCGACCGGCACAGCGCGCTCCGCACACAGGCGTCACCTGCCGCGCCGCCACAGACTTCAACCCTTCGATCGCCACACAAACGGGAACAGCACCTGCTTCCAGAACCCGTTCGGCACATAGTCACCCACCACGCCGTACTTCGATGGCCACACGCGATCGCTCTGCACGGCCGTGCCGAACAGGTGGTCGATGAACGCAAAGTGCGCCGCGTAGTTCTTGTCGATGGCTTCGTCGTCCTGCGAGTGGTGCCAGTGGTGGAAGTTGGGCGTCACGATCACGTAGCGCAGCGGCCCCAGGCGCACGCTGACGTTGGCGTGGTTGAACACCGCCTGGAAACCGACGACCACGATGTAGGCGTCGATGACTTCCTTGCTGAAACTCAGCACGAAGATGGGTGCCAGCACCAGCGTGCGCGTGATGATCAGCTCGACGATGTGCTGGCGCGAGCCCGCCATCCAGTCCATGTGCTTGGCGCTGTGGTGCACCGCGTGCAGGCGCCAAAGCAGCGGCACTTCGTGGTAAGCGCGGTGGGTCCAGTACTGCACCAGGTCGGCCACCAGGATGATGGCCAGCAACGCCACCACGAAGGGCAGGTCGTGCACCCAGGCCTGCACCCCTTCCTTGGCGGCCCAGCCGAAGAGCTTGTGCACCAGCAGGTTCACCGCCAGCAACACGAAACCCACCAGCATGTGGTTGACGATGAAGTGGTGGAAGTCGGTCTGCCATTCGGGCCGGAACACCGGCTGGTCCTTGCGCAGCGGGAACAGTTTTTCGATGAACACGAAGATCAGCGCGCTGCCCAGCAGGTCCAGGATGAACCAGTCCAGGCCGATGTAGGGCGTGTCGTCGGGAAAGTTGGGGTCCACCTGCACCTGGTGCGCGCCCAGCAGCAGCGTCAGCGCGATCAGCGTGAATGCGCCGGCGGCCAGCCAGCGCGCCCGGCCCCGCACGATGTTGAAGAGCGACAGGCCGCCCGACAGCACCAGCGACCAGTACATCACCTGGCGCAGCACATCGACGTTGTAGCTTTTGCGCAGCTGCGGCGTGGTCAGGTATTCCGGGAAGTGGAAGGCCAGCACACCCAGAAAACACAGGATGGCCAGCGACAGTGCAATGACCCCCGACACGAGGCCGCGCCCGGTGCGCAGTTCGCCGTGGGATTCGGTCAACTGGTTGAGTTTGTCGAGCATGGCTGGGGCGGTGGCTGGTGTTGCCCGGGATTATCTGGCGCCTCCCTAGAATGCCCGATGTGGATGCCGTTTCGATCGTTGCCGCCTACCGTTTTGTCGAACTGCACGACTGCGCTGCGCTGCGCGAACAACTTGATGACCGTGCGCAGTCCGCCGGCCTGAAGGGCACCGTGCTGCTGGCGCCCGAAGGCATCAACTTCACGCTGGCGGGCGCGCCGACCGCAATGCAGGGTTGGCTGGATGCGCTGCTGGCCGACGCCCGTTTCCAGGGCCTGGAACTCAAGCGGCACCTGGCCACGGCCCTGCCCTTCAAGCGGCTGCGTGTGAAGGTCAAGCGCGAGATCATCCGCATGAACGAACACGGTGTTCGCCCGCAGGCCGGCCGCGCGCCGGCCGTCGACAGCCGCACGCTGGCGCGCTGGCTGGCCGAGGGCCACTGCGACGAAGGACGCCCAGTGGTGATGCTGGACACCCGCAACGGCTTCGAGGTGGACGCCGGTGCCTTCGAAGGCGCCATCGACTGGCGTTTGCAGAAATTCAGCGACTTTCCGGCTGCGCTCGAGGCCCATCGTGCGCAGTTCGAAGGCAAGACGGTGGTCAGCTACTGCACGGGCGGCATCCGCTGCGAAAAGGCGGCGCTGTGGATGCAGGAAGCCGGCATTGCGCATGTGCTGCAGCTGGACGGCGGCATCCTGCGCTACTTCGAAGAGGCCGCCGGCGCGCCCCATTGGCAAGGCCGCTGTTTTGTCTTCGACGAACGTGTGGCGCTGGACGAGCGCTTGCAGGGCCAGGCCGAAGCCGCCGGGGCCGGCACCTGATGGGCCTGCTGCGCCGCCTGATCGGCCTGCTGCTGATCCTGAGCGCCATCGCGCTGGCGCTGTCGCGCACACCCGACTGGCCCGTGGAAACGCTGGTGGCACGCTGGGCGCCACCCCCGTCGGACTTCATCGAAGTCAAGGGCCAGCTCGTGCACCTGCGTGACGAAGGCCCTCGCGACGACCCGATGCCCATCGTGCTGGTGCACGGCACATCGGCCAGCCTGCACACCTGGGAAGGCTGGGTGAAGGTGCTCAAGCGCCAGCGGCGTGTCATCACCTTCGACCTGCCGGGCTTCGGCCTCACCGGGCCGTTCACCGGCGCGTATCCACTCGACAACTACCACGGCGACAACTACGCCCGATTCGTGCTGGACCTGCTGGACACGCTGAAGGTCGAACGGGTGGTCATGGGCGGCAACTCGCTGGGCGGCGAAGTGGCCTGGCGCACGGCTTTCATGGCGCCGCAGCGGGTGGCTTCGCTGGTGCTGGTCGATGCGGTCGGGCCGGCCTTCACGCCCATCGAAGTGCCCATCGGCTTTCAGCTGGCACGGGTGCCGCTGCTCAACCGAGTCAGTGAATGGGCGCTGCCGCGCGAACTGGTGCAGCAGAGTGTGGCCAGTGTCTACGGCGACCCGGCCAAGGTGACGCCCGAGTTGGTGGACCGCTACTTCGAACTCACCTTGCGCGAAGGCAACCGCCGCGCGCTGCGGCTGCGCATGCAGGACCTGGTGATGGGCGAACATGCCGACCGCATCGGCACGCTGAAGCTGCCGACGCTGATCTTGTGGGGCGGTCGCGACCGGCTGATTCCACCCGACTCGGGCCGCCAGTTCCAGCAGCTGATCGCCGGCAGCCAACTGCTGGTGTTCGACGACCTGGGCCACGTGCCACAAGAAGAAGACCCGGCCCGCACGGTGGTGCCGGTGCGGGCCTTCCTGGGGCTGGACTGAGCCAAACCCCCGCCACGCAGGCAAGTGCTCAGCGGTTCGGAATGGCCTTGGTTTCGGGTTCGGGTGGCGGCCGGCCGTCGTGGTGTTGGGTGCCTTGGTGCACCGCCGCCGTGCCCTGTTCACCACGCAGTGCGCGTGCAGCCAGCGCCATCACACCCAGCGCCACCACGGCCAGCAAGAGCAGCAGCACGATCCAGGGCCGCCACCACTGGGCGCCAGGCTGTGCCGCGCGGTTCGACGCACGTCGTTGGGGCTTGGACAGCAAACCCTGCCAGCCGCAGCTGTCGTCCAGGCAGCGGTAGCGGCGCAGGCCGCTTTCGCCGGTGGCCTGTTCGTCGTGCGGCTGCCGGTGCACCCGCTTGACCTCGCCGCCACAACGGCTGCAGCGCTGTCGCGAACTGCCGGAGCGGCCGGGAACCGAGTGGCTGGACGAATGGGGCGAATGGGGCATGAGGCAAAAGAACCTGGGCCGATGACACCGATTTCAGCTCGGAAGTGGGTGCACTGCCTGCCAGGACACGGTCGGCGAGTGCGACTTTTTGCCGCGCCGGATGTGCCGCCTGACGGAGCGACTGACAACGGTATCGGCCGCTTCAAGGGCCGGCTGAAGCCATGCAGAGCTTCAGCGCACCCAGAGCCCCGGCCCGCCGAGCCCTGCCGCAGCCACCTCGCCGACGACGGCTGCGTTCGCAAATCCCTGGCGCCGGAACACGTCGAGCACCGAGTCGACCGCTGTCGGCGCACACGACACCAACAGGCCGCCACTGGTCTGCGGGTCGCTCAGCAGGGCCTGGTCGACGGCGGCGAAGCCCTCGGGCAGCATCACCTGGCTGCCATAACCGGCCCAGTTGCGGCCAGACGCCCCGGTGACAAACCCCTGCTCGGCCAGACTGCGCACACCCGGCAGCAGCGGCACTAGCGCCCAGTCGATGCACAGGCGGCAGTTGGCGCCACGTGCCAGTTCCAGCGCGTGGCCAGCCAGACCGAAGCCGGTGACGTCGGTCAGCGCGTGCACGCCCGGCAGTGCGGCCAGTTCGGGGCCCGGTGTGTTCAGCTGCGTGGTGGTGGCGATCATCTGTGCGTAGCCGGCGTCACCCAGCTGGCCCTTTTTCAGTGCCGCGCTCATCACGCCCACGCCCAGCGGCTTGCCCAGCACCAGCACGTCACCCGGTCGGGCGTCGGCATTGCGCTTCACGCGGCTGGGGTGCACCAGGCCCAGCACCACCAGGCCGTAGATGGCTTCCACGCTGTCGATGGTGTGGCCGCCCGCCACCGGAATGCCGGCCGCGCGGCACACTGCAGCGCCGCCTTCCAGCACACGGCCGATGGTCTGCGTGGACAGCACGTTGATCGGCATGCCCACCAGCGCCAGCGCCATGATGGGCTTGCCACCCATGGCATAGACATCGCTGATGGCGTTGGTGGCGGCGATGCGGCCAAAATCGAAGGGGTCGTCGACGATGGGCATGAAAAAGTCGGTGGTGGCGATCAGCGCCTGCTCGTCGTTCAGCTGGTACACGGCGGCGTCGTCGCTGGTTTCGATGCCCACCAGCAGTTCCCTGGGCACGGGCCACGCGCTGGTGCCTTTCAGGATTTCGCTCAGCACACCGGGTGCAATCTTGCAGCCGCAGCCACCGCCGTGGGACAGCGAGGTCAGGCGCGGTTCTGCGGCTGCCGGGGCGTTTTCGGTCGGGTTCATGCGCGGGTGTCGGTGTTCATGGCAAGAGCTTAGCGGACCCGGCTCGCAAGGCTGTCGGTCGCCTTGCCCTGCCGGCCGTCAGGCGGCCTGCGCCAGCATCACCGCGAACCAGCCCTGCGGGTCGGTCCAGGTCTGCACACGGCCAAATCCCGCCTGGTGCAACAGCGCCTCGAAGTGGGGACGGGTCCACTTGTAGGCGTTTTCGGTGTGGATGCGTTCACCTGCGGCAAAGTGGCGTTCGCCACCCGGCCACTGCACGCTGAGTGCCTGACGCGCCTGCAAATGCATTTCGACGCGGCCGGCTGACACGTCGGCATCTGCGTTGAAAAGCGCCACGTGCTGCCACTGGCGCAGCTCGAAGTTGCTGCCCACCAGGCGGTTCAGGTGGCGCAGCAGGTTCAGGTTGAAGGCCGCGGTCACGCCCAGTGCATCGTCGTAGGCCGGCTCCAGCACGGCGGCTGACTTGAGCAGATCGACACCGATCAGGAGTGCTCCGCCCGCGCTGATGTCACGTGCCTGGCGCAGCAGCTGCACGGCCGCGGCGGGTGCGAAGTTGCCGATGCTGGAGCCGGGGTAGAAGACCAGCGCCGGGGACTCCACCAAACCCGCCGGCAAGGCCAGCCGGGACGAAAAGTCCAGGCCCACACCCACCGTCTGCACGGCCGGGTGCTGGCGCTGCAACTGCACCAGGGCAAGGCGCAGGAAGTCGATCGAGATGTCCACCGCCACATAACGTGCCACCTGGAAGGGCCCCAGCAGGCGTGCCGCCTTCTCGCAGTTGCCGGCCCCCAGGTCGATCATCGTCGCGCCCACACCCACGGCGCCGTGCACAGCATCGGCAATGGCCGCCGCCTGGGCACTCAGGATGGCCGCTTCGGTGCGTGTGGGGTAGTACTCGTCCAGCTGCGTGATGGCGTCGAACAGGCTCGAGCCCAGCTGGTCGTAGAAAAACTTGGGGCAGGCGTGGGCCTGCGGCGCCTGGAGGCCCTGCACGGCTTCGGCGGCCAGCTGGGCGGCGTCGGGCACGTGCAACTGGATGAACCGGGTTTCGTGCATGCGCGGATCCTGCAAAGGCTTCGGGTGGCACGCCGACCAGCAGCGCAAGGGCCTGGCACTGCACCAGACGCGGGGCGGCGAATGTACCAGCGTCGGACGCTTGTGTCGGTGCAGGGGCCACATGCCGCCCCTGGGTGCGCCGTCACACGGTGGCGCCGGAGCGGAGTCTGTAAGCTGCGCCCTCCGAGAAGCGACTGGAGGCCCCATGAGCCAGGCTGCACGCCACCCGCCGCAACAGCCCTCCCCGAGGCTGCCAGCGACATCGACCCTGGCTGCGCGTTATGCGCAGGTCCGCCAGCAGACGCTGACGCTGGCTGCACCGCTGGGCGAAGCCGACTGCCAGGTGCAGTCCATGCCCGATGCCAGCCCCGTGAAGTGGCACCTGGCCCATGTCACCTGGTTTTTCGAGACCTTTGTGCTGGAACGTTTCGAGGCCGGCTTCAAGCCCTTCGACCCCAGCTTCCGCGTGCTGTTCAACAGCTACTACCAGGGGGTGGGCGAGCAACACCCGCGTGCACAGCGCGGCCTGGTCACGCGGCCGGACCTGGCCCGTGTGCTGGCCTACCGCCAGGCCGTGGACCAGCGCATCGCCGAACTCTTGGCCAGCGTGCAGGCCGGCACACCGGAGGCCGCGTGCACCGAGCTCATCGAACTGGGTCTGCAACACGAACAGCAGCATCAGGAGTTGATCCTCACCGACGTGTTGCACCTGCTGTCGTGCAACCCGCTGGCACCGGTCTACCAAACACGGTGGCCGCTGGCGGCGGTCGCGCCGCTCTCGCTGCAGTGGGTGGCCCAAGCCGGTGGGCTGGTCGAGATCGGCCATCCCGGCCCGGGCTTTGCGTTCGACAACGAAAGCCCGCGCCACCGGCACTGGTTGCAGCCCTACGCCTTGGCCAACCGACCCGTGAGCCACGGCGAGTGGGCGCAGTTCGTGGCCGACGGTGCCTACCGCAGCCCACGCTGGTGGACCGCCGCCGGCTGGGACTGGGTGCGTTCGCAGCAGATCGAAGCGCCGCTGTACTGGCGGGCCAGCGACAGCAGCCAAGGCCCGCGACAGTGGCACAGCTTCACCTTGCACGGCCTGGTGCCCATCGACAACGCAACGCCGATCACCCACATCAGCTGGTTCGAGGCCGATGCCTTTGCGCGCTGGTGGTCAGCGCAGCACCCGGATCAGCCCGCGGCCCGACTGCCCACCGAAGCCGAGTGGGAACATGCCACCGAGTCGCTGTCCTTGGCGCAGTTGAACATGGGCAACTTCATGGAGTCGGGCGCCTTGCACCCGATGCCGGCGTCCAGCGCCCAAGTGGGTCTGGTGCAACTGCTGGGCGACGTCTGGGAGTGGACCGCCAGCAGCTACCTGCCCTACCCCGGCTTCAAGGCAGCGGAAGGCGCCGTTGGCGAATACAACGGCAAATTCATGGTCAACCAGATGGTGCTGCGCGGCGGTTCATGCGCCACACCGCGCAGCCACATCCGCAGCAGCTACAGAAACTTCTTTCCCACCGACACCCGCTGGCAGTTCAACGGCCTGCGCCTGGCGCGAGACGGCCACTGAGGCGCCGCCGGCCAGCCCCAGCCGCGATGGGGTTCAGGGCTTGGTGGCGGGTGCCGCTGCCGGCGCACCGGGCGGCGGCGCGCGGAACTTGGCTTCGCGCATCAGCACGCGGTGGAAGCTGTCGGCCTTGTCGAGCCAGCTCACGAAGGCCGGGCCCTTCAGGTTCGAAGGCTTGAAGGCACCCCGCGCCATGAAGGCCTGCCATTCCGGCGTTGCCATCACCTTTTCCAGCAGCTGGTTGTAGTAGGCCACCTGCTCGGCGGTGGCGCCCGGCGTCGTGAAGATGCCGCGCATCATCAGGTACTGCACCGGCACCCCGAAGGACATGCAGGTGGGCAGGTCGGACCAGGCCTGCTGGGCCGTGATCTTGGCCGGGTACTCCAGTTGCCGACCATCGAACACACACAGGGGCCGCAGGGCACCTTCGCGCCACAGCTTTTCGCCTTCGATGGGGTTGTTGACGGTCATGTCAACCTCGCCGGCGGCCAGCGCACGTGCCACGTCGCCGCCACCCTTCAGCGCCACGTAGCTGATGCGGGTGGCGGCTGCGGTTTCGAGCAGCACACTGATGATCTGGTCTTCCTGGCGGCTGCCGGTGCCGCCAAGCTTCATGCTGCCGGGCGGCCGCTTGCGCAGTTCTTCCACCAGCTCAGCGGCTGACTTGTAGGGCGAAGTGGCATTCACCCACAGCGCAAACTGGTCCAGGGCCAGCATCTGCACGGGCGTGATGTCGCGCCAGCTGAAAGCGGTGCCGGTGGCCAGTGGTGTGGTGAACAGGTTCGACAGCGAAATCAGCAGCACATGCGGGTTGCCAGCCGCTGCCTTGGTGTGCAACAGCCCTTCGATGCCCGAGTTGCCCGACCGGTTGACCACGTTCAGCGGCTGCGGCATCAGGCCCTTGTCGGTGACCAGCTTCTGGATGAAACGGGCCATCTGGTCGGCACCGCCGCCGGTGCCCGCTGGCACCACCAGTTCGACAGGCGCGGTGGGTTGCCAGGCCAGCGCTGCAGGGGCGATGGTGGTGAGGCTCAGTGCCAGGCTCAGGCCGGCCAGACAGCGACCGCGATGCAGGCGCGTGGACTTGACCATTGCAGGGCGAGAGGGAGCGTTAGGCGTCAGGGCGGGCTGTGTGGGCAGGGGGAAAACAGACGTCATGGGGTGCTCGGTTGCTAGCCGCTAGTATGGCAATCGGGGGGTGCCGAGACTGTAACCGTGCGGTCACAGAGCGCCCGCTGGCAGCAGCCAAATCCAAAGCGCGCAACTCCGTCACACACGCGACGCGCCCGGCCCGTCCCGAGCCATGCAACACCGCCCGTTCGTCAGCGCGCGGCTTTCACCTCGGCCTGGATCTGTTCGAAGGTGACCAGCTTCTGCGGTGTGTCCAGCAAAGCCTGCTCGGCCATGGCAAACGCGGGGTCGATGGCCAGCGCCTTGCCGAAGGCCTGGCGGGCTTCGTCGAAGCGGTTGTCGTCCAGCAGCTTCAGGCCATTGGCAAACTGGGCGTAGGCGGCCCAGCTCTTGGTGTGCACGCGGTTCACCGCTGGCGGAATGTCGCGGATGTCCATGGCCTGCAGGATGCCGTGCACGACGCGCTTTTGCAGTTCGAAGAACTCGAGCTGCCGGCCTTCGGCCTGCTGCACACCCAGCACCCGCCCGGCCATGACATCCGACACCGCGGTGTTGATGCGGTAGCGGCCCGAACCCGGCCCGGCGGGCCCGGCTTCGTTGTAGACCGAACCGGCGACGACCGTGCCCGCACCCAGCATGCGTGCCGGCGCGGCCGCCGTGGCAGGGTCCACCAGCGGGCTGGCCGCCAGCTTGAGTTCCTGCAGCAGCGTGTCGACCTTTTCGCGTTCCAGCAGTGTCAGCCCGGGCACATGCGACAGGTCGGTGGTGATCATCGCCATCACGGCGCGGTTGAAGGGTGCGCTGCCGGCCGCAGCGCCCGAGGGCCCCTGGTTGGCCAGCGGGAACAGCGCCACGTGCAGGCGGTCGGTGACGGTGTGGGGCGCCGACTGTTCACGCTGAGCCACGCGGCGGGCAAAACGTTTGGCCGCTTCGCGGTCCAAGAGCGTGAGGTAACCACGCACGGCCTTCGTGCGCGCCAGGTGAACCGGCGCGATAAGCGCCAGCTCACGCCAGGCCACGATGGCCGCGTCGACGTCGTTGGCCAGCAGCGCCACGGCGCCCTGCTGGTACAGCTGGTCGGTCCGGGCCTGCAGCACCGGATCCACGGGCTGTCGGGCCGACTGCGCGTGCAGCTGCCAGTTCTGCCAGCTCTCGCGCCAGCTGGCGCAGCCCGACAGCAGCAGCGCGGCCAGCAGCAAGGACAAGCACAGCGGTCGCACAGTCTGAGGGGCGGTTTTCATCGCGGATTCAAGCCATGCCGTTGTCGGCGTGCAGTTGATACCCTGGCCGCGTGGCCAGCCGCGCCTGCCAGGCAGCCACGGACGGCAGCGACGGGCGTTCGATGGGCGCCAGTTGCCAGCGGCAGGCCGACAGGCCCAGCACGATGTCGGCCAGCGTGAACTTCTCGCCAGCCACAAAAGCGCCACTGTGTGCGAGTTGATCGTCCAGGATGCGCATGTGGCGGTTCCAGCTGGCCACGCTGTTCTGCATTTCCGTCTTGTTGTCGTAGCGGGGGTCCTGCCGCACCAGCGCCATGAAGATGTAGCGCCAGGCGTTGTTCAGTTCGGTGGCCTGCCAGTCCATCCACTGCTCCACCAGCGCCCGTTTGCGCGGTGCGGTGGGCAGCAGGTCGGTGCGTTGTTCACGCGCGGCCAGGTAGCGGCAGATGCTGTTGCTTTCCCACAGCGTGAAGTCACCGTCGCGCAGCACCGGCACCAGACCGTTGGGGTTGAGCGCCAGAAAGGCCGGCAGCTGGGTGTCGCGGTGGCCGCTGCCCCAGGGCTGCAGGTCCACCGGCAGCTCCAGTTCCGCGCACAGCCACAGCACCTTGCGCACGTTGATCGAGGTGGGCTTGCCCAGCAGCGTGATCATGCAAGGGACGTCGGGTCGAAGTTGGCACCGCACAACACCAGCGCGATGCGCTCGTCGGCCTGCGGCTGCACGGCGCCACACCGCAGCGCGGCCAGCGGCAGCGCCGCGGCGGGTTCCACAGCCAGCCGCAGTTCGGTCCACAGCAGCCGCTGCGCCTGCACGATGGCGGCTTCGGGCAGCAGGTGCGACGCGGCCACGTGCTGCTGGCAGATGGGCCAGGCGATCTGGCCGATGCGGCGTGCACCCAGCGCGTCGGCGGCCAGGCCACCGACGGTCACGTCCACCGGCTCGCCGGCGGCCCGCGCCGCATGCAGCGTCGGTGAACCCACGGGCTCCAGCGCTTCGACGCGGCAACGGCTTTCGAACCACCCCGCCACGCCGGCGATCAGGCCCCCACCCCCCACACTGACCAGCACACGGCTGGGCAGGCCGGCGTCGGCTTCGATCTCGGCTGCCAGCGTGCCGGCGCCCACCACCACCTCGACCTGGTCGTAGGCGTGCATCAGCAGCGCGCCGCTTTGCTGCTGGCGCAACAGGCAGGCCGCCAGCGCGTCGCTGTAGGCGGCGCCGCCCACCACCACGGTGGCCTGCAGCGCCGCCAGCGCCTGGCGCTTGGCAAGGCTGGACAGTTCGGGCAGGAAAACTTCACAGCGCACGCCCAGCGCACGGGCGGCACAGGCCACCGCGATGCCGGCGTTGCCGCCCGACGCGATGACCACACCCGCTGCAGGAATGGGCAGCGACAGCATGCGGTTGAACATGCCGCGGGCCTTGAAGCTGCCGCCGAGTTGCAGGTGTTCGAGCTTCAGCCACAGCTCGGCGCAGTCCACGCCCAGCGCGGCGCCGGGCAGGCGCAGCAGCGGGGTGTGGCGCACTTGGCCGGCGATGCGCTGCTGCGCGGCGCGGATGGCGTGTGGACCGACAGAATCGGCGTCAGGGTTCATGACCTCATCGTAGCGGCTACAGTGGCTGCATGAATCAAGCTTCCCCCGACGCCCTGGCCTGGGCGCAGCGCCTGGTGCAGATGGACACCCGCAGCGACCAGAGCAACCTGCAGCTCATCGAGTGCATCGCCGACCACCTGCGCAGCCTGCAGGTGCCGCTGCGCCTGAGCTGGGACGACAGCCGCCAGAAGGCCAACCTGTTTGCCACCCTGGGCAGCGGCAAACCCGACGGCCTGGTGCTGTCGGGCCACACCGACACCGTGCCCTGGGACGGCCAGGCCTGGAGCGCCAACCCGCTGTCGGGCGAAGTGAAAAACGGCCGCCTGTACGGTCGCGGCAGTGCCGACATGAAGGGCTGGATCGGCCTGGTCGTCGCGCACACAAAGGCCTGGCTGGAAGCCGACCTGCCACACGCCCTGCACTACGCCTTCAGCTACGACGAAGAAGTGGGCGGCTTCGGTGTCATGAACCTGATTGCCGACCTGCGTGAGGCCGGCATCGCGCCCGCGCTGTGCATCGTGGGTGAACCCACCGACATGGTGCCGGCCATCGCGCACAAGGGTGTGCACCGCTGGCGCTGCTGCGTGCGGGGCAAGGCGGCCCACTCGTCACAGACACCGATGGCCGTGAATGCCGTGGAAGCTGCAGCCCGCGTGGTGGCCCACATCGCCGGCATCGGCGAAGAGCTGCGCCAGAACGAGCCGCGCCAGACTGGCTTCGACGTGCCCTACAGCACCAGCGCCGTCTGCCGCTTCGAAGGCGGCATTGCCGACAACGTGGTGCCCGAGGCCTGCCACTTCCACTACGAATTCCGCGACCTGCCCGGCAGCGACGCCGCCGCGATGCAGCAGCGGGTGGTGGACTACGCGGCCACGCTGGCACCGGCGATGCAGGCGGTGGAAGCCGGCAGCGGTTTCACCTTCGAGTCCTTTGCGTCGATGCCGGCCTTCCAGGCCCGGCCCGACGAAGCCGCGGTGCAGCTGGCGCAGCGCCTGGCGGGCAGCCGCGAAACCACGCTGGTGGCCTTCGGCACCGAAGCCGGCCTCTTTCAGCGTGCCGGCATGTCCACCGTGGTGTGCGGCCCGGGTTCCATCCAGCAGGCGCACCAGGCCGACGAATACGTGAGCCTGGAGCAGCTGGCCAGGGCCGAAGCCTTTCTGCGCGGGCTGGCAGCGCCGCCGCGCTGAGGGTCACGCTGCGATCAGGTGATCGGGCGCACGGCCCGACTGCCATTGCGCCCACATGCGCGCCAGCAGCGCTTCGAATTCACGGGTGTAGCGTGTGCTGTCGAACAGCGGCAGCGTGTGGCGCTGTTGGTTCAGCTGCTGCTTGTAGCCGGCGGCCAGACCGGGCTCGAGCGCCAGCGCTTGAATGGCGCAGCGGTAGTCCTCGACGCTGCCAAAAGCCAGCTCGGCCATGCCGGCAGCATTCAACACGCTGGCCGCCACCCGCGACGCAAAGCTGTTGCCGTACAAGGTGACCACCGGCACCCCGGCCCACAGCGCATCGGCCGCCGTGGTGTGGGCGTTGTAGGGCCAGGTGTCGACAAACACGTCGGCCAGCGCCAGGCGCGAAAAGTGGTCGGCGTAGGACACCACCTTCGCAAAGACGATGCGAGCGGCGTCCACGCCCCGCAACTGCGCTTCGAGCCGCACGTTGTCGTGCAGCTGCGGGTTGGTCTCTTTCAGCCACAGCACCGCGTGCGGCACGTCCCGCATCACCTGGCACCAGGTGTCGAAGGCCTCGGGCAGGATCTTGTAGGTGTGGTTGAAGGCGCACATCACGAAGGCCTCGGCCGGCAGACCGGCTGCTTCACGGGCCATCGGCTGCGGCAGCGGCCGCCAGCGGCCGTTGGGCTGGAAGGTCAGCGGCATCTGCGCCAGCTTTTCACTGAAGTGCGGCGCCAGGTCCACGGGCGTGACCAGCGGGTCGCCGATCAGGTAGTCGATGAAGTTGGCACCCGTGCTGCCCGGGTAACCCAGATAGCTCACCTGCACCGGCGCCGGTCGCGCGGCCAGCACACCCAGGCGGTGGCCACGGGTGTGGCCCATCAGGTCGATCAGGATGTCGATGCCATCCGCTCGCACTCGCGCCGCGGCCTGGCCGTCGCTGCTGCCACGCAGGTCGACAAACTGGTCGGCGGCGGCCTCGACTCGGCGGCGCAGCGGTGAAGCGTCGTCAGGCCCGCTGCTGTACAGCACCACCTCGAAACGCCCGCGGTCGATCTGCTCGAGCAGCTCCACCAGCAGCTGCGACACCGGGTGTTCGCGGAAGTCGTAGGACAGCCAGCCGATGCGCGGCTTGCGGCCAGCAGGCAGCGCACGGTCTTGCGGCCGCACCGCGGGCAGTGGCGTGGCGTTCCAGGCCACGGCGGCGGCTTCACCTTGTGCGGCCACCAGGTGCAGCGCCGGGTCCAGCGGCAGCGACAACAGGCCGAAAACGGCAGCCACCCGCGCCATGCCGGGCGGGCTGCTGGTCAGCTCTTCGGCGATGCGGTCGATGTCGACCTGCAGGTCGCCCCAGTCGCAGAGATGGCGCTTTTCGAAGGACAGGTGGCTCAGCGCTTCCAGGTTACCCGGGTCCAGCGCCAGCACGGTTTTCATGCATTCGACGGCTTCGCGCTTCAGCCCCAGGTCACGGCAGGCGTCGGCCAGCAGGGCATGGCCGCGCAGCAAGTGCGGCTTGACGGCCAGCGCACGCAGCAGCACGTCCATCGACTCGCGCGGGCGGTGCAGTGACTGCAGCATCGCGGCCTGCTGCACCATGGCTTCGGGTTCCAGCGTGCCGCTGGCTTCGAGCTGCGCAAAGATCTCGATGCTTTCGCTGTAACGGTGCTGGCTGGCCAGGCTGTCGCCCAGCACCTGCAAGGCCAGCCGGTCGTCGGGCTGCAGCTTCAGCGCGCGGCGGGCGGCAGCTTCGGCGCGGTCGGGCGCGCCGGCCTGGCGTTCGGCATTGGCCAGGTTCACCCAGTACAGGGCATCCTTGGGCGCCAGGTGCGTGGCGCGCGTGAAGGCCTTGGCCGCGCCGGTCCAGTCGCGCTGGCTCATCAGCTGCAGGCCCCGGCGCCAGTGGGAGTGGCCGGCGTTGAAGCGCTTCGGCGTGGCGGCGGGCAGGCGTGATGCCGCCGGCAGCGGGGCCAGTGGCGAACGCAAGGGAAGTTGGGCTTGGCTGCTGATCATGGTGTCAGGCGGTGGCGGTGTCATGGGCAGGGGCAGCAGCGGCGTGCACAGGGCTGGCGGACGGGCTGACCTCGGCCAGCACGGGCTTGAAGGCGTTCAGGTTCAGGCTGATCGGCACACCGGCCACCACCATGTCGCTGGTGTCGTGGAAGAGGCCATGGCGCGGCACCCGCTGCAGTTGCTCGAAGCCGGCGCTCTGCAGGTAGCCGGCCAGGAAGTCCTGGTTCAGACCCACCAGGTGGTAGTCGTGGGCGTCGACGTGGCCGCCGAAGATCATGCGCATGACCTGGAAGCGCTGGTTCACGTCGAGCTTGTGGCGCTGCAGCAGCAGGTGTGCCAGCACGTCGATGTCGGGCACGCTCAGGCGCAGCACACCACCCGGGGCCAGCACACGGTGCCACTCGCGCAGCGCCGTCATCAGCGCGTCCTTGTAGTCGAAGTGTTCCAGCACGTGCGAGGCATAGACCTCGGTGAAGCTGCCGTCGGCAAACTGACCCAGGTCGATGGCATTGCCCTGGTGGTCGACCAGCGGACCGGGGTTGACGTCCAGGATCTCCCAACCGTCTCGGCGCTGCTTGCCGCCAATGTGAAGTCTGCGTTGCATGGTGTGTGGCCCTGGGTCTGGAAGTGCAAGCTGGTGTGTCCGGTGCATCAAGGACGGAACGCCCGGGCTGTCGATGATCGGGCGCCCTTCGGCACTTCAGGCGCGGAATTGAGGGCTCGAATCGGCGCATTTCCGAGCCACCCGCCGGGTCAATCTGCGCAAAGGCCTAAAGGTTTGGCAAGGCGCGACGAAAACGGCTTCAACGTGCCTGCAAGAGCAGGTACGGGGTCCGGACCGAAACGGGCTGCGGGGTCGTCACCAACTACCAGGGGCGGCGACACCGACGGCAGCGACAGGCCCGGGCGAGTTCCCAGCGCAAGCGCACTGAAAGGCGCAGGCAAAGGGAGTTGCAAGGCAGTCGCCGCGTGTCTTGAACACAAGGCGGGCGGCGCTTGCCAGGCATTTGCCTGTGGTCACTAACCCGATTGGAGAATTTCCATGGCCCAAACTATCAATACCAACCTGGTGTCACTGAATGCACAGCGCAACCTGACGACGAGTCAGTCGACGCTGGCCACCTCGATGCAAAGGCTTTCTTCCGGCCTGCGTGTCAACAGCGCCAAGGACGACGCCGCCGGCTTGGCGATCGCCGAACGCATGAACTCACAAGTTCGTGGCATGAACGTCGCGATGCGCAACGCCAATGACGCCATCTCGCTGTCGCAGACGGCAGAAGGCGCTCTCGGCAAGGTCGGCGACCTGTTCCAGCGCATGCGGGAACTGGCCGTGCAGTCGGCCAACGGCACCAACACCGATGCCGACCGTGTGAGCCTGAACGAAGAGTTCGTGCAGCTGGCCCAGGAAGCCACACGCACGCTGGGTGGCACGCAGTTCAACGGCCAGAACATCCTGGCCACGACCAGCGACGCCACCTTCCAGATCGGTGCCAACAACACCACCGACCTGGACCGCATCACGGTGGTGGCCTTCGACTGGGGCACCAACACCGACATCAACCCGCTGCTGGGCACCGCCGTCATCACCGGCACCGACGTGCCCACGGTGCAGATCACCGACATCGCCACTTCGCAGGCGGCGCTGTCGGCCATCGACACCGCGATCAACGCCGTCAACAGCCAGCGTGCCGAGTACGGTGCGGTGCAGAACCGCTTCGAAAACGTGGTCTCCAACCTGATGATGGCGTCAGAGAACCAGAACGCCGCCCGCAGCCGCATCATGGACGCGGACTACGCCAGTGAAACGGCCAACCTGTCGCGGGCCAGCATCCTGCAGCAGGCCGGCAACGCGATGGTGGCGCAGGCCAACCAGCTGCCGCAGCAGGTGCTGGCGCTGCTTCGATAAACGCCGGGTCTTGCCCCCTCCCGCCCGGCGGGAGCGGAAGCAACTCCAAGCAGAGCTCACCCTCACCGGTGGGCTCTTTTTCTTTGGCGCGATGGATCCGACGGCGTCGAATTGGCGCCCCAAACCCCGCTTTATCCAGCGACCCTGATCCCGGCAACGGCCGTAATCTTCACCACAGCGTTTCGGTACCTCGGCAGGACGAATCGCCCCCCGAACCGACTGCCGAACCCTCAGGAGAGCCGCCGTGCCCCAAACGATCAACACCAACCTCGTGTCGCTCAATGCCCAGCGCAACCTGAGCACGAGCCAAAGCCAACTGTCCACCTCGATGCAACGCCTGTCTTCGGGCTTGCGTGTCAACAGCGCCAAGGACGACGCTGCCGGCCTGGCCATCGCCGAACGCATGCACACCCAGGTGCGTGGCATGAACGTCGCCATGCGCAATGCCAACGACGGCATCTCGATGGCGCAAGTGGGCGAAGGCGCGCTGGGCAAGGTCAGCGACCTGTTCCAGCGCATGCGCGAACTGGCCATCCAGTCGGCCAACGGCACCAACACCGACGCCGACCGCGTCAGCCTGAACGAAGAATTCGTGCAGCTGGCCCAGGAAGCCACCCGCACGCTGGGGGGCACGCAGTTCAACGGCCAGAACATCCTGTCCACGACCAACAACTCGATCTTCCAGATCGGCGCCAACAACACGACCGACATCGACCAGCTGACGGTCACGTCCTTCGACTGGGGCGCCAACACCGACATCAACCCGCTGCTGGGCACTGCCGTGATCACCGGCACCGACGTGCCGCCGGTGCAGGTCACCGACATCGCCACCTCGCAGGCCGCCGTGTCGGCCATCGACGCCGCGATCAACGCCGTCAACAGCCAGCGCGCAGAATTCGGCGCGGTGCAGAACCGCTTCGAAAACGTGGTCTCGACCCTGATGGTGGCTGCCGAAAACCAGAGCGCGGCCCGCAGCCGCATCATGGACGCCGACTACGCGGCCGAAACGGCCAACATGTCGCGGGCGCAGATCCTGCAACAGGCCGGCAACGCGATGGTGGCGCAGGCCAACCAGCTGCCCCAGCAGGTGCTGAGCCTGCTGCAGCGCTAGCGCAGGACACAAGCCGAAACAAGCCACCGCAGGCCGCCCTCAAGTCGGGGCCGCCAGCGGTCGATATAGGGCTGAGAAGGGTGGTCACTGGCCACCCCTTCAGCCCTTTGTTCATTGGCGGGCGCTCCGGCGCCGGCCCAGGAGAATTGCCATGCCCGCCATCCAATCCCTCGGCATCGGCAGCGGCGTGGACATCAACAGCATGGTCACGCAGCTGGTCGCGCTCGAAAGCCGACCGCTGGTGCAGATGCAGACAGCCGCCAAGGCGCTGCAGACCCAGGTGTCCTCGTACGGCCAGCTCAGCAGCCTGTTCGGTGCGCTGCAGACTGCCGCCAGCAAGTTGACGGGCACGTCGATGTGGTCGCAGGCAAAGGCCAGCAGCAGCAATGAATCGGTGGTGTCCATCGTGGGCGGCTCGACGGCCGCCACCGGCAGCTACGCCGTCAGCGTGCAGGCACTGGCGACCAACCAGACGGTGGTCACCGCCAGTTCCTTCGGCGCCGCCACCGACCTGGTGGGCAGCGGCACCTTCACCATCGACATCGGCAGCTGGGACACGCCGCCGATGAACTTCGTGCCGCAGGTGGGCCGCGCACCGGTGTCGGTGGACATCACGGCCGACGACACCCTGCAGACCCTGCGCGACAAGATCAACGGCCTGGGTGCTGGTGTCACCGCTGCCATCGTCACCGACAGCAGCGGCGCGCGGTTGTCGCTGCGCAGCACCGAAACCGGGCAGGAAAACGGCTTCCGCGTGCAGGTCGCCGACGACGACGGTTTCGACACCGACACCGGCGGCCTTTCGCGTTTTGCCTTCGACCCTGCATCGGGGACCACGATGATGGAGCAGAAGGTGGCCGCGGCCAATGCCCGCGCCACCATCAACAACATCGCCGTCGAGTCGGCCTCCAATGAGATGGGTTCGGTCATCGAAGGGCTGACGCTGCGCTTGCGCAAGGTCAGCGCCGACCCGGTGGACATTGCCGTCAGCAGCGACCGCGAGTCCATCAAGACCGCGATCCAGGGGTTTGCCGACGCGTACAACGCGCTCAACAAACTGATCTCCGACCAGACCAAGTACGACCCCGGCAGCAAGGTGGGCGGCCCCCTGCAAGGTGACAGCGCAGCCACCGGGCTGCAGCGCCAGCTGCGCAACCTGCTCAACGTGGGCTCGGGGGCATCGACGGTGTTCCCGCGCCTGTCCGACGTGGGTCTGGAACTGCAGCGCGACGGTTCGATCCGTGTCGACGCGGCCAAGCTCGACAGCGCCACCGGCAACCTGCCCGAGCTGAAAAAGGCCTTTGCCAACAGCGACCCGGGCGACGCCAGCAACGACGGCTTTGCACGGCGCTACGCACGCCTTGCCGATCAGGTGCTGGGCCTGGACGGCAGCCTGACGACACGCACCGAAGGCCTGCAGAAGCGCATCGCGAAAAACACCGAAGACCAGCAGCGCGTGGAAGACCGCATCGAGCGTTTCCAGGCCCGCCTGGTGGCGCAGTACACGGCGATGGACGTCAATCTGTCGCGTTTGAACGCACTCTCCAGCTACGTCAACCAGACGCTGGCCTCGCTGAACAACAGCAGCGGTAACAGCTAGCTGCCAGAGGGTTCAGGCCACTCAAGTGGCCAAGGTGGGGGGCCGATAACCAGTGCATCCGCAGCCCAACAGCGACACCCCCCCACCGATGTTCGCCAGCACCTATCCCCAACGTTCCCACGGCCGTGCCCTGCACGGCGGCCTGTACCAGCAAGTGGGGGTCGAAACCAGACTCTCGGGCGCCAACCCGCACCAGCTGGTGGCCATGCTTTTCGACGGTTTCATGGAAGCCGTGGCACAAGGCCGCGGCGCCATGCGCAGCGGCGACCGACTGGCCAAGGGCATGGCCCTGGGCCGCGCGGTGCGCATTGTCGAAGAAGGCCTGCGTGCCGGCCTGGACATGAAGGCCGGCGGCTCGCTGGCCCGCGACCTGAGCGAGCTCTACACCTACCTGAGCATGCGCCTGACGGTGGCCAATCTGCGCAACGACGAAGCCGCACTTGACGAGTGCCAGCGCCTGATGTTGCCGCTGCAGGAAGCCTGGTTGGCCATCACACCAGGCTCCGAGGCGGTGCGCTGATGTCCGCTTCCAGACATTCCCCCACGCCCCTCAAACCCGCGGCCAACCGAGGCACCCAGATGGACCCGCAATTGCTCAGCTACTACGAAGCCATCGAACGTGCCAGCGCCGACATGCTGTCCGCTGCACGTGCCGGCAACTGGGACGAGGTGGTCAAGCTCGAAGGCGCCTGTGTGCTGCTCATCAGCCAACTGAAACACGCGGCGCAGGAGCCGGCCGAAGACAAGGCCCAGGCCAGCGCGCAGGCCCAGGAAGCGGCACGTGTGAAGTCGCGCATCATGCAGCGCATCCTGGTCAATGACGCCGAGATCCGCCACCTGGCCGAGCCTTGGCTGCAGGACCTCGACGACACACTCGCCGGCCGCCGCCAGACGCTGCACTGATCGGGTGTCCTGATGTTCCAAGACACCCGTCCGGCCGACCTGGACGCCGCAGGCAGCGAAGACATCTGGGCGCCGTTTCGTGTCGCACACCCGCAGGAGCGCCTGGCGCTGTTGCGCCAGCTGCGCGACGGCCAGACGCCGCTGATGTTGAACAGCCCCGACGGCGTGGTGTTCACCACCACGCTGTGGTCGGTGGATGGCGCTCAGTCGCGCCTGAGCTTCAGCGCCGACCCCGGCCTGCCGGCCCTCAACCGCCTGGTGGAAGCCGACGAAGCGGTGGCCGTGGCCTACATGGACAGCGTCAAGCTGCAGTTCGACCTGCACGGCTTCGTGCTCGTCAGCGGCGCGCAGGCCTGCACCTTGCAAAGTGCCATGCCGCAGGCGGTGTACCGCTTCCAGCGCCGCCATGCCTACCGCGTGCGCACCAACGAACGCCAGGCCCCGACAGCACGCCTGCGCCACCCTTCCCTGCCCGACATGCAGCTGGCATTGCGGGTGCTGGACGTCAGCATCGGTGGCTGCGCCTTGTGGCTGCCGCGCGACGTGCCGCCCTTGCAGGCCGGCACCCGCATCGCCGACGTGGCGCTGTCGCTGGACACCGACACGCGCTTCGTGGCCACGGTGCAGCTGCAGCATGTCACGGCGCTCGGCCAAGGCGACAGCGGCGTGAGGCTGGGCTGCGAGTGGCAGAACCTGGGCGGCTCAGCCGAACGGGTGCTGCAACGCTGGATCGACCAGATGCAGAAGCGGCGGCGATTGCTGTCGCTGGACTGAACGGCTCACCCGCTCATCATGCGCAGCCTGCATCCATTCCGGCCGCCTCTGGCACGGCGCAGCGCGTGGGGTTTCACGCTGGTCGAATGCCTGATGGTGGTGGCGGTGGCGGCCATCCTGGCCGCGCTGGCCCTGCCCGGCCTGCGTGGCCACGAACTGCGGGCCGGACGGCTGGACGCGGTGGCTGCCCTGACCCGTGTGCAGATCGAACAGGAAAAGTACCGCAGCGCACACGGCCTGTACGCCGCTGAACTGCAGGCGCTGGTGGGCACGTCGGCGACGAGTCCGCAAGGCCGCTACAGCGTCAGCCTGGCGGTCCAGGGCGGCGAAGCCTACCTGGCCACGGCCAGCGCGCGTGGCGCGCAGCAGCAGGACCCGGGCTGTGCCACCCTCACCCTTCAGGTCAAGCTGGGCTTTGCCCAGACCGGCCCGGACGCTTCGTGCTGGCTGCGATGAAAACCCGCCAGCGACGCGGCCTGACGATGCTGGAGCTGGCCATTGCCATGGCCATCCTGACGCTGCTGGCTGCCGTGGCCCTGCCCAGCCTGGGCACGCAGCTGGACCAGCGCCGCCTGCATGCGGCGGCCGAAGCCCTGGCGTCGGACCTGGGCGAAGCCCGCTTCGCGGCTGCACGCCTGGGCCAGCCGGTGCACCTGGTGGTGCAAAGCGGCAGCAACTGGTGCTGGGCCCTGGCCACCGACCCTGGCTGCCCCTGCGGCCAGCGCCAGGCCTGCGAACTGCGCAGCGCCATGCCGGCCGACCACGCCGGTGTGCAGCTGATGCAAGGCCAGGCCATCGAACTCAGTGCCACCGGCTCGGCGCAGAAGCTGGGTCAGGCCACGCTGGAATCGCGCCGCGGCTCTCGGCTGCGGGTGCAGATGCAGGCGCTGGGCAGGCCGCGCATCTGCGCTGAACTGGGCCCTTCCGTGCGCTACCCGACATGCTGAAAACGCTGAACTGGAAACACACGCCCTGGCAGGGTCCGCTGGCCTGGTTGCTGGCCGGTGGACTGGCGCTGCTGCTGGTCAGCCTGGCCATCCAGCGCCTGGCCGACCGCCACCTGGCCGCCGACGCCGAAAGGCTGGCCGTTGGCTGGGGCCAGCAACTGGGCCGCGCGGTGCCCGACTTCGATCTGCTGTTCCTGGGTGAACTGCCCGGTCCGCAGGCCCAGGAACGCCTGGGCGCCTTGCGCGGCACCGCCGGTCTGCTGCACTTCAAGCTCTATGACCGCGAAGGCCGGCTGCTGTTGGCCTCGGAGTCGATGGGCACCGCGCCACGCGAGGCCGACACCGACGCCGCGAGCCGAGCAGTGGCCCGGCAAGTGGCCAAGGACGAACACCCCGCCACGCAACTGCTGCACGGCCGCGACGCATCACAGCCTGCCATCTACAGCCGCGCCTGGGTGCCAGCCCGACTGGGGCAGCAGGTGGTGGGGGTGGTGGAAGTCGTGGTCGACCAGACCCAGCTGGCCCACACCACCGCGACCTCGTTTCAACGTGCCGCCGGCGTCGCCGTGGCCGCGATGCTGCTGTGCATGGCCGCTGCCGCCGCGCTGATGCGCCACCGCGCGGGGCGTGAAAAACACGTGCTCGACCGCGTCAGCTACCTGGCCGAACACGACGTGCTCACCGGCGCTTTGAGCCACGGACCCTTCAACCAGCGCCTGCAGCGGGCCTGTGCCCAGGCCTTGCCACCTGGCAAGGCTGCGGTCGCCGGCGAAGCACCCCGTGGGCTGGCGGTCATCTGCATCGACCTGGACGGCTTTGGCGAGGTCAACGAAAGGCACGGCCACGGCATGGGCGACGAGCTGCTGCGCCGCACCGGCCAGCGCCTGCAAGGTGTGTTGCGCGGTGCCGACCTGCTGGCCCGCCTGGCGGGAGACCGCTTCGGCATCCTGCAGCTCGGTGCGGCCGACAGCCCTTCCGTGACGGCCTTGGTCGAGCGCATCGTCGAGTGCCTGGCCCAGCCCCACCAGTTGCCGGGCCTGCCCGAGCCGGTGCGTGTCAGCGCCTGTGTCGGCGCGGCCCTGCATGGCGTGGACGGTGAAGACGCCGACACCTTGCTGCACAACGCCGAGATGGCCCTGCTGCGCGCCAAGGCCAGCGGCCGTGGTGCGTGGAGCTTCTACGACGCTTCTCTGGACCGCACGCTGCAGGAACGCCGCACCCTGGCCGCCGACCTGCGGTTGGCCCTGCAGCACGGTCGCCTGAAGCTGCACTTCCAGCCCGTCTATGCCGGTGACGGCAGCACCTTGAAGGGCTACGAAGCCCTGGCGCGCTGGCCCCACCCCACACGCGGCAACGTGCCGCCGGTCAGCTTCATCCCGGTGGCTGAAGAAACCGGCCAGATCGAAGCGCTGGGCCGCTGGGTGCTGAACACCGCCTGCACCGAAGCCGCCACCTGGCCGGCGCCGCTGGCGGTGGCGGTGAACCTGTCGACGGCCCAGTTCCACCGTGGCCAGGCCATCGTCGACGAAGTGCGCCAGGCGCTGCAGAGCAGCGGCCTGCAGGCCGAGCGGCTGGAACTGGAGATCACCGAGAGCCTGCTGATGCAGCACACCGAACAGGTGCTGGCCACGCTGCACGCGCTGCGTGGCCTGGGTGTGCGCATCGCGATGGACGACTTCGGCACCGGCTATTCGAGCCTGGCCTACCTGTGGCGTTTCCCCTTCGACAAGCTCAAGATCGACCGCGCCTTCACCCAGGGCCTGGGCGGCGACCCGCGGGTCGACGTCATCGTGCGCTCCATCGTGCGCCTGGCCCATTCGCTGTCGATCCGCGTCAACGCCGAAGGTGTCGAAACCGAAGACCAGCGCGACGCGCTGCGACGGCTGGGCTGCGACGAACTGCAGGGATACCTGCTGGGCCGCCCGGCGCCGTCGGAACGGCTGACCCACCTGGAAACCGAAGTGGTCGGTGTCGTGGTGCCCGACGTGGTGCTGGCATAACAGGCCACCCACCAAACCGACCCACGCGACCAAGGACTTGCGTGGATCCGGCTCCGCCGGTCCACTGCAAGAGCCCCTCGGGGGTGGCGCTGGCGCGAAAGCGCCAAGCCTGGGGCCTATACCTGCATGTTCATGATGTCGCTGTAAGCCTGCACCAGCCGGTTGCGCACCTGCAGCGTGGCCTGGAAGCCGATCTGCGCCTTCTGCATCGCCACCATGGTCTCTTCCACGCTGACGGCCGGGTTGTCCAGCGCCACTTCGCGCTGCAGCCGGCTGGCCTCGAACTGGGTCTGGCTCACGTCCTTCAGCGCGTCGGCCATGGCGGCCCGGAAACCGCCGCCCACGGCGCTGGGGCCGTCGGTGCGGGGCATGCCGTCGGGGCGCAGGCCGGCGCGGGCCACGGCGGCCTGGAAATCGAAGCTCTGGATGCGCATGTCGCTCATGGGGTGACCTCGGACGTCGGCGCCAGCCCCAACGAGGGCCAGCCAATGCCAATGACACGGTTTGCACTGTAGGCGCGCCGCTGGCCGCCCAGGTTGCGATCAAGCGCCTGTTTCCCCGCTTTCTCGCGCTGAAGTTTCGGCGCCGGCCGGCCAACATTGCAGCCAAGAACTGGACGCTTCGCCCCCTTCGCCACACCACCCATGGACAACGCCGTCGCCACGACCGCCACCCACACGAACCTGATCCCGCTGGTGCCCGCCACCCCGGGCCTGGGCCAGCGCTGGCAACAACTGCCTGCACGCACCCAGCTGGGCGCCGTGCTGGGCCTGGCCGCGCTGGTGGCGGTGCTGGTGCTGATGTTCGGCAGCGCCCGCGACGCCGACTACCGCGTGCTGTTTCCGAACCTGAGCGACAAGGACGGCGGTGCCGTCATCGAGCGCCTGACCCAGATGAACGTGCCCTACCGATTCGCCGAGGGCGGTTCCACGCTGATGGTGCCGGCCGGCCGGGTGCACGAACTGCGCATGAAGCTGGCGTCGGCCGGCCTGCCGTCGGGCGCCGGCTCGGGCAGCGCGGGTTACGAATTGCTGGACAAGAACAACTTCGGCCAGACCCAGGGACAGGAACGCATGAAGATGCAGCGCGCCATCGAAGGCGAGCTGACGACCACCATCCAGGCGCTCGAATCGGTGAAGTCGGCCCGCGTGCATCTGGCGCTGCCGCAGATGAACGGCTTTTTTCGCGAACAGCAGAAACCCTCGGCCTCGGTCGTGCTGACCTTGCACGGCGGCCGCACGCTGGAGCGTGCCCAGGTCGCCGGCATCGTGAAGCTGGTCTCGGGCAGCGTGCCCGAGCTGACACCCAAGGCGGTCAGCGTGGTGGACAGCACCGGCGCGCTGCTCTCGGGGCCCGGCGACGACGAAGCCACGCACGGCCTGGACAGCCAGCAACTGCAGTACCGCCGCGAAATCGAAGCCGGCCACCACAAACGGGTGCTGGCGCTGCTGGAACCGGTGGTGGGCCGCGACAACGTGCGTGCCAGCATCACCGCCGACATCGACTTCAGCCAGGTCATGCAGACCGCCGAAGCCTACGGCCCCAACCAGGGCGGCGAGGCCAAGGCCGCGATCCGTGAACAGCGCACCGAAGAGTCCAGCCAGCCCGGTGGCGCCAACGCGGGCGGCGTGCCTGGCGCGCTGGCCAACCAGCCGCCAGTGCCGGCGCAGGCGCCGATCAACGGCGCGGCGCAGCCGCTGCAAGGTGCGCAAGGCGCAGCCGCTGGCAATGCCACGCGGCGCGACAACGCCACCCGTTTCGAGGTCGACAAAACCGTCACCGTGACCAAGGGCGCGGTGGGCAATGTGCGACGCCTGAACGCCGCCGTGGTGGTGAACCACCGCACCAGCACCGACAACAAGGGCAAGACCACCACGGTGCCGCTGAGCGAGAAGGACATCGAACAGCTCACGGCCCTGGTGCAACAGGGCATCGGCTTCAATGCCGAACGGGGCGACGTGGTGAAGATCGTCAACGCCCCCTTCCGCGTCGAGACCCCGCCGGTGGCCGAAGAAACACCGGTCTGGAAACAGGACTGGCTGCTCGACCTGCTGCGCAGCGCACTGGCCCCGCTGGCGCTGGCGCTGGTGGCGCTGGTCATCGTCTTCAAGCTCATCAAGCCCGCGCTCAGCACGATGCTGGCGCCGCCGCCGGCACCCGAGCCCGGCACCCAGCTGAGTGAAGTGGTGGGAGACCCATCGGCACCCGAAGAGAAGATCGCGCTGCCGGCGCTGGCGGCACCGCTGCACGGCAGCCGGGTGGAAGCCGCCCGCGCAATGGCCAAACAGAACCCGGCGGCGGTGGCGAACATCGTGCGTGGCTGGGTGAGCGGGGAGGTATGACCCCCCCCCGTAGCGCCTTCGGCGCTCCCCCCCAGGGGGGCGAGCCCAGCGGACCGGCAAAGCCGGCTCCGCGGCCTCCACTTGGTCGCGAGGGGCGACGACTGAGCCAGGTCTTGATCCCGGGGGGACTCTGATGCCATCCGCATCGATGGACGACCAAGGCTTGGAAAACGCCGCCATCTTGCTGATGAGCCTGGGCGAAGAAGAGGCGGCCGAGGTTTTCAAGCACCTGGCGCCGAAGGAAGTGCAGCGGCTGGGCGAGACCATCGCGCGCATGAAGGCGGTCACGCGCGAACGGGTCGAAGCGGTGATGGACAGCTTCGAAAAAGTGGCGGCCAACGAAAGCATGCTGGTGGCCGACAGCAACGAATACGTCAAGAGCGTGCTGCGCAAGGCGCTGGGCGACGACAAGGCCAATCTGCTGATCGACCGCATCCTGCAGGGCAGCGACGTCACCGGCATCGAAAGCCTGAAGTGGATGGACCCGCAGAGCGTGGCCGAACTGCTGCGCAACGAACACCCGCAGATCGTCGCGGCCATCCTGGTGCACCTGGAATTCGACCAGGCGGCCGATGTGCTGAAGCTCTTCACCGAACGCCAGCGCAACGAGGTGATGGTGCGCATTGCCACGCTCGACGGCATCCAGCCGCTGGCGCTGCGCGACCTGAACGAGGTCATGAGCAAGGTGCTGGCCGGTGGCGACCGCAGCAAGAAAAGCAGCCTGGGCGGTGTCAAGGCCGCGGCCGAGATCCTGAACATGCTGGGCTCGGCGGTGGAAACCAGCGTGCTCGACTTCGTGCGCGAGGCCGACAACGACCTGGCGCAGAAGATCATGGACAACATGTTCACCTTCGACGACCTGGAAAAGATCGACGACAAGGGCATCCAGTCACTGATGAAGGAAGTGCAGAGCGAGTCGCTGGTCATCGCGCTGAAGGGCGCGACGCCAGCGCTGCGCGAGAAGATCTTCAAGAACATGTCCACCCGCGCTGCCGAAACGCTGAAGGAAGACCTGGATTCGCGCGGCCCGGTGCGCCTGTCCGAAGTCGAAAGCGAACAGAAGGAAATGCTGAAGATCGTGCGCCGCCTGGTCGACGAAGGCCAGATCGTCCTTGCAGGAGGCGGCGATGAGCAATTCCTCTAAACCCGGCGGCTTCAAGAACGTCCCCTCGCCCCCCGGCAGCAAGGCCGGCAACGCCTACACGCGTTTCATCCCCCGCGAAGAGCTGGGCGACTTTGCGAGCTGGCAGCCCGATGCATTTGCCGGCAAAGAAGGCAACGGTGGCCGCGCCACCTTTGCCGCACGGGCCGCAGCAGCGGCAGCGGAACCGGCCGAGCCCGACACGGCCGAGTGGCAGGCCCGGGTGGCCGCCGCGCGCCAGGCGGGTTACCAGGACGGTTACCGCGACGGCCTGGCCGCGCTGGAAAACTTCAAGCAGAGTTTTGCGCAGCAGGCCACGGCCCAGATCGGCGCGCTGCTCGACGCCTTCGATGCCCAACTGGCGGCGCTGGACGGCGAGATGGCCCAGGCCCTGGCGCGCACCGCCGTGCAGTTGGCGCAACAGGTGCTGCGCACCGAGCTGAGCCAACGCCCGGAAGTGGTGGCCAAGGTGGCCTCCGAGGCCGTCAACGCGGTGATGCACAGCGCCCGCCACATCGCGGTCCATGTGCATCCGCAAGACCTGCCGCTGGTGGCCGAAGGTGCAGAAGAAGCGCTGGCTGCACGCGGCGCCCGGCTGCAGGCCGACACCGGCATCGAACGGGGTGGCGTGCTGGTGCAAAGTGATGTCGGCGCCATCGATGCCCGCATTGCCGTGCGCTGGGCCCAGGCCGCGGCCGCGCTGGGTTCCCAACTGCCGTTGGCCGAGTTGGCAGCCGCCACCACCGACAGCGAAGCCGCGGCATGACAACCGCAGCCCGCACCCACACCGGCACCCGCACCGGCACCCACACAGGTGCGGAGCCAGCACCGCAACAGGCCACCCTGGACAGCCGCCTGGACAGGCGAAACCAGCGCTGGCAGCGTTACCTGGCCGACCTGCACGACTATGCGCAGCTGCCGCAGCCGCTGGAATCGGTGGGCACACTGTTGCGAGTCACGGGCCTGGTGCTCGAAGCCGCAGGTGTGCGGGTGCCCGTAGGGTCGGTGTGCGAGATCCACGCCGATGAACAACGCCCCGACCAGGTCGTGCTGGCCGAGGTGGTGGGCTTCAACGGCGACCGCGCCTACCTGATGCCCACCGGCGAGATGCACGGCATGAGCAGCGGCGCCCGTGTGGTGCCCCGCGCGGCACCACGCACGCCACCACGCTTCGGCGCCGAAAACCACCCCTGGCGCCGCAGCGAAGACCGCGGCCTGCACCTGCCGATGGGCGACGGCCTGCTGGGCCGTGTCGTCGACAGCCACGGCCAGCCGATGGACCGCCAGGGACCGATCCACAACGTGCACCCCGAGCCGATGGTGCGCCGCCCCATCAATGCGATGGACCGCGACCCGGTGCGCCAGCCGCTGGACACCGGCGTGCGCGCCATCAACGCGCTGCTCACCGTGGGCCGCGGTCAGCGCATCGGCCTGTTTGCCGGCACCGGCGTGGGCAAGAGCGTGCTGCTGGGCATGATGGCGCGTTACACCGCGGCCGACGTCATCGTGGTCGGCCTCATCGGCGAACGCGGCCGCGAGGTGAAGGAATTCATCGAGGACATCCTTGAAGCCGAGGGCCGCGCCCGCAGCGTCGTGGTGGCCGCACCCGCCGACGCGCCGCCGCTGGTGCGCCTGCAAGGTGCGCACTACGCCACCGCGATTGCCGAGCACTACCGCGACCGCGGCCAGCACGTGCTGCTGCTGATGGACAGCCTGACCCGCTACGCCATGGCCCAGCGCGAAATCGCGCTGGCCATCGGCGAACCGCCGGCCACCAAGGGTTACCCGCCCAGCGTGTTTGCCAAGTTGCCGCAGCTGGTGGAACGCAGCGGCAACGGCTTGCATGGCCAGGGCAGCATCACCGCCTTCTACACCGTGCTGAGCGAAGGCGATGACCCGCAGGACCCGGTGGCCGACGCGGCGCGCGGCATCCTGGACGGCCACATCGTGCTGTCGCGCGAGCTGGCCGAAAGTGGCCACTACCCGGCCATCGACGTCGAACGCAGCGTGTCGCGTGTGATGACCGCCGTGGCCGGGCGCGAACACGTGCAGGCCGCGCGCCGCATGCGCCAGCTGATGAGCAAGCTCAGCAAGGCCCGCGACATCATCCAGCTGGGGGCCTACGCGCCTGGCCACGATGCCGAACTCGATACCGCCGTGCGCCTGCAGGCGCAGATGAACGGCCTGCTGCAACAGGACATGCACGAGCGTGCGCTGCTGGACATGAGCCGGGCGCAGTTGTGCCGCTTGATGGCCGCCTGAACCGCATCACCACCCACCGACAACGTCGCGCACCACCATGACCCGTTCCCTGCAGTCCCTGCTTGAACACGCCGAACGCCAGCGCGACGAAAGCCTGGCGCTGCTGCAGCACGCCGAGGCCGCTGCACGCCACGCCCACCAGCAATGGGACCAACTGCACAGCTACCGCGCCGACACCGAAGCCCGCGCGCCCGGGCACGGCGGGCGTGCCGCGGCCATCGAGCTGCTGCACTGCCACCGCGCCTTCACGCAGCGCCTGGACCAGGCCCTGGCGCAACAGCGTGCCGCACTGCAAACCGCCGAAAAGGCCCTGTTGCAGCAGCGCCAGACGCTGCTGCAACGCGAAACCCGGGTTGCGGCCGTGCGCAAGCTGATCGAACGCCGGCTGGCCGAACAACAACGGGGTCACGCGCGGCTGGAACAGAACCGCAGCGACGAAGCAGCCACCCAGCGGCGTTGGCGCGACAGTGCCAACAGCCCCGAGGCGGTGTTCTGAGGCCCGGCCGCCCCTTGTGCTGTCGGTCCACGAACACACCATCCACACACCCGAAGGCCCCATGCTGAACTCGCTGCCCATCGCCCCTTCGATGCCCGCCTCGACACCCGCCGCGTCGGGCACGGCTGCGCCGACCCCGGCCGACGGCGCGGCCAAGGGCGAGTTTTCCAAAGCACTGGACGAAGCCAAGGCACCGGCCCAGGAACCGTCGGCGCAGTCCCGGGTGCGTGGCGGCGGGGCTGCCGGCGGCCCCGACAAGGCCCCGCGCACGCTGCCAGGCAAACCCACGTTTTCCTCGTTGCCCGAAGCCGCCGAGGGCACCGCCACCGACACCGACGGCCGCCACGCACAGGTGGCCGAAGACAAAACCACCGACACCCCACTGACCGAGCTGCTGGCGCAGTGGCAATCGCAGGCCGCCCTGCAGCAGCCAGGCCCGTCGGCGCAAGCCGCCGGCTCGGCGCACGGCGCCCGCGGGGCCGCAGCCACCGACGGCAAGGACGGCCCGCAAACCGACCCGCTGCACACTGGCGGTGCGGCCAGCTTGCGCCTGGTTGGCAGCCGCGACCCGAGGGGCGCCAGCGCCGACAGTGGCCAGGACCCGCGCGGCAGCACCGCCCAGCTGCAGCAACTGTTGGCCAGTGCCACCGAAGACCGGGCCGCGATGGCCGAACAAGCAGCCCTTGGCTCGGACGCGACGCAGCCCGGCGTGGCCGTGGCCCCCAGCCGCGTCCCCGCTGCCGACGGTGGTTTCAACCTGGGCGCGCTGCCCGCCGCCGTGGCCCAGGCAACAGCCCCGGGCAGCACGGCTGCGGCACCTGCCGAAGCCCGGCTGCCGGCCCGCCCCGGCAGCGCCGACTTTGCGCCGCAGCTGGGCAGCCAGCTCAGCACCTTCGTGCGCGACGGCATCGAACACGCACGCCTGCACCTGAACCCAGCCGAGATGGGGCCGGTGTCGGTGCGCATCCAGCTCGACGGCCAGACGGCCATGGTGCACCTGAGTGCAGACAACGCGCAGACACGGCAGGCCCTGCAGGAGTCGATGCCGCAGCTGGCCAGCCAGCTGCGCGAAGCCGGCCTGACGCTGACCGGCGGAGGCGTTTTCGAACAAGCCCCGCGTGACGCCCAGGCCGCCGCCGATGGCCAGCGTGACAGCCGAGCCGCACGCGGCGCAAACGGCAGCGAAGCCGGCGGCGATGAACGCGAAGCCGCCGCACAGCAGCACCCCCGATGGGGTCAAAGCCGCGGCGTGGTCGACCTGGTGGCCTGAGTCCGCTGGCGGCCGCCGCAGCGGCACCAGACAGGCGGTCTTCGGACCCCTTTTCACCGCATCGCCCCGGCAGGGCGCTCTCAATAATGGGTTTCACACGCCGACGAGCGTCGCCACCGTGCCCTGGCCCGGTGAGACGACATGTCGACAAGGACCCAAGGAGCCCGCATGTCTGCCGCCGCCGTCGCCGAAGCCGCACCCCCCGCCAAGGGCAAGAAGAAGCTGATCATCATCATCGCGATTGCCGCCCTGGTGCTGGTTGGCGGTGGTGGAGCAGCCGTCGTGTTGATGAAGAAAAAGGCCAACGCCGAGGCCGAAGCCGCTGACGGCGGTGAGGGCGACGCGCCGGCCAAGGCCGTGGCCAAACGCGACCCCAAGCTGGTACCGGTGTTCGTGCCGCTGGACCCCTTCACGGTCAACCTGGCCGACCGCGATGCCGAGCGTTACGCCCAGGTGGGCATCACGCTCGAGATCGACGACCTGAAAACCGGCGACCAGATCAAGAACTACATGCCGGTGATCCGCAACAACATCCTGCTGGTCCTGGCCGACCGCACGGCCGCCGAGCTGATGGGGCGCGACGGCAAGGTCAAGCTCGCCGACAAGGTGATCCGCGAAACCTCGCGTGCGCTGGGCTACGAAGTCGAAGCCGATGAAGAAGAGCCGGCTGCCGACGACGAAGAAGACCCGTCGCCCAAGAAGAAGAAGAAGAAGGCCGCCGCGCCGGTGCTGCCAGTGAAGGCGGTGCACTTCTCCAACTTCATCATTCAATAGGCATGAGCCCCCAAGCTCGCTATCGCTCGCTGCCCCCCAGGGGGGATGCGCTCCGTGCGCCAGGGGGACCCTGGCGCCGCAGCCGACTTGATCGGCGTGCTCTTGTCGTGTTCGAATGAACCAACAGATCCTTTCGCAAGACGAAGTCGACGCGCTGCTGCAGGGCATCACGGGCGAAAGCCAGAAGCTCGAGCAGGACGACACGCCCACCGGGGGCATCCGGGACTACGACCTGGCCAGCCAGGAGCGCATCGTCCGCGGCCGCATGCCGACGATGGAGGTCATCAACGAGCGGTTTGCGCGCAACATCCGCATCGGCTTGTTCAACTTCATCCGCAAGAGCCCGGAAGTCAGCATCGGCGGCATCAAGGTGCAGAAGTTCAGCGCTTTCCTGCGCGAGATCGTGGTGCCGACCAACTTCAACATCGTCAACGTCAAGCCGCTGCGGGGCACGGGCCTGATCGTGTGTGACCCGAGCCTGGTGTTTGCGGTCATCGACTCGCTCTTCGGCGGTGTGGGCAAGTACCACACCCGCATCGAAGGGCGCGATTTCAGCCCCACCGAGCTGCGTGTGATCCTGCGCCTGGTCGAGGTCATCTCGGCCGAATACAAACGCGCCTGGACCGGCATCTACCCGGTCGAGCTGGAGTACCAGCGCTCGGAGATGCAGCCGCAGTTCGCCCGCATCGCCACGCCCAGCGAAATCGTCGTCGCCACCAACTTCACGCTGGAAATCGGCGAGACCACCGGCTCGGTGCACTTCTGCGTGCCCTACAGCACGCTGGAACCGATTCGCGACGTGCTGTTCAGCACCATCCAGGGCGACAGCGCAGAGCCCGACCGCCGCTGGGTCAACATGCTCAAGCAGCAGATCCAGTCGGCCGAGGTCAACCTGGTGGCCGAGCTGGCCCACGCCGGCGCCACCGTGGAACAGCTGCTGGCCTTCAAGCCCGGCGACTTCATCGAGCTCGACCTCGACCCGATGATCCAGGCCAAGGTCGACGGCGTGCCCGTCTTCGACTGCCACTACGGCACCTCGAACAAGCGCTACTCGATCAAGATCGACAAGCTGCTCACGACCAACAACGCCGGCTGGCTCAGCGAGACATGAACCACCCCCGTAGCGCCTTCGGCGCGCCAAGGCGCAGAGGCCTTGGCCTTTGCCAGGCACAAACAGTCCTCAGGACTGTTTGTGTCCGGGCAAAGCCCCCTCAAGGGGGGCGAGTCCGCACCGAGCGAGCACCTGCGTGCTCGCGAGAGGCGGAAGAGCGCCGGACGGCCTGCTGGCCGGCCGGCGCCCCCAGCGGACCGGCAGAGCCGGATCCGCGGCGGCCACTTGGTCGTCGGCCACCGCTGTTTGAGATGCATCAGTCGCCCGTGCGACGCGGAGAACAACCATGAGTGAAGCCGAAGGCGCGATGTCCGAAGAGGACAAGATGGCCGCCGAATGGGCTGCGGCCCTGGCCGAGACCAAACCTGCGGCCGGCAACGACGTGGCCAGCGAGGTGGCATTTGCCGCCGAGAGCGTGGCACCGGCGGAGTTCACCAAGTTTGCGCCCACGCCACCCGGCGCGGCGGGCAACGACCTGAACATGATCCTGGACATCCCCGTGCAGCTGACGGTGGAATTGGGCCGCACCCGCATCCCCATCAAGCACATCCTGCAACTGGCGCAGGGCTCGGTGGTGGAACTGGAAACGATGGCCGGCGAACCGATGGACGTGCTGGTCAACGGCTTCCTGATCGCGCAGGGTGAAGTGGTGGTCGTCAACGACAAGTTCGGCATCCGCCTGACCGACATCGTGACGCCCAGCGAACGCATGCGCCGTCTCTCGAAATCTTGAGCGGCCACCACACGACACCATGCAACAGGGTCTGACTTCACTGCTGTGGTTCCTGGCCATCATCGCCTGCATCCCGGTGGTGCTGTGGCTGATGAAACGCTCGCCGCTGGTCGGTGGCGGCGCGGCGCGGCCGGGCTGCCCCAAGCCGGTGGCGGTGCTGCCGCTGTCCACGCAACAGAAGCTGGTGACGGTGGAAGTGGGCCAGGGCGCAGACCGCCTGTGGCTGGTGCTGGGTGTGTCGCCGCAAGGCATCCGCACCTTGCACACGATGGTGCCGCAGACCGACGCCCCCGAAGGCCTGCCGCCCCCACCGGCTGCGGCTTTCGCCCAGTTGCTGACCCGCCTGCGCGGCAAGGATGACACCGGTGCTTCGATCTAGACCCTTGTTCATGCTGGGCCTGCTGGCGCTGCTGACGCTGATGGCCGGCAGTGCGCTGGCGCAACAGCCGGCGCCGGGTGGCCTGCCGCTGGTCATCGGCCAGGGGCCCGGTGGCAACAGTTATTCGGTGCCGATCCAGACGCTGCTGTTTTTCACCGCACTGAGTTTCCTGCCCGCGGTGCTGCTGCTGATGACGGCCTTCACACGCATCGTCATCGTGCTCAGCCTGCTGCGCCAGGCGCTGGGCACGCAGGCCGCACCGCCCAACCAGGTGATCGTGGGCTTGAGCCTGTTCCTGACCTTCTTCGTCATGTCCAGCACCTTCGACAAGGTCTACGAAAAGGCCTACGCGCCCTACGCCGCCGGCGCGATGGCGGTGGACCAGGCGCTGAAGGAAGGGGTGCTGCCTCTGCGCGAATTCATGCTCAAGCAGACTCGCCAGAGCGACGTGATGCTGTTTGCCCGGCTGGCCAAGCTGCCGGCCGACGTGAAGGGCGAAGACGTGCCGCTGACGGTGCTGGTGCCGGCCTTCGTGACCAGCGAGCTGAAAAGCGCCTTCCAGATCGGCTTCATGATCTTCATCCCCTTCCTGATCATCGACATGATCGTGGCCAGCGTCTTGATGAGCCTGGGCATGATGATGTTGAGCCCGGTGCTGGTGGCCCTGCCCTTCAAGCTGATGCTGTTTGTGCTGGCCGATGGCTGGAACCTGCTGCTCGGTTCCTTGGCCGCCTCTTTCGTGACCTAGCGATTCGACGACGACATGGACTCACAACAAGTTCTCAGCGCGGGCCAGCAGGGTCTTTGGACTTTGCTGCTGGTTTCGGCTCCGCTGCTGCTGACGGTGCTGGCGGTGGGCCTGGTGGTCAGCGTCTTCCAGGCCGCGACGCAGATCAACGAAGCCACCTTGTCCTTCGTGCCCAAGATCGTTGCCGCGGTGGCGGTGCTGGCGATTGCCGGGCCGTGGATGTTGAGCACGCTGGTGGACTACCTCTCGGCCGTGTTGCAGGGCATCCCGTCGGCCGTGGGCTGAAGGTGCCGGCGCCCGCGCCATGCTGACCTTCACCGAAGCGCAGTTCCTGCAGTGGATCAGCCCGCTGGTCTGGCCCTTTCTGCGTGCGCTGGCCCTCTTCACGGCGCTGCCGGTGTTGGGCACACGCACGGTGCCGGTGCGGGTGCGCATCGCGCTGGCGGCTTTCATCGCGCTGGCCGCCCAACCCTCGCTGCCGGCCGGGCCCGAGGTGGCGCTGGATTCGCCGGTGGCCTTCCTGCTGGTGGTGCAGCAACTGGTCATCGGCCTGAGCCTGGGTTTTGCGGTGCGGCTGGTGTTCGCGGCGGTCGAATTTGCGGGTGAGCTGATCGGCCTGCAGATGGGCCTGAACTTCGCGGGCTTTTTCGACCCGCTGTCGGCGTCCACCGCCACCGCCGCGAGCCGCTTCTTCGGCACCATGGTGGCCTGGCTCTTCATCGTCGCCAACGGGCACCTGCTGGTGATCGCGGCGCTGGTTCACAGCTTCACCGCCTTTCCCGTCGGTCCCGAACCTTTTGCGTTTTTGCACCAGGTGCAGCCACAGCGCTGGGGCGCCGAGATCTTCTCCACCGGCCTGTGGATCGCGTTGCCGCTGGTGACGATGCTGCTGTTCATCAACCTGGTGCTGGGCGCCATCTCGCGCGTGGCGCCGCAGATCAACATCTTCGCGGTCGGCTTTCCAGTCACGCTGGGTGTCGGCCTGCTGGGCCTGCTGCTGACGCTGCCGGCGCTGAGCACCCCGTTCACGATGACGCTGGAGCGCCTGCTGGAGCAGTTCCGCTGATGGGCTAAGCTCAAGCGCATGAGCGCCCTGCTAGCCGGAGCCACCGGACTCATCGGCCGTGAACTGGCCACCCACTGGACAGGCCCCGGCCCGCTGCACCTGCTGGTGCGCCGTGCGATGCCGGCCGCCCACCCGCTGCACCGCGTGCACGTGGTCGACTTTGCCGCCCTGCCCCCGCTGCCGGCTGCCGAGCGTGCCTTTTGCTGCCTGGGCACCACGATCAAGGCCGCCGGTTCGCAAGCCGCTTTCCGCGCCGTCGACCACACCGCCGTGCTGGCCTTCGCACGCGCCGCCCAGCGTGCCGGTGTGCGGCACTTCGCCGTCGTGTCTTCGCTGGGCGCGGATGTGCGTTCGAAGACTTTCTACAGCCGCGTCAAGGGCGAGATGGAAGATGAACTGAAGACCCTGGGTTTTGCCAGCCTGGTCATCGCCAGGCCGTCGCTGCTGACCGGCGACCGCAGCACGCTGGACCAGCCGACACGGCTGGGCGAACGGCTGGCGCAGACGCTGAGCGCACCGTTTCTGCCGCTCATCCCCGTGGCATGGCGGCCGATTGCCGCCGCCACCGTGGCACGTGCACTGCTGCGTGCGCTGTCACGACCCGAGCCCGGCGTGCGGGTGCTGTTGTCGGCCCAACTTCAGGAGCTTGGCGCATGAAGATCCACTTCCTGGGCGCCGCCGACGGTGTCACCGGCTCGCGCCACCTGGTGGACAGCGCAGGCGCCCGCATCCTGCTGGACTGCGGCCTGTTCCAGGGCTGGAAGCTGCACCGCGAGCGCAACTGGGCCATGCCCGAGGCGCTGCGCGACCTGGACGCGGTGGTGCTGAGCCACGCCCACCTGGACCACAGCGGCTGGCTGCCGGCGCTGGTCAAACACGGCTACCGCGGCCCCATCCACGCCAGCCCCGCCACCTGCGCGCTGCTGAAGGTGCTGCTGCTGGACAGCGCGCACCTGCAGGAAGAAGACGCGCGCCGCGCCAACCGCTACGGTTATTCGCGCCACGTCAAGGCGCTGCCGCTGTACACCCGCGCCGATGCGCAGCGGGCGCTGTCGCTGCTGGTGCCGCTGCCACCCGGCCGTGCCGTCACGGTGGCCCGCCACACGCTGACGCTGACGCCGGTGGGCCACCTGCTCGGCGCCTGCGCGGTGACCTTGCAGACCCCGGGGCGCCCGGGCACACGGCTCGTGTTTTCCGGTGACGTGGGCCGCCAGCACGACCTGCTGATGCCACCGCCCGAGCCCATCACCCGCGCCGACGTGATGCTGGTCGAAAGCACCTACGGCAACCGACTGCACCCGGCCGAAGACGGTGTCGGGCGGCTGGCCGACATCGTGCAGCGCACCGTGCAGCGCGGCGGTTCGGTGCTGATGCCGGCCTTTGCCGTGGGCCGCGCACAGGCGCTCTTGCTGGTGCTGCAGCGGCTGAAACGCAGCGGGGCCATTCCGAGCGAACTGCCGATCTTCCTGGACAGCCCGATGGCCATCGAAGCCACCGCGCTGTACCGCCAGCACGCCAAGCTGCTGCGGGTACCCGCGCGCGAGATGCGCGGCCTGGCCGACGGCGTGCGCATGGTCACCACGGCGCAGCAGAGCATGCGGCTGGCGGGTGCCCATTACCCGGCGGTCATCATCTCGGCCAGTGGCATGGCCACCGGCGGGCGTGTGCTGCACCACCTGAAAGCCATGGCGCCGCAGGCCCGCCACAGCCTGGTGTTTGCCGGCTTCCAGGTGGGTGGCAGCCGCGGCGCGCGGCTCTTGGCCGGCGAACGCGAAGTCAAGGTGCACGGCGAACTGGTGCCGGTGCGTGCCGAGGTGCAGCAACTCGAAGGTTTTTCGGGCCACGCCGACCAGGCCGAGTTGCTGGACTGGCTGCGCCATGTGCGCCAGCCGCCGGCGCAGACCTTCGTCGTGCACGGCGAGCCCGACGCCGCCGACACGCTGCGCGCGCACATCCAGACGCACCTGGGCTGGCGCGTGCGCGTGCCCGCGTTCGGCGAAGTGGTGGAGCTCTGACCGCGTGATCGACACCGGCACCGCGCTGGGCCTGGCGGCCGCGCTGGGCGGCGGCTTGTTGATCGGCCTGGAACGTGAACGCCGTAAACGCGGACGCGACGGCAAGGGCCCGCACGAAGCCGCCGGCATCCGCAGCTTTGCGCTGGCCGCGTTGGGTGGCGGCATCGCACAGACCCTGCAGCAGCCGCTGCTGGTGGCCATGGGTGCGCTGATGGTGGCCGCGCTGGTGGCCGTGGCCTACTGGAAAAGCCGCGAACAGGTGCCTGGCCAGCCGCCACCCGACCCGGGCCTGACCACCGAACTGGCGCTTTTCATCACCTACCTGGTGGGTGTGCTGTCGGTGCAGCAGCCCGCACTGGGAGCCGGCGCCGCGGCCGTGGTGGCCGGCCTGCTGGCCGCGCGCGAGCGCCTGCACCACCTGGCCACGCAGTTGCTCAGCGACGCCGAACTGCACGATGCGCTGCTGCTCGCTGCGCTGGCACTGGTGCTGCTGCCGCTGGCGCCGGCCGCGCCCATCAATTGGCTCGGCGGCATGGCGCCGCGCACCCTGTTGCTGACCGTGGTGCTGATCCTTTCGCTGCAGGCCGTGGGCCACGTGGCCCTGCGGGTGCTGGGTGCGCAGGCCGGGCTGGCGCTGGCGGGGTTCTTCTCGGGCTTTGTGTCCAGCACCGCCACCATCGCGTCGATGGGATCACGGGCCCGTGCCCACCCCGAAGAACGTGCGGCCTGCCAGGCCGGCGCTTTGGCCTCGACCACCGCCACCTGGGTTCAGGTGATGCTGCTGGTGGGTGCACTGGCGCCGGGCGCCCTGCCCACGCTGCTGCCCAGCGCGGCCGCGGGCGCGGTTGTCGCCGCGGCAGCGGCGCTGCTGCAATGGCGGCTGGCCCACGGCAAGGCCGAACCCGACATGCCCGATGCCGACAGGGCACGCCAAGGCCCGCTGCGCCTGCGTGAAGCGCTCATCGTCGCCGGCTTGCTGGCCGCGGTGTCGCTGCTGGTGAGTGCCTCACAACACTGGCTCGGGGATGCTGGCTTGCTGGCCGGCACCGCACTGGCTGCACTGGCCGATGCCCACTCGCCGGTGGCCGCCCTGGCCGCGCTGCACAGCAGCGGGCGTGTCGACAGCACGGTGCTGCTGACCGGCGCGCTGGTGGCGGTGTCGGCCAACTCGGTCACCCGTGCGATCACCGCCTGGGTGGCGGGTGGTGCGGGTTTTGCCGGCCGCGTGGCCTTGTCGCTGGTGCTGTCGGGTGGCAGCGCGGTGGCGGTGGCCTGGGCCCTGCGCTGACGGGCCTTCAGCCCTCAGCGCGGCCGGCGGGGCTCAGACAAACACGCCCTGCCGAAGCCACTTGGTGGCCACCCATTTTTCGCCAGCCGTCACCGGCGCGCCGCCGTGCAGCGTCTTGGTGCTGGCGTGGGCGCGGGTGTAGCTGAAAAACACCGCGTTGCCGCGCACCGGCGCCACTTCCAGGCCCACTTCCGGGAAGGTGGTGGCACCGCCGCCTTCGGGTGTGTTCAGGTACATCACCAGCGTGCCCACCCGCTGGCCGCCCCGTTCCAGGATGCGCGGTGTGCCGCTGTGCACGGGGTCGAAATAGTCGTGGTGCGGGCGGTACTCGGCACCGGGCCGGTAACGCAGGATCTGCAGGCCTTCGCCGTTTTCCAGCGGCCAGGCCAACAGCTCGGCGATGCGGGTTTCGATGGTCTGGATGAGCTGGTGTTCACCGCGCTCGAAAAACATGCCGTCGCTGGTGCGCGCGGCGTTCACCTCGCTGCCGCCGGTGGTGTTGTCCACGGTTTCCGAACGCGCCAGGCGCGGCTGCGCCAAGGCCATCAGGCCGTTGCATTCGGTGTCGGTGAGCAGGCCACCGAAGACGATCACCCGCGGGTGTTTCATCGTCGTCAGCACACGCACCGGGTGGCCGGCGGCCATGATGACCGTTCCGCCCAGCAGCGCCGGTTCGGGCACCACGCTGGGCGGTGGCAGGTCGGCTTCGTCGGGCGGCAGCGCAGCCAGGTGCTCGCGCAGCGTCTGCTCCATGGCCTTGATGGCCACGTCCTCGGCCCAGCCGCTGGTTTTCATGGCCTCGATGACGTCCTGCGGCCGGCAGCCGGCTTCGGCCTGCTCGACGATCCAGCGACGCAGTTCGGGGGTGATGGTCTGTGCAGCGACGGTGCTCATGCGGCTATTTTGGCAGCGCCGCGCGGCGGAACACCAGCCGGTCGGGTGACGAGGCCTTCGCCGCCAACGCGTAACCGTCGGCCGCGAAGCTGCGCAGCCCACGCACGCTGCGCACCCGGTTCTGGACCGCAAAACGCGCCATCAGGCCGCGCGCCTTCTTGGCGAAGAAGCTGATGATCTTGTGGCTGCCGTCGGCCTGCTGCTCTTCGAACACACAGTCCACCACCCGCGCCTGCAAGGCCGGCCGTAGGGCGACCCGCGCGTATTCGATGGACGCCAGGTTCACGACCACCGGCTTGTCCTCGCCCGCCAGCCGTTCGTTCAGGTGCTGCACCACGGTGTCGCCCCACCAGGCGTAAAGGTCCTTGCCACGGGCCGTCTTCAGCGCCGTGCCCATTTCCAGGCGGTAGGGCTGCAGACGGTCCAGCGGCCGCAAGGCGCCATACAGGCCCGACAGGATGACGATGTGCTGCTGCGCCCAGGTGAAGTCGGCAGTCTTCAGCGTGCGCGCGTCCAGGCCGTCGTAGACGTCGCCGTTGAAGGCCAGCGCAGCGGGTTTGCTGTTGGCCGGCGTGGCCTGCGGCTGCCACGTGGCATAACGCGCCACGTTCAGGGCGGCCAGCGGGTCGGACAGGTCCATCAGTTCGGCCACCTGCGCCGGTGTCTTCTGGCGCAAGACGTCGATCAGCGCGGCGGCTTCGTTGCCGTACAGCGGCTCGGTGGCCTTCTTGCGCAGCGCAGCGGGCACCGGGGTGTCGTAGTCCAGGGTCTTGGCGGGGGACAGCAGGAACAGCATGGTCGGAATTCGGGTGGTTGCAGTGACGCCGGGAAACTTCAGTCGTCGAGATCGTGGCCCGCCCGCGGCGCGAGCGACGCCGCCGCGCCCATCGCGGCCTGCCAGGTGCGCAGCGGGATGTGGGTCTTCAGGCGGTGCAGCGCGCAGTCGATCAAGGCCGGGTGCAGTTCGTGGCCGATGCCCTGGGCGATGTCCATCGTGGCGTCACCCTGCAGTTCGGCCAGCCAGGCCAGCGCCTGGCGCGAGCCGTCGGCCGGGATCACACGGTCGTCGGCACCGTGGAACAGGTGCACCGTGGTGTGGCGCGGCGCGGCCAGCGGCTGCACCGTGAAGCAGCCGCCGAAGGCCAGCACCCGGCCGCAGATGCCGTCGTCTTGCAGCGCCAGCGCCAGGGCCAGCACGGCCCCTTGCGAAAAACCCCCCAGCGCGGTGGCCGCCGGGCCCACACCCAGGCGCTGCTGCTGGGCTTGCACCCACTGGCGAAGCGGTGGCAAGGCATCGGCCACGCGTTGGGGCCAGGTGTCCGGCGTGAGGTCGTCGGTGCTGTACCACTGGCGTGAGGCGGCGTCGTCGGCCACCGGCTGTGGTGCGTCGGGTGCCAGCACCGCGGCCTGGGGGAAGGCCAGCCGCAGCGCCTGCGCCAGCGGGGCCATCGAGCGGCCGTCGGCGCCCCAGCCGTGCAGCAGCAGGATCAGCTGTTCAGGGTGGCCATCGGCCGGCAGCCATTCGATGGGGACTTCCATGCGCTGCATTGTGCCGGCCGCCCGGGCCGGCCCGTCTTCAGGGTGCCGCGCCCAGGTGCTGTCGCAGAAAGTCCAGCGTCTTCACGAAGACCTCGGCCTGCGCGCGTGCGGTGGCTTCGGGCGTGCCGCCGCTTTTCATCGGCCCGGCGTTGTACTGCGTGGTCGGCGCCCAGCCGGTGCCGCCCAGGAAGTGGCCGGCGTCGCGGTAGACCAGCGCCACGGTGGTGCGGCCGGCCTTTCCGCGGCTGTCGGCGATGGCCTGCGCCATGCTGCCCGAGTCCCAGATCTGGTCGTCGTGTGCCCCGGCCACCAGCAGCGGCGCGGCGATGTCCTCGACCGGGATGCGTGCCGCCGGCACACGGCCCGGGTGGGCGGCCCGGCCCTGGTCCTGCGGACGGCGGATCTTGACGTCGGCGCCGGTGGTGAAGCCGGCAAACTCCTTCTCGAAGTCTTTGTACGGCACAAAGGGCAGCGGCTGGCCCTGCCAAGCAAAGCTGGACCGCGTGCCCGGCGCCACACCCGGCCCCCAGCCTTCCCAGACCACGTCGGTGGGCACGATGGCGACGATGGTCTTGATCCAGGGCATGCGGGTGCCGGCCAGCAGCGCGTATTCGGCGCCCTTGCTGGTGCCCATCACGCCGATGCGCGTGCCGTCCACCTCGGGCTGCTGCACCAGCCAGTCGCGCGCGGCCTGCAGGCGTTCGATGGGGATGTCCGCAAAAGCCGCCGGCAGCGATGGCAGTTCGGGCGGCAACGGGCCGTTCGGGCCCCAGGCACCCGGCGAGTAATACGGCAAGGCCAGCACCGCGTAACCGCGTGAAGCCCACACCGGCGCGTCGCGGGTGATCAGCGAACCGCCTTCGCTGCCGCCCAGAAGGATCAGCGCCGGGTGCTTGGCCGCACCCGGCAGCGTGGCAAACACCGCGCCTGCAAAGGGCTCGGCCTTGCGTTGCAGCACGGCGCTGTCTTGCGCGCGCAGGTGCACCGTCTGCTCGGCCAGCAGGCTGCCGTCGGCGCGCCGCGCCTGCAGCAGCACCTGGCGCAGCGGCGGTGCAGCCAGCGTCGGATCAGCGGCCGGTGTCATCGACCAGAACAGGCCCCGCACGTCGGCACCGCTGTAGCTGCCCGACAGGGGCGCTTGCTGCGCCAGGTCGACACGGCCCTGCGCGTCGGCCTTGAAACGGGCCGATGCGGTGTAGGTGCGTTCGGCGCCGTTGAATTCGGCCACGCGGCGGGTGCTTTGCACGGTGATTTCCGCGCCCGGCGAGGCACCGAGAACGGCGATCTGCAAGGCTGTGCCGGCCAACACGTCGGCACTGGGCAGCACCTGCAGGCTCTGCGCCTGGGCGCCAGCAGGAATGAGCAGCGAGCCCAGCAGCGCCACCACGCCGAGGCGAATTCCCCAACGGAACAGGTGTTGCACGGTGAACCGGGTCGTGAGGACCGCCACGTGGGCGGTGCGCAGGAGGGTGGTGGTGTTCATGGCACTCACGATATTCGGGCCGCACGGGTAGGCGGCGTGGGCCCGCGACGGATCGACAGCCCTCGCGACGATCAGCAAAAAGACGACCGTGTTTGGCGGCACGTTCACCTGAAGTTGCGGCTGTGGGTGGCCAAACCCTGCAGCAGCGCCGAATGGTCCACCAGCTTGCGCGCCACCAGGTGCCGCACCTCGCCCTGGCACTGCCAGACACCGAACACCGTGAGCAGCGTGCTGGCCAAGAGCGGCTTGCGCTGCGCTTCCACCACGTCGGGCCAGACGATGACGTTGACCGAGCCGGTGTCGTCTTCCAGCGTCACGAAGACCACGCCCTTGGCGGTTTCCGGGCGCTGGCGGTGCGTGACGATTCCACTGGCGCGTGCCAGCCGGCCGTCGGGGTAATGGCGCAGCACGTTGGCCGGCTGCACCTTGAAGGGGTTCAGCTGTGCCCGCAGCAGCGCCAGCGGGTGTTGGGTGAGGCTCAGGCCGGTGCTGCGGTAGTCGGCCAGCACCGTGGTGGCGGCGTCGGGCGCGGCCAGTTCGGCGGCGGCCTCGTGGGTGCGCGTGCGGCGCAACAAGGGCGTGGCGCGTGTGTCGACACCGGCCACCGACCACGCGGCCTGGTGGCGGTGGCCACTGAGCGGCAACAGCGCGTCGGCCTGCGCCAGCATCTGCAGGTGGTGTTCGTCCAGCTGCGCGCGGCGGGCCAGGTCTTCGGGGTTGTCGAAGGTTTTGTCGGCCCGTGCGGCCACCAGGCGGTCGGCGGCCTCCTGCGTGAAGCCGCTGATGCGGCCGAAGCCCAGGCGCACGTCGCGCAGCGGTTCGGCCTGACCCTCGAGTTCGGTGGTCCAGACACTTTTCACCACGTCCACCGGCAGCACCCTCACACCATGTTCCTTGGCGTCGCGCACCAGCTGCGCCGGTGCATAAAAGCCCATCGGCTGGCTGTTCAGCAAGGCCGCCAGGAAAGCGTCGGGGTGGTGGCACTTGAGCCAGGCGCTGACGTAGACCAGCAGCGCAAAACTGGCGGCGTGGCTTTCCGGGAAACCGTACTCACCGAAGCCCTGGATCTGCTTGAAGATGCGTTCGGCGTAGTCCAGTTCGTAGCCCTTTTCCACCATGCGACCGACCAGCCGTTCATGGAAAGGCTGCAGGCCGCCCTTGCGCTTCCAGGCCGCCATGGCGCGGCGCAGCTGGTCGGCTTCGCCGGGGGTGAAGTCGGCGGCCAGCATGGCCAGCTGCATCACCTGTTCCTGGAAGATGGGCACACCCAGCGTTCGCTCCAGCGCCTGGCGCACTTCGTCGCTGGGGTAGTCCACCGGCTCTTCGCCGCTGCGCCGGCGCAGGTAGGGGTGCACCATGCCACCCTGGATGGGGCCGGGGCGCACGATGGCGACCTCGATCACCAGGTCGTAGAAACAGCGTGGCTGCAGGCGCGGCAGCATGCTCATCTGGGCCCGGCTCTCGACCTGGAAGGTGCCCACGCTGTCGCCGCGGCACAGCATCTCGTAGCTGGCTTTGTCTTCGGGCGGCACTTCGTGCAATTCCAGCGGGCGCCCCAGTTTGTCGCCGACGAAGACCAGCGCACGGCGGATGGCGCTGAGCATGCCCAGGGCCAGGATGTCGACCTTCAGCAGGCCCAGCGTGTCGAGGTCGTCCTTGTCCCACTGGATGACGCTGCGCTCGGCCATGGCCGCGTTTTCCACCGGCACCAGCTGCGCCAGGTCGTCACGCGCAATGACGAAGCCGCCCGAGTGCTGCGACAGGTGGCGCGGAAAACCGATGAGCGTGTGCGTGAGCGCCATCCACAGCTGACAGACACGGGCATCGGGGTCGAAGCCGTTTTCGCGCAGGCGTTCGGGCTGCACGTGCCGGCCATCGAACCAGTGCTGGCTTTTCGACAGCGCCTCGATGCGTTCGAGGTCGATGCCCAGCGCCCGCCCCACGTCGCGCAGCGCACTGCGTGGGCGGTAGCTGATGATCACACCCGTCAGCGCGGCGCGGTGGCGGCCATACTTCCTGTAGATGTACTGGATGACCTCTTCGCGGCGCTGGTGTTCGAAGTCGATGTCGATGTCGGGCGGTTCATTGCGTTCGGCGCTGATGAAACGTTCGAACAGCAGCGTGGTGCGCGCCGGGTCCACCGCCGTCACGCCCAGGCAATAACAGACCGCCGAATTGGCCGCGCTGCCGCGGCCCTGGCACAGGATGTTCTGGCTGCGCGCCCAGCTGACGATGTCGGCCACTGTGAGGAAATAGGGCTCGTACTTCAGCTGCGCGATGAGCGCCAGTTCGTGTTCGACCATCGCCCGCACCGCGGGCGGTTCGCCCTGCGGGAAACGGTTCTGCACACCGGCTTCGGTGAGCTGCCGCAACCAGCTGGTGGGTGTGTGGCCGTCGGGCGTGATCTCGCGCGGGTACTCGTACTTCAGCTCGGCCAGCGAAAAGGCGCAGCTGCCGGCGATGTCCACCGTGGCTTCCAGCCATTCGGGCCGGTACAGCGAAGCCAGGCGCAGGCGCGAGCGCAGGTGAGCCTCGGCGTTGGGCTGCAGCGCCAGGCCGGCTTCGGCCACGGTGCACTTCAGGCGCGTGGCGGTCAGCACGTCCAGCAGCGCCTGGCGCGAACGGGTGTGCATGCGCACACCACCTGCGGCCACCAGTTGCAGGCCGGTGACGGCGGACAGGCGGGTGAGCTGGCTGACCAGCAGCGCGTCGTGGGCTTGGTGGCGCAGTTCGATGGCGATGGCCGCACGCTCGGTGCCGAACCAGGTCTTCAGCCACATGGCGTGGTCGAACAGCGATTCGAAGCTTTGCGCCGGGTCGGGCACCAGCAAAGCAAAACAGCCCGGCAGGCCGGCCAGCATGGGCGCCGTGGGGATGCGGCCTTCGAGGTCGCTGCGCAGCGCCAGGTACTGGCCCTTGGGTGCGCGGCGGCGGGCCTGGGTGATCCATTGCACCAGGTTCGCGTAACCGCGGCGCGACTGCACCAGCAGCACCAGGCGCGGTTCGGCGGGTGGCGTGGGGCTGGCCGGTGCTGCCACAGCGGCCGCTGTGGCAGTGGCGGACACCCCTGAACCGGGCCGGGCCAAGGCAGCCGCCGCGTCGCGGCTGGCGGCCTTCACCGAAGCCCGCGCCGCGGCTTGGGCGGCATCGACCGGCTCCGCGGCCGCTGCAGGCGCGGCCGGCCCCACCCCGCGCAGCAAACCCTTGCCTGCGGGCGTGGCCGACAGCGCCAGCTGCATCTCGGCACCCACGATGAGCCGCATCTTCAGCCGATCGGCCTCGCTGTGCGCGCGCACGATGCCCGACAGCGAACACTCGTCGGCCAGCGCCAGCGCGCAGTAACCCAGCGCCTGCGCGCGGCTCACCAGCTCTTCGGGATGCGACGCGCCGCCCAGGAAACTGAAATTGCTGCGGCAGTGCAGTTCGGCATAGGCGGGCAGCGCAGGTTGGCGGCGGCGGGCCGGCTGCGCAGGGGGCCCTGGGGACGCAGGCTCGCGTGAAGGCGGTGGACGGGGTGTGCGGGTGACAGGTAACACGGCTGGGGCTCTCGGGCTGGGCGCACGGTGGCGGGAAGGCCGCTGGCGGGGTAACGCTGGGTGGAAGCCGCGCTGGGCACGGTGGCCGTCAGAGGCGCTGCGGCGGCCGATGCCGGTGGGTAAGTGGCTGGCACGGTGCCAGCCACGCCAGCCAGGTTGTCCAGCGGGCTGCGCACGGCGCCACCGCCCAGGCGCAACACGTGCGTGTAGATCATGGTCGTGCTCACGTCGGCATGGCCCAGCAGTTCCTGCACGGTGCGGATGTCGTAACCTGCCTGCAGCAGGTGGGTGGCAAAAGAATGGCGCAGCGTGTGCGGCGAAGCGGGCTTGGCGATGCCCGAGTCGGCCAGCGCCAGCTTGAAGGCGCGCTGGAAATTGCCTTCCAGCAGGTGGTGGCGGCGGCGCAGGCCGGTGCGCGGGTCGACCGAGGGCACGGCCTGCGGAAACACCCACTGCCAGGCCCAGGTTTCTGCCGCCCGCGGGTATTTGCGCTGCAGCGCGTGCGGCAGGTGCACACCCGGCAGGCCGTCGGCACGGTCGGCCTGCCAGATGCGCTGGGTGCGTTCCAGCTGTTCCCGCAAGGGCTGTTCAAGCGCGGCGGGCAGCATCACGACCCGGTCCTTGCGACCCTTGCCTTCGCGCACGATCACCGCGCGGCGGTCGAAGTCGATGTCCTTCACACGCAGGCGCAGGCCCTCGAGCAGGCGCATGCCGGTGCCGTAGAGAAGCCGGCCGACGGTGCCGTGCGGGTTGCCGGACAGTTGCTGCTGCTGGTCCAACTGTTCCAGCAAGGCCTGCACTTCATGCAGCGCAAACACCGCCGGCAGGCGCCGGTCTTGACGCGGACGGCCGATCTCGGACATCCACGGCAGCTGCTGGCGCAGCACCTTCTGGTAGAGGAACAGCAGGGCAGACAAGGCCTGGCGGTGTGTGCCCGGTGCCACCTGGCGTTCGGCGGCCAGCCAGGTGAGAAAGGCCTCGACCTCGGGCTGCGCCAGTTCAGCCGGGTGCCGCAGGTCGTGGAAACGGATGAAGGCGCGCACCCAGTGCACGTAGGCGTCTTCGGTGCGCAGGCTGTAGTGCAGCAGGCGCGCCTGGTGGCGCAGTTGGTCTAGCAGGCGGGGATTGGGGGGTGGGGGGGTCATGGCTTGGCTCTCCGATCAAGAAGCTGTATATTCATACAGTATCAGATCAAGATCCGCCCTGCACGCCCAATTGCGATGGCAGCCCAGGAAGCTGCGTCAAACGAAGCAAGTGGGTGGGCTTGGCAAGGACTGCCGAGCTGGAACAAAACGACTCTGCGATTCCAATGGGGCCATGCGCAAGACCGCGTGCCGAGCAGGGGCCCGAATGCGGACCCAGAAGAAACGTTCGGGCGATGCGCCCTCGAAAGAACAGCCGTCCGAGAGGAGATTCTTGTGGCAATACCCCGAGTGCCCAGAGTGAAGAAGACCAGGGCTTCACCAGCCCATTCGTGGGCCGTCGGCAAAACCATGCAAGTGGACACGCCAGGTGCCGTCAAACTCACCCGGAAACATGGTGACGCCTTGGTCTGTGTTCGCTACCGTATCAGTCCGGATGGATCGGAGCGAATCACCACAGTCGAACTCGAGATCGATCGCGTCTTCGTGCAGAGGAAAGCCAACCCCATGGTTGCAGTCAAGATCTACGCTTCGGAAACCAAACTGATCGCCACGGCCAAAGCCAAAGGCGCCCGCTTCAACAGCAAGACCCGAATGTGGCGCATGCACCAGAACGATGCCCGCGCCCTGGGCCTGGGCGATCGCATCGCGACGCTGACAAGCCACAATTAGGAACAGCCAGCTCCAGGCAGCAATTTGTTCCTAGAACTGAGCTCATGGCAGTGAAGCCGAAAACACGTTAGGCCTTCCACCGGAGATTTGATGCTTCGCCTACAAGAACAAAGCCTCGACTGGGCACTTGCCCATGTGCTCCGGTACGGAGACACGGACATCTTCCCCGTTCCATTCGAGTTTCAAGCGATCCAGTTCGACTGGACGAATATCAAGGCGCATCTCTTGGGCCAAGATATTCTTCACTGGACAACAAGACCGCTTCGAATTCTACTCTGTCCCAAAAGCAAGAACGGCTTTCGTGTCGTCACGCAGCTTGATCCGTTGGACTTCATTGTCTTTAGCGCGTTGATCAAAGAGCTCGCGCCAGACCTTGAGGCAAGGCGAGTGCCGACGGCTGCGAACCGCATCTTTTCCTATCGTGCCGATATTCAGACAAATGGTCAGATCTTCGATCCCAATATTGGGTATCGTCAATTCATTGCGGAGTGCCAGCGCAAACTCGCGGCCAATCCCTCAATTACTCACGTCACGACCACGGATATCTCGGATTTCTACTCACGGATCTACCACCACCGGCTGGACAACTCACTGCAGATCGCGACCACGAGAACCAATCACGTCAGAGCGCTGATGCGGCTCTTCTCTGGGTGGAACGGCACAGAAACCTTCGGGATTCCGATCGGGAGTGCTCCGACGAGATTGCTCGCTGAAGTCAGCCTTGCTGACATGGACGAGGCCATGCTCGCCGCCGGCATCGACTTCATTCGGTTTAATGACGACTATCGAATATTTACCAGCAGCTATGAGCAAGGATACCGCGCCCTGACATTCCTAGCCGATACTCTATATCGCAGCCACGGATTGAGCCTACAACCCCAAAAGACCGAGGTCTACGAACGCGCCCAGTTCCAAGCACGTTTCCTGGTAACACCGCTTGATCGCGAACTCAACTCACTTCATAGCAGGTTCGAGGATCTGGCTACTCAGCTCGGCCTGAACGACTGGTATGAACCGATTGACTATGATGATCTCGATCCAGATCAACAACTCGCAATAGACGCACTGAACCTCGAACAACTCCTACGGGACGAACTTCAGGAGGAGGAACCTGAACTCCCCTTGATCCGTTTTGTCCTCCGACGGTTGGCGCAGTTGGGAAATGACTCAGCACTAGACGACCTCTTCAACCATCTGAATAAGATCCATCCTGCACTGCCGGACATCTGTCGCTACGCAAAAGGACTCCGCTTCCTTGACGCGGCACAAAGATCCACGCTTGGCGCTCGAATGCTGAATTTGCTGAGCGGCTCAGTAGTGAGCGAGCTCGCATACCACCGAATGTGGATTCTTGACCTTTTTGTTAGTTCGAGGGAATGGGACAACGAGGGACAGTTCTTTACCCTCTATGGCGCAGAAGGTGACTCCGCTTGCCGACGGAACTTGATACTTGCAATGGGACGCGCGCATCAAACACATTGGTTTCAGGCGCAGTGGCGAACGCTCTTTGATCAGCCGCATTGGCCAAGAAGAGCACTTCTGGCGGCGGCAAGTTGTATGGCCGCCGACGCGAGAAGGCATTGGTATCGATCTGTGGAGGCACAGCTGGACCCACTAGAGCTAGCCGTGACAAGATGGGCTCGCCAGCATCCGTTCTAGGAAGGCCTAACCCCTCGCTCAAGCGGAGCGCCAACGGCAGGCCACCAAGCCCGGGCCGGTGGTACGCGGTACATTTTCACCGGCCCGGGCTTGGCGTCCTTCGAACGTTAGGCCGCACACAAAGCAGCCGCGTCAGCTCACACTCCTCCTGGGCAATCCCATGCATCTTGGTCCGTGGCGAACCGAAGACTTTGACTCACTGTCTTGGCACGACGTGCACGTTCATGGTCTTAGGTTCGCGTCGTTCAGCGAGGACGAGGGCTCGACCGAGTTGGTCCTCGACATCGACTTCATCCTGAAGTGGGAAGACTCGGCTCACGGAATCCTGTTCACAATCTGCCCCGCGGAACTGACCTTCCACGGTGTGTTTGGGCTGAAGTTCGAGCTTGACTACGCTGCGACCTCTGCGGGCATGTGCCCGTTCTCAATTGACGGAGTACAGAGGGAGCCGCTTGAGTCTCCGAACGGCTTCAAGTCGTTCCGGTGGCGCCTGCCTATCAACTGGCCGCGCGGCCTGCTTGAATTTGAGGCGCCTGCTTTCACTCAAACTCTGGTTGGCAAACCTATCGTCAAGTCAGGTTCGCAGTCGCTTTCGCCAGCGGAGCGCGCGGGTGCGGCCTAACCCCTCGCTCAAGCGGAGCGCCAACGGCAGGCCACCAGGCCCGGTCTGGCGGTACGCGGTACATTTTCGCCAGCCCGGGCCTG
>LNFM01001987.1_pt1 | contig 63492 bp, 56 predicted proteins | sample 596031 | NCBI WGS metagenome assembly LNFM01 (sample SAMN04254537, study PRJNA301005) | activated carbon metagenome | isolation source: dual media filters at the Ann Arbor, Michigan drinking water treatment plant | place: USA: Ann Arbor
AGATGCCCCAGGGTGATGCGCTCGCTGCCGTCTCGGATGGCGGCCTCGGCCGCATCGTTGAGCAGCCGCGAGACCTCGCCAAGCAGCCCACCGCTGACCGCACTCAGGTACTGCACCAGCGGGCGCTGGGTCAGCTCTGATGGCCGCTTCAGCGGCAGTGCCGCCTCGAACGCAGCCAGGAGGCAGCGGAACTCCTCGCTCTCGCTCCAGCGGGGCAACTCCAGCGGCGTGAAGCGGCTGTGGATCTGGGCGTCGCTTTGGAACGCCACCGGCGCCTCGCTCGTGCCGACCGCAACAATGGCCATCCTGAGCTCGTTGGAGAGGTACTTCAGCAAGTTCAGCGAGCCGCGCTGCTCCCGTGCGCTGCCAGCCAGCAGGTGGTGCACCTCGTCGACGATCAACAGCCGCGGCCCAATTCGGCGCAGGATGTCGCAAGCCACTTGCTCCAGGCTCGCCAAGGTCGAGTTGGGGCCTTGGGGTACCCCCACTGCCGTCAGCAACGCCCGGTAGAAGCGCCGCTGATCGGGCGACGGCGGCATCGGCAGGCTGATCACGGGTCTGTGCTCGACGCCGCGCACAGCGTCGAAGGCAGGCGGATGTTCACGAAGGAACTTGGCCACGATCAGCGTCTTGCCGATGTTGGACGGACCGTGCAGCAGCATGCAGGGCATGCGTTCTCGCTGCGGGGTGTCCAGGAGCCGTTGCAGGCGTTGCAGCGCCTGCGTCGCACGTGGGTAGTCGATCCAGCGGTCTGTCCGCAACGCCCGCACCCGCTGCTCGTCGTCGAGGTCGAGCATCTGCCTCGCTGCGGGATGAAGGTGGGAGCGCTCGCGCACGATCACTTCCAGATCTCCACGGCGTAGGGTGTCACCGGTTTGCTGTAGTCCACTTCCGTCGGCTGCCCAGAATCGCGGGTCTGAAGTTCAGTCGAAGGCGCCGCTGGTGGTGCCTTCGAGTTGCGGCGCGCCCGGCGTGCCGATCGCTCGGCTTGCTCCACGATCTGTCGTTGCGAACCGATGGCGCGGAAGACATGCTCTTCGGACACCCGGGGCTCATGCGCCGCCCTGAGGGCTCGCACGGCGGCACGCTGCTCCCACAGCGTGATGCGAGGGCGCCGCAGGTCGGCGTAGTTCGCCTGCACATAGTTGCGCCCGTCGGCGCTGACGAAGATCCTCGACAGGTCCTCGGGGTGGTAGCGCACCCTCACCCTCTGCCGCTGTTCGCGCCAGACGACGAACACGGGGTTCCAGTAGCGGATGTAGAAAATGGTCAGGCCATCGGCCTGGATCGAGCGGTGGGCCAGCGGCATGAAGTTGATCAGCAGCTTCATGGCCTCGTCGGGCCCAGGCGCCAGTTGGCGTGGGGCACGCTGTTCAACCAGTGACTGCCATACCGCGAAGGGGGTGGAGCGGAACAGGCCCCGATGCTCGCTGTGGTGGTAGCGCTCGCCGACTTCGAGGGCCAGCCAACGCTCGAATTCCTCCAAGGTCAGACAGGCGCGTTGTTCGGGCTTGCGCGCCTTGCGGCCGCGCGGCGAGTTGCCGGTGGCGCCGGGCAGACCCTTCAGCCACTGCATCAGCGTGCGGTTCATGCGCTCGATGTGGCCGCCATAGTTCGGGCGGCCGACCGGCCGGTGGTCGAGCTCGATGCCGTACTGAGCGCAGCCCAGGCGAAGGGCGCGGCTGCGGAACTCAGCCGCGTTGTCCAGGTGCAGCCGTTGCGGCAGGCCGGCCATCGGCCAGTCGATCTGCAGCCCCAGGTGAGCCAGCCAGGCCGCCTTGGGCTGGACGATGCGGCTGACCAGGAGGGCCACGGTGCCAGCACCGGGCCGCTCCATGCCGATGAAGAAGGCCGGGACCGTGCGCGTGGCCAGATCGATGGCCACCGACAGCCAGGGGCGGCCGATGACCTTGCGAGTGAAGCGGTCGACGATGAGGACGTCGGCCTGGGTGTGGTCGATCTGCACGATCTCCAACGGCCAGTCCGCTCCGAAGCTGCCGGGCGCGATTGCAGCGCCTGGGAGAGAGGCCAGATGCTGGAGTTCCTGGCCGCGGTGCGAACGCAGCCTGCGCGCCACCGTGTTGCGTGACGGCGCCACGAGACCATGTTCCGTGCAGCGCCGGCGAACCTCGTTGAAGGCGTCCAGCACGGGGTGTGCGAGCTCGCGCTGCCGCGGGACCCACTGGTCAACGACCGACCAAACGATCGCCTCGACCGCAGGCGCCAGCCGCCAGGGTTCGCCGCGGCGGCCTCCCGCGTCCGGCACCAGCGCAGACGTTCTCGGATCCGCCAGAAATCGAGCGCGAAGGCGATAGACCGTGGTCCAGTGGACACCCAGCAGTTGGCCCGCGCGCTCGGCCTGCTCGCGTCTCATGGGACCTCGGCCTAGCGGCCTCAGCACGCGAGCGATCTGGACTTCACGTTCGCCGATCTCACGGGGCGACTGCATCCGTTCACCTCACAAATGCGCCAGTAGCATGCTTCATGGACACGCCAGATGCAATAGCGAGGTTCGTGGACTCGGTGTCGCGTGTTGTGGTCAACTCGCAACAGACCGCGAGAGGGGTTCAGAACCCGAATTTCCTCGTTGAATCAATACCTTAGCCGCAAGTCTCGCTAGCACGGCTCGTGGACATGGCTAGCAGGGTTCGTGGATCTCAACAGCGGCGCACGAGCGCATCGTTGAGCTCGCCAAGGTGCCGGTCCAGGCCCAGGCCGTTGAGGACGGTGATGCGCTCGAGCACCTCGGCGATCTGGCGCGTGGAGTGCTTGGCCGGCGCGCTCCACAACCAGCTCTGGCAGTGCTGGCCGTCCGGCCGGCAGGCAGCCACAGCGGTGGCCCACTGCTTCAAGGCAGCGGCCGGCACCGTGGCCCGGATGGACGCGGCCGTGGCGGCTTCGAGCTCGGCCAGTGCGGCCGCCACCAGCGCTCGGATGGCGCGCTCGTGCACGATGATCAGCCTGTGCTCGTACAGCCAGTGCCGGGCACGCAGCAGCAGCCGCTCGCGGTCGGCGGTGTGGGCCACCTCATCGCGCAGCACACGTACCAGTGCCCGGCGTTGGTGTTCGCTCATCCAGGCAAAGCCCAGGACCTCGCAGGCCTGCTGCTGGTGATCGAACAGGGTGCGGCCCCGCGCATACAACGCCCGCAGCGACGCCAGATCGGGCGTGGCGATGTCCAGCGTCTGGCCCAAGTGCCGCAGCAAAGCCACCGGCACGGCGCGAACGCTGTTCAACGGCCGCCCCCGCTCATGCGCACGAAGCCAATGTGCAACGCGAGGCCCAGCTTGTGGTGGTCTCCCCGGCGGCGTTCGATCAGCTCCAGCTCGGCGCGGCCGAAGGTGAAGAAGGCCTGCAGCTCGAACTGGCCGAACTCGCGCGGCAGCTCACGCAGGCCCAGGTACGGTGTGTGCCAGCCCTGCATCGCCGCCGCTCCTCACGAGTCGAAAGGCGGCCAAAGATGCCCCCGGCGCGACCGAGCAGCAAATGCCGTGAAATCAACGACTTACCACCGAGCACCCGCGCCGTTGCTTGGGAATCGAACCGTCACTTTTTGCACCGAAATCAAATGGACCCCTGCTTGCCCTCGACGGCCGCCCGGCGGTGCCCAACCTGGTGGTCGATATGGGGCTGGCGGCCGACGCCGACCTGCGCGCCGCCATGCCAGTGCTAAGCGGCATGCTTGCCGGCGTGGCCGCGATGCTGCCGATGTGCCTTTCGGCCGTGGCGGCCAATTCGGCCCCGATACGCGCGTGCGCCACCTGATCGGCCTGGACCCGCGCCGCGGTGGCGTGGCCGTTGCCGACACGGTGGCACCGGGCATGCGGCTGGCGTTCTGCCTGCGCGACGTGGTGCGCAACTGCACCGAGATCCGCGACGAGGTGGAGGCGCCCGCACCGCAGGCCTTCCTGCACACGCGTGGCGATGCGCTGGATGCGGCGCCAAAGCGCATCCAGTGGGCGATCTACGTGAGCTGCTCGGGCCGTGGCGGGCCGCCCTTTGGCGGGACTTCGGCCGAGCTGAAGCTGGCGCAGCACGCACTGGGCAAGGTGCCGCTGGCGGGCTTCTTTGCCGCCGGCGAGATCGCGCGCCAGCATCTGTATTACCAGACGGGGGTGCTCACGGCCTTTACCGGCGCCTGACACGCGCGGGCATCACCGTTCCCGACGCTCACCTTTCGCTTGTGGCGCTCGGCCTAGGGAATGTCCCAGCTTGAGGTTGAAATATATATGTCATACAACACCAATATGGATGGTCCGGGGCACCCGGTTCACTGGCTCGACGAGCAGGAGAGATTGCTTTGGAAATTGCAGACAGCCCGATGGGCATGCGGCAGCGCAAGTACAGGGAAACCTATCGCTCGCGCCTGAGCGGCTGGTACAACGGCTACTACCACGCGCTGCTGATCTTCGGCATCGGCGGCTTCGAGGTCTATTTCGCAGCGCGCCATCTCGAGACCGTGCAATGGTGGGAGTGGCTGGTGGTGCCGGCCGTCTTCCTGTTCGCACAGTGGATCGAGTACCTGTTCCACCGCTACCTCGCGCACCGGCCGTCGAAGTCGCCGTTCTGGCGCTTGATCTACGTGCGCCACACGCTGATGCACCACCAGTTCTTCACGGCCGAGGAACCGCGCTTTGCCGACCACAAGGACTGGCGCGTGACGATATTCCCGCCGTTCACGCTGGTGTTCTTCACGCTGACGACGCTGCCGTTCGCGCTGCTGGCCGGCGTGGTGGTCTCGGCCAACGTCGGCTGGCTCATCCTCGCCACGGCGATTGGAAGCTATGTCTTCTACGAGCTGCTGCACTTCCTCTGCCATGTGGACGACAACTGGTTCGTGCGCCACTGCCCGATCATCAACACCGCGCGCCGCCACCACACCGCGCACCACGACCCGAGCATCATGATGGAATACAACATGAGCATCGTGTTCCCGTTCTGGGACTGGGTGTACGGCACCTCCGATCTCGACCGCGGCCTGCTGGGCCACCTCTTCAACGGCTACAGCACCAAGTACGTCAAGAAGAACCTGCGCAAGACCGGCATGGCCCCGGCGCAGCGCCGGCAGGGCGCGCAGGACGGCCAGGCCTCGCTGAGCCACTCGTAGCCACAGCACACGCTCACGCGTCGAGGGGACAACGATGCCATTCGGAAAGAAACTGATGTTCTCCGTGCTGCTGCTGCTCGCGGGGGCGCTGGACTACTGGCTGGAGCTGCGCGCCGGCACGGCGGAGAACGTGCCGCACCTGATCGCGCTGACCGCCTTGCTGATGCTGGGCATTTGGTCGATGTCGGCGGTGGCGAAGAAGGACGGCGCCGCGCCGCAGGGGGGGCGACCGTGAGCGCTGCACCGACGCCCGGCGCGCGCGGCGTATACGCCGGCGAACGCACGATCGACGGCGTGGCCGTGAGCTTCGACGGCGAGCCGCTCGTCCGCCTGCTGGGGTGGCCGCCCGAAGCCGAACTGGACTTCGAGTGGGGCTACGAGGGCGAGTCGCCCACCCGGCTGGCGCACGCGCTGCTGCTGCACCACGGCCGTGACGACGCGCTGGCGCGCCGCCTGGAAGCGCCGCTGATGGCGCGCCTGGTGGCGCGGCTGTCCAACGAGTGGGAAGTCGAGGCCACCGAGCTCGAGCGGCTCGTCGGCGAGTTGCAGGCCGCCTCCGCAGCCACGGCCTGACGCCGCACCGAACGCGAGGGCCCCGTCATGCCGTCCACTGCGCGCGCGCAGCGCCGCGACGTTGTTGCCTGCGCCAACGGCGCCACCGCCGAGTTCGTGGCCGAAGGCCAGGGCCCGACATTGGTCCTGCTGCACGGCCTGCAAAGCAACCTGGCGGTCTGGGATGCCGTGTGTGCGCACCTGACCGGCTTCGAGTGCGTGCGGCTGAACTTCCCCGGCCGTGGCGGCTCCGCCGGGTGGCACGGCGCCCCGGAAGGTGCCGCCGCCTTCTACAGCCTGGCCGGCTTTGCCGACCTGCTGCATGCGCTGGTGCGGCAACTGGTGGACACGCGCGGCCAGACGGTCGGCATCGCCGGCTGGAGCATGGGGGCGATGGTCACGCTCGAGTACCTGCGGCGGCATGGCGCTGCGGACTTGCACTCGGTGGCGCTGTGTTCGGGCTTGTCGAAGGTGGCCGGCGTGGCCGACATCTTCCATGCCGACGACGATGCCTCGCTGCTGGCGGAGATCTCGCGGCGCTCGGAGAAGGCCGGGTTGACGGCCGCCGACCCGCAGGCGGTTCTGCACTGCTGGCGGTCGATGCAGCATTTCGACTGCCGGGGCGACCTGGCCCGCATCGACGTGCCGACGCTGGTCCTGCACGGCACCGACGACGCGGACTGTCCTTTCACCGACGCCATGCAAGTGGCCGAGCGCGTGCCGGGTGCGCGGCTGCGAGCGCTGCACGGCGCCGGGCATCTCGTGCTGTCGGAGCGGTCGGCGGAAGTGGCGCTTGCCCTGGCCACGCACGCCCGAGCAGCTGCCGCGGCGCGGTACGGCACGCGTGCCGTTTGAATTGGCTCATCGGCGGACGGGTGGGGAATGCGCGACCCGTCGGCCTTTCGTTCTACAAGCGCATTGCGGCATCTTAGGTTGAGGAGACTGTTGTGAGACTGGAAGGCAAGGTGGCATTGGTGACGGGCGGCGCCGGCGGAATCGGTTCGGCGATCTGCGAACTGTTCACCCGCGAAGGTGCCGTGGTGTATGTGTGCGACCTGCACGAGCAGGACGGCCGGGCGCTCGCAGAGCGCTACACGCAGCAGGGCAAGCAGGTGATCTACTGTGCGCTGGACGTGACCGACGAGGCGTCGTGGGCCGCGGTGCTCGAGCGCGTTGCCGCCGAGCAGGGCCGCCTGGACATCTTGGTCAACAACGCCGGCATCAGCGGCTCGGTGCCCGACCGCATGGACCTAGCCTACTTCGACAAGCAATGGCAGGTCAATGCGCGCGGCGTCTTCCTCGGCATGAAGCAGGCGCACGACCTGCTGGCCAAGGGGCGTGGCGCGTCGATCATCAACATGTCGTCGGTGCTGGGGCTGATCGCGCACGAGATCACGCACATGGGCTACAACGCGTCCAAGGGCGCGGTGCGCCTGATGTCCAAGGCCGCGGCGGTCCAGTTCGCCGACCAGGGCATCCGCGTCAACTCGGTCCATCCGGGCTGGATGAGCGCGATGCGCACCTCGGTCAGCAGCGCCGACCCCGAGCAGCGCAAGAAGCTCAATTCCGAGGTGCCGCTCAAGCGTTCGGGGACGGCCGAAGAGGCCGCTCAGGCGGTGCTGTTCCTGGCCAGCGACGAGGCTTCGTATGTGACCGGCTCGGAGCTCGTCGTCGACGGCGGGTTGTCGGCGCGCTAGCCGCGATCCCTGTTCCCCGCGGCGGTGCCGGCGCTGGTGCCGCCGCCGTTCCCCCGGCACCGCCCAAGTGCCACTGCCCGCCTGTGCAGCCGGCGGGACCTACTGCGGTTACCCACACATCACAAGGAGACAACATGACTCGACGCAGGCAACTGCTGCAGGCCGGTGCGCTCGGCACCGCGGCCACCTTCACCACCAGCCTGTATGCCCAGACCCGCCCGACGGTGCGCTGGCGCATGGCGGCGCTGTACCCCCGCAGCCTGGACACCTGCTACGGCGCGACCGAACAGATGTGCAAGCGCGTGGGCGAGCTGACCGACGGTAAGTTCAGCATCACGCTGCACCCGCCGGGCGACCTGGTGCCGCCGCTGCAGGTGCTCGACGCGGTCAGCGCCGGCACGGTCGAGGCGGGCCAGGTCACCGGCACCTTCTACTTCGGCAAGAACCCGGCGCTGATGTTCGAGTCCGGGCTGCCATTCGGCATGAACGCACGCCAGCAGAACGCCTGGTTGTACGAGGGCGGCGGGCTCAAGGAAGTGCAGAAGGTGTTCGCGCAGTTCGGCTGCCATTCGGTGCCCTGCGGCAACTTCGGCACCCAAATGGGCGGCTGGTTCCGCAAGGAGATCAAGAGCCTGAAGGACCTCGAAGGGCTGAAGATGCGCATCGGCGGCTTCGGCGGCCAGGTCATCAGCCGGCTGGGCGTGGTGCCGCAGATGATCCCCGGCGGCGACCTGTACGCCGCGCTGGAGAAGGGCGTGATCGACGCGGCCGAGTTCGTTGGCCCCTACGACGACGAGAAGCTGGGTCTGGCGCGCGTCTCGCAGTACTACTACTCGCCGGGCTGGTGGGAAGGCGGCAGCGCCCAGGTTTCGGCGGTGGCCAACAAGAAGGCCTGGGACGCGCTGCCCAAGGACTACCAGACGGCCTACGAGGCGGCGGCGTTCGAGGCCAACATGCGCCAACTGGCGCTGTACGACGCCAAGAACCCGGACGCGATCAAGCGCATCCTGGCCTCGGGCGTGAAGCTGCGCTGGTTCCCCAAGGACGTTCTCGATGCCGCCTACGACATGACGCAGACGATGCTCGAAGAGATTTCCGCGAAGGATGCGTTCTTCAAGTCGATCTACCAGCACTACCGCGGCTTCCTGGAAAAGCAGTCGTCGTGGTACCGGGTGGCCGACCACTTCCTCGACAACTACTCGCTGGCGAGGCGCGCCCGCTGAGCCGGGCCCGCTGCGTGGTGGCCCCGTGCCGGGGCCGCCACCGCCTTTGATTCATCGGGAAAAGACAGCGACATGTTGACAATCGTTCGCGGGATCGACCGCCTGAGCCAGGGCGTCGGAGTAACGGTGCGGTGGTTCTTTGCCGCGGCCATGGTGATCAGCGCGGGCAACGCGATCAGCCGGCGCGTCTTCGGCGCCAGCTCGAACGCGTTCCTGGAGCTGCAGTGGTACCTGTTCGCCGCCGCCGTGCTCCTGGGTGCCTCGTACGTGCTGCTGAAGGACGCCCACGTGCGCGTGGACTTCATCTCGTCGAAGCTCAGCCCCCGGACCAATGCGGTCTTCGACGCGCTGGCGCTCATGCTGGTCGCGATCTCGTTCTGCGTGATGCTGATCAAGTACTCCTGGCCGATGTTCGAGATCGCCTGGCGCACCGGCGAGCGCAGCTCCAACGCCGGCGGCCTGATCCGCTGGCCCGTGCTGCTGTGTCTGCCGGTGGGCTTTGGGCTGCTGCTGCTGCAGGCCTGTGCCGAGACGGTCAAGCGCATCGCCCTGATCGCCGGGCACGGCGGCACCGATGACGGGCAGCCGCGATGATCGAAGCCTTCATCGGGGCGAACTTTGTCCCGCTCATGTTCGCCGGCCTGCTGCTGCTGCTGCTCAGCGGCATTCCAGTGACCTTCGCTCTCATCGGTACCGGGCTGGCCTTCGGGGTGCTGGGCATGGAGCTGGGCCTCTTCAGCTCCAACCTGTTCAGCGCACTGGCCTATCGCGTCTACGGCATCGTCCAGAACGAGACCTTGCTGGCGATCCCCTTCTTCACGCTGATGGGGCTGCTGCTCGAGCGATCGGGCATGGCCGAGGACCTGCTGGAGGCGGTCGGCCACGCGTTCGGTCCGGTGCGCGGCGGCTTCGCAGTGGCGGTGGTGCTGGTCGGTGCGATGCTGGCAGCGACGACTGGGGTGATCGCCGCGGCGGTGATCTCGATGGGGCTGATCTCGTTGCCGATCATGCTGCGCTATGGCTACAACCGTCCGATTGCCGCCGGCGTGATCGCAGCATCGGGCACGTTGGCGCAGATCGTGCCGCCGTCGCTGGTGCTGATCGTGCTGGCCGACCAGCTGGGCCGCTCGGTCGGCGACATGTACAGCGGCGCACTGATGCCATCGATGGCGCTGATCGGTCTGTACCTGGCGGCGGTGGCGGTGATCGCGATCGTGCGCCCGGCCTGGGTACCCGCGATGCCGATCGAGGCGCGCGTGCACCGGGAGCACTCAGGCGCCAGCGGTCATGTCTCCTTGCTGGTGCTGCTGGCGCTGGCCGTTCTGGTCGGCCTGGCGTGGGCGCAGGTCCACGAGGCTGTCGTCCAACGGCTCGTCGGTCGGGTGGGCCCGGCGCCCACCGACGAGTTCGTGATCATCGGCCTGATGGTGGCTACCGCGTTTGCCTACCTGTGCGCCTGCTTGGACCGGTGGTTGGGCCTGGGCTGGCTGTCGCGCCTGGCACGGCAAGTGACGTTCGTGATGGTGCCGCCGATCGTGCTCATCTTCCTCGTTCTCGGGACGATCTTCCTGGGCATCGCCACGCCGACCGAGGGCGGTGCGATGGGCGCGGCCGGAGCGTTCGTTCTCGGCGTCGCGAAGCGGCGGCTGTCGTTGCGCCTGCTGACCCAGGCGGTGGACTCGACGGCCCGGCTTAGCATCTTCGTGCTGTTCATCCTGATCGGCGCCACCGTGTTCTCGTTCGCGTTCAACGCCGCCGAAGGGCACACCTGGGTCGAAGGGCTGTTCGAGCACCTGCCGGGCGGGCAGATCGGCTTCCTGCTGGCGGTCTGCGCGCTGGTCTTCGTGCTCGGCATGTTCATCGACGCTTTCGAGATCGCGTTCATCGTGATCCCGATCCTGGCGCCGGTGGCGGTGGCCATGGAGGTCGACCTGGTCTGGTTCGGCGTCGTCATCGCGATGACCCTGCAGACCTCGTTCCTGACCCCACCGTTCGGACTGGCGTTGTCGTACCTGCGCAGCGTCGCGCCCAAGAGCGACACGATGGCGGCCGACGGAAGCCGCAGCCGGGGCGTCAGCACCGGGCAGATCTACGCCGGCTGCGTGCCGTTCATCGTGCTGCAGATCGTCGCGACCCTGATCGTCATCTACCGACCCTCGCTGGTGCTTGACACGGTCAACAGCGGCAAGCCAGTGCCGGTGGTGGTCGACAACGACGCGATGATGCCGCCGAGCATGGATTAGCTGTGAATCTTCAATAGATTGTGTTCGGTGTTTGTCCGGACTGGGTTGGAGAGACTGGAGATCGCCAAACCCCAAGTCGTCAAGGAAGCCAGCCGGATGAACCACCACAAGCATGCCCGACTCACGTATGCCCGTCGCGTGGAGATGGAGATGGTCAGGCAGATGACCGAACAGGGGCTTGGCGCCAGCGAAGCCGCGATGGCGCACGGCGTAACGCCGCCGACGGCGCGCAAGTGGTTCGGGCGCTACCTCACCGGTGGTGTGGCGGGTCTGGCTGACGCGTCATCGCGTCCGGTGCGGTCGCCTCGGGCCATCGATCCGGCCAAGGCGCTGCTGATCGTCGAGCTACGACGCCGCCAGATGATCCAGTCGCGCATTGACCGCAGCGTCGGGGTGTCGGCCTCCACCGTCAGCCGCGTGCTCGCGCGGGCGGGCCTGTCCAAGCTGAGTGACCTGGCGCCAGCCAAGCAGGTGGTGCGCTACGAGCATGAGCGACCCGGCGATCTGCTGCACATCGACACCAAGAAGCGTGGACGCATCGTGCGGGCCAGCCACCGCCTCAGCGGAAGCCTGCGCGACTCGGTCGATAGCGCTGGCTGGGAGATGCTGTTCGTGGTCGTGGACGACCACGCGCGCTTCGCCTTCACGGCCATGCACCCGGACGAGAAGACACCCCAGGCCGTGCGGTCCCTGCACGACGCCGTGGCCTACTTCGCCGGCCTGGGCGTGATGGTGAGCCGCGTCCTGTCAGACAACGGCGCGGCGTTCTGCTCACGGGACTTCGCCAGCGCCGGCACCGAGCTCGGCATCCAGCACAGGTTCACCCGCGCCTACCGACCACAGACCAATGGCAAGGCCGAACGGTTCATCCAGTCAGCGCTACGCGAATGGGCCTACGGCTGAACCTACCAGAACTCCCACCAGCGAACTCGCGCTCTGGCCAGTTGGCTGCACCACTACAACCGGCACCGCCGTCACGCTAGCATCTGCGGCGCCTCCCCCTTGTCCAGGCTCATCAAGTCAAGAAACAATCTCTTGACGGTTCACAACTAGCGTCGCATCCGGCGTACGAAGCGCTGCGTCGGCCGGGTCTGCATTTCGGGTAAGTTCTGCACTATCGGCGAACGGGTCGCGCCCGGTTCGCGGCGGTTGAAGGCATCATGGCAAGAAGCAGAGAACTGACGGTGGAGACGAGCGCACCCGGGGTGCCTAAGGGGCCGGTGCCCCGCCTGGTCCCGCACAAGAGCCTGGCGGAGCGTGCATACGACATCCTGGAGGAGGCCATCGTCACGCTGGAGCTGGCGCCCGGCAGCATAATCTCCGAGCAGGAGTTGAGCGAGCTGACCGGCATCGGCCGCACCCCCACGCGCGAGGCGATCCAGCGTCTGTCGCGCGACCGCCTGATCCAGGTGCTGCCCAAGCGCGGACTGCTGGTTTCGCCGCTGGACCTGGTCGGGCAGCTCAACCTGCTGGAACTCCGGCGCGAGGTCGAAGGCCTGATCTGCCGTCTGGCGGCCACCCGCGCGACGCTGGACCAGCGCGAGTACTTCGCGCGCTTGGCCGTGGACTTTCGGGCCTGCGTCGAGACCAACGACGCCATCAAATTCGCGCGCCTCGACAAGGACTTCGGCGAGCTGTGCCTGACCTCGGCGCAGAACGAGTATGCGGTCACGGCGATGCGCTCGATCGTCGGCTTGGCCCGGCGCTCCTGGCACTACCACCAGCGTCGCGGCGCATCGATGGCCGAGATGGCGCTGCTGCACGCCGACCTGTCCCAGCACATCGCCGCCGGCGACGTAGAAGGCTCCGATGCCGCGCTGTCGGACCTGCTGGACTGCGTCGAGCGCTACGCCCGTGCGACGCTGCTGCCCCAGGAACGCAAGCGGCGCGGACACACTCGATGACCGCTGCCGTGCCGGGCATTGCCGACGCTCGTAATAATGCGGCCTTCCCATGAACGCCCCGCAACTCGCTCCAGCAGGTTGAGCTGCCCGACCAGGTCCAGCGGCGAAACCAACAGTCCGCGCTTGGGCGGCACCTGGATCAGGCGGCCGCGCGACAGACGCTAGATGTGAAGTTCCGTTAGGGAAGGTCTGCAAAACCCTGCCTTGAGGGCGCGGTGGAGTCGATCCTGGGGCTCATGTGCCGCGATGCGGAGTCCATGAGCTCGGTGACCGAATCGTGCGGCACGCGTGGCAAGATTTCGACCGTTGCAGCGCCTGCGTGCCGTATCGCAGACGCACTCATGCCTGGGCTCCGAGCACGTGCCGCCGGGCCATCCATAAGTTGCTCAGCGCGAAGAGCATCGTCAGCCGCGCGGTGTTCTTGGCCAGACCGCGGTAGCGCACCTTGGCATAGCCGAACTGCTGCTTGACGACCCGGAAGGGGTGCTCGACCTTGGCACGTACGATGGCCGTGGCCTGCTCGAGTTGCTCGGCGAGGAACTCCGGCTCGATGAACGGGTTGAGCCGGCGCCGCAGCCCAGGACGCATGGCGACATGCCACGACGGGCCGGCAGCTTCAGGTCGCTTGTGCACGCCCTGGTAGCCGGCGTCGCCGAAGGCCGCTTGTTCCTCACCGTGCAGCAGCGCCCCAGCCCGCGTCACGTCGTTGACATTGGCCGCCGTGCCGATGACGGTGTGCACCAGGCCCGATGCGGCATCCGCGCCGATGTGCGTCTTCATGCCGAAGTGGTAAGTCGGCCGCGGGAACTTCCCCCTCAGCCGCTCGCAGAACCGTACGTGACACTCTCGCGTCATACGGCTCCCGGCAGGAAGCTCGTGAAGAGCTGGTCTTGCTTACTGTGAGCCTTCCTCGGCCTGAACGTAAAGCCCAGGAAGGTGAAGCTCACATGCGGATGCTGCTCAGTGCGGTTGCTGTCCTTGCAGTACACGACCTTCGATTTGTCGGGATGCATCGTCAACCCGCAGTCCGCCAACCGCGACGCGATGGATCGCATCACGTACTCGGCCTGCTTCCGACTGTGGCAGTGAACCACAGCGTCGTCGGCATACCGGGCAAACGGACAGTTCGGGCTGGTGCGCTGCATCCAGGTGTCGAAGGCGTAGTGCGTGAACAGGTTCATCAAGATCGGACTGACCACTCCTCCTTGTGGAGTACCGCGGTCGCGTGGAACGCGAGCGCCGCCCTCCGTTTCGAACAGCGCAACCAGCCACCGCTCGATGTGCAGAAGAATCCAGTCCTCCTTGAAGTGGGTGCGCACCGCCTTCATCAGCAGCCCGTGATCGATCTGATCGAAGGCCGCCTTGATATCAAACTCCACCACCCAGTCGTAGTGCCAGCAGCGTTTACGAGTGATCGCCACGGCCTGCTTCGCTGACCGTCCAGGCCGATACCCGTATGAGTCCGGATGGAAGATCGAGTCCAGAGTCGGCTCGATGAGAAGTTTGACCACGGTTTGTGCGACACGGTCAGAGACCGTGGGCACTCCCAGCTTGCGGGTGCCACCCGATGCCTTGGGAATCTCCACCTGCTTGACCGGCGGCGGAAAGTACGACCCCGACGACATCCGGTTCCACAGCTTGTACAGATTCTTTGACAGGTCCTGCTCGAAGTCGGCGATGGTTTCATCGTCGATGCCGGCAGCACCACGGTTGGCTTTGACCTGCTGGTATGCCTCCCATACCGTACGCTTCGCTATGCCATAAGGTTTCGCCGAGTTCACGCCGCTCATCCCCGGAGGTTGGCAACACTCGTCGGCAGGATAACGCCGCCCCTTCGCTCCACCTCCATTACAGAGGCTTCCTCGCTACTACGGGAGGCTTCGCCCCTCGTCCCCAGCATCGGTGTTCTTCCTCGTGGTGTTGGCCACTTGTCATTTCCCTTCGCATCTGGAGAGAGGTTCTCACGTTCCGTACCAAAGCCTGTATTGAGATCATGCCGCCTATACACCGGCTGCCATCGGGTCCGTAGGCAGGTATCGCCCCGATTCGTCCTAAAGCCAATGGTCCACCTCAGTTTTGACAGCGCTTTAGGCATAACGATGCGTCGTCGGACGGTTTGCTTTCGCTCATCTTCTTAATACACACCTGCCACCCCTCAGGGGATGACTTTCGCCCGGTCGCTCACCACCGCGCCTTTTGAACGCAGCAGCACCGGGTGGTTTGAAGCCTGCTCCTGCAAGCCGGCTTCGGGAGGCCTGCTCCCATCTTCGGTACAGCACCACAGGTCTGCCGCCTGTGTTCGTGACACACGCCACTGCTTGCCCTTCCTGGTCTGGTGCATCTCCGGGTCGCGCTCGCCGTCTTTGTTCTTCGTCGAACTCGGCGCGGCGATGTTGGTGGCGTCCACCACCGTGCCGGTCTTGAGCATCAGGCCGCGCTGGGCCAGCCCCGCGTTGATGGTGACCAGCACCTGCGGCGCGAGTTCGTGCTTCTCCAGCAGGTGGCGGAACCGCAGGATGGTCGTCTCATCGGGCATGCGGGCCGCACCGTGCAGGCCAACGAAGCGGCGGTACAGGGGCCGTTCGTGCAACTCCTCCTCCATGGCCGGATCGCTGAGGTTCCACCACAGCTGCAGGCAGTGGATGCGCAGCATGGTCTCGATGGGGAACGGCGGTCGGCCGCCCAGCGCCTGGTGGGCGCCTCGGGCATGTGGCTGGATCAGCGCCACCAGCGCCGCCCAGGGCACCACCTGGTTCACCTCGTCGAGGAAGGCCTCCTTGCGGGTCTTCTTGGGCAGCGGGTCCCGGCCAAACGTCATCTGATCCATTCCCGGCATCCTCCTACGTCGTCACGCCCAACGCCAGTCGGAGTGACCAGAGGTTTTGCAGACCTTCCCTAGTGTAGGGCGCCAGAAGTCATAGCAACCGCACGCAGCCCGGTCTGCCGATGAAAGCCGGCCGTGCATGCACCGGCACGCACGACTACAAACGACACGGCAGGACCACGCTGTTCGCGGCCCTGAACACGCCGGACGGTCGGGTGATCTCGATGCGCCAGCCGCGGCACCGCCAGACGGAGTAGCTGAAGTTCCTGCGCCTGATCGACCGCAAGACGCCCAAGGGCCTCACGCTTCACTTGATCGTCGACAACTACGCCACGCACAGTCATCCCGAGGTGCAGGCTTGGCTGGCCAAGCATCCGCGCTTCGTTATGCACTTCACGCCGACCAGCGCGTCATGGCTGAACATGGTCGAGCGCTTCTTCCGCGACATCACCGACAAGCGCATCCGACGCGACAGCTTCACCAGCGTGCCCGAGCTCGAACTGGCCATCGACCTGTACGTCGCCGAACACAACATCGACCCAAAGCCGTTCATCTGGGCAGCCAGTGCCTCGGAAATCCTGGCCAAGGTCATGGGGGCAACGGCAGCCCTGGCAACGGTCTCACGACAAGTACACAACAGATCGGCGCACTACACTCGGTGGGTTCGCCGGGTGGACGCGTAGATCTCAAATTGCAGCGACCAACTCCGGCACCGCGGCGAACAGGTCCGCCTCGAGGCCGTAGTCGGCGACGCTGAAGATCGGCGCCTCCGGATCCTTGTTGATCGCGACGATCACCTTCGAATCCTTCATGCCGGCCAGGTGCTGGATGGCGCCACTGATGCCGCAGGCAATGTAGAGCTGCGGGGCGACGATCTTGCCCGTCTGGCCCACCTGCCAGTCGTTGGGCGCGTAGCCGGCGTCCACCGCGGCGCGGCTGGCGCCGAGCGCGGCGCCGAGCTTGTCGGCCAGCGGCGTCAGCACCTCGTTGAACTTCTCGCTGCTGCCCATCGCACGCCCGCCGCTGACGATGATCTTGGCGGCGGTGAGCTCCGGCCGGTCGAGCTTGGCGATCTCGCTGGCGACGAAGCTGCTGCTGCCGCTCGCATCGGCCGCGGCCAGGCTTTCGAGCGCGGCGCTGCCGCCTTCGGCCGCCGCAGCGTCGAAGGCGGTGGTGCGCACGGTGATGACCTTGATCGCATCGGCGCTCTTGACGGTGGCAATGGCGTTGCCGGCGTAGATCGGGCGCTCAAACGTGTCGGCGTCGATGACCTTGGTGGCATCGCTGATCTGCGCCACATCCAGCAGTGCAGCCGCGCGCGGCGCCACGTTCTTGCCGCCGGCGGTGGCCGGGAACAGGATGTGGCTGTAGTTCTTGGCCACGGCCAGCACCTGTGCGGCGACGTTCTCGGCCAGGCCATGGGCCAGGCCGTCGGCGTTGGCGTGCAGCACCTTGGTCACGCCCGCCACCTGGGCCGCGGTCTGCGCGGCAGCACCGGCGTTCTGGCCGGCCACCAGCACATGCACCTCGCCGCCGCAGGCAGCGGCGGCGGTGACCGTGTTCAGGGTCGCGGGCTTCAGGCTCGCGTTGTCGTGTTCGGCAATGACGAGTGCGGCCATCTCAGATCACCTTCGCTTCGTTCTTGAGCTTCTCGACCAGCGTGGCCACGTCCGGCACCTTCACGCCGGCCCCGCGCTTGGGCGGCTCGGCCACGCTCAGCGTGGTGATGCGCGGGGTGACGTCCACGCCCAGTTCGGCGGGCTTGAGCACGTCGAGCGGCTTCTTCTTGGCCTTCATGATGTTCGGCAGCGTCACGTAGCGCGGCTCGTTGAGGCGCAGGTCGGTGGTCACCACCGCCGGCAGCGTCAGCGCCACGGTCTCCAGGCCGCCGTCGATCTCGCGCGTGACCTGGGCCTTGCCACCTTCCACCACCACCTTGCTGGCGAAGGTGCCCTGCGGCCAGCCGGCCAGCGCGGCCAGCATCTGGCCGGTCTGGTTGCAGTCGTCGTCGATGGCCTGCTTGCCCAGGATGACGAGCTGCGGTTGTTCCTTGTCGGCCACCGCCTTGAGCAGCTTGGCCACGGCCAGCGGCTGCAGTTCGACATCGGTCTCCACCAGGATCGCGCGGTCGGCGCCGATGGCCATCGCGGTGCGCAAGGTCTCCTGGCACTGCGTGACGCCGCAGGAGACGGCGATCACCTCGGTGACCACGCCCTTCTCCTTCAGCCGCACGGCCTCCTCGACGGCGATCTCGTCGAAGGGGTTCATGCTCATCTTGACGTTCGCGATGTCGACCCCGCTGCCGTCGGACTTCACGCGAACCTTGACGTTGTAGTCCACCACACGTTTGACGGAGACCAGGATTCTCATGAGTTCTGCCTTTCACGATCGTGTCGTGCAACAGGGGGGCTTCCCTGCGCACCCAGACTCATCGGCTTCCTTGCAGCCGATGGGTTTGCTTCATTCAACCTCGAACGCAGCCGGGGGCGGCAGGATTCGACGCCGACCGCCAGAGCGGACCGCCGAAATCCGAAGTTGCCGCCGTTGCACTCGCCACGGGTTCGCGTGGCAGCGCCGGCTCAGATCGCACCACTTGCACGCAGGCCGGCAACAACCGCGGCATCCACACCCCAACCCGTCAGGACCTCCACGGTGTCGTCTCCGACCCCGGCCGTGGGGCGCGATATGGTCGCCGGAGTGCGGCTGAAACGCGGTGCAGGGGCCGGCTGCGACACACCTGCAATCTCGACGAAGCTTCCGCGGGCCTGGTTATGCGGGTGGATCAAGGCCTCGTCCCAATCCAGCACCGGTGACACGCACGCGTCGATCCCGTCGAATCGTCGCACCCATTCGTCGCGTGCGGCGGTCTTGAACACCTCTGCGAGACGCACCTTGCCCTCCGCCCATCGGCTCCGGTCCGACTGGGCACCAAAGGTCGTGGGATCCAGGCCCAAGGTTTCGAGCAGTCGCGCATGGAACTGCGGCTCGATCGCCCCGACACTGATGAACTTGCCGTCTGCGCACTCGTACGTGGTGTAGTAATAGGCGCCGCCGTCGAGTATGTTGTCGCTGCGCAGGTCGCTCATGACACCACCGGCCCGAAAGCCGTGGACCATGGCCGCCAGCAATGAGGCCCCTTCGGTCATCGCAGCGTCCACAGTCTGCCCCTGGCCGGAACCTCGGGCTTCGAGCAGTGCACAGACGATGCCGAAGGCCAGCAGAAGGCCCCCACCGCCCATGTCGGCGACGACGTTGAGCGGCACCGATGGAAAGCCGCGGGGGCCGATGGCGTTTAGCACGCCCGTCAGCGCAAGGTAGTTGATGTCGTGGCCTGCCGACTGCGCCAGCGGTCCCGACTGGCCCCAGCCCGTCATCCGGCCATAGACCAGTCTTGGATTGCGGGCCAGGCAGACCTCGGGCCCAAGCCCCAGGCGCTCCATGACACCAGGGCGAAATCCTTCGATCAGGGCGTCGGCCTGGCCGATCAGATCGAGCATCACGTCCTTGGCGCCCGGCATCTTCAGATCGATGGCCAGAGAGCGGCGACCGCGCGCCAGCACATCGAACGGTGTGTTCAACAACAACCCTTGTGGTTTTCCCTTGCTCTGGATCCTGATCACCTCGGCGCCCATGTCGGCCAGCAACATGGCGCAGAAAGGCCCCGGCCCCAGGCCGGCCATCTCGATGACGCGGAATCCGTCCAGTGGGCCCTTCCCGGGTCGAACAAGCGCTTGATCCTCTTGCATGCTTGTCATCCTTCAACCTTCGACCTTCAACCTTCAACGCGACACACCCACGGTGCAGATCACAGATGCGCTGCACGTTGGCGCTGGCTGATTCGTCCAACGCCGCCACGCAGGGTCAGCGCGTGGCCCCAGCGGCACGCAAGGCGGCGATGGCGGCGGCGTCGAGGCCGGCGCTTCGCAGTACCTCGTCGGTGTGCTCGCCCAGGATGGGCGCACGGTGGCGCACGGCACCTGGGGTGGCGGTCAACTTCGCAGGGACCCCGGCCACGCTGACCTGACGATCCGAATCCGGCAGCGCGACAGTGGGCAACATGTCTCGCACCGCGAAGTGTGGATCGGCCACGATGTCGGCGGCGTCGTAGACCGGTGCGAACGGGACCTTGCCGCCGAAGCGCGCCATCAGTTCCTGCTTGGTGTGGAGCAACGTGAACGACTCGATCAGGTCATAGAGTGCATCCTGGTTCCTGACCCGCGCGCCCGGCGTGGCGAAGTTCGGGTCCTGGGCCAGTTCGGGCTTTCCGAGTGCTTCGCAAAAGCTCTTCCAGAGCGATCCACCGGGTGTGACGCCGAATACGACGAAGCCGTCCTTGCACCGGACGCGTCCGAACGGTGCCACGGGCGGGAGTCGGCTCCCGGACGGGCGCGGCACGCGCCCATCCATGGAGAACCCCGTGGTGATGAGCTCGCACAGGGCCAGGACGCAGTCGACCATGCTGACGTCGACGTATTGGCCCTGGCCAGATTCGCGCGCGGACCACAGCGCCACCATGGTCGCGTGCGCTGCAAACAGGCCAGGCACGAAGTCGGCATGTCCTCCACCCACCTTCGTGGGGTCGTGGGGCCCGACGCCGGTGATGCTCATGATGCCGCCCATGGCCTGGGCCACGATGTCCACGGCCGGCCACTCGGCGTAGGGACTGGCGCCACCTCGCGGGTCACCAAAGCCGCGCACCGACGTGTAGACCAGGCGCGGATTGCGCTCGCGCAAGACCTCGTAGCCGAGCCCCAGCCGCTCCATGGTGCCGGCGCGGAAGTTTTCGACGAGGACATCCGCACCGCCCACCAGCGACAGGAACGCCTCGCGTGCCAGAGGGTGCTTGAGGTCGAGAACCAGCGAGCGCTTGTTCCGATTGCATCCCCAGAACATCGCCCCGTGCGAATGCGTCGAGTCGCTCTCCGAGAAGGGGCCGATCCCGCGGGCCATGTCACCGCCGGGCGGTTCGATCTTGATGACGTCCGCGCCATGGTCGCCCAGGAGCTGGGCGCAGAAGGAGCCAGCCAGCAATTGGGAGAGGTCCAGCACGCGCAGGCCTTTGAGGCCGCCTTGGTTTTCGGGTGCCATGCCAGTCACCCGCGAAGGCCCAGCAAGCGCTTGGCGATGATGTTGCGCTGAATCTGGTTGGTGCCTTCGTAGATCTGCATCACCTTGGCGTCTCGCATGTAACGCTCCACCGGGTACTCGCGCGAGTAGCCCGCAGCACCGAGGATCTGCACCGCGTCGGTAGTGACCTTCATGCACATGTCGGTGGTGAAGCACTTGGCCATCGAGGCCAGAGCGGCCACCTGGTTGTGGTCGCCGCTGCCCTCGTCGATCATGGTCGTGCAGCGGTACAGCAAAGCCGAGGCGGCCTCGATCTGCATCGCCATGTCGGCCAGCATGTGCTGGATCGCCTGAAACTCGCCGATGGCCTTGCCGAAGGCTTTTCGTTCCTTGGCGTAGGCCAGCGCTGTCTCGAAGGCACCGCGTGCCAAACCCACTGCGTTGGCCGCCACCATGGGGCGGTTCTGGTCCAGCGACGCCATGGCACCGAGGAAACCCTTGCCTTCCTCGCCGATGCGGCAGTCTTCGGGAACCCGGAGATTCTCGAAATACAGCTCGGTATGGGGCGTAGCGCGTATGCCCATGCAGGGCTCGTCACGGCCGAAGCGAAACCCCTCTGCCTTGGTGTCGATGATGAAGGCGCTGATGTTGTCGATGCCGCGGCGGCTGCGCTCCTCGGGGGTGGCGCCTGTCTTGGCGTAGACCATGACGTAGTGCGCGGTGGCGCCCATCGTGATGAAGCACTTCTGGCCGTTGAGCACGTAGTGGTCGCCGTCGCGCACGGCCTGGGTGCGCAGGGCGGCCACGTCCGAGCCGGCGTGGGGCTCGGTGATGCCGACGGCGGTGGGCGTCTTTCCCTCGGCGAACAGCGGCAGCCAGCGGTTCTTCTGCGCCTCGGTGCCGATGTGCAGGATGGGCAGCGCAGTCATCGAGTTCAGACCGATCAGCGGCGTGCAGGCGTGCGAGACCTTGGCCACCTCCTCGCTCAACAGACACATGGTGGTCAGGTCCAGGCCGAGGCCGCCGTAGGCTTCGGGAATGCGCGCCTGCATCAACCCCATCTCGCCGAACAGCGGGATCAGGTGGCGCGGGAACTCCTCCTTTTCGTCGATCTCGCGCGCGATCGGCGCAATCTCCTTCTGCACGACGCGCCGAACGGTGTCAATCAGTTCGCGTTGGGTATCGGTGAGTTTGAGCATGTCGGTATCTCCGTGCGCCCTGTTGGTTTAGCGGCCGTATTCGGCCTGCAGTTGGGCCCAGCGCTGCCCGCACTCCTGTGCGCCGGGCACGTACTCGGCCGGGACTTCGAGGTAGGGTGGGCGTGGTGGGCCTGGGTCGATCAGGCCAGCGGCCCTGAAGCGGATGTGGCCGATCTGGATGCTGTAGTCCATGAAGCGCGTCAGGTCGCCGCCGGGGAACATGGGCGCCTCGGCCCACTGGAGCTTCTCGGTGATGGCGCGCACCTGTGGCCAGTCGCGCGCCGCGATGGCCCGGGCGACGGCGACGATGGGTGCCGGCGCGCAGGCGACGCCGCCCGACCAGCAGGCACGCGCGAGTTCGGGCTGGCGCTCGGCGAGCGCTCCCCAGTCGGGCGCCAGTGGCAGGATGCGCATGCGCCTGCCGACCGCCAGCATGTCGCTCTCCAGTGCTGGACCGCCGACGTGCTTCGCGGCGACGATCTCGGGAATCTCGGCCAGCGCTAGATAGGCTTCGCGGGAGATCTTTCCCTTGAAGGCGATCGGGTTGTCATAGACGACCAGTGGCACGCGCGGCAGCGCATGCGCGATGTCCTGGTAGTAGCGCACGATGGCGGCGTCGTCCATGGCCAGCCACATCGGCCGTCCAACGAACAGGCCGTCGGCTCCGACGTGCAGGAGTTCCCGTCCGCGCTCGATCGTGTCGCGCGTGTTGAGTGTGGTGACGCCGGCAAAGACCGGAACACGCCCGGCGGCGGTCTGCGCCACGCACTCCACGAAGCCACGCAGTTCCGGCCACGTCAGCGTGGCGCACTCGCCGAAGGTGCCGGTGGTCATTAGGATGTTCACGCCAGCCTCGACCACGAGGTCCACCATTTTGCGGGTCTCTTCGTAGGCAATGGTCTGCACAGCGCGCCACTGCCCGGCGTCAGGCGTTGCGGGTGTGGGCACGATGCCGGCCACGCCCACGAAGTCGTCGAATGTCACTCTCATGCCAATTCCTTAGGTTCCCTATTGCTCGGTCAAAGAATGGCCGCGTCCCGGCTCAGACGCCGACATGGACCTGGACCTGCGCCCAGTCCGCCTTCAGCGCTTCGGTGCTGCCTTGCCAGACGACGTGCCCCTTCTCGAGCACGTAGTGGTGGTCGGCGATCTGGCACAGCGCCTTGAGGTTCTTGTCGATCACCAGCATGGACAGTCCCGTCTGCTTGAGACCGCCCAGGCAGTTCCAGATCTCCTTGCGGATCAGCGGCGCCAGGCCCTCGGTGGCCTCGTCGAGGATGAGCAGCAGCGGGTTGGTCATGAGCGCGCGCCCAATGGCCAGCATCTGCTGCTCCCCGCCCGAGAGGTTGGCTCCCAGATTGCCTTCGCGTTCCTTGAGGCGCGGGAAGATGCCGTAGACACGCTCTAGGGTCCAGGGGGTGGTGGACCGGTGACGGTTGGCCGCGCCGCAGATCAGGTTCTCGCGCACGCTGAGATTGGGGAAGATCGCGCGCCCCTCGGGCACCAGGCCGATGCCGGCACGCGCCACCCGCCAGTCCGCCAGCCGGGTGATGTCGGCGCCGGCCAGACGCATCGCACCCTGCCGCGCGGGCAACTGCCCCATGATGGTCTTGACGGTGGTGGTCTTGCCCATGCCGTTGCGCCCGATGAGCGTCGTGACGGCGCCGCGAGGGATCTGCAGCGACACGCCGTGCAGCACCGGCACCATGCCGTAGCCCGAATGCAGTCCGTCGATGCTCAGCAACGCGTCGGTCATGCCAGCATGTCCTCCTCGCCCAGGTAGGCGTCGCGCACCATCGAATCGTTGCGGATGTCGGACGGCGTGCCGCTGGCAATTGGGCGGCCTGCGGCCAGTACCGTCAGACGGTCTGCCAGCGAGAACACCGCGTCCATGTCGTGCTCCACCAGCACGATCGTGCATTGGGCCTTGAGGCGGCCCAGCAGTGCGACCATCGCATCGGCCTCGGCACCACTCATGCCGGCCAGAGGCTCATCCAGCAGCATGAGGCGCGGCTTGAGCGCCAGCACCATGGCCAGTTCCAGCTGGCGCCGCGCGCCGTGCGCCAAGCTGGCGACCGGCCGCGCGGCGTCATTGGCCAGCCCCGCAGTGTCGAGCGCCTCGCGCGCCGGCCCGATCAGGCGCTGATCGGTGCGCACGTCGCGCCAGAAGGCGAAGCTGTGCCCCCCGGCGACCTGGGCGGCGAGCATAACGTTCTGCAGCACGGTGAGCTCAGGAAACACCGACGTGATCTGGAACGAGCGCACCAGCCCTTGAAGTGCTCGGCGATGCGGCGGGTCCCGCGTGATGTCGCGGCCATCGAAGACGATGCGGCCCGCATCGGGCATCAGTTCGCCGGACAGCAGGTTGATCAAGGTGGTCTTGCCCGCGCCATTGGGGCCGATGAGCGCGTGCAGTTCGCCCTTCATGAATTCGAAGCTGGCGTCGTCCGTCGCGGTCAGGCCTCGGAAGCGCTTGGTCAGGTGGCTGACTTGCAGCAGGACTGTCATGTCGGGTCCCCCGACGAACGCAGCGAACCGAGCAGGCCGCGATGCAGGTTGAGGGTGACTAGGACAATGAAGATGCCCACCACGGCCAGCCAGTGATCACCGACCCAGCGGTTCAGCGAGGGCCAGGCCTCGAGGTGCAGGCTGGACAGGGCTTCTTCGAGCACGATCAGGCTGGCCGCTCCGACAACCGGACCGAGCAGCGTGCCCAGACCGCCGAGCACCACCATGACGATCAGTTCACCCGACATCGACCACTGCATGTAGGACGGCGACACGAACCGCGTGAGGTTGGCCAGAAGGACGCCGGCGACGACGCAGATCTCGGCCGACAGCACGTAGGCCAGCAACCGGTAGCGGAACACGGGCAGGCCCATGGCGGTCATGCGCCGCTCGTTGATGCGCGAGCCCTGCAGTGCCATGCCGAACCGCGAATGGACCAGGCGATGCAGCCCCAAGAGGACCAGCCCCAGCACGGCCAGCACCAGCAGATAGAACATCAGATCGTCACCCATGTCCAGGCCGCCGATCTGGCTGCGCACATTCACGGGAAGGCCGTCCTCGCCGCCATAGCGCTTGAGGCTGATGGAAGCGAAATAGGCCATCTGGGCGAAGGCCAGCGTGATCATGATGAAGCCCATGCCGCTGGTACGAAGGCACACCGCGCCGACGATCGCCGCGAGCACCGCACCCACCACCAACGCCGTGCCCACATGCGCCCAGGCTGCGGGCACTCCATGCTCGGACAAAATGCCCACGCTGTAGGCGCCGACGCCGATGTACATCGCGTGGCCCAGGCTGATCATGCCGCCGAAGCCCAACGCCAGATTCAGACCGATGGCGGCTAGGCCGAATACCATGACGCGGGTCGCCAGGTTCAGGTAGTACGGCTGCTGCCACAAGGTGCAGACCAGAGGCACCACGATGGCCAGCAACACGAGCACGCTCAAAGCGGCCCATTCGCGCGGGCGATAGTGTTTGAAATCAAGCATGTCTGACCGGAAAAAGACCTTGCGGTCGGTAGACCAGCACCGCCGCCATGACCACGTAGATCAGCATGGAGGCGATGAGCGGGCCCGTGGCCTGGGCGGCTGAGCGATCCACGAGTTCGCGCAGCAGCAAGGGCAACATGGTGCGCCCGAGCGTGTCGATGACGCCGACGATCAGCGCACCATAGAAGGCACCTCGTACCGACCCGACGCCGCCAGTGACGATGACCACCAGGGTCATGATGAGAATGGGCTCGCCCATGCCCGGTTGCACCGACGACAGCGGCGCGGCCATCAACCCCGCGAGCGCGGCCAGCGCCGCCCCCAGGGCGATGACGCTCAGGTTGAGCAACTGCACGTTGACGCCCATGGCCGCGGACATGGTGGTGTTGGAGGCGGCCGCGCGTATCCACACACCCAGGCGTGTGCGGTGGATCAGCAGGTACAGGCCGAACGCGGTCAGCAGTCCCACGCCGATGACTGCGAAACGGTACGACGGGTATGGCAGGCCAAGCAGGGTCACGGTGTGTGACAGCGCAGGCGGCACGTTAATGGACTTGGCCGCCGGCCCCCAGACGGCACGCACCGCCTCGTTCAGGATGAGGATCAGGCCGAAGGTGCCCAGGACATGGTCCAGGTGATCACGCTGGTAGAGCCGGCGCAGCACTAAACGCTCCAGCACCACCCCCGCCATGACCGTGGCGACGACCGCGCCCGCACCTGCCAGCACGAAGGAGCCCGTCAGTTCGTGCAGAGACACCGCGAAATAGGCGCCCAGCATGAACAGCGAGCCGTGCATCAGGTTGACGAAGCCCATAATGCCCAGCACCAGCGTCAAGCCCGCCGACAGCAGGAACAGCAAGACGCCATACTGCACGCCGTTGAGCAGCTGAAGAATGAAGACCGAAGTGTTCATGATCTGACGCGCTGGACGCTGGGCCGCCCGTTCACTTCATCGGGCACTGCGAGGCATAGGCATCGACGAAGTCCTTGAGCGGCGTCGACACAGTCTTGAGGTTGACCCGGCCCTGGGCGTCCCTGGCAACCTGCTGGATGTAGTAGTCCTGCACCGGGAACTGGTTGTTGCCGAAGCGGAACTTTCCGCGCACCGACGGAAAGTCCGCCGCCTTGAGCGCTTGGCGCAACGCGTCCTTGTCCTGCACATTGCCCTTGACCTTGCGCAGCGCCGAGTCCAGCAGCTGCGCCGCGTCGTAGCTCTGCGCCGCGAACAGGGTGGGGATGCGCCTGTACTTCTGCTCATAGGCCTGCACGAAGCGCCGGTTGGCGGGGTTGTCCAGGTCCGGGCCCCACGGTGCGCCGTTGAAGGCGCCGAGCGCCGCCTCGCCGAGCGCCGGCAACGTCGAGCCGTCCGCCGCGCCCTGCGACAGCAGCGGCGTGCTTTTGAGCAGGCCCATCTGACCGTACTGGCGCACAAAGTTGATGCCCATCGCACCGGGATAGAAGGCAAACACGGCGTCAGGCTTGGCAGCGGCGATCTGCGTCAGCTCGGCCGAGTAGTCGGGCGCGCCCATGGCGGTATAGACCTCGTCGACCACCTCGCCCTTGAAGACCCGCTTGAAGCCGGTCAGGAAGTCCTTGCCCGACTGGTAGTTGGGCGCCAGCAGGAAGACCCGCTTGTAGCCCTTCTGGTTGGCATAGCTGGCATGGGCCTCAGCGGCGGCGTCGAGCTGGAACGATGTAACGAACTGATACGGCGAGCACTGCGCGCCGGCGATCGGTGACGGGCCCGATAGCGAGCTGATCAGGAACACCTGGCGCTCGGTGACGGGCTTGTGGATGGCCATCATGATGTTGGAGAACGTGACCCCGGTGATGATGGGCACGCCCTCGCGCTCGATGAGCTTGTGGACCGCCTGCACGGCCACCTCGGGCTTGAGCTGGGTGTCTTCGCGCAGCACCTGGACCGGCACACCGCCCAGACGGCCGCCCTGCTGTTCGACGTAGAGCATGAAGCCGTCGTACTGGTCCTGGCCGAGCGCTGCCTGGGGACCGGACAGCTCGGCGACGAAGCCGATCTTGACCGGCGCCTGCGCAAAGGCCTGCGCGCACGTCAGGACGATGGCTGCAAGGGTTGCGCGGGGTGCAATGGGGAGGAATCGTTTCACGAGGCGTCTCCTGTGCAGTGAGGGGTCGGTGTCTCGAATTTTTACCAAGGAACCTTAGTATTTTTGCAAAGGATCCTTAGTGAGTGCAAGCCACGAAACCTAGGCATAAACCCGAATCTTCACCGGTATAGGGCTGGCCTGGAGCCACAGCGAACGATTAGCATCCTTCCCATATGTCGACCGAACGCTCCCCTAGAAGGGCGCCAGCGCCTGCCACACCGGCGCGCCCGCCCAGCGACACGACTGACCGGCAACTGTCGGACAGGCTCACCGACAGCCTGGGCTTCCTGATCGTGGACAGTGGCCGCTTCGTCAAGCGTTCGCTCTATGCGCGAATCGCGGACCACGGCATCCGGGGTGGTGCATGGTTCGTGCTGCGTGTGTTGTGGCAGCGTGACGGCCTGACTCAGCGCGAGCTCGCCGGCAGGCTGGGTCTGATGGAGCCCTCAGTGCAGGAAATGTTGCGCGCCATGGAGCGCGACGGCCTCGTGACACGCCAGCGCGACGAACAGGACCGGCGCAAGGTGCGCATCCATGTCACCGATCGAGCCCTGGAACTGAAGCCCGCGCTGATGGGCATTGCCGACGAAGTCAACACGCTGATGCTGAGCGGCCTCGATGCGGCCGAGGAAGCTCTGCTCAAGCTGCTGTTGCGCAAGGTGCGCGAGACCCTGGCCGCGGACGCCGATGCACTGGCCACGGCCCTGCCAGAAGAACCCGTGCCGGGCGCGCGCACTACGCGCGGGCGAGCATCCAGATGAGGAGCACCTCTTGTCCTTCCGCGGCCAAGCGCCGCTGCGACGCTCACGGACGCCCATCCCAGACTGAACTACTCCATGACCCAGTCCACGCCAGTTGGTTCAACCAGATCGAAATCTACTTTTCGGTCGTACAACGCAAGTCCTGATTAGCAGCGAAGCTCAGGGGGTGGCTCACCTGGTGAGACTGCTGTGAGTGCGTGGCCTGCGGCTACCAGTGCAGCCTCATCGCCGGGACGATGTTCATGGCCATGCAGCTCATCAGCCAGGCCAAGAACATCGTCGCGGCGCTGGAGCTGCGCCGCCAGCTCGGGGTGTCGTACCCAACGGCCTGGCTGATCAAGCACAAGTTCACCGAGGCCATGCGGCTGACGGAGCAGCCCCGCCAGCTCCACGGCCGGGTGGAAGTCGACGACGCCTACCTGGGCGGCCAGCGCTCGGGCGGCAAGGCCGGGCGCGGCTCGGAGAACAAAGTCCCTTTCGTGCTGGCCGTGCAGACCACCGGTGAGATCAAGCCGCACCAGGCCTGCACGGCGCAGCTTCCCTTCCGCCGCGGCCATATCGCCGAGTTCTGTGGCCGGCATCTCGCGCGTCCGCTGACCGTGGTCTCCGACGGGCTGGACTGCTTCCGCGCCACCGCCGAGACCGGCGTGCATGAGCGCATCGTCACCGGCGGCGGGGCCAGCAGCGCACGTCATCTTGGACCTCGGCCACGAACTCGGCGCTGCTGAACTGACTGCCCTGGTCGGTGTTCACGATCTCCGGCGCTCCCCAGCGCGCCACCGCTTCGCGCAAGGCCTCCACGCAGAAGTCCGCCTCCATCGTGATCGACACCCGGTGCGCGAGCACCCGGCGGCTGGCCCAGTCCAGCACCGCCACGAGGTGGACCCAGCCACGAGCCATGGGGATGTACGTGATGTCCAGCGCCCAGACCTGGTTGGCGCGCTCGATGCTCAGCCCGCGCAAGGCGTACGGGAACACCGGGTGCGCCGGGTGCTTCCTGCTCGTGTTTAGCTTGCGGTACAGCGCCTGGATGCCCATGCGCCGCATCAGCGTGCTCACGTGCCGCCGGCCCACCTGCAGGCCTTGCAGGCGCAGCAGGTCGCGCAGCATGCGGCTGCCCGCGATCGGGTGCTCCAGGTGCAGTTCGTCGATGCGCCGCATCAGCGCCAGCTCGGTCTCGGCGGTCGGCTCGGGGTGGTAGTACACCGTGCCTCGGCTGATGCCCAGCAGCTGCGCCTGCCACTTGATCGGCAGTCGGGCTTCACGGTCGGTCATCGCTTTGCGCTCAGCAATCCCGCCTTGGTGAGCGCGCGCTACAAATAATCGTTCTCCAGCGTCAGCTGCCCGATCCTGGCGTGCAGTGCCTTCAGATCCACCGGCGCCGTCTCGGGCGCTACAGCGCCGCCGAATACGCCCGCGGCGCGCTCCATCAGTTGCCGGCGCCACTCGGGCTCCTGGTTGGGGTGCACATCGTGCTTCTGCGCGATCTCGGCAATCGTCTTGTCCTCGGCCAAAGCCTCGATCGCCACCTTGGCTTTGAACGCCGCAGAGTGGTTGCGGCGCGGTCTTCTGCTCATCTCCTGTGTGCTCCTTCGTCTCGGCTCTATCCTCGCCCTTCGGAGCAGCCAGTCCACCTTAGGCCGTGTTCAGATTCGCGCGGCCGGCTCCCAGATCGATGCCCTGTCCCGAGCATGCGATTCGGGCACCTGAGTTTGCTTGCTAATCAGGACGTAAGTTGCTGACTCACGACGACTTCCTATGCCTCGAATCGGTGGCAGGCGGTTGGTGGAACGCTCTGAGCTCCACTTCAATAGCAACACCCGTCCATTCGAGGCCTGACTTGCCCGGCTGCTTCGGGCCAATCAATCCCGTGAAGATGGGTCGTGAGCGCGCGGCGATCACATCTTGAGGTCGACGCCGACGACGTTGGCGATGGTGTCCGCGTAAGACCTAAGTGGACACGATGGCGGACGACAAGAGAGCGCCCCGGCGGCTCGACAGCGGGGAGTTCAAGGCACAGGTGCTGGCCGAATTCGATGTCTCCGGGCCGTCGGTCGCCAAGGTGGCGATGGCGCACGGCATCAACGAAAGCGTCTTGCACGGATGGCGCAAGCTGGCGCGCGAACGCGGTGCTGCGACGCTTCCGCGACCAAGTGAGTTCGTGCCGGTGACGGTGACTGCAGCGCTCACACAGATGACGTCCGCGGCATCGAAATGGAACTGGGCCGCGGCTCGGTGACGATGAAGATCACCCTGACCTGCCCCCCTCAAGCCGTACCAAGGTAGAGGAAGTGAAGTCCGCTCATCAGGAGAGTGGCGGACATGAGAACGAGCAAGTGCAGCGAGGAACAGGTCATCGGGTTCCTCAAGCAGGCCGATGCCGGGCTGCCGGTCAAGGATCTGTCCCGCAAGCACGGTTTCAGTGAGCCAAGCTACTACCTCTGGAAGGCCAAGTTTGGCGGAATGAATGTGTCGGACGCGCAGCGCCTGAAGGCGCTGGAGGCCGAGAACACGAAGCTCAAGAAGTTGCTGGTCAACTCGATGCTCGAGATCGACGCGATGTGCGAGGTGCTCAAGGCAAAGTGACGGTCGTGGCGGCGCGTCGCGAGGTCGTGAAGCAATTGCAGGGACTGGGCTTGAGCGAACGCCGGGCCTTGAGACTGGTAAGCATGAGCGCCAGCACCCTGCGCTACCGACCGCGCGACGACGGCAACGGCCGGCTGCGCGAACGTCTGACGGAGCGCAGCTGTGTCACCGCCATGCGCACGCGCTTGGGGATCAGTAGCGCAACTGTCCAGACTCGTCGATGATGGCCAACTCGACGTAGGTGGAACCGGGGTGCGCGCTTGATGTGTACGTCAACCCAAAACGCCCGAAGCGTATAGGTTCTGCGCTCTCCAACGCACGGATGAACGCGTCTGTAGACAATGCCGGACCGGCGCGACGCAGGGCTTCTGCCAACACACTCGCATTGACAAAGCCCTCAAACCGCGCGGCCGACGACCGGGCGACGCTCTGGCGATGTCCCGGAGTCTGTTGAACGCATGAGCTGAGGTGGCGGCTCCTTCGACCCGCATGCGCGAGCATGCGGGTTGCCTCACAAGCAACCGAAGGAGCCACCAGAGTGAAGTCTCACACGAAGCCCGCGCTGCGGGCCATGCCTGCTTCGCAGGTCCAGATCTCGCTGCCCGTGCAGGGTGTTCTGCGCGATGTTCGCCACGCCTTCCTGGGCCTGTGCATCGACGCTGGCCAGAAGGTGCTGGCCGCGATGATGGAAGCCGACAGGATCGCGCTGTGCGGCCCCAAGGGCGTGCCGGACGCTGGCCGGCGCGCCGTGCGCGGCGGCACCACCGCCAGCCAGGTCGTGCTGGGCGGCCAGCGCATCGCCGTACGGCGACCGCGGGCACGCTCGACGACCGAGGGCGAGTTGTCACTGCGCAGCTTCGAGTGGGCTGCTGGCCGCGACCCGCTGGACGCCGCCACGATGGCCGCCATCGCCGCGGGTGTGTCGACTCGGCGTTACGCCAGCACCCAGGAGCCGGTGCCGGCGGCACACCGGCCGCGTGCGGCCTCCAAGAGCGCGGTGTCGCGCCGCTTCGTGCAGCTCAGCCAGCAGCAGCTGGCACAGTGGCTCGCACGGCCCCTGGGCGATCTGGACCTGCCCGTCGTGATGATCGACGGCATCCACTTCCGCGACCGCGTCATCCTGCTGGCGCTGGGCATCGACGCCCAAGGAGACAAGCACGTCCTGGGGCTGCGCGAGGGCTCCACCGAGGCCACGCGGGTGGTCGTCTCGCTGCTGTCGGACCTGGTCGAGCGCGGGCTGGATGCCCAACGCATGCGGCTGTGGGTGATCGACGGCGGCAAGGCGCTGCGCAAGGCCATCGTCCAGACCTTCGGCGCGTGCGCGCTCCTCCAGCGCTGCCAGGAGCACAAGCGCCGCAACGTGCTGGAGCACCTGCCCGAAGACATGCACGCCGGCGTCAAGCGGGCCCTGAAGGACGCCTGGTCGGCCTCGGACGCCGAACTGGCGCGCAAGCAACTCGGCCGTCTGGCATCCGCGCTGCAGGCCAGGCACCCGGGTGCGGCGGCCAGTCTGCGCGAGGGCCTGGAGGAGACGCTGACCGTCCAGGCACTGGGCATCACCGGGGCGCTGTACCGCACGCTGCGCACGACCAACCCCATCGAGAACCTGAACGGCTCGGTGGCGCACTACAGCCGCAACGTCAAGCGCTGGGGCGACGGGCAGATGGTGCTGCGCTGGGTGGCCAGCGCGCTCAGCGACGCGGCCACGCGAATGCGCAAGCTGCGTGGCTGCGGCCAGATGCGCACCCTCCTCAAGGCCCTGGATGGCCGTCGCCCCGAAAGCGACAACGGCGCCGTCTTGAAGGCCGCGTAGCATGTCCACCGAGGAGCCGTCACCGGTCACGGTTCAACAGCGAGCGGGACATCGCCCGGCGCTCTTGGCGTCACCGGTTTGAGCAAGGTACTGGGTAACGATTGGAACGGCGGCATTCTTGAGAGACGGCATGACCTGCGCAAGGATGATGCCCCGCGCATCGCGGCCGAGTTCCTGGTTGATGACGTCCAAGCCGGCCACCGAGAAGCCGTAAAAGACAGGCCGGTCACCCTTCGCCAAGACTGCCTTAACGAACTTGGGAAACGTTGTACCCGCCGCGCACATGATGACCGCCTGTGGTGAACCTGCGCGCAGCAATTCGGCTGCCTGATCAAAGTTCTGCTGTTTCAGGTCGATCTCCACTTCCACATCGATGGTCACCGACGCGGCAGCAGCGGCGGACTTGACATCAGACAAGAGCGCCTTCCCCGCGGAATCGTCCTGGTAGAGCAGGGCCACCCGCTTGAGGCCCACTTCCTTGATCTGCGCCAGCATGTACCTTGCCTCGTCTGCATAACTTGCCCTGACATTGAACAGGTAGCGGTTGTATTTCCGGCGCAAGACAGATGCGCCGGTGATAGGGCCGAACACTATGGTCTTGGACTGTTCCGCCAGCGGCAAGATGGCCAGGGTCTGTGCGGTGCCAGAATTCATGAAAACGAGAAACACATCGTTCGAGTCAATGAGTTGCCTCGTATTCGAGACCGATTTCTGGATGTCAAACCCATCATCTACGGTGAGATACCTGATCTTCCGGCCGTGAACACCGCCATTCTTGTTGAGATTGTCGAAGAACGATCGGGCTCCGGCCACGTACTCACTGGTCTGTGGGCCCAAAGGGCCGCTGAGCGCCACCGAGCCGCCAACGCGGATCTCGGTCGGCGTTATGCCGCGGTCTCCTGCGATTGCGGGCGACACAAGCAAGCCACAAGAAGCTACCAGCAAGAACTTCATCGTCTCCGCTCCACCAAACACCTTTCCAATTGACCATCCGCGTGATATGAGCGGAATACAAGTCAATGCACGTCTTGTCGGTGATGTCGTCAGCGCTGGGAACGCTGTCAGTTTCTGTGCGCCGCAGTGCAACCGACTCACTACGAATCTCAAGCATCGAATTGCAGGTGACTTCATCGATTCAGTGAAACAGGAAGTCGTCGTATCGTTTCAGGACTGCTCATCCGTAACGGCGACCAGTACGCTCCCGTCTTCGACGCGTGTTGGGTAGCAGGCGACATCCACAACGCATGGGGCCGCGATTGCCTTTCCATTGGTGACATCGAAGCGTCCCTGATGCAATGGACACTCGATCTCGCAGCCCTCCAGCCAGCCATCGGCGAGAGAGGCCTCGCCGTGGGAGCAGCGGTCGTCGATGGCATGGAACCGACCGTTGACGTTGAACAGCGCGATGACATGTCCACGCACAATGCAACGCACCCCTTGGCCAGGCTCAACGTCGCCGGCCATAGCGACTGGCTCGTATACGGTCTGTGTCATGACGGGATAATCACTTCGAGAACATGACGCGGCGGTAGAAGTCGTAGAAGCCCCGGATCGGACCTTCCGAAACCATGTCGCCGAACTCCTTGGGCGGCTCGGGCGTGCGGCCACCCAACTCGACCACGCAGTCGCGGTCGGCATTGGGGCGCATGCCGGCGCCGGAGAACTCGAACACCTCGGTGTCATCCACCGAGATCAGCCCCGCCGCACCGGTCAGATTGGCCAGGCGCAGGCGGCGTTGCGTCATTTCCTCGCTGTCGTCGGCGTACCCGAAATAGGTCCACGACAGTTCGAACTCGTCGGGGCCGAGCGGGATCACGTTACGGCATTGCAGCAGATTCTGCTGCTGCTGCAGCGTGAGGCCGGGAAACATGGTCAGATTCTGGATGGTCACGTCGTCGTCGTATTCTTTGACCACCGACACTACGCGCATGTCATTGAGCTCAAAGTTGTTCTTGAGCGATTTCATGTCGTCTACCTTCTTGTCATCATTGCTGCCGGCGCGCGAGCTGACGACGTTGTGCGCCAGGGTGCGCGGGTCCTGCAGCAACTCGCCTTTCTGGTCGATGCGGTAGAGGCCGAAGCTGATCAGGAACACGTGCAGCAGCGTGGCGTGACCTGATCAGCAAGATGACTCAGCCGCGCGAACCAAACGCATGGGGCATGGCGCGGCCTGAGATGCGGCGCGAGCCAGCCGTTGCAGGAGGGCTCGGAGGTCGAAGCGGCGGTTGAAGAGGTACTGGACCTGACCGAGGTAGCGATGGGCGTACTTCTGGAAGCCGAAGGCGTGGTAGGTGCCAGCCAGCGAAGTCTTGATGTTGCCCAGCACGGTGTTCACGGCCAGGAACGAGGGATGCTTGGCGCTGGCGACGCCACCGCCAGTGACGTGAGGCTCGTGCAGGATGCCAGTGCCGCGCACGGCCGTGAAGCAACCCAGGCCGTCGGAGACGAGGGTGGCCGGTGCCGCCAGGGAGCGGCTGGCGAAGGTCTGGATCGACTCCTTGGTGAAGGGCCGCTGCGACAGACAAATCAGCACGGGCTGGCCGGACTCGGTGGTCTGCACGGCGGCTACGAAGGGGATCTTGTTGGGCGAGCCGCGGCCTGCCTTGCCGCCCTGGACCTCGCCGCCGAGGTAGGAGTCGTCGATCTCGATGCGCCCGCTGAGCTGCCGGTCGGCCTCGCGCAGCGTCATCACTTCCATGATCTTGTGCTTGAGCAGCCAGGCGGTGGGGTAGGACACGCCCAGGTGGCGCTTGAGTTCGAGGGCCGAGACGTTGTTCTTGGCCTGCGTCATCAGGTGCATGGCCAGGAACCAACTCGTCAGCGGCACCTTGCTGGACTCGAACACAGTGCCGGCGACTAGGCTGCACTGGTATCGGCAGCCGCTGCACTGGAAGTACAGGCGCAGCTGGCGGCGGAACTCGCTGTGCCAGCGGCACTGGCAGCGTGGGCATATGAAGCCATCGGGCCAGCGCCACGCGCGCACGAGGCCCTCACACCGCTCCTGCGACCCGTATTCATCGAAGAACTCCGGGAGCGACAGCCCCCGCTGGTACTGCACCGTGTTCTGAGCCATCGCGACCTCCTGAATGAATGGTCGGATCGTCGCGGTGGAGTGGCTCATGGCGCGAGCCACCTGCCTCGGTGGGCTGAATCATCTTGCTGATCAGGTGGCGTGATAGGAGTCCTTGAGGTTCTCGGGGTACAGCTTCCAGTTGCTCTTGATCTTCTGTCGCTGGTAGCCCAGCACCTTGAGTTCGCGGCCATCGAAGACGCGCAGCAGGCGCTTGTAGAGTTCGTCGCCGAGGTAGTCCTTCATCGGCAGCGTGCGCTCGTCGAACGAGGCGAAGACCGCACCGTTGATGCATTCAACCTTGAGCTTGCGCAGCGGGTGCTGCTTGGGATCGAAATCCGCCGGGAAGCCACCCTTGCCCTTGACGCCGCGGCGGAACGGAACACCCATCAAGTCGCCGTTCAGGTCGAAGGTCCACTGATGGTAGGGGCACATCAGCTCCTTGCCATGCCCGAACTTCTTGTGGCAGATCTGTGCGCCGCGGTGAGCGCAACTGTTGAGAACTACGTTGACCTGGCCATCCTTGCCTCGGGTCATGACGACTGAGCGCTCGCCCACGACGGCCTGCTTCCAGTCGCCGTGGTTCGGGATCTCGCATTCCAAGCCAATGAAGGTCCAGAACGGGCCGTAGAAGATTCGATCGAGTTCGACCTGGTAGTTCTGTGGGTCCGAGTAGATCCAGTTCGGGATGCGCGAGCAATCTTCAGTCGGCCATTCGCGAGGCGCACGGGGCGAAGAGACCGGTCTTGTGGAGGTGTTCATGGTCGAGTCTCCTGGGGCATTTCTCAGATGGGATAGACGATCGAGCCGGGTACTAGTTCGGAATCGAAGACGGCGATACGCTCGCGGAACTGCAGGGCGTATTCCGTGGACACGATGCGGTCGAAGCTGCGCCCCACCATTTGCAGCTGGGTTTGTCCGTCCGCCAGGGTCTGCCAGACGCAGAACATGCTGCGCGCCACCAGCGTGCCGTCGGTCGCAACTTCGACAAGGCGTGGATTGCCCACCGTGTGGACCACGTTGCGCGGCGCGTAGACCATGGTGTTGCGGATGGCCGTCACGCGGTCGAGCAACGCGCCGCGGCTTTCGCACAGGATGGTGCCCAGCGGCAACTTGCGGTCGAAGTTGACTCGAGAGATGAGCTTATAGAGACAGTCCTCGGTGTAGAACTCTGGCCATCGCTCGAGCTGGTCATCGCTGATGACCTCGGAGTGGTGTGCGTAGAAGTCGGCGACGCGCTGTTGCAGCTGCAGATCCATGGTGTGTGTCTCCAGTTCTGGGATCATTTGCGCTTAGGGCGGTTGGGAACAGCCGGCAGCGGAGCCAGGGATGCCGGCGGGTCTTCCCGGTATTGACCGACGGCCTCCAGCAGCGGTGCGTCACTCACCGAGAACAGCACGGCGCGCTCGCGTGTCGAGCGGTTGAGGTGCAGGCGCGTGCTGGCATTGGGCACGGCGATCACGTCGCGCGGCCCCCAGTGCAGTTCCTTGCCATCAACCACGGTGGTTCCTTCACCCTCGATGACGAAATACACCGTGCTCGACGAGCGGCTATGCGAACGTCCCTCGAAGCCGGGCCGCAGCGACTGGACGCAGCAGCGCATGGTGGGCATCGCGGAGCCTCCGGTTATCGGGTTCACATACTCCAGGATGACGTCGTCGAACGGGCTTCCCGCCACGCCCTGCAGGCGCTCGAGTTCCTTACTGACCACGGACCACGCATACCGCAGGGGATAGTTGCGCACCGGCCGCGACTCCCAGGCGGGGCGAACGATGCCGACGCGATGGCTCAGGTAGTCGCAGTCCTTCTGGCGCGTCTGTTCGGGATGACCGTAGGGTTCAAAGCCGACTTGACCCAAGCCGACCAGGAACGGCACGTCGAGCACATCGATCCACAGGCCGCGTTTGTCGCTGTCGTTGTGGTGGTCGTGCCACGTCCAACTTGGCGTCAAGACCAGGTCGTTCGGCTCCAAGGCCAGGCGCTCACCATCGACCACGCTGTACAGATCCTGGGAGCCCTCGATCGCAAAGCGCAATGCCGAGATTGAATGGCGGTGCGCCCAGGCCACTTCGCCGGGCTTTACCAGCTGAACGCCCATCAGCAAGTTGTTGGTTGTGCCTCGCTTGTCCTTGATACCCGGGTTGAGCATCAGCAGACTGCGCCGCGCGCCCATGCTCTCGGGGAGCACGTCGCAGGCCTCAGTCAGCTTGGACTCGGTCGTACTCCACGGCCAGACCATGGCCTCGCCAACGGGCTTGGCACCGCCCATCATGCTCTTGAGCATCTCTTCGTCCTGCCACTGACCCATCATCCGATGCTCGGTGTTGAGTTCGCGGGTGAACTCCTCCAGCGACTTGAGGCTCGGCGCGGAGGCTGCCTGTAGGGTCGTTGTACTCATGCGCTGTTCTCCTTCATGTGCCCGGCTCAGCCGAGAGAAACGTAGATGTTCTTGGTCTGTGTCCAGGCGAGCAGTTCCGACAGGCCCTCCTCACGCCCGAGACCGGATCGCTTGTAGCCGCCGAACTCCGCCCCCAGCAAATGCGAGCTGGCGTGATTGATCCAGACATAGCCGGACTCGACACGCGCCGCCAGGCGATGGGCGCGGGCCAGGTCGCCCGTCCAGATGGATGCGGTCAGGCCGTATTCGAGTGCGTTGACCTGGCGGAGCAGTTCGTCCTCGTCGTCCCAGGGAATCACGGCCAGGACCGGACCGAAGACCTCTTCCTGGAACAGCCGCATCGAGGGCGTCACGTCGGCGAACACCGTGGCCTCGACGAACCACCCCTTGGCCAGCGCCGGGTCGGACGGCCGGCCGCCGCCACACACGAGCCTTGCGCCCTGGGCATGCGCCGACTCGATGAAGCCCATGGTCTTCTCGAACTGCGCCTTGGAGATCAGGCAGCCCATCGTGGTCGCTGGGTCGGTGGGCAGGCCGCAGCGATGGCGAGCGATCACGCGCGCACGGATGCCCTCGACCACCGCGGCGTAGACCGACCGATGCACGAAGCACCGCGAGGTCGATCCGCAGCTCTGACCGGCCCAGGTGAAATTCATGCCGTTGACGGCGCCGTCGATGGCGCGCTCAAGATCGGCGTCGGGGCAGATGATCAGCGGGTTCTTTCCGCCCAGCTCCAGTTGCGCCGGCATGATCTTCTCGGCCGCTCCCTTGAGGACTGCCACGCCGGTCGCGGTGGAACCGATCAGCGCCACCTTGCGCACCAGCGGATGCGCCACGAGTGCCTCGCCACACGCGCGGTCGCCGCTGAGGATGCTGACCACGCCGGGCGGCATGACGTCGGCCACCAACTCGGCCAGTCGATAGGCCGAAAGCGGCGCCTGAACCGGTGGCTTGAGGATGACGGTGTTGCCCGCCGCCAGCGCCGGCGCCAGCTTACCGGCCAGGAACATGAGTGGATGGTTGTACGCGACGATGCGTGCGACGACACCCAACGGCTCGCGCACGGAGTAGTTGATGGCCCCATCACCCAGCGGCAGGGTCTCGCCCTTCAGTTCGCGCACCAGACCGGCGTAGTAGTCCATCTGCGCAGCCGCCGAAAGCGCGTCGCGCGCCATCTCACGGATCGGATTGCCGCAGTTGAGGGCATCGAGGTAGGCGAACTCATCGGCACAGGCGCGCACCCGCTCGGCAAGGCGGTGCAGCAACGTGGCGCGCTCCCCCGGCGATGCGCTGCGCCAGGCGGGAAAGGCATCGTGGGCAGCACGCACGGCAGCGTCCACGTCCGCTGCGTTGGCCTCGGCCACCGGGCCGAGATCGGCCTGCGTGGCCGGCGCAAAGGTCCGGCTGTAGCCGCCCAATGGCTCATGCCACTGGCCGCCGTAGAACAGGTCACGGCAGGTGGGAAGCGGGTGTTCGGTCAGGGTCATGGTTGGAAATTGGCTAGGCGACCATGCGTTGCAATGGGGTGCTGACATCCGCAAGCCGCAAAGGGTCGACCGGTGCGCCGCGAGCGACCAACTGCTGAGCAAAGCGCATCTCGCGGGCCTGGTTCATGGTGATGGCGAACGTAGGCCTTCCATTGGCCAGCCCAAGCACCGTGAACCTGCCCTCCTCGGGCGTTCCGCGCCAGACAAGCTGTTCGCCACCCTGGGGCAGGCCGGCGAGTTGAAGGTTCAAGTCGTACTGGTCGCTCCACAACCAGGGAAGCTCTGCGTACGGCGCGGGCTGGCCCGCGATGGCCTTGGCCACCGCGATGGCCTGGTTCTGAGCGTTCTTCCAGGACTCCAGCCGCACATGGCGACCCAGCAGCGGATTGAAGTGACGGGTGACATCGCCAGCCGCCCAGATGGAGTCATCGCTGGACCGCCCGAACTCGTCGACCAGCACGCCGTCGTCGACGTTCAAGCCCGCGGCTTTGGCGAGTTCGGCATTGGGAATCGACCCGATGCCCACAGCCACCACGTCCGCGGGCATGTCGCCATCACTCGTCTGTGCGATGACGCCGCCCCCCGGGCGTGCGGCCAGGCCGAGCAGGGCAACGCCAGTGCGGATTTCCACGCCGTGGCCGGCGTGCACCGCGGCGAGGCAGGACGCCACCGCCGGCGGCAACACACGCCCCATCAGGCCGGGCGCCTGCTCGATCACCGTCACCGCGACGCCCAGCGCGCGGGCACTTGCGGCGATCTCCAGACCGATGAAGCCGCCGCCGACGATCAGCAGCCGGGACGACGGGGCCAGTGCGGCGCGCAACGCGAGCGCGTCGTCGATGCCCCGCAGCACATGGACGGCCGGGCTGTCACTGCCCGGCACGTTCAGTCTGCGGGCGCGCGCGCCGGTCGCGATCACCAGTTGCTCGTATCGGAGCGGGTCACCCGCGTCAAGGCGCAACTCGCGCCTGGCACGGTCGATCTCCCGTACCTGGGTTCCCGAGACCAGGGCGATGTCCTGCTCCGCATAGAAGGCCACAGGGCGCAGGAACGTCTTGTCGATCTCCACCTGGCCCTGCAGCAGGCCCTTGGAGAGCGGCGGCCGTTCGTAGGGCGGCCAGCGCTCATCGCCGACGATCGTGATCGTGCCTGGGTAGCCCAGTCGCCGCAAGGTCGCGGCCACCGTGCCTCCCGCCTGGCCGGCGCCGACGATCACGGTGCGCTGCTCGCTCATGGCGTCTCAGACCTTGAAACTCGCCAGAGACTGCGGCGCAAACAGTTCCTCGACGCCCAGGCGCCGTGCCGAGAGGCCCTGCTCGTGCGACCAGCGCACCGCCGCTTCGAGAGGCTTGCGATTGGCCTCCAGCCCGTAGGCCCAGAAATCGGGACCGAAGAGACGGTGTGCCTCGGTCACGTGCGACGCCAGGAAGGGCAGCGCCACTTTCAAGGCCGTGACGTCGGCCAGCTCGGCCAACGCCATGTTCTTCGAATGGGTGAAGGCCTTGACCAGGCTTCCCGGTAACCAGGGGTTGTCGGCAAGGACATCGTTGCGGATCCCAAGGACATGCATGATGGGAAAGATGCCGGTCTTGCGGTAGTACGCGGCCTCCACCGGCCCCGGCTCCGGAAACATCCGACGGATCGGGCCGGTGCCCGCTGGGTCGAAGGTGCGCGGCGCCCGCGGGCTGATCATGGCGTCCACTTCGCCACGCTCGAACAACTCGACGATGGTGCGATCGTTGACCTTCTCGATGGACACGCCAGCGGGTGGCTGGAAGTGGATCTTGTCCTCGCGGCCGATCTGCTCCAGTCCGGCCTGCACCCACTGGAGATCCTGCGGCAGCACGCCGTACTCGTCCGCCAGCAGGCCACGCGCGACCATCGCGGCCGTGACCTGGTACTCAGGAATCGCCACACGGCGGCCCTTGAGCTGCTCGGGCCGTTCGATGCCGCTGCCTTCGCGCACGTAGATGCAGGAGTGCCGGAACGAGCGCGAGGGGAAGATTGGGATTGGCGTGTAGGCGCACTCCCCGCGCGACAGCATCATCAGCGTCGAGGACAAGGACAACTCGCTGACCTCGAACTCGGCGTTGCGGAACGCGCGGAAGAACGTCTCTTCAGGCGTGAGCGGCAGGAAGTTCAGGGACGCGCCATCCACGCGCACGCGGCCATCCATCAGAGGACGCACGCGGTCGTAGTCCCAGCAGGCGACGGCCAGGCGCAGTTCGTTCACGACTGCGTCTCCTGCACGACCTGACTGCCGGCGTCGTGCAGCGCGTGCCCCTGCTCGGTATGCACCGACACCAGCACGCGCAGCATGCGCATGAACTCCCTGCGCTCGGCTGCGTTCAGCGGCGACAACAGCTCGCGCTGCGAGGCCTCGGCACCCTCGCGGGTCTTGTTGATTAACGGTTCGGCCAACGCGGTCGCATGCAGTCGCCGGACACGACGATCGTCGGCGCACACCTCCCGCCGGACCAGGCCGAGGTCGACCAACCGATCGACCAGTCGAACGCCGGTGGTGCGGTCCACGTCGGCGGTCTGCGTCAGCGAAGCCTGGTCGATTCCCGGGTTGTCGACGATGACTTCGAGCACGCCGAACTGGACACCGGACATCGCGAGGTCCGGGGTACTCGACTCGAAGAGGCGCACGGAAATCTGATGCAGCCTGCGGATCAGCAGGCCGGGCTTGGACAGGGGATTGAACATGGCAGCGGTTTGGTGTTTTGCGGCAGCATGACGATCATCAGCATGCTGCTGTATATTGCAAAGGAAGCTAAGCATTTAATATTGGCAGAAACCCTACATGGGTCCGGTACCTTCGGCCACGGTACTCAACCGTCCATTGGGGCACCTGCTGCCGGCACCAGCGTGGACCCTGGGCCGCACTGACCCGTCACCTTCTTTCCGGAAATGCCAGGACGCGCGACGTCGCTTTCGCAGAACGTCCGCGATGTGGACTACACCCTCGGTGGGAGGCTCACAGCGCTGGCGATACTCGCGCGCTGCGGCCGCCCCCCACGTCGTGCTGCCCGGCGCCTACCGGGAACGCGGCCGGCTCACGTCGCTTGATTGAGCGCAGATGTCAGCCGAGAGCGTGGTCGTGCGGGGCGCACGGCCGTGTCCCAAGTGCCCTGGTTAGCCCGGCGTGCGCCGGTGCTCATCCGGTCACGCGCATCGACAAGTCAACAGCCCGCAGGTCCTTTGTCAGCTTACCGATCGAGATGCGGTCCACGCCAGTGCCCGCAATCGCACATATCGATTCCAGGTCGACCCCGCCGGAAACCTCGAGTTGCGCCCGCGCGCCGTTGATATCAACAGCGCGGCGCATGTCGTCGAGCGTGAAATCGTCGATGAGGACGTGGCGTGCGCCCGCCTCGAGTGCCTCGTGCAACTCGTCAAGGTTCTCCACTTCGATCTGAATCTCGACCCCGGACTGCAGGGCCCGTGCCGCCTCCAACGCCGCCGCGATGCCACCGGCCGCGGCGATGTGGTTTTCCTTGATGAGGATGCCGTCCCACAACGCCATGCGGTGGTTGGCACCGCCGCCGACGCGGACGGCGTACTTTTGCGCCTGGCGCAAGCCGGGCAGCGTCTTGCGTGTATCGAGCACGGCGCAGCCGCTCGGATTCGGCGACAAGCCTTGGATCGCCTGCACGTAGAGCCGTGTCACACCCGCGACCCCGGAGAGCATCTGCAGGAAGTTCAAGGCGGCGCGCTCCGCACTGAGCAGCGCCCGTCCCGCGGCGCCGATGCGGCAGACCACCGTGCCGGCGTTCACCTCCTGGCCTTCCGAGCAGGACCATTCGATGGTTGCGGATGGATCCATGGCCTGGATGCAGGCATCGAACCACGGCCGCCCACAGATCACCGCGGCCTCCTTGGCGAGCACGTGCGCGGAGACCCGGCGTGATTCGGGAACCAGCATCGCCGTCCAGTCGCATCGACCAACGTCTTCGCGCAGTGCATCGTGCACATTGCGCCGTATCGCCAATTCGAGAGATTCGTTGCGATCGAAATTCATGTCGTGTCGTGCAGGGATTGCGGAAACCTCAAGTGTCGCTTCAACTGCAAGGCACGGCACATGCTGACGAGATGAGGGGACAGGCCTCGACAGAGCGTTCGCTCGCTGAGCCGGTGGCGGCGGGCACGGCCGGTCGGCAGCACGCACCACATCGGCACGAGTGCCGCCGGGGATCGACCGATGTCGTCCGAGCCGACCTTGCCGCGCCCGAACGTCGCGCATACAGGGGTGCGAGGACCGTGTAGTAGATGACGCTGATGCCGCCGACAACGGTCTCGCGCGACAGCCTCATCAACATCAGGTCGCTCAGGATCAAGAGGCCCATCAATCACCGGCGCCACCACGGCGGGGGTCACGGTGAGTCTGACGGCCGAGTTGATGACGCTCGTGCAGCTCGCCGACACGAAGACGCGGCAATGGCGGCCGCCGTCGGCCGCAATGGTGACCGCGATCGTGTAGCTGCTGTCCGTAGCGCCTGCAAGGGGTGCCCACGTGGCCCCGTCGCTGCTGCCTTGCCATTCGTAGCCCAGGCCGGTGCATGCTGCGGCGACCGCCCGAGTGGCCGCCGTGCCCGGGACGGCGGACGTTTCGACCGGCTGGGTCGTGATGACCGGCGACGCCGGTGGGTTGCCTCCGCCGCCGCGCATCGGCCGCAGACCGGTCAGCGGCAGCACGACGACGAGCCAGGCGGCCCTCGAGACGTGTCGGAGAACGCGGTTCATGGCGTCGGCTACTCCCCCAGGTCGGCGTGCCATGGACGGCGCAAGTGACGTCCTGATAAGAACACTTAGTAGGACATCGCGAAAAGTCTTCTATAGTGCTGGTTGAATATCCAGGGAGTGCCGTTGGACCGCACTGCAGTCGCCGCTCTAGAGGGAAATCGTGCCGAGGCAAGCGCCGGTGACCCGGGATCGAGCCCCCCGCGCCGCCGCGGCCGCCCGCGAGGCTCTCGGACGCGCCTGCTGACCACCGGCGTAGGCGAGCTCGGGCGCCACCACTTCGCCTTCTTGCGCGCGTTGATCGACGGCATCGACCTCGAGCAGGCCTGGAAGCGGTACCTCGCGTTCTCAGGCGGCTTCAACGATCGACGGCACTTCGCCAGCCGGCTGCGGCAGCTGGTCGACGTCATCGACCGAGCGGGACCCCAGCGGGGTCGGCAGGCCGAGACGAGTCTGGTCATACCTGCCCTGCGCGCCCTGCCCGACTTCGTGCCCGCGCGCGGCCGCCCGGGGGCCGGAAAAGCCGGACAGTTCACCGGACCCAGAGCGCCAGCAGAGAAGGCCGACCAGGCCTCAACGCCTCCCCCCTCCCCTCCCCTCGGGGACTGGCGGTCGGAGTACTGTCGCAAGACCGGGATCGACGAGGACTTCTACACCGAAGCCGAGTGGCTCGAGCTCTATGTCGACGAGTTCGGGGAGGCGGCGAATGCGCCCGATCCAGGGGCAGGAAAAGCCGGACGCTTCGTGGCGGCGCCCTCCCCTGCCCTGTCCGCGACGACGCACGCCAGGCTGGTCGAACGGATCGAGTCGGAGCGCCAACCGCGTCTCTCGTCGAGCCAGCGCAAGGCCGTCCTCGATGCGCTGGCCGCCCTCGAGCAAGTTCTGGCGCGCGAGCCCAGCCTGGACGATGAGGTCGGCTTCTGGCTGGCTGCCGGGATGCCTCGGGAACTGACGAAGGTCGGGGTCAAGTCGCTTGGCGACCTGGTCAACTTCATCAACATCTACGGCTTCCGCTGGCATCGGCGCGTCTCCCGCATGGGGGTCGTACGGGCGCGCCGGCTGCTGGACTGGCTCGCACCCGTTGCCGAGTCCCGCGGCCGTCCGCTGAAGGAATCGGCCAGGCGGCCGGAGACCGACTTGGCGCTGCTGCGCAAGCGGGAATTGGCGGGCTCGGCAGGGATCGACCGGTTCGCGCTCGTTCCCATCTTCGATGGCACTCTTCCGGAGGCCCTCTCAGGGCGGGTCGGGACCTTCCGCGCCCAGGACGCCAACATCTGGGGCGCCGAAACCGACGTCCAGGCGATCAGCCAGTGGCTCAGCCGGTACCGCGGCCAGACGCTGCGGGACTACACGCGCGTGGCCGAGCGCTTCTACCTCTGGTGCACCCATGTGCAGCGCAAGGCGCTCTCCTCGCTCCAGGAGCCCGACCTCCAGGCCTACCAGGCCTTCCTGGTGGCCCCGCCGGCCGATTGGGTACAGGAGCGGAAGGTGCGGCGCGAGGACGCGTCCTGGCGGCCATTCCGGGGCCCTCTTGGCCGGAACAGCCAGCGCCATGAGTTCACCGTGCTGGGCAGCATGTTCAGCACGATGCTGGAGAAGGGATACTTGCGGGCGAACGCCATGGCCAATCTGGGCCGCACCCTCGGGCTGCTCAAGCCGAGCATCGATGTGCGGCGCTCCTTCAGCGATCGCCACTGGGCCTTTGCCAAGCAGGTGCTACATGAAAAGCCGGACACTCCAGAGCGGCGCCGCCTCGAACTGCTGCTGGAACTCGGAAGCACCACGGGATTGCGACTGTCGGAGCTGGCCACGACCCGCATGAAGGGGTTCCGTGAGGAGCAGGTGGACGGTGAGTCGGCCTGGCTGCTCGAAGTGGTCGGCAAGGGCGGGAAGCTGCGTACGGTCGTGGTCCTGGACCACGTCAAGGCGCTGATCGAGCAGCACCATCGCGACATGGATGCGGCTGGTCTGGGCTTCGATCCTTCGGTCAGCAGGGTCCAGATTCCGGGCAGCCTTGCGACGTCGGCCGCCGGAGAGCGCACCCTGCGTCGCGGTGACGATCGAGCACCGAGCGCGAGCAGCCTTTCCGCTGGCAGTCTGGCCGATGCGCTCGAGCGGGAAGCCCTGCACGCGTGGCGGCCCTTGGTGGGCATCCTGAGGCGCCCTCCCCCGCGTCGCAGACTCGACCACCTGGGCGTCGCCTTCGTCGATCGTGCGGCTTCGTCGCAGGCTGACCGCTTCGGGGCACTGGAGCGTTCGGCCATCTACAAGCTACTGCGGCGGTTCTTCCGCGATGCAGCTGTCGCAGCGGCCGCACGACGCGACGCACCGGAAGCCACAGAATTCCTCGGAGCCTCAACGCACTGGCTGCGCCACACGTTCGCAAACACCGCCGTCAAGCAGATGCAGCCGCAGGTGCTGCAGAGCCTGCTGGGTCACTCCGATCTGCGGGTGACCTCGGTGTACGTGAAGGCCGACGCCACCGATATCGTCCGAGGCATCAGGGCGATGCAGAGAGCGGGAGCCGATGGCAGCACCGGGGAACCGGCCGCCCGCCGCGCGAAATCGCCACCTCGATAGGCGCTTGTGGGGGATGTGGTACGGAACCACAGCCCGCTTTCTGATGTTCGGGGGCCGGGCCGGAAAGGCCAGTGTGGTACGGAACCACACCCGACCTCCCAAGCGATTTTGGCGACCCAGCGCACGTCGCCGCTGACCGGGTGCGGGGGGCCGGATGAACGAAGCTTACGAGGTCGAATCGGCTGCGTGGTACCGTACCACGCGGCCACTTCAGGGTGCGTCTTGAAGCTCGGCCAGCACCTTCTGCAAGGCCGTCTCGAAGGCGGTCCAGCGCGTCGGCGACAGCACACCCCTGGGTAGTTCGACGGTGACCGCCCCACCCTTCCCTGCCCGGATCACGCCCTTCTTCCCGTCTGCCAACACGAAGGTCTGAGTCGCCTCTTTGGCCTTGGCCTTGGGCTTGCGAGCTGCGGCATCGGTCAAAGCGCGAAAGACTTCTGCTGCGGCCGGGCGCGGCGACCGTCCTGCCAGTGACCGAGCGGCAGCGAGAACAGCATCGGGATCCTGCTCGAAGGCCTTGTCCAGCGCCACGGCCCAGCGGAACTGGATCTCCACGGGGCTGCGGAAGGCCCCCACCACCTCCTGTGGCAGCTCAGCAACCCGCAGTGCCTTGGCGACGTTGCTGTGGTCCAGCCCGATCTGCTCGGCGAGGCGCCTTGCGCTGGGAAACAGGCCCTCGCTCAGCGCCTTGTGATAGCTCACGCCCTGCTCCCAAGCCGACAGATTCGAGCGCCCGCGGTTCTCCCGCTGCATCTGGACGTACAGGGTCTGGTCATCGACGTTCTCGTCGACGACTGCACGCACGGGCAAGCCAAGCTCGAGGCACGCACGTGTCCGGCGGGACCCGTAGACCAATTCGAAGCGTGGTCCATCCGTCTGCTCCGCCGCCCCTCCACGAACGGGACGCACCTTGATCGGCTGCACGTTCCCGCCAGCGCTCTCGATTTCCCGCTTGAGCTCCATGAATGCCTGGCTCGAGAACGAGTCCGGGTGCCTATCGGCCCAGCGCGTCAGCACGATCTGGCGAGGATCGATGAGCTGTTCGCCGACCTGCAATTTGAGCTTCTCGATCTCGGCATTGAGCTTCGAGACGGCTTCCGTGTCGGCCGCTGCGCCGGAGAGCATTCGGGAGAGCATCCCCACCCCGGTGCGAGGAACGGCCGGCCTCACGTCGGCCTGAGCCTCGACAGCTGCCGCGGGCGTGGGTGCGGGCGCCTCGACATGGTCCGGAATCTTGAAGGCGATTCCTTGCCCCTTCTTCGGAGTAGCCACCTCAGCCTCCCACCTGGCGCTGCCAGAACGTTTCCATCTGCTGTTCGATCAGGTCCACGAACCGATCGTAGGCCTCGAAGGCGCTCTTGAACGTGCGCGTCGAGGCGTTGTCGCGACTCGCGTCGTAGACGGTTCCAAACTCCTTGCTGGCGGTGCGAACAGCCTCGACGTCGGGAATCTCCACCGGCAGCACGCGTTCGGCGTAGGCGGCCTGGATCCACTCGCGGATGATCGCGGTCGATTGCCCGGTGTTGTCCTTGGGCGCGGCGTACTTCACCTTCGACAGAAGGATGTTGATGAACGCGAAGTCCTTACCGGCGCCGCGCCCCGCAAAGTCGTCCGCCAGGTCCTTGAACAGATCCCAGAACTGGGCACTCGAGGCGAAGTCCAGGTTGCTCGGCGGCAGCGGCATGATGATGCCGTCGCTCGCCATGAGGGCGTTGACCGTCAGGAACGAGAGCGATGGCGGGGTGTCGCAGATGATCACGTCGTACTTCGACCGGATGGGGTCGAGCCCGTAGTCGAGCGTGCGCCAAAACTGGAACGAAGCTTCCTTGAGCTGCCGCGTCGGCAGGATGAACTCGGCCGAGAAGAGGGGAGAGGAGGAGGGCACCAGGTCCACACCGTCCCAGTACGTTGGCCGGATCGCGTAGTTGACGTCGGGCTCGTCGCCGCTGAGCAGTGGCAACAGGGTCTGGGTGACGTCGACCTCAGCATCTGGAAGGAATCCAAAGAGGGTCGTCATGCTGCCCTGGGGATCAACGTCGACCACCAAGACCTTGTGGCCCCGCATGCTGAGGCCTTGGGCGAGGGTGGTTGCCGTGGTCGTCTTCGAACTGCCGCCCTTGAAGTGCGCCGTGGAGATCGTTATGGCCTCGCCACCTTCGGGCCGCAAATGCGCCGACCGGTAGTGACGGGCCCACTGCCGCATCTCCGAGAGCGTGAACTCGCGACGCGCCCCAGTCGAAGTCAGCCGCCCGGTCGGAAGCCCACCAGGATTGCGCACGCGATAGTCATACTGCGAGCGCTCGATCTTCAGGCGCTCGATGAGCTGGGTCGCCGAGAACGTTGGTGGCAGCTTGCGGGCATCCGGGGCTAGCATCACCCCGCGGGCCTGCGCCACGATGGAGGTGGCCCGTTCTGCCTGCTCGGTGATCGCCTTCAGCGAAATCGGGTGGGTAGCCGAAGGTCCCTGTGTGGTCGGATCCATGCGTTCCTTGCAGTGCGCTATGACAATGAACGCAATTCTACGTGAGGCAGTGCTTTCTCAAGACATCGATGCATTCCACGTCTATCGTAGATGAACCAGTGCTCAGCCTGCGATGAGCCTGGATTTCAGGACGTTTTGAGAGCTCCCTCCAAGGTCAGTCGTCGATCTGTTTAAGAAGTTCAATAGTTCAAGACTTTCTTGGCCGAAAAGTCTTTGAAGATCAATGAGTTAGTAGCAATTCCGTCCGGACTCCCGGCCGCAGCCGTCCGGACATCGCTGCGGAAGCGTCCTTGAAGCGACTGGGAGGCGTCCGGAAAGTCCTGGGGATAACTTCTGCGCCTGTGGATAACTTGCTGTCCGGCTTTTCAGGCCCCCAATCGAGCGACCAGATGGCCTACAGCGCCAGGCCGAACTGATCGGAGATATGCCGGAAGTGTCCGGGATTTCAGGTCCCTGGCCGCTGCGGTACCACTCAGTTCTGACTGATGGCCCGGACTGACGTGTAGCGTCCAAGAGACGCTGGTCAACCCGGACGTTTGACCGAAACCTGCGGCCTAGAATGGACGCATGAGCGGAGCGGCAATCGTGAGGCAGATGGATGTGGTGCAGGGCATGCTGCACAAGTCCGTCATCGCCTTGGCGATCGTGCCGACCAATCGCTCGCTGACGGTCACCGGCCGCAAAGCGTACTCCGTGATGCTGCACCTTGCACAGATGCAGGCGGCCGCAGGAACCGAGGGACCGGACGGCGGGTTCGCAGCGCCGCTGAACTCGATCTTGCGCGGCTTCGGGGCCACCAACAGCATCTCGAGCGACGCGAAGAAGTACATCGATCAGATGATCTCGACGAAGGTCGAATGGCGGCCACTGTCGAAGTCCGAGCAGCAACTGCCGCTGACCTTCGACACGAACGGGAAAGAAGAGGGCGCTCCGGCGCCGCAGATCACCGACGAGCTGCGCATCTTCAACCTGCTCGCGGAAGTGCGCATCTACAAGCGCGCGGGCGAGAACTGGGTCACCTGGTACTACCCCCCATCGATTCGCGAAGAGTTGGTCAGTCCCTCCCGATGGGCGCAGGTCGACTTCGCCGTTCTGCGCCAGCTCTCGACCTACTGTGCGGTGGCGCTCTACGAGATGTGCGCGCGGTACCGCGACAGCCCGGCGGGCGTCACCAGCCGCCAGCACTGGACTTGGTGGGCCGAGACGCTGCGGAGTTCACCGACCTCCAAGGTCCGCGCCTGGCGCAAATTCAAGAACGAGTTCGTGACGCCGGCCATCAAGGAGATCAACGAACTCGGCGACATCGAGATCGAGTTGATCGAGTTCCGGCGCGGGCGCGAGGTCGAGTACGTTCAGTTCGGCGTGAAGAAGATGGCGCGCCGGCCAGAGCGGATCGCGCCGGCGGTACCGGACGTCACCAACATCCTGCGCGGCGGAAAGCTCGGGATCCGCGACACGGTGATCGAAGAACTCGAGCGCGCGTATGGCGTCGACGCCGTCACCGAGGGGTTGGATCGCTACGAACGATTCATGAGCGGAGGCGATCGCCCGCGCATCGGCAACGCCGGCGCCTACCTGCGAACCATCATCGCGAACAAGGCTCGCGAGGAGGCTGCGGCAGGGCAGGGCGCCACCTCCGGATCGAGCGCCCAGGTCGTGGTCGAACCGGCGAAGCCCCCTGCAGTAGCCCGATCGCAACGAGACATCGAGGACGCGGAGCGGCACCGGCGCTTTTCGTTGATCCGGGATCAGTTCGCCAAGCTCGAACCGGACGAGCAACTCGAATGGGTCCGGCGTGTGCGCGATGAGGCTGATGCCACCACGGCACCAAGCCCCAGCATCATGAAACGCCTCGCGCGTGGCGAATGGCAGTCCCCGCTGGTCCAGGTGATGGTGATCCAGCACTACGCCAAGAGCGAACTCGGTGACGACTGGGCCAGCCTTCCCACAGAGGAATTCGAGAGCCTGATGGCTGCCGACGCCAGCAGCGAGCGCGGGGTGGCCTGAGGCTCGCATCAAAAGAAAACAGCCCCACCGCGTGAGCGATGGGGCTGAGGTTGCAGCGATCAGGCTGCCATCTTCTCCGGGACATCCTCGACGGCATCGCTGCCGACTTCGTCCTTTCCGAGATCGAGTTCCGCGTCGAGTTCGCGCTGCCGCACGATCAACGAGGCCAGGCGCTGCTCATGCTCGAACGGCCGCAGCAGTTCTGCGGTAAGCCCGTCGAGCTTGGCCCGCATGCGGGCCAGGCGTTGAGCACAGTCGTCGCGGTGAGGCGCGATGCCCTGGATGGTGTCGATCATGGTCGCATGCAAGGCTGGGCCTGTTTGGCAAGCGCGGCACTCGTGTGAGCTCGCGCCGCGCAGGAACAGGTGAACCTCGTCTTCGTCGCGTCCGATGAACACGCCCAGTTCGAACGTGCCCACCGAGCCGACAACCTCATCTCGCGCGGAACGCGAGATGGATGCACGGGCGCTGCGAACCACTGCACGCAGCGCCTCGCCGATCTCCTCGCGGCCTCGGTAGCTGCGACGGTGGATGTTCACGACCAGATCTGCTGCAAGCATCGACTGCGCCTGGTTGGCATCGGCCTCCAGCGCGACGAGCAGCCGTTGATTGCTGTCGATGCGCATCGGCAGCGCTGCCACCTCGGATTCGTTCGCGTAGCGCTGGTTGCGCCACACGGACAACAGGGAGGCGTATCGCGCGATCTCCGCGTCGACGCCAGCCTTCTCGATGATCTTCGGGTTGCCCGAAGCGAGCGCCTTCACTTCCGCGTAGGTCAGGGTCGCCAGCTCGACGTCCTCGACAGACCGGATGCCCTTGTCCCCGCTCATCACTTGCGCGATGAACTTGGCCTTGGTCAGCACCGTCTGCCAGCTGTACGCATCGAAACTGCCTTCGGTGACGTAGCGGATGATCTCCACCTCCGCGCATTCATTGCCTTGGCGCAGGATCCGTCCCTCGCGCTGCTCGACATCACAGGGACGCCAGGGGCAGTCGAGTTCGTGCAGTGCCACGAGGCGCCGCTGCACATTCGTGCCGACGCCCATCTTCGGGGTCGAACCGAGCAGCACACGGACCTTGCCCTCGCGCACCTGGCGGAAGAGCTTGGCCTTCTGTGAGTCGGTCTCGGCATCGTGAATGAAAGCAATCTGCTCGGCCGGCAGGCCTCGCTCGATCAGTTCGTCGCGCAGCGCCTGGTAGGCGCTGAACGCCATGCCACTCTTTGGAGTGGACAGGTCGCAGAACACCAGTTGGGCCCTCTTGAGGCCTGCGGTCTGCTGCCAGATGTCGTGCACCTCGCGTGCACACTGCGCCACCTTGCCGCCGGGGTCGGCGGGTTGACGGCTGTTGATCAACCGCATGTCGAGAGCGGCAAGCCGGCCCTCGTTGGCGATCATGAGCATGTTGTCCTCGCGCGGATCCACCCGCTCGGTCTTCAGCCGCTCGGCCCGCTTCACGAGACTGCGCACGAAGGCACGCAGCGGCTCGCTCGGCTTGCACGTCACCGTCCTGGGCTTGTCGCCTTTGAGGGTGGGCACCGGCAGCTTCAACATCTCGCGAGTGCGGATGTCCGACACGTCGCAGAACACGGTCATCAGGTCCGGCACGTTGATGAAGCGTGAGAACCGCGTGTTGAGGCGATAGCCGCTGCCGTCGGGGGCGATCTCCAGTGCCGTGACCGTTTCCCCGAAGGTGGCGGCCCAGGCGTCGAATTGCTCGAGACCCAGCGAGCGCAGCGTGTTCGGCTGCAGGTAGCGCTGGAAGGTGTGCACCTCGGCCATGCTGTTGGCCACCGGGGTCGCCGTGGCCAACACGACGCCACGATGCTCGCCTCGGTAGAGGTTCATCGTGAAGCGCGTCTTCAGGTACAGGTCGAACGCCCGCTGAGAGTTGCTCAGGGGCAGGCCTGCGATGCGTGCCATCTTGGTGTGACGGAACAGGTTCTTGGCCGAATGGGCCTCGTCGTACGCGAGCCAGTCGATTCCCAGTGCTTCCCAGCAGAGGAAGTCATCCTTGCGCTCCTGGTTCTCCAGCCGTTCGAGGCGGATCTTCCAGGTCTTCTTCATGCGCTCGAGCTGCTTGACGATCCGGTTGGAGCGGCTGTCCGCGCTGCACATGCGCACCGCCATCTCGATCTCGCGAATCGCGTCCTTGATGAAGTCGCCGGTGAAGCCAGCGGACATGGGAAGCAGCTCGAAGGTTGAATGCGTCATCACGATCGCATCCCAGTCGCCCGTGGCCACGCGTGCCACGAATTCCCGCCGGCGGTCGCCCGCCAGGTCCTCCTTGGTCGCCATCAGGACGGCTGCCGAGGGATAGAGCCGCACGAGTTCGGCGGCGTACTGCTCGAGGCAGTGATTGGGCACGATGTGGGCAGGCTTGTTGGCCAGGCCCAGGCGGCGCAACTCCATGCTGGCCGCCACCATGATCGCCGTCTTGCCGGCGCCCACTGCGTGGAACAGCCCGGTGTTGCCGGACTGCACGAGGCGCCAGATCGCGTTGCGCTGGCTCCCGTGGAGCTCGAAGCATTGCGAGAAGCCGGGCAGCTTCAGATGCGAGCCGTCGAATTCGCGCTGGCGGATGCAGTTGAACCGGTCGTTGTAGATCCTGCACAGCCGCTCGCGCCTCGCAGCGTCTTCATAGGCCCATGTCGCGAAGCGGTCCCGGATCAAGCCGAGCTTCTCCCGCGCCGCGAGCGTCTCCTCTTTGTTGACGACGTACACGCCGTCCTTCTCAGGGTGCGGATCGCGCACCGTTGGTGTCTGCACGTTCAGCGCGTGCTGTACCAGCTCGATCGCGTGCATGCGCCGCGTGCCGTAGTCCTGAATGCACGCGACGCTCTGGCGAGCCGCCCAGTCGTTGAAGGTCACCGACCAGGTGCCGGCTACCGCCAGGTACCGGACGCTCGTGTCCTGCAGGCCCAGCACCTCCTTGATGAAGGCCTCGACCACGTCGGCAGGTACCCAGACCGCGCCCAGCCGCAGCGCAATGTCGCCCGGGGGTAGGTCCTCGGGAATCACCTTCTCCAGTGCCGCCACGTTCGCCCGGTAGGCGTCGCCGGCGGCGAGGGCCGCAGTCAGCTTGCGCTTCACGTTGCCGGAGAGGTATTCGTCGGCCGGCTCGTACCGGTCGCTCTCCGGATTCAGGTAGACCATGCCCCGTGCCGTGAGGTCTTGCAGGGCCTCGGCCGGCGTCGCGCGCAGCAGCTGGCCGATGTAGTCGGGATCGACCCGACCCTTCCACTGCATCGACAAGGCGAGTGCCTCGTCGGGATGCTCGGCCTGCGTGGCCTCCCGAACCGGCGAGACCGTTCGCTTGGAGAAGATGGCTGCCTTGGTGGCGACTTCCTCCTCTTCGTCGTAGTGCTCCAGGGAGAGGAGCAGCGGATAGTCGGGATCCCGCCGGAAGGCGAGGGCGTTTGCACGGCAGGACAGGTAGCCTTGCCGCGGGACGAACCGGTCGTAGCTCTGGTTGAGCCGGCGCCGCAGCTCGCCGAGGTCAAGGTCCGATGTCGTGCCCAGCTGCGCAGTGAGGAGCGCGCGGGCGCGATCGCGGATGTCCACCATGCCGGCGATGCGCAGGCGGACTGTGGCGTTGAGGCGGTCGTGCACATCCACGACGTGATCGCCTTCGACCATACCGATGCGGCCGTCGTGGACCACGAATGACCCCGGGCGGGCGCCTGAGGGCGCAGACACCACGTTCCGCTGCGCCTTGCTGGGCACAGTGGGTCGGACGTCGTAGATGCCCTTGGGCACTTTCGCCTGCGCGTTGAGCAGCGCGGCTCTGAGGTCGCCCTCGAGCAAGGCTGTCGGCACGGCCTGGTAGCCATTGCTGACCCGGTCGATTTGACCGAGCACGTGCTCAGGGTGCTGCACGAACCAGCGGTTGATCCGCAGGTACTGCTCGTGGCAGCCGGACCGCAGCATCGCCTTGGGGACGTAGTCGAGGTCCAGCCAGTCGGCCGAGGCCGTCGCTTCGCCCGGAGCACGCTTTCTGAGCACCACCAGGTCAGCCTGCATGCTGGTCGATGCGAGGCGCTCGAACGTGCCTGCCGGCAGCCGGAACGCCGTGATCAGGTCCGCCTCGGAGGCAACGTGCGCACGCACGCCGGCTTCGTTCTCGTCCAGGAAGTACGACGAGGTGATGAAGCACACCATGCCGCCTGGTCGTAGGACGTCGAGTGCGCGACCGATGAACCAGTTGTGGATGCTCGCGCGGCTGTAGGGCCGGTTGCGGTGGTCGAGGACACCGTAGCGACCGAAGGGCACGTTGGAGATCACCAGGTCGAAGGTCCCTTCGGCCAAGGCCGTGGACTCGAACCCCCCGATGCGGACGTCCACGCCGACCGGTGCGTACAGGCTCCGCAATATGCGACCAGAGATGCGATCGATCTCGATGGCGGTGATCCGGCTGCGGCCAGCCACGTCAGCAGGCATGCAGCCCAGGAAGTGCCCGATGCCGGCGCTTGGCTCGAGGATGCGCCCGCCCTGAAAACCCAGGCGGCGCAGCATTGCCCAGACCCAGTGGATGACCAGCGGATCGGTGTAGTGGCTGTTGTTGACCGATGCACGCGCCGAGTCGTGGTCAGCGTCCGATAGCAGCTGACGCAGGCGGTTGGCGCGCTGGACCCAGGCGGGGTCGCGGCCTTCTTCGTTGAAGCTGGCCGGAATGCCACCCCAACCGGTGTAGCGCAGCAGTGTGCTGCGCTCGCTGGCCGTCGGGGCGCGTGCTTCGTCCTCGATGGTGCGGAGGGAGGCGATGGCGGCCGTGTTGGCCTCGAACTTCGTCACCTGGCCTTCGAGCTGACCTAGGACGTTGTCGTCCCAGGTGGGCCACTCGACGACCGAGGTGGGGCTGGCCGATGCCGTGAGGGCAGGGCGCCATGTCTTGGAGGCTTGTGAGGGCTCGTTGGGCAGGGCTTCGGCCGAGGGTGGCGCGGGTTGCGCGGTCTCGGCGAACAGGTCGGGGTATGCGGGGGCTTCGATGACGAAGCCCGGAAGGCAAAGGGTGTGGCCACCCTGGCTGGATGGGGACATGCGATCTCCGTGATGTGGAGAGAGCACACGCCCCCTGGGGAGCGTGAGCTCCCGGTGGGAGGGGTCGTCGGCCGACGGGCGGCAGGCGGTCGTGCGTCAGCCAGCCGCGCTGCCGGAGCGGCAGCGAGCTGATGAAGACGGATGGGGAAACAAGTCCGGCCGCGTTTCAGGCGGGCGCGGCGGCGAGTTCACCGCCTAGGGCGGCGGTTTAGGCAGGGCGGGCCCTTCGCGGATCAACGTGCGGGTCACGACCGCTAACGCCGGCGATGCCGGAACGCCTCAGAGGGCGGCTGTGGCTGTGGCCACGAAGCAAAACGAGTATGAATCAACCTGCCGCGGAGTGAAAGACGACCCTCCGCTTCGGCGCATGTTCATCGGGCCTGAACCGACTACAGGCGGTCGGGCCGCGCGTTGGGCGAACTCAATGCCTGCGAGAAGATGGTCGTATCGTCGCGCGAGCATGGTGCGGTGGGAGGGAAGGGGATATGCAAGCGCGCTGGGCTCAGGTTTCGCGGTGACGCTGGTGCAGCGACTTGCCGCGGCCTGGGCGCGCGCGCGACGTCGAAAGGCACCCCTGACGCCTCACGCACAATGGTCGGCATGAGCACTCGCAAGCCGGCCAAGAAGACCGCAGCGGCGCCTCGCGTTTCGCGCGCGGTCGGGGCGGCGGGCGTGCCCATCGAGGCGGTATTCGATGAGGTGGTGGAACTGATCCGTGCTGCGCGCCAGCGCGCCCACCAAGCGGTCAACACCGAGCTCATCGGCCTGTATTGGCAGATCGGGGAGTACATCGACGGCAAGCTGGCGGCGGCCGAGTGGGGGGAGGGCGTGGTGGACCGCCTGGCGCAGCACTTGGCCCACACGGTGCCGGGACTGCGCGGCTTCTCGGCGCAGAACCTGTGGCGCATGCGGCAGTTGTTCGACACCTATCGCGATGCCCCAAAACTCTCACCGCTGGTGAGAGCATTGCCCTGGACCCACAACCTCATCATCCTGGGCCAGTCCAAGCGCGCCGAGGAGCGAGAGTTCTACCTACGCATGGCGGTGCAGCAGCGTTGGGGCAAGCGCGAGCTGGAGCGGCAGATCCGCATGGGAGCCTTCGAGCAGGCGGTCCTGGCGCCGGCAAAACTCTCACCAGCGGTGAGAGAAATCCACGGAGAGTCGGCGACGGCTGTCTTCAAGGACGCCTATGCGCTGGAATTCCTGGACCTGCCGACCGGCCACACCGAGGCCGACTTGCACCGCGGCCTACTCGGTCGGCTGCAGGCCTTCCTGATCGAACTGGGCCGCGACTTCTGCTTCGTCGGCTCGGAGTTCCCGTTGCAAGTGGGCGGGCGGGACTTCGCGCTCGACCTGCTGTTTTTCCACCGCGGCCTGAACTGCCTGGTGGCCATCGAGCTGAAGGTGGACCGTTTCGAGCCCGAGCATCTGGGCAAGCTGAACTTCTACCTGGAAGCGCTGGACCGTGACGTGCGCAAGCCGCACGAAAACCCGGCCATTGGCGTGCTGCTGTGCGCGTCGAAGGACAGCGAGGTGGTCGAGTACGCGCTGAGCCGAGCACTATCGCCTGCACTTGTCGCGCAGTACCAAACCCAGTTGCCCGACAAGAAACTGCTGGCTGCCAAGCTGCACGAGTTCTACAACTTGAATGCACCGCAGACGGAATTGCACCAGCCGCTGACGAAACCTCGCGCGAAGAAGTTTGGCAAGACGCGTTAGTTGGCCTGGCGCTTCCAGTGCGTGTAACCGGTTAAGACTGGTTCCGGACGCTCGGCTCTCGCCGGTTGACCGTCTGCGGTCGCCGGAAGCGGTCAGCCGGCGTGATGGCCGAGCTAGAGCTTCTTGATGAACTCGGCGAACTCCGCCGACGTGAAGAGTACCTTGCCCTTCGGCTTCCACAGGTCCATGAAGGCCTTGCGCAGGAAGCCCATCTCGTTCGAAACGAGCACGTCGGAGTGCAGCAGGTGCGTCATCAGGTCCAGGTCAGCTTGGGCGTTCAAGTCGATTTTGTCGTTCGGTCGTGTCGCGGCGTAGTAGCCGATGTACGTCATGTTCCGGACGAAGGTGGTGAAGTACGGGTACGCCTCCTTGTCTCGCATCCACCGGTGCCAGACCGCGCCAGGGTTCTTGGTCTTCACCTGCGCATGGATGAAGCCGCGCCCGCCGAGGTCAATTTCGCGCGCCACGAACTCCTCGAACGGGAGTGGTCCACCGTGCTGCGGCTTGTTGTAGCCAGCCGCCTTGAGCTTCTCGGCCACCTCCTGCCTAATCTCCTTCGAAACCTCGCGCTGAGCTGCTCGCTTCGCGTCTTCCTCTGCCAACTGCTTCTGAGCGCGCTGCCACGCCTTCCACGAGCCATCAGGCGGAACGTTGGCGAGGCTCTTGATCAGCGACGCTTGGAACTGCGGCGGAAGGTAGATGTTCGTCTTGCGCCCATGTCCCTGCACCAGCTCTCGGTGCCAGATGGCGACGAAGTCGTTGCAGAACCGATGGACCGTCGCCGAGATGAACGGTATCCACTTCTCGATCAAGTGCGGCCGCCGCTTCTCGTTCCCATAGGCTCGCCACATCTCTTCCAAGAACACGTGACCGTAGACGGGAACGATGCGTCCCGTCTTGCAGAGCTGTAGCAACGGCCCATTGGCCAGCAGCTCGAAGTGATCGGGCGTAAAGGTGTTCGTGTCGAACACGACTCTAAGAACCGACTTACTCATGCGTCCATCGCAGCGTACGCTCGCGCGCTTGCCAAACGAGGTGGGCGCATACGCGGCCGCAACCCCTCACCGGAGATTGCATGGCCTCAAAGAAGCCCCGTGAACAAGCTGAGCGCGTTTTCACCACACCATGTTGCCATGGGTGGCCAGAAACGGGCGCCGCTGTCCACAAACGTGCAGTCGAGGCCGGCACGTGCTAGGCGGCTAGGCTGTTTGCAATGCATGCGGACGTCGATGCCAAGGGGTTCATCAGTTCGTCGAGACTGGAGCCCGGCAGACTGGGTGCAGTCACTCGAGTTCGCAAAGCTGAATGTCAGGTGTAGGTGAGACCTGACGCTGGTGCTCCAGTAGTAGTTGACACCGGTAGCCGCTCCTTCTTACGATCTTCCTACGGTTCAAGCCGAATCGTGGGCAAGTTGGCGCCCGTCAGTGCACGCACCGGACCATGTCCGGCACGGCAAAGCCAGTTGGATTGCGAGACTTCCCTCCCCCCGGCTCGATGACCTCCACTTGGAGAGCCGGACAACGCGTGCCGTCCCTCGATGCTCTCTAGGAGTTCATCCATGGCAGCCACTGCTGCGCCCACGGCGCATCCCCTTCCCCCTCAAGACCTGAAGGCAACTGCCGCAGCCCTGTGGACCTTTGTCCACCTCAAGGTCCCGCGCTTCACCTCCGAGGCGGCCCTCAAAGTCATCGAAGGCCTGCAGCCCCAGCCCGACGAGGACCCCAAGGTCCTGGCCAAGCGACTGCGCAAGGCCCTGAGCGACACCGGCGTCGCCCTCAAGCACACGGCGGCGCTGGACGCCGCATCTCGCATCCTCGGCCGGTCCAGCTGGCACGCCCTGAATCGTGAGCCGGTCACCCCGAAGCTCAAGCTCACCATGGTGGTCAAGGCGCCGGAGGAGGAGTTCTCCAGCTGGCACGAGCTCGCGCCGCGGCTCGCCGAGTGGCTTGAGGCCTGGCACAAGGTCAAGTCCACCAAGGTCTTCGAGGTTCGGTTCGGCAGCGACTTCATCCTGGTTTGCGTGCCGGAGCCGAAGAAGGACAGCGTCGCCGGCGAGACCGACATGGTGCCGGCACTGTCCCTCACTCCGCTCGGCGACACCCAGGGCTGGCTGACCGAGGCACCGGCGGCCTTCGAAATGGTTCGCCGGCGGCTAGAGGAAACCGACAAGGCCATCTTGGACGGGGTGGCCACGCTCCAGATTTGCGGTCGACACGGACCCGAAGTGTTGGCGAGGATGCCGGCCGTCCCGCAGCCCGTCACGCCCGACGACACCTGCAATTCCGAGCTGGTGCTCCTTCGCGAGGACAACGAACTGATGCCGGGCGATGGCTTCGAAATCGCCCGCGGCGACGAGATGACTTGCTGGTCCCAACTCGAGCTGGCCGTCCAGGACGAGGCGAAGGGCCAGCCGCTGGAGATTTCGCTGGAGGAGGGCGCCTGGCGTGTCGGCAAGGGCCGCTACGTGTGGCAGATGACGACCCTGCACCCCGACGACTACGTTCCTGGTCAGGCTCACTCGATGCTCACCGAGGCCGAGTCCGAGAAGCTGCTTCGTCGCTACCGCTTGGCGAAGCGCATCCTCGGCGGAAAGGTAAAACACCACCACGTCACGAAGCAGCTGCAGTACCTGAGCGGCCCGGACGACACCTACCGCGTCGACCTCCATCGGGTCTTCCACGCGCTGAACGACGCCGGCTACGACTGGGACTCGTTCTGCGCCGAGGCCGGCATCGAGCAGGACAAGGTCCCGGAGGTGAAGGTCGGCTTCATCATGACGCTTGCCGACCACTTGAAGCTCAAGGACCCCAACAAGCTCTTTGCCTCGCCACCTCGCACGAAGCTGGCCAAGGCTGTCGACGACACCCTCATCCGTTCGCTGATGCCGCGCGTGGACTTCGTGCGCTACCGGACGCCGCGAGACCTGACCGCCGACCAGGTCGAAGGCATCCGCGATGCCATCGAGGACTTCAGCGCCTCCATCCGCATCCAGAAGATGCAGCAGCTCGGGCAGTTCGTCGACGGTGACGACCAGCTGCCGTACCTCTGCTATGCCGGGGATGGCGAGGAGCTGCGGCTGAAGCTCGAGGCGCTGGCGCTGGAGATGTACGTCGGCGTGATGCCGCACCTCATCTCGACGGAAGGCGTCGTCGAGAAGCTTCCCAACATGTGGTCGTTCGCCTTCGGGCACGCCATCTATCTGGACATCGACCGCATCGAGGAGGGCGCATGAGCAAGAAGTCGAAGAAGAAGCCGCAAGCGACGACCGCAGTCGCGGCCGCGGTGAATGCCATCGCCGTCGAGCCTGATTCCTTCCCGGAGCCGCAGTTGCGCTTGGCGGACATGCAGGCCTCGGCTCGAGCTCACGTTGACAACAAGGCCTGGGCCGAAATTCTTGCGCTGGGCCGAGTGCCGTTGACGGCCATTCACGAGGACGACCGCAAGGAAGCCGAGGTGTGGCAACTGCGGGCCAAAATTGTTGGCCTCTATCCGCCCGGCATGCAGTCCATCTACAACCTGCCAACGGCTGCACGCGAGGAGTTCGATGACGCACTCGAGCAGTTGGGCACCCGCGTCGGCGCGCTGCACACCCTGCCCGAGTTCGACCTGTATCTTGAATCCAAGGGCTGGTCGATTGACGGCAGCGCACAAGCGTTCCGGCGCCTGTCGCGTGCCTGCATGGAGCTAACGAATGTCGATTGGCTGCGGAAGCTTCGCGGGCGCGCGCTGACGCTGCTGCGGGCACAAGAGGGGCGGCGGGGCGAGGAAATTTCGGCCACTGACCAGGAGACGCTGGCCGCCCTTCCAGACCTCACCATGGCGCTCAGCGAAGCCTATGCGGCGGCAGAGCAGGGTGGAGCCCTCGATGAAGAGGGCCGTGCTCTCGTCAATGTGCTGCGGCTCGACCTCGACCTGCTTATGGCTGACCCGTGGGACTACGGGCGAGTTGGTGACGCGCTTCTTCGGCTTCCATGCCCGAGCGAGAGCTCCCTCATCGCCTTGCGGAAGGACGAATCGTCGGGCCGCGCGCAACTGCAGCTGACACCTCGTGCCTGGGCTTTCATGTGGATGCTCGAGCACACCCCCGGCGAGGGCTTCGCCGACCTACTGCAGCGCTTCCCCGAGCCGTTCGCCTGCGATGCCTGTGAAGGGCTTCGCCGTGTTCTTTGTGCCCTGTCGGCCGCGCCAGCCGACGTGGACGAGCATTTGTCGCTCGCGGTGCGCGCCTTGATGCGGTTCGCCGATGCTGACGCGCATTGGTTCGGGGAGCAGCTGACGATGACGCTGTCCGAGGGGGTGCAGGAAATCTACGTTGGAATGTCCGGACTGCAAATGGCCTCGGTCGGTGACCTGCTGATGCGGTTGTACGAATATTCGCCCGAGGACTTCGCACGGCACGCTGAGCTCGAAAGCCTCTATCGGATTTTCAGCGCCAGTACCCAGTACTCCCCGTTGGAGGACGAGGCCAACGGCGACGAGGACATGCCAGGCCTCGCCTGGCTATGCGAGCAGAGCTTGTCTTTCCAGCTCGCCGCGGCCTACGTCATCCAAGGAGTGGCGGGTCGGATGCGCCTGCTGCTCGACGCTATGCGTCGAGCGACAAGTGCTGGCGTGCCGATGCCGCAGAACTATTACTCGGGCGACCTCAGCAGTGAGGACCTTGATGAGCCCGAGGCCGGGCCGGTGCTCGATGCACTGGAGCAGCTGTCGGCGGTGCGCAAGCAGATGACCGAGAAGACCCGGCGCATGTGGCTCGAGGTCGTCGGGGACATCTTCGATGCGCTGTCCAAGCCTAACGACAAGGTGCGAGCCCGGCTGCTGCCCCTGGCACGCGACTTCAGCGATGACCTTCTTGAGAAGGGGCATGAATTCCGACTGGCCTACCTCGAGCAGGTCGCGGGCGACCCTAACGATGCACTGCACTATTACCTCATCAACCTCGATACCGCCGAGAACCTGCCCGACGTCAGCGTGAAGAACGCCAAGCTGCTTTGGGCGTGGGCCGAGGACCTGGACCAAGTGCAGCAGTTCGTCGACAAGCTTCAAGAGGAGATGCCGACGTCGAGCCGTGCCGATGTGGTGCAGCAGCTCTTGACGGATGCGAAGGCGCGGCTTGCCACCCTGAACAAGCGCGACCAGTTCGAGCGCACGGCGGTGAGTCGCTGGCCGTCGCTGACCGCACCTGCGCGCAAGCTGCTCAGCGTGTTCGCCAGCATCAAGAGCTACAACGGCCTGGCCGAGGTGGCCGAGTACGCCGGCATGGACCTGACCTGGGCTGGTCGGCACTACGACAAGCTGGTCGAGCTCGGGATGCTCTTGGTCACGGACAAGACCTTCCGCATCAACCCGCACATCGCGCCGCTGCTTGAAC
>LNFM01001086.1_pt1 | contig 63470 bp, 51 predicted proteins | sample 596031 | NCBI WGS metagenome assembly LNFM01 (sample SAMN04254537, study PRJNA301005) | activated carbon metagenome | isolation source: dual media filters at the Ann Arbor, Michigan drinking water treatment plant | place: USA: Ann Arbor
GTCGAAGTCCAGGTGGCTTGAATTTGGTAAGCCACGAGTCGTAGCAAGCGGTACCTGCGGCGCGGCGAGAAACAACACCGTCGACGCCCAGTCTATCAATCGCTCCGAACGCAGGAGTGCGAACAGGGTACCGCGGCTGCCGAGATCGACGACAACTGCTTCGCCGCGAACGGAGTGGATAACCTGACCCGGGTTCGGGATGCTATACCGTCCCGAGATGCGCGTTGTCACCTCAATCACGCTCGACCCTGTTCGCAAGCCCTCTGGCGTGTCGACCTCCACCGTTAGCCGATAGCGGTAGGTGGGATAGCGATTGCCAAAAGCCTCACCGCAACCCGACAGGATCGCAAGCACCGATCCCGCGAGCATCATCTTTGCGACTTTTCTTCGGTTCATCATCTTGCAAAACCTACAATCAAATAAATGTCTGAATCATGATTATGATCATATTATAAAGAAAATATAATGACTTAGGTTTTTTGCCAACGGCGGTTTAAATTCACCATTTTTGGCGTCAAATCAGCATTCATGGTTAATGTATTGCGCTGGCCTATCTGGTCTTCGAAGACTGACCTGTCCGTCATCTGGAAAAATAGCGGAGTTTCGGGGATGGTCGGTCGTTTGCCCAGCCGGCATGGTCATGGCATCCGACCGGCCTTTGGTCGCCGTGACACATGTTGCAGGGCGCGGGTGTAGAGCGTTACGAGCCGCCGTTCCCCTATGACGGTGGTGAGATCGAAATCGCCGGAACTATTTGGCCCTCCATGGCGGCGCGCCAGGCCCTACGCACAATCCCCCTGAAACAAGCGGCCTCAGCCTTGGCGCGTGGAACTTGTCGGGTCGGCGAGCATTGAGGATCTGGGCCGCTTTCAAACACCGCCATCTGCTGACAACCAGTTTGACCGAAATCAAGGGACCGCTCGGTTCGCCCGTCCATAGCGGCATTGTCCAAAGGGAAGGGACCAGGGATGGATTCGATAGTTGCTCGGGCGGGGATATGGATGATCCTTGCCCTATTTGCCGCCAGTTGTGCGATGCTCGCCGTCGATTGGGGGTTTGCCGTTCATATGGGCATCGCCGCGACGGCGGCGCTGATTACCGCTTTTGTGTCGATTCATCGCGCCGGGGACAGCGCACCGCGTGCCGTCGATACCAGCCGCTATTATGACGAGGTGATCCGCTGGGGGGTGATCGCCACTGCCTTTTGGGGCGTGGTGGGGTTTGCCGCCGGGCTGTTCATCGCGCTGCAGCTCACCTTTCCGCTGCTCAATTTCCCGACGGAGTTCACCACCTTTGGGCGGTTGCGCCCGCTGCACACCTCAGCGGTGATTTTTGCGTTTGGCGGCAATGCGCTGATCTGTTCAAGTTTCTACATCGTCCAGCGCACCTGCCGGGCGCGGTTGTTCATGCCCGCGCTCGCCCGCTTCGTGTTCTGGGGGTACCAACTCTTCATCGTGCTGGCCGCCACCGGCTATCTGATGGGCGTGACTGAGGGCCGCGAATATGCCGAGCCCGAATGGTATGTCGATCTCTGGCTGACGCTCGTCTGGGTCAGCTATCTGGTCGTGTTCGCCGGTACGATCCTGAAGCGGTCTGAACCACATATCTATGTCGCCAACTGGTTCTTCCTGGCGTTCATCATCACCATTGCGATGCTGCATCTGGTCAACAACCTGTCGATGCCGGTGTCGTTCCTGGGCTCCAAATCCTATTCGGCCTTTGCCGGGGTGCAGGATGCGCTGACCCAGTGGTGGTACGGCCACAACGCGGTCGGCTTTTTCCTGACCGCCGGGTTCCTGGGCATGATGTATTATTTCGTGCCCAAACAGGCCGAGCGGCCGATCTACAGCTATCGCCTGTCGATCGTTCACTTCTGGTCGCTGATCTTCCTCTATATCTGGGCGGGTCCGCACCACTTGCATTACACCGCGCTGCCCGATTGGGCGCAGACATTGGGCATGGTCTTTTCGATCATGCTGTGGATGCCGAGCTGGGGCGGCATGATCAACGGGCTGATGACGCTCAACGGCGCCTGGGACAAAATCCGCACTGATCCCATCATCCGCATGATGGTCGCCAGCCTCGCCTTTTACGGGATGAGCACCTTCGAAGGGCCGATGATGTCGGTGAAGGCCGTCAACTCGCTGTCGCATTACACCAACTGGACGATCGGCCATGTCCATTCGGGTGCGCTCGGCTGGAACGGGATGATCACCTTCGCAGCGCTCTATTTCATGACGCCGCGGCTATGGGGCCGAACCCGGCTCTATTCGCTCCGGATGGTCAATTGGCACTTCTGGCTCGCGACGCTGGGGATCGTGCTTTACACCGCATCGATGTGGGTGGCGGGCATCACCCAGGGCTTGTTGTGGCGCGAATATGGGGCGGACGGCTTTCTCGTCTATTCCTTCGCCGAAGTCGTCCAGGCGCTGCATCCCTATTATCTGATCCGCGCGGCAGGCGGCCTGCTCTACCTCAGCGGGGGCGTGGTGATGATCGTCAATCTCTGGATGACGATCGCCGGCAAGCTCCGCGACGAGGCGCCGCTCACCCAAACACCGTTCGATGCGAGCCGGGACCATCCGCTCGCCCCGTTCGCCGCCAGATAAGGGACTAAACCCATGGCAAGCTCCATCTTCGAACGCCACAAGGTCATCGAACGGCACGTCACGCTGCTTGGCGTTCTGGCACTGGTCACCGTCGCAATCGGCGGCATTGTCGAGATCGCGCCGCTGTTCTGGATTCAGTCGACCGTCGTCAAGGTTGACGGGGTCAGGCCCTATACCCCGCTCGAACTCGCCGGCCGCGACGTGTATGTGCGGGAGGGATGCTATGGCTGCCACAGCCAGATGATCCGCCCGTTCCGCGACGAGACCGAGCGGTACGGCCATTACAGCCTAGCCGCGGAAAGCATGTATGATCACCCGTTCCAATGGGGATCTGAGCGCACCGGGCCCGATCTGGCGCGCACCGGCGGGCGTTATTCGGACGGCTGGCATGTCCAGCATCTGACGGACCCGCAATCGGTGGTGCCTGAATCGATCATGCCGCCTTATGCCTTCCTCGCCACGCGCGAGATCGACGGGAAGTCGATGGCCGCGCACCTCGTCGCGCTGCGGCGGGTCGGGGTTCCCTATAGCGATGAAGCGATCAAACAGGCCGCTGCCGATTTCGAGACGCAGGCGACCGGCGAGGGCGACACCGCCGCGTTCGTCAAACGTTATCCCAAGGCGCAGGCCCGCGATTACGATGGCGATCCCAAGCGCGTGACCGAGATGGATGCGCTGATCGCCTATCTCCAGGGCCTGGGCAATCAGATCGATTTCAAATCGGCCGAAGCACAGGAGCAGGCCAAATGATCTATGAAAATTTGCGCCAGTTCGCTGACAGTTGGGGCTTGGTGGCGACGGTGGTCCTGTTCCTGACGTTGGTCGGCTGGACCTTCCTGCCCCGCGCCCGCGACGCGCATGCCCGCGCCGCCGTGATGATCCTGGAAGATGAGGAGCAGCCCCATGGCTGACGATAAACAGCGGATCGACGCTGCGACGGGGACCGGCTTTGTCGGCCATGAATGGGATGGGATCGAAGAACTCGACACGCCGATGCCGCGCTGGTGGCTGTTCATTCTGTACGCCACGATCGTTTTCGCGGTCATCTGTGTGATCCTCTATCCAGCGATCCCGATGGCGACCAGCGCCACCCCAGGGGTGCTCGGCTGGTCCAGCCGGGGTGAGTTCCGGAAGGAACTGGCGGCTGAACAAAAGCGGATGGGGCCGATGCTGGCGCGGATCGACAGCACGCCGGTTGAACAAATTCTGGCGCATCCTGATCTGCTTCGCGCGGCCGAAGAAGGCGGGCGCGCCGCGTTCAAGATCAATTGTGTGCAGTGCCACGGTTCAGGGGCGGCGGGGAGCAAGGGCTATCCCAATCTCAATGATGATGACTGGCTATGGGGCGGCGATCTTGCCACGCTGGAGCAGACGCTGCTCCACGGTATCCGCCATCCCGGCGACGATGCGACGCGGATGTCGCAAATGCCCGCCTTTGGCCGCGACGGCATCCTGACCGCGCCGCAGATTGAGCAGGTCGTGTCCTATGTCCGCGCGGTTTCTCGCCAGGAGCCAATGAGCGCGAGTGCGCGGGCAGGCGGGGCGCTGTTCGCGGCCAATTGCGCGGTCTGTCACGGCGACAATGCCAAGGGCAATCGTGCGTTTGGCGCGCCGAATCTCATCGACGCTATCTGGCTCTATGGGGGTGACCGTACCAACTTGACCGAGACGATCACCAATGCTCGTTATGGCATCATGCCGGCCTGGAATACCCGGCTCGATCCGGTGACGATCAAGATGCTTGCAACCTATGTCCATTCGCTGGGTGGTGGCGAGGCGAACCCCGCGCCGCCGGCCCCGCCGCCCATCCAGCAGACGGCCGCCAATGTCAGACCCTAAAGACCTGATCGAGCAGGAGCGTTTCTTCGAAGCACGCCGCAAGGTCTTCCCCAAGGCCGTCAACGGGCCGTTCCGGCGGCTCAAATGGGGGATCATGGCGGTCACGCTGGCGATCTATTATCTAACGCCCTGGATCCGGTGGGACCGCGGCCCCTATGCCCCGCATCAGGCGGCCTTGGTCGATATCGCGCATCGCCGCTTCTATTTGTTCTCGATCGAGATCTGGCCCAACGAATTCTACTATGTCACCGGCATGCTGGTGATGGCGGGGATCGGGTTGTTCCTCGTCACCTCGGCGGTCGGGCGCGCCTGGTGTGGCTATGCCTGCCCGCAAACGGTGTGGACCGATCTGTTCGTCCATGTCGAACGGCTGATCGAGGGGGATCGCAACGCGCAGTTCCGGCTCGAAAAATCGGGCTGGACCCCGGCCAAGATCGGCAAACGCCTCGCCAAGCACAGCATCTGGCTGCTGATCGCGCTGGCGACAGGGGGCGCGTGGATCTTCTATTTCGCCGATGCGCCGACCCTAGCTTACCAGATCTTCACCGGCACCGCGCCGTTCGTCGCCTATGCAACCGTCGGCATTCTGACCTTCACCACCTATACGCTTGGCGGGCTGATGCGCGAGCAGGTGTGCATTTACATGTGCCCCTGGCCGCGCATCCAGGCGGCGCTGATGGACGAACAGTCGCTCGGCGTCACCTATAAGGCCTGGCGCGGCGAGCCACGCACGCATGGGTTGAAACGGACCCACGACTTGACCGAACTCGCCGCCAATCCGGACGCGCGGGTCGGCGACTGTATCGACTGCAATGCCTGTGTCGCGGTCTGCCCGACCGGCATCGATATTCGCGAAGGGCCGCAGATCGGCTGCATCACTTGCGGCCTGTGCATTGATGCTTGTGACGAGGTGATGGCCAAGGTCGGCCGCCCGCCGCGCCTGATCGGCTATACCAGCGACGCCGATGAGCGGATCGCCAGGGCAGGGGGCACCCCCAAGCCACCGATGAAACGCGTGCTGCGCCCGCGTACGATCATCTATTCGCTGATCTGGGGCGGGATCGGGCTTGGCATGTTGTTCGTGCTCGGCAACCGCGCTCGGCTTGATCTGTCGGTCGCGCAGAGCCGCAATCCGGAATGGGTGCGGCTGTCGGATGGCACGATCCGCAACAGCTACACCGTGAAGCTGCGCAACATGGAAAACCGCCCGCGCGATTTCGCGGTCTCGCTAGAGGGGCTGCCGCAGGGCGTAATCTGGGTCGAATCCGGAAATCGCAAGACGGCGACCCGATCGATCAACGTCCATGTCGATGCCGATCAGGTGCGCCCGGTGCAGCTGTTCGTCGCGGCCCCCGCACAGCGCGAGGAACATACTGATATCGCGATCCGCCTGCGCGGGCTCGACGGCGAAGGCGGCAGCGTGATTGACGGCACCCGCTTTGGCAGCCCCGAAACCGAGGAGCACCAAGAATGACTCGCCCCTTCACTGGCTGGCACATGGCAGCGATCATGATCAGCTTTTTCGGGCTTATCCTCGCCGTCAATGCCATCATGGCGCGCTATGCGATCGGCACTTTTGGCGGCGTGGTCGTGGAAAACAGCTATGTCGCCAGCCAGCGCTATAATGGCTGGCTGAAGGACGCTGCGGCGCAAAAGGCGCTGGGGTGGCATGCGGTGCCGCGTGTCGATGCGCAAGGGCGGCTTCATATTGTGGCAACCGACGCATCGGGCCAGCAGCTTGACGGGCGCGTGATCGTTGTCGCCCGCCATCCGCTGGGCCGCGTGCCTGATCAACGGATCGCGCTCCACCGGACCGCCACCGATCATGTCGCTGACCAGGCGCTGCGAAGCGGGCGCTGGCTGCTCCATATCGAGCTGATATCCGCTGGGCATCAGGCGCGCTTTGAAGATGAAGTGCAGGCATGACCGCCGCCATGCCCATCGTCGCTGATCGCGCGGCGAGCGAATCGCGCTTCATCGTTGAGGGCATGCATTGCGCGGCCTGCATCGCCCGGATCGAAGGCGCGCTTGGCAGGCTTGAGGGCGTTGTCCAGGCGCGGGTCAATTTCGGGGCCAAGTTGGTGCGCGTGGTGCATGTGCCCGACCTGGCCGACGCGGCGATCGAAGGCGCGATCACCGAGCTTGGCTTCAAGACGCACCGCGCCAGCGCGCAGGACACGCAGCCCGGGCGCGAGGAAAGCCGCCGCCTGACCAAAGCGCTTGCTGTGGCGGGCTTTGCGGCGATGAACGTCATGCTCTTGTCGGTCTCCAACTGGTCCGGCGCGGAAGGGGCGACGCGCGACCTGTTCCACTGGCTGTCCGCGCTGATCGCCATCCCCGCGATCGTCTATGCGGGTCGGCCCTTTTTCAGCAGCGCGTGGCGGGTGCTGAAGCACGGCCATACCAATATGGACGTGCCAATCTCGATCGGCGTGGTGCTGACCACCGCGATGAGCCTCTACGAAACCGCAGCCAGCGGGCCGCACGCCTATTTTGATGGTGCGCTGATGCTGTTGTTCTTCCTGCTCGCCGGGCGATTGCTCGACAGCATGATGCGCGCCAAGGCGGAGGATGGCGTCGCGGCGTTGCTCCGCCGTGTGCCGGGCCAGGCGCAAGTGCTGCGCCCCGATGGCACCACTGAAATGCGGCTGGCGAGCGAGATTGCGCCCGGCATGCGCGTGCTGGTGGCAGCGGGCGAGCGCATCGGCGTCGACGGCACGATCCAGGCGGGCGAGGCGCATGTCGATCGCGCGCTGGTGTCGGGCGAAAGCGTGCCTGAACATATGGTGCCGGGCGACAAGGTCCTCGCGGGCACGATCTGCCTCGATGCGCCGCTCACCATCCGTGTGACCGCAGTCGGCATGGATACGGTGATCGCCGATATCGCCCGGCTCATGGAAAATGCGGGCCAAGGCAAGTCGCGCTATGTCCGCATCGCCGATCGCGCCGCGCGGCTCTATGCGCCTGCCGTCCACAGCCTGGCGGCGCTCAGCTTTATCGGCTGGATGCTGGCCGGGGCCGGGCTGCACCAGTCAGTGATTATTGCGGTGGCAGTGCTGATCATCACCTGCCCTTGCGCGCTCGGGCTGGCGGTGCCGATCGCGCAGGTCGTGGCGGCGGGATCGCTGATGCGCGCCGGGATATTGATCAAGGACGGGTCAGCACTCGAACGCCTCGCCGAAGCCGACACAGTGTTGTTCGACAAGACCGGCACCGTGACGCTGGCCAAGCTGGAGCCGATATCGGGCATGCCCGAAGGCGCCGCCGAACGCGCAGCGCTGATGGCGCTCGCCCAGGCCAGCCGCCATCCGCTGTCGGTGGCAGTGCAAGAAGCATTGGCGGGCGTGACAGCCGCCCCGGCGAGTGCGCTGGTGGAGCATGCCGGGCTCGGTGTCGAAGCCATGATCGGTGGCGAGCAGGCACGCCTAGGCAGCGCCGATTGGGTCGGTGCCGACGCCACCGGCACGCAGGTCGCCACGGTATTCCGCTGGGGTAATCGCCCGCCGCATATCATCGCCTTCGCCGATGCGATGCGCGCCGATGCGCCAGCGGTGATGGCGCGGCTCAAGGCAATGGGTTTCGCCCCGCAGCTCTTGTCGGGCGACCGGGCCGAGCCGGTGGCGGCGCTCGCCCGACACTTGGGCATTATGGGCGTGGCGAAGCTGTCGCCTGCCGATAAATTCGCCTTCATTGAACGCCAGGCCGCGCTCGGCAAGCGCGTGCTGATGGTCGGCGACGGCCTCAACGACGGCCCCGCGCTCAAACGCGCGCATGTCGCGATGGCCCCTGCCACTGCCAGCGATGTCGGCCAGCTCGCCGCCGATCTCGTCTTTTTCGGTGACAAACTGGGCGCGGTGCCGATCGCGATCGTCGCCGCGCGCCAGACAATGGCGGTAGTGCGGCAGAATTTCGTGCTGGCGATCGGCTATAATGTCCTGGCGGTGCCGCTGGCGATGGCCGGGCTGGTCACCCCGCTGATTGCCGCGCTGGCGATGTCGGGCTCATCGCTGGTCGTGGTCGCCAACGCGTTGCGGCTGCGCGGGGCCGCGAAGTGACGATCCTCGCGCTACTGCTGCCCGTCGCGCTTGGGCTTGGGCTGCTGGGGCTGGCGGCATTCTTTTGGGCGGCACGATCGGGTCAGTTCGAGGATTTGGATGGGGCGGCGCTCAGGATTTTGAATGATGATGAGGATGGGGAGTAAGCGCGGGGCGGCGGGCGATGGTGGATTATTGACTGCCGGCTTTCCGGATTGCATTTGGGGTAAGCAGACCGCCATTCGGACGATTGATTGCAGCGGCTTTGCGGCTTAATTCTGCCACCATGGCTGTGTCCCACCAAGTTACCCTGCGCCCTGCGACCGTTGCCGATGCGCCTATGCTGGCGCGGTGGGATCGTGAGCCGCATGTCATCGCCTGTTCCAGCGACGACCCGGAAGATGAGGTCGCCTTCGGTGGCATCGCATGGGCCGAGGAGATCGCCGATTCGGCCTATGACAGCCATTATCTGATCGCCGAGGTCGAGGGTGTGCCGGTCGGGGTCATGCAGGTCTGCGATCCCCATACGGAGCGGACGCATTACTGGGGCGAGATTGAGCAGGGGTTGAGGGCCATCGACATCTGGATCGGCCCTAAGGAGTGGCTGGGTCGGGGGGTGGGCACGCAAATGATGACCCAGATGATCGACCGCTGCTTCGCCGAGCCAGACGTCACTGGTATCGTCATCGATCCACTGAACTCCAATACAGGCGCACACAGATTCTATCGGAGGCTGGGGTTTACGGTGGTGGGACAACGAATGTTTGATGAAGACGACTGCCTGGTCATGCGGCTGGAGAAGGCAGATTGGCCAGTCCGCGCATGACCTTAAGGGATTCGCCCTTCTCCTTGCTGTCGCCGAACGCCGATTGCTCAGCGAATGGCAGGTTTCAAGCAACCGAAAATTCGCGCTGTTCGGCTGGGATTGGGGCGACGCTTGCCACCTAGTGCGATCCCAACCATCAGCCCCACAAAAAGGGGCGAGCATCGCTGCCCGCCCCTTGGTGCCTTGATCCGGCTCGTACCTAGAGCCTGATGACGTTAGGTCGCTTCAACCATATACCCGTTCGGGCTGAGCGAAGTCGAAGCCCACGCGCTTCGCATGCCCTTCGACTTCGCTCAGGGCGAACGGGGTTTGGGTTAGTCCAATCCAAAGTCATGAGACTCTAAAGCCGAATACCAAACCCCACCCCGACAACAATCGGGCTGATCCGCGTCTTCACCGTCTGCGTGCCGAGCGCGGTGGTGGTGAGCGTCGCGCGGGGGTCCATATTGATATATTTGGCGTCGATGTTCAGGAAGAATTTCTTGTTCAGATCAATATCGACCCCGCCCTGCAGCGCATAACCGACACTGTCATTGATGTGCACGCGCGTCGGCCCCACCGCCGCGACCAGCCCTGGTGTGGCCTTTTCATTCCAGAACACGGTGTAGTTAATGCCCGCGCCGACATAGGGCCGGATCTTGCCCTTGGAATTGAAGTGATATTGCGCGGTCAGCGTTGGTGGCAGCACCCAGGTGTTGACGACATTGCCAATGCCCGATGTCACACCCGCCTTGCCATGCGCCGAGTGCCGGGTGGTGGCGGCGATCAGCTCAAAGCCGATATTGTCGGTCGCCATCCAGGTGACATCGACTTCGGGCGCGAATGAATCGCCAACGGTCAGCCGATCATTGGGAAGAGTGGGGAGAATGCCGTCGGAGGTGCCGGTAGGGTTCACCCAGATACCACGGACGCGCAGCAGCACGTCGTGCGCTTTCAGCCCTTCGCCTTCGCGGGCGAGCGCTGGCGTGGCGGTCAGCCCGGCGCCGACCACCGCGAGGGCGATCAATGTTCCGGAGATTTTCATGATGTGTTCCCTTGGTTGGTGATGGGGGCGGCTCTGCGCCCTGCCCAAGTGAAGGTCTTTGACCGCGATCAATTCGCGTGGATGCATCGGATGCAATCACACTTGCATGTGGCCTTATTATCCCGATCTGCTCGCAACGCCGGTGCCCCGCTACACCAGCTTCCCCACCGCCGCTGAGTTCGACAATGCCGTCGGCCCGCCGCACATGGCGCAAGCACTGGCGACCGTTGGCGCGGACGAGGCGATCTCGCTCTATCTGCACATCCCCTATTGCAGTGAACTGTGCTGGTATTGCGGGTGCAACACCGGGGCGGCCAATCGCACCCAGCGGGTGCAGGCCTATCTGGTCCGGCTGATCGAGGAGATCGAGCTGGTCGGCAAGGCGCTGGGAGGGCGGGGCAGGGTGCGGCGCATCGCCTGGGGCGGGGGCAGCCCCAACGCACTTGACCCACAAGATTTCGACACGCTGATGCTGCGCTTGTCGCAAGCCTTTCGGCTCGACGATCCCGTGATGTCGGTGGAGATTGATCCGCGCGGGTTCGATTGGCGCTGGGCGGCGGCGCTGGGGCGCAACGGGGTCACGCGCGTCAGCCTGGGCGTGCAGACCTTTGATGCTGATATTCAGGCCGCAATTGGCCGCATCCAACCGGTGGAGATGATCGCCTGCACCGTGGCGCAGCTGCGCGCGGCGGGGGTGAACTCGATCAACTTCGATCTGATGTACGGCCTCCCGTTTCAGACCGTCGTCAAACTGGCCGCGACGATCGATACCGCGCTTGAACTCCAGCCCGATCGGCTGGCGGTATTTGGCTATGCGCACGTCCCCCATCTGATCGCGCGCCAGCGCCAGATTGACGATTCAGCGCTGCCCGATTCGCTCTCTCGCTTCGCTCAGGCCGAGTTTGCCTATGAACGGCTGACGCGCGATGGCTATCAGCCGATCGGCTTTGATCATTTTGCCTTGCCGGGCGATGCACTGGCGGCGGCGATGGTGGCGGGCAAGCTGCGCCGCAATTTCCAGGGCTTTACCGAAGATCCTGCGGATATCCTGATCGGGCTTGGCGCGTCGGCGATCAGCCAGTTTCCCGGCTGGTTGCTGCAGAATGAGAAAAACGCCGGTCGCTATCACCTGCGCATCGCCAATGGCCAGTTCGCGACCGAACGTGGCTGGGTACGCTCCCGGCGCGATCAGGCGATTGGGACCGGGATCGAACAGCTCTTATGCCAGGGGTCAGCCGATCTCAGCACCTTACCCGATCGGTCTGTGGCCGAACACCGGCTGGCATGTTATGTCGATGCAGGGCTGGCCGAATGGCGCGACCATCGCCTTGTCATCCGAACAAAGGGCTTGCCTTATGCGCGAACCATCGCCGCTGCGCTCGACCCGTACCGCCACGACTCTGCCACGCGCTTCAGCAGTGCGATCTAACCAGCGGCGCGGTGGGTCGCTGGCGATCATGGCGGTTGTCGGCCTGAGCCTCGCCGGTGTGCCGGGGGTGGGTGCAGCGGCCGCGCCAGAGGCGATGTTCATCGCGGTTTGCGGCGATCCAGCGCACCTTATCCCGATTCCGATCAAGCGCGATGATGGCCAAAAACGCCATTGTCCCATGGGTTGCCACGCCGCGTGCGCCCGGCGCGCCTTTACTGACGAGGAAGAATAGCTGGCCTGGCTCTTGACGGGCCGCCTCCCAAAGCCGCTATGTGCCCTGCGCCAGTGGCAAATTTTCTATGGCGTCGGATAGGAGCTCCCTTTGTCGCCGCGCGTCTGTACCGAATGTGCCGTTCGTGATCGTGCGCTCTGTGGCGCGCTCAGCGACGATGAATTGGTGGCGCTTAACAGCATCGGCCAGCGGCGCAAGGTTGCGCGCGGGGAAACGGTGATCTGGTCGGGCGACGAAAGCGTGATCTGCGCCAATCTGCTCGACGGGGTGATGAAGCTGTCAGCATCGACCAGCGATGGCCGCGAACAGACGGTCGGGCTGCTCTATCCGGCTGATTTTGTCGGTCGGCTGTTCGGCGATCAGGCTGGATTTACCGTCACTGCGCTGACTGATGCCGAACTTTGCGTGTTCCCGCGCGGTCAGTTTGAAACCGTGCTGCATGATCATGTCCGGATGGAGCGATTGCTGCTGCAAAGGACCTTTTCCGCGCTGGAAGACGCCCGTGGCCGCATGCTGACGCTGGCACGCCGCACCGCTGAGGAACGCGTCGCCGGTTTCCTGCTCGACATGGCGGACCGTGTCGGCAGCGCCGGTTGCCGGGCGACTGACGACGGCCCGGTGACGTTCGATCTCCCGCTGACGCGCGGTCAAATCGCTGAATTGCTGGGCCTGACGATTGAAACGGTGAGCCGCCAACTCACGCGGATGAAAGCTGCCGGGCTGATCGCGCTCCCGGGGCTGCGCGCCATCACGATCCGCGACCGCGCCGCGCTCGAAGCCCGCGCCGAGGCCACAGCCTAATCAATCTTCAAAAGTTGACGAACGCTGATGGTGGAGCGGGTGAAGGGAATCGAACCCTCGTCGTAAGCTTGGGAAGCTTCTGCTCTGCCATTGAGCTACACCCGCAATACCGTGAAAAATAATGTTTTTTCAGGCAATGCCCCCATGTCGGCTAAAGGGCCGCCTTAGGGCTCCGCTCCCCTGCACGAGGACGCGGGGAAGGTCAATATTCTGGCGGCGCTTCTGCGTCCTGCACAATAGAGCTGAATTGGCGCACCGGCGTCGGCGAATGCCGCCGGGGGGAGCCTTGGTTGCTGGATTCGCCGCCACCCCGCGCCGGGGCGGAACCGGGCTTGAATCGACTCATTTGGCGCGACTCGTGCTGACTCCTAGGTTTTTATAGACGCGAGTCTGGGGATTCGATATTGATCGGTTAACCATAACGGTAACGGATATGACGATCGCGCTCTGGTTTCTGCTTGCCGTCCTGGCCAATTTCGCAGGCTATGCCCTGTACCTGACGGGGCTGAAGCGCGAACTTGTCCAGCCCAATCGCGCGTCCTGGCTGATTTGGAGCGCGGCGATTCTGGTGGAGGCGAGCACCTATGCCGCCGTTAATCCCGGCGCGGCGCAGAGCATCGTCTTTCTGGTATCGGCGGCGGCCTGTATCATCGTCACGATCGGCATTTGGCAGCGTTCGGCATGGAGCGCGCCGACCCGCAGCGAAACGATTTGCATGGCCGCTTGCCTCGCCTCACTGCTGCTGTGGGCGATGTTCAGTTCGGCCTTCTGGGCGCATATGCTGGTGGTGGCGGCCGTGCCGATCAGCTTCTGGCCGACCTGGGAAAGCGTGCAGCAAGACCGGGCACGCGAGCGATCACCGGCTTGGGGGCTGTGGACGGTGGGTGATCTGGCCACGCTGATTGTGGCGACCCGCTCCGGCAATGTCGAAGTCGGCAGCTATGCCTATATCTTGGTCGAATTGCTCTGCCATGCCAGCGTGTGGTTCATGATCGGCCTGGCCACGATCAACCCGATCCGCTCGCTCGGTTTCCGCAACGGGCGCTTTTATGTGCTCGATAAATATCGCCCCGCCGCCAATTTGTTCTCGGTGGGGGAGACGCATTTGGGCAAGGCGGTGTTTGCCGCCACCAATTTTGCTGAAGGCGAACAGATTGTGAAATTCACTGGTCGGCGGTTCCGCGCAGACCAGGTGCCCAGCCTGATGCGCGGCGTCAGCGATCGCTTCGTCCAGGTCACGCCTGATCATTATATGGGACCATCGGGGCGGATCGATGATCTGATCAACCATAGCTGCTCGCCCAATGCCGGGCTGCGCTTTACCGACGATGGCGTCTATCTTGTCGCCATTCAGCCGATCGCGCCGGGCGATGAGATCAGCTGGGATTATTCGACCACGCTCACCCAGAGCAACTGGCACATGATCTGCCAGTGCCGCAGCGACGATTGCCGTCGGGTCATCGGCAATTTCGAAACGCTGACGCCCGAACGGCAGGAATGGTTCCGCGCGCGTAATCTGGTCGCGCCCTATCTGCGGCGGCGCGATGATGTGCCGCCGGTGGCACCGCCGGTGGTGAGGGTAAAACAGGGCTGAACGGGACGAGCGGCGACCGGAGGGGTACGGCCGCCGCCCGCATCGCTCAGGCGATTTCGACCAACTGGCCCACTGTCGCCAGATCCGTCAGGAATGGATCGGTGCCGACGGATTCGGGACCGAAGCCAAAAGCGGCAGCACCGCTAAGGCCAGCTCCCGCCGATGGGGCGACAAAGAAGCTCAAATCATCGAACCCGAAATAGTCGCTGGTGCCAGCATTGCCGTCATTGGCGTTGAATTCCAGCCGATGAAGCCCGGCAAATTCGCCATTGAGGAAGTCGAACTGATCGGCACTGCCGAAATTGGCCGTAATCGTGCGTTCGCTGACCAATTGCGTACCCGCTTCATCGGCATAACCGCGGATCGTGATGTCGAGCCCAGCGCGGAACGTCGCCGAAAAATTGCCGCCCAAAAAGCTGAACTGGCTCGCGTTGGTAATGACAACCGGCGATCCGGCCGGATTGCCCTCATAGCCTGCAACTTCGTTGTTATTGGCTTCGGCGATAAAGGCCAGGTTCGGTCCAGAGCTCGTTGTATAGCCAGGGATTGCGCCATCGGGCTGGTAAACGCCGGTTTCCGAAAAGACGAAGCCCTGATAGCTGCCAAGCGGCGCTTCGCCGCCCGGGGTGAGCGTGATGTCGTCGAAGTTCAGAACGACATTGGCGGTGTCGCTGAACGTTAGATTGTCGATGCCGAAATAATCGAAGGTCGCGTCATTGCCATCATTGGCGTTGAATTCAACGCGCTGTGCGCCAAGAAACGTGCCGAAATCGAGCGCGCCAAGGAAGGAGACATTCTGTTGTTCGGCAGGCCCGACCGTGACGATTTTCTGGCCGATCACATGGGCACCCGCTTCATCGGCGTACGCACGGACGGTAACGGTCAGCCCCGGCCGAAACGCCGAAGACAGATTGAGCGATTCCAGGGTGAACGCATCGGCGCGGATCATGGTGAGGGGAGTGCCGCGGGCAGCGTTTTCATAACCGGCGATTTCGCTATTACCGGCCTCTGCGATGAACAGGAGATTCTGCCCCGACGTCGCGACATAGCCTGCTATCGCGCCATCGGGATTGTAGATCCCGGCCTGCAGCCAGTTGAAGCCGCCAAAGCCATTGGCAAGTGGCTGTTCGCCGCCTTCGGCCAAGGTGATATCGTCAAAGTTTAGCGTAGGCATGATCTAGTCCCTTCAAGACTTTGTGAGTCGTGATCGAACACGCAGTTTAAAGGCGATCGACAGTTATACTAAAAACCCCAATTTTAAGGAAATTTAGTTCACCTAAAATTGAAGATAACTCTGCGAATTGATTGATAATAGGACAGCAAGGATCTGTTGCTATCCTAGGCAATCAATTTGCGTGTTTAGTCTTTCAACGTCGTGCTCGGTCACGATCGTCAAATTGTGCCATATTCGTAAATGAGTTTGGATTGAACGGCGCCAGCGCGCGTTTAACCACAGGGACCGCACGGCTATGGGGCAAAATCAGACGCCGTCACCGCACGCTGAAACGGGTAGCTACGCCGTGACCGCGATCAGGCGGCGAGCGCGCTTCTTGCCGCCACCGCAGGCGCTGCCTTCAGCGTCAGAATCGCGACCGCGCCATGCCCCTTGCCCTGGCTTTCAAGCGCCAGCCCGCCTTCCATGGCGTTCATCGAATTGGCGCACCAGTGCAGACCCAGTCCGCCTGATTTGTGGGCGCGGGTGGAAAAGCCGCGTTGGAACAGCGTCGCGCCAATCTCTGGCGAAAAGCCTTCACCATCATCATGGATTTCGATGCGCAGCTTGTCATCGATTTCGCTGACGGCGACGCGGATGCTGCCGCTGCCAGCGCCACGGGCGACGATTGATTCGGCGGCATTGCCAAACAAATTGCCGATCACCTGGCTCAGGATCAGCCGGTTGGCCATGACGGGCCAGGGCTGGGCGGGGAAGCTGAACGCGATCGAGACATCGCTGGAATAGCGCGCAATCGCGGCATTCTGGGTGATGATTTCAGTGACATCGCACGGCGCGAGCGGCGGGCGTTCATGTGCCTGTGCCTGCTGGGTGCCGATGATTTCAAGCACGTGATGCATGGCCTCGCGCCCGGCCTGGAGCTGGCGGCGGCGTTCGGCGCGGTCGCTGGCCTCGGCATCGACGGCGGCGGCGACAAAGGCAGCGAGTTTTTGACGGCGCGCGGCCGGGATATCCTCGCGCGCCAATTCGCCCACCGCACGGTCGATGATCGCGCGGTCGGTAACGGGCTCGTCGGCGATGCCCCGCGACAGGATCGTGCTGATCGGGTTCAGCGCGTTGCGGACATTGTGCATCACCGCGACAGCGCTTTCGCTGCGGCCAAGCGCAAAGCTCTGCACTTCAAGCTGCTCGCGCAGATCCTTTAGCTGTTGCAGCATGAGATTGAAGCTGCGGCCAAGCGACCCGATCTCATCCCGCCGCCCATCCTCATCAAGCAGGCCCAGCGCGCCCGATGCGGTGACGACTTGCATGTGCCGCTCAACCCGGTGCAGCGGCGCCAGCACCAGCCGGGCGATCATCCGGCGCAGCACCATCAGCAGGACCAGCAACAACACGGTCGATCCGGCAATCGCGAGCAACAGCATGCGCTGACCAAGGATGGAAACATCGCGGGGTACATTGAAGCTGACATTGGCGACCGCGCGCCGGTCTGCGCCAATGATCGGCACGGCGATCGTCATATTCTTGTCGCCGGGGCTAATCGTTTCCGCGTTTGACATGTTGGACAGATCAAGCCGCGCCTTCAGCTGCAGCAAGGTCGACAATTGCGCTGACGTGAATTGCCTGACCATCATCACATAGCCACGCGGCGCGCCCGTGCCATCGCTGCGCCTGACCTTGGCAACGCCGACGGCGGCGACAATCGGCCCAAGCCGGGTATAAAAGGCTGCCGAACTGCGACCGCCCAGTGCCTTGTTGAAATCAATCTGGCCGATGCGTTCGATCAATTTACGCCGCATCGCGGGCTGATCAGTCTGCGCGCCAAGATCGAGCCAGCGCGCGATGACGATCCGGCCGTCATTGCCGATATAGGCCATGCCGTTGACGTCGAGATTCGACATGGCGAGCGTGGAAAAGGATTCCTGTTCGAACTTGGCCGTTGGCTGGCCCATATAATCATAGCTGGAATTCCAGTCGCCATAATCGCGAACGGCGGTTTCCACCTTTGAGATATATTCAGCGAGCGCGGCGCGGGTCCGTTCGACATGCGCGCCGACCGATGCACCCTCAAGCTGGTTGAAGCTGGGCGTGATGACGCTGGCAAGCAACAGCGTGATCGCCAGCGATCCGAGCAGGCCGACCGTCGTCAAAATCAGCAGGAGTTTCGCGCCAAGCGAGCCTGGCGCGCGGATCGTCCACCCGAACATTGCGACGGTCATCAGCCGTGTGTCCCGTTCCCTGCCTGGTAGAGTGCGGGGCCATCGCCGGGATCATCCTTGCCCTCGATGAAGCGATCTTCGGCCATGCGGCGGGCGTCGATCGCATCGATTGGCCGGGAGAAGAAATAGCCTTGCAGATGCGATGCGCCAGCCAGGCGGAGCGCCTGCACCTGGGCGTCGGTCTCGACACCCTCGGCGATGACGCCAAGCCCCAATGCGCGGCCGAGATGGATGATCGAATGGACGATTGCAGCGCTTTCGCGCTCGCGGCCCATGCCATCGATGAAGCTGCGATCGATCTTCAGGCAATCAAGCGCGAATTTGCGAATGTTGTAGAGGCTGGAATAGCCCGTGCCGAAATCGTCGAGCGCGATGCGGAAGCCCATTTGGCGCAGCTTGTAGAGCGTATCGGCGGCGCGATCGGCATCGTCGAAAATCGCCGTTTCGGTGATTTCGATCTGGAAGCGTGCGGGCGACACCCCAGCGTGCTGGACGCGTTCCATGACGCGCGCGACAAAATTCTGCCGACGGAATTGGCGCGGTGAGAAATTGACCGAGACATATTGGTCGGGCCAGTTTTTCACCTCTTGAAGCGACTGATCAATGACCCAGTCGCCAAGCTCATGGATCAAATTGCTTTCTTCGGCGATCGGGATGAACATGCCGGGCGAAATCGGCCCATATTCAGGGCTGTTCCAGCGCAGCAGCGCTTCGAAGCCAATCACTTCCAGCCCTTCGCGCGAGACGATCGGCTGGTAGACGAGTTTGAGCTCACCCCCGGCAATCGCCTTGCTTAACCCACTTTCGATCTGGCGGCGGAAGCGGATGCTCTCATCCATCGATTCGTCGAACGGCCGCACCACACCGCGACCAGCGCGCTTGGATTCGTTAAGGGCAAGATCAGCGCGACGCATCACGTCAACCGGGTCGCGCACGGGTTCCGCCTCAGTAACCACCACGCCCATCGACGCGCTCGCCTGGATCGAATGGCCAAATACTTTGAGCGTGACCGAACAGGCGCGCAGCATCAGCTCGCACGCCATCACCGCAGCTTCTTCGCCGGGTGTATCGAACAGGATGCCGAATTCGTCGCCGCCCAGTCGCGCGACCAGGCCGCCTTCGGGCACCGATGCCGCGAGCAGCTGATAGACGGAGCGGATCATTTCATCGCCGGCCAGATGGCCAAGTGTGTCGTTGACCAGCTTGAAACGATCGAGATCGAGCATTGCCGTCGCAAAACGCTCCTTGCCGCGCGAGCGTTCAGTGAGCGCGCGGAGGAAAGCGAGGCGGTTGGGGGCCTCAGTCAGCGAATCATGATTGGCGATATGGACGGCATGGCTTTCATTGGCCGCGAGTTCCGCGCCCTTTTGTTCCAGCATCACAACCTGATCGGCGAGCTGCTGGCGTGCGGCGGCAAGCTCGATATCAAGCTGCCAGCGCCCGGCGAGTGCGGTGGCGGTCTGCACCACCTCAGCGACTTCGAAGGGTTTGGCGATGTAGAAAATCTTGTCGGTTGGCCCAGCGGCCTTGGAAATCTCGATCGGCGAGAAATCCGAATAGCCTGTGACGATGACGATATTGATATTGGGATCAAGCTTGCGGATCCGCGTGGCGGTTTCCTTGCCATCAATCCCCGGCGGCATGCGCACGTCGATAAAGGCGACCGCATAGGGTTTGCCCTCGGCCAGCGCGGTTTCCAGCGCGGCGACCCCGTCCAGGCCCTGCATGGCATGGGTCAGCTCAAACGCCATGGCGCTATCATCGGCGCTCGGCGTAGAGTCGCCCTCATCATCGTCGCCGAACAATTCGGCGGCCATCGCCGTCAGCGCGGCGCCGTCGCCGCTCTGCTTGGGCGCAAAACTTTGGCGATATGACTCATGCATCGCCGGTTCGTCGTCTATAACTAATATGCGCACCGGGCACCCCCGCTTTTGGATGCCCTGACCATGCCCGGCCCATGGTTAAAGAAGCGTTAGCGGATGGGGATCATTCGACGGTGACGCTCTTCGCCAGATTGCGCGGCTGATCGACATCGGTGCCCTTGAAAACAGCGACATGATAAGCAAGCAACTGCACCGGCACCGCATAGACCAGCGGCGCGATCAGCGGGTGGACCTTGGGCATTTCGATCGTCGCGATCGTGTTTTCGCCCGCCTGGGCTATCCCGTCCGCGTCGGAGATCAGCACCACCTGTGCGCCGCGCGCCTGCGCCTCCTGCATATTGCTCACGGTCTTGTCGAATAGCGGGCCAGAGGGCGCGAGCACGATCAACGGCACATTATCGTCAATCAGCGCGATCGGGCCGTGTTTCATTTCGCCTGAGGCATAGCCCTCGGCATGGATATAGCTGATCTCCTTCAGCTTCAGTGCACCTTCCAATGCCATCGGATATTCCGGCCCGCGCCCCAGATACAGCACATCGCGCGCGGCGGCGATCTTGGGCGCCATCGCCTCGATTTCTTCGTCATGGCCAAGCGCGTGGTTCATCGCGGCCGGCACCTCGCGCAAGTGCCGGACGATTTCATGCTCCAGGTCTTCGGTCAGCAGCCCCTTGGCGCGCGCCAGATTGATGGCGAGCGCTGCCATCACCGCAAGCTGGCACGTAAAGGCCTTGGTCGACGCGACGCCGATTTCCGGCCCAGCATGGGTTGGTAGCAAAAGATCGACCTCGCGCGCCATGGAGCTGGTCGGCACGTTGATGATCCCCGCGGTCGTCAGCCCGGCCGATTTCATGTGGCGCAGCGCGGCGAGCGTATCGGCGGTCTCGCCGCTTTGGGAGATGACGATGCCGAGCATATCGGGGGTAAGGACCGGATCGCGGTAGCGGAATTCGCTGGCGACATCGGCCTCCACGGGCACGCGCGCAAACTGTTCGATCCAATATTTGCCGATCATGCCGACATAGCTGGCCGTGCCGCACGCCACGATGGCGACGCGCTCGATCTTGGCGAGATCGAACTCCATATCGGGCAGGGCAACCTGCTCTTCTACAGGCCGCAAATAGCTGCGCAGCGTCTGGGCAACCACAACCGGCTGCTCGTAGATTTCCTTGAGCATGAAGTGGCGATAATTGCCCTTGTCGATCAACTGGCCCGAAGCGCCCGAATTGACGATCGGGCGGGTGACGGGCTGGTTGTCGCGATCGAACACCTCAACCTTGGCGCGCGTAATGACGACCCAGTCGCCCTCTTCAAGATAGGCAATCCGCTGGGTCAGCGGGGCGAGCGCGAGCGCGTCCGAGCCGAGATAATTCTCGCCATCCCCATAGCCCACCGTCAGCGGCGCACCGAGCCGCGCACCGATCAGCAAATCGGGCTCAGACTTGAACATCACGCCCAGCGCAAAGGCCCCGTGCAGGCGCGGCAGGACATTGGCGACCGCTTCGCGCGGCGGCACCCCGCGTTCGATCTCGCGCGCGATCAGATGCGCGACGACTTCGGTATCGGTCTGGCTGAGAAACTGGCGGCCATCGGCGATCAGCTCTTCGCGCAGCGGCTTGAAATTCTCGATGATGCCATTGTGGACCAGCACCACATCATCAACAATGTGCGGGTGGGCGTTGTCCTCGGTCGGCGCGCCATGCGTCGCCCAGCGGGTATGCGCGATGCCGGCCGCACCGGGCAGCGGGTCCTCGGCCAGCCGGGCGGCGAGATTGATCAGCTTGCCTTTGGCGCGGCGGCGATCGAACACACCGTCATGCACCGTGCAGATACCCGCTGAATCATAACCGCGATATTCGAGCCGCTTCAGCCCATCGAGCAAGCGATCGGCAACGGGGCCTTGGCCGAGAATTCCAACGATACCGCACATAATTGATCTTTCGCTAGATCGTGTAGGGAACCCGGATTCCGGGCATGTCGGCCGGGAAATCCTTCGTGTTGCGCGTAATCAGCACCGCGCCGTTGACCTGCGACGTGGCAAGAATCATCGAATCGAGCAGCTTCATGCGCATCCGGTAGCGGATTTCCGCTGCCGCCGCAGCAATGCGACCATCAAGCTCGACGATTTCGAACGGCGCGATCAACTGGCGGATATGATCGCGCGTCTCTATCGGCTCGCCGGCAAGGATTTCCGTCCAGACGATCCGGCTGATCCGTTGCCGTGCATAAAGCGACAATTCGGCGATCGCTTCAGGTCGGGCCCGCAACCAGTCAATGAGGATATTGGTATCGAAGAACGGCGGCTCCATGCTGATTAGTCGGGCGATCGGTCTTCGCGCATTGCCCGCTGATAGTCGATTGAATCGCCGATATCCGTCCGGTCCTTCCAATAACCCGCACCGCGCGCGATCCAGTCGCTGCCGATTTCGGCGCGGTAATTGGCGACAGCCTCGCGAACAATCGCGGTCCGCGACTTGCCCTGTTCGGCCGCGCGACGATCCAACCAGGCGATGTCTTCTTCGGGGATATCGACCAGCGTGCGCATGGGCGTATGATATCATTGCGTGATATCGCGTCAAGTCAGGCGAGATATACCAAGATCAAGCGCGGCGTTTTGCCGTCATCGCGGCGCGAAACCGCGTTGCCCAGCCGGGCCTGGCTTCCTGCTTGGCGCGCGCGATGGCAAGGGCGTCGGCCTCGACATCGCCCGTGATCACTGATCCCGCGCCGACAATCGCACCCGCGCCGATCGATACGGGGGCAACCAGTGCGCTGTTTGATCCGATAAAGGCGCCTTCGCCAATCTCGGTCTTGTATTTGAAAAAGCCGTCATAATTGCAGGTGATTGTCCCCGCGCCGATATTAGCGCCCGGCCCGACCACGGTATCGCCCAGATAAGTGAGGTGGCTGGCCTTTGCCCCCGCCCCCAGCACGGTTTTCTTCATCTCGACGAAATTGCCGATCTTTGACTTCTCGCCAAGCACCGAGCCGGGACGGAGCCGGGCGAACGGGCCAACTTCCGCGCCTGCGCCGATAGTCGCGCCGGTGATATGGCAAAAGGCGTGAATGATCGCGCCATCAGCGATCTGCACGCCGGGGCCGAAAAACACATTCGGCTCAATCACCACGTCGCGGCCGATCTGCGTATCATGCGCGAACCACACGGTTTCGGGCGCGATCAGCGTTGCTCCTTCGGCCATTGCCCGGCTGCGGCGCTCGGCTTGCCAATAGCCATCGACAGCGGCGAGTTCGGCGCGGCTGTTGACCCCGGCGACTTCCCAGGCGGCGGTCTCGATCACGGCGGAGGCGAGACCTTCCGCCGCAGCGATGTTGACGATGTCGACCAGATAATATTCGCCCGCGGCATTGGCGCACCCGACCTGATCGAGCAGCGCGAACAGCCGGTCGCTGCGCGCGGCCATCAGCCCGCTATTGCACAGCCGCTCGGCGCGCTCTTCAGGCGATGCGTCCTTGTGCTCGACCATTTTCAGGATGCGGCCAGAATCATCGGCGATCACGCGGCCATAAGCGGCAGTGTCATCGGGCCGGAAGCCAAGCACCACCACAGCCGGGGCATCGGGCGCACGCAGCCGATCGATCATGCGCTGCATCGTGGCGGCGCTGACCAGCGGAACATCGCCGTACAGGATCAGCACGTCGCCCGCAAAACCATCGAGCGCGTCGCGGGCCTGGAGCACAGCATGCCCCGTGCCCTTTTGCTCGGCCTGCAGCGCGGTCGAGGCACCGATTGGGGCAACCGCCGCCTCCACTTGCTCACGCCCGGCACCCGTCACGACAACGGTTTGCTCGGGGGGCAGTGCGGCGACGCTATCCAGCAGGTGCAGCAGCATCGGCTGCCCCGCAATCGGGTGTAGCACCTTGTGGAGATCGGATTTCATGCGCGTCCCCTTACCGGCGGCAAGGATGATGGCGGCGATTGGTCGCTGGGTCATCTGGCTCCCTCGGGCGCAAGCCCAATCTCGTACCCCCTGCCATGATTGTGTTGCCAATTCCATAGCGATGCTGGCAGGCGGGGCGGATGAGCGCAGATAGTTCTTCTCCCCCTAATTTTCCGTTTGCGCCCCCGTTCGATCCCCCGTTCGATCCCCCGTTCGATCCCCCGTTCGATATTGTCGGCTTTGACCTGGACGGCACCTTGCTCGACACGAGTGGCGATCTCACGGCGGCGGTCAATCATGCGCTTGGGCTGGCGGGACGGCCGCCGCTCACCATCGCGCAAGTGAAGACGATGATCGGCGGTGGCGGTGCTGCAATGCTGCGGTTGGCACTGGAGCAAAGTGGCGGTTGCCCGCCCGAAGATTTTGCTGGCTATCACCGGGAATTGCTTACCCATTATGACGCGCACATCGCTGATCTGACCCAGCCCTATCCCGGATTGATCGACGCGCTGGATGCGCTGGCGGCGAAAAGCGTGACGCTCGCCGTCGCCACTAACAAGGGGGAAGGGCGGGCGGTAAAGCTGCTCGGCCTGATGGGCATGCTGGAGCGTTTCGCCTGCGTGATCGGTGGCGATACGCTGGGGCCGGGCAAGGCCAAGCCGTCACCCGCGCCGATTATCGAAATGATTGCGCGCTGCGGTGGGGGCAGGGCGGCCTTTGTCGGCGATTCGATCTTTGACGTAACAGCCGCAAAGGCAGCGGGCATCCCCGCTATCGCCGTCAGCTTCGGCTTTCTGAACGGCCCGGTTGAGGCGCTGGGCGCGGATGCGGTGGTTGATCATTATGATGATCTGCTGCCCGCGCTTGCCCGGCTCGGCGGCTGATTGCCGTCGATGTCGACGCTTGAACTGATCGCCTTTGTGCTGGGCGTCATTAATGTGACGCTGGTGGTGCGCCGCAGCGTGTGGAATTACCCGTTCGGGCTGGTGATGGTGGTACTCTATGGGCGGCTGTTCTTCGATGCCAAGCTCTACAGCGATGCTCTGCTGCAAGTCTTCTTCTTCGTGGTGCAGCTATACGGCTGGTGGGCGTGGTCAAGCGTGTCGGCCAATGCGGGCACGGTGCTGATCGATCGGCTTGGCACGCGTGCACGGCTTGGTTGGGCGGCTGGCTGCGCAGCGGCGATTATCGTCTGGAGCAGCCTTGTATCGCATTATACCGATGCGTCGCTGCCCTGGTGGGACGCGAGCGCGGCGATTTTGAGCGTTGCCGCCCAGATCATGATGTCGCGGCGCTTGATCGAGAATTGGGTCTTGTGGATCGCGGTCGATATCCTGTCGATCGGGCTTTATGCCGCCAAGGGATTGTGGCTGACGATGCTGCTCTATGCGGTGTTTTTGGGGCTGGCGATTTGGGGGCTGATCGGATGGCAGCATGATGCCAAGCAGCAGGCGGCGGCGTGACGCGAGCCCCGGTCATCTGTTTGCACGGGCCCGAGAGCACCGGCAAATCGACGATGCTCGCGCCGCTCGCCGCCCGGCTGTCGGCAGCGATCGTGCCCGAATATGGCCGCGAATTTGCTGAGGCGCATGGCACGGATTTCAGCATGGCCGATCTGGTGACGATCGCGCAGACGCATGACAGGATGACGCAAGCGGCCATTAAGCGTGGCGCGGCTTTCGTGCTGCTCGATACCGATCCGCTGATGACGGCGGTGTGGGGCGACATGCTGTTTGGCCAGCGCGATCCCTGGTTCGATCATTGGACCGGGGTCGCCGATCTCTATTTGCTGCTCGATATCGATCTGCCCTGGGTCGATGATGGGACCCGGATGTTCGGTTCAGCGATTGAGCGACGGCGCTTTTTTGATCTGTCGCGCGCAGAACTGGAGCGGCGCGGCGTCGCCTGGGCGCTGGTCGGCGGGCAGGGGGATGATCGGCTGGCCAATGCGCTGGCGGCGATCGCGTCGGCGGGGTTCGATCTGGCGCCTTGATCGCCCAAAAAAAAGGGGAGCGCCCGGCGCCCCCCTTTTCGACCTGCTGTTCCTTGGCAGCGCCTATTGCGACGGCGCGAGCTTGGTGTTGAGCACCCAGCCGACATTGTCATTCTCGTCAGCGACTTCCCACCATAGGCCGTTCTGGTTGCCGGTCGGATACAGAATCGACCCCGCTGGCAGCGTGCGGATCGCCTTGGCCGATGCCACCGGGCTGACGCGCATGGCGACCGGGGCCTGGGCGGTGAAGGTCTTTTTCGGCGCGGCCTGCGCCGTTCCCTCGTCGCCTGGGCGAACATAGCCCAGTTCATCGACCATCTTCGCATAGGCCTGGATGAAGGCGAGCGTCACGATCCGGCCGATATCGGTATTTTCATACCCGCCACCAATCCCGCCAGCGCCAAACCCGCCGACGCCGAACAGGCCGCCAACCGCAAAGCTAGTGTCCCGCTTGGCGGCATAGCCTTCTGTCACCGCCAAGGTCTCAGTGGTGCGCACATTGGTGAGCGACAGCACGGTATTGGCTTCGGACTTGCGCGATTTGATGCCGCCAAGCAGCCCGCCTATCGGCCCGCCGATGATCGCGCCGGCCACGGCACCCGCCGCGTTGCCGCTGACATCGCTGTTCGCGCCCTGAATCTCAGCCACCAGCACATAATCAGCGGCCTTGATCTGGCCCTGGCCAACATTCGATCCGCGCTGCAGGCCAAGGCCGCCGCCAATCGCGCGTTCCTGCGCCGCCGCATCAAGCCCAGCACCGCGATCGACAATGTTGAAGCAGCCCGAACGCTGGACCAGCACGCGCAGCAGCCGTGCCGGCGGGGCAAGGCTGTTCTGCGTCCAGCCCGACGAATCCTGGCCATCGACGATTGAAACCGTGCCGTGCTTGGTCGCGCAGCGCGGCACGTCATTCATCGCTGCCTGCTGGAGCTGTTGGCCTTTGGAAGCGCTCGCCTGCCGGGGCGGCTTCTGCGCAAAAACGGGTGCCGTCGCCATCGGTGCCGCAGCGACAGCGAGCATCGCCGCGCCGGAAAGAAGCTTCCTGCCAATCATCTTACATCCCCCAAGGACTGAGTCGTTCAGTCACGGATACCCCTTCCCGATAGCCAGTGGAACGACAAATGACGCCAAGCGTGCTTGTCGCCGTGGTGCCGGTGGCTATGGTTGCTTTGCATTTCCTATCTCAAGGCGCGCTGCCATGGCTGACTCATCGATCGCTATCCCCTCATGGACTCCGCCCGCCGACAGCGGCATTGCCATTCGCTGGCAACAGGCAGGCGACCTATCCTTCGAGCTGGCCGAAGCGGGAAGTGGGGACCGCTTGGCGCTTTGCCTGCACGGCTTTCCCGAGCTGCACTACAGTTGGCGCTTCCAGATTCCGTTGCTGGTGGAACGCGGCTGGCGGGTCTGGGCGCCCAATCTGCGCGGCTATGGCGGCACTGACCGGCCCGAGGGGGTGGACGCCTATCATATCGACCGGCTGCTGGGCGATGTCGCCGCGCTGATCGACGCGAGTGGTGCGCGCGAAGTGCTGCTGATCGCGCATGATTGGGGCGCCATCATCGCCTGGCAATTCGCGATCCGCAAAATTCGTCCGCTGGTCGGGCTCGTCATCATGAATGTGCCGCACCCGATGCCCTTCAAGCGCGAATTGCGCAAATGGGCGCAATTGCGCGCGAGCTGGTATGTGTTTTTCTTCCAACTGCCGGGCCTGCCCGAATGGGCCTTTGGCCGAAACCGCGCCCGCATCATCCGCCGCGCCTTTGTCGGCATGGCGGTGGACAAGAGCCGCTTCCCGAAAGAGGTGACCGATATCTATGCCGATGCGGCCATGCGCCCCGGCGCGCTGACCGCGATGATCAATTACTACCGCGCGGCCTTCCGCTCGGTCAGCGGCATGACGGCGGGGACCGGCAAGGTGGATGTGCCCACGCTCATGATCTGGGGTGAGGAAGACACTGCGCTGACGATCGGCTGTGTCGATGGCACGGAGGACTATGTCAGCGATTTCCGCCTCGAACGCCTGCCCGGCGTTTCGCACTGGGTGCAGCAGGAAGCGCCGGAAAAGGTGAACGCGATTCTGGCGGACTGGCTTGATCGCTGAGGCATCACCAATTGCCAGCACAGGCCAATGTGCGTAGATGTACACATCCGTTTCAGGAAGCCTTTATGTCCAGCATGACGATGACGATCCGCGTGCCGACCGACGTCAGTGACAAGCTCGCGCGCCTGGCCAAGGGCACACGCCGCAGCCGATCCTTCCTGGCTGCAGAAGCGGTTGCAGCCTATGTTGACCGCGAATTGTCAATCATCGATGGGATAGAACAGGGCATAGCCGACGTGGCAGCCAGGCGGGTGGTGCCGCATGATATCGCGATGGACCGGGTTGACGCCGTCATCGCCAAAGCGCGCGCCGATCGCGCGTGACGCGAACGGTCGATTGGGCCGAAAGTGCGCTGAGCGACCTGCTCGACCAAATCACCTTCATTGCCGCCGATGATCCCAACGCTGCAGATCGCGTTGCGCAGGCCATTCGGGCGACGGGCGCGGCGCTTGGCGATTTTGCAACCGGCCATCCGGGGCGGGTGTCGGGCACTTACGAGAAATCAGTACGCGGGCTCCCTTATATGATTGCTTATGCGATCGGCTCGGACGGCAAGAAAATCCAAATCCTTCGCGTGATCCACACTGCACGGGATTGGCCGGTTGGCGGTTGGCCGCAATGACGCCGCCCTAGATCCGTTATGCTGATCGCTTTGCCCTTTTCGCACAGCGCTGCTAGGGCGCGGACATTATGGCAACTCCGCTCGACCGCATCCGCAATTTCTCCATCATCGCGCATATCGATCACGGCAAGTCCACGCTTGCCGATCGCCTCATCCAGCAGACCGGCGGGCTGACTGCCCGCGAAATGTCGGAACAGGTTCTCGATAATATGGATATCGAGAAAGAGCGCGGCATCACCATCAAGGCGCAGACCGTCCGGCTGCAATATGTCGCCAAGGACGGGTTGGAATATGTCCTTAACCTAATGGACACGCCCGGCCACGTCGATTTCGCCTATGAGGTTAGTCGGAGCCTTGCGGCGTGCGAGGGTGCGCTGTTGGTGGTGGACGCAGCGCAGGGCGTGGAAGCCCAGACACTCGCCAATGTCTATCAGTCGATCGAGCATGATCACGAGATCGTGCCCGTCATCAACAAGATCGATCTGCCCGCCGCCGAACCCGAAAAGGTCCGCGCGGAGATCGAGGAAGTAATTGGCCTCGATGCCTCCAACGCGGTGCTGACCAGCGCCAAGTCTGGCATTGGCATAGCCGATGTGCTCGAGGCGATTGTCACCCGCATCCCGCCGCCCAAGGGCGATGCCGATGCACCGCTCAAGGCAATGCTCATCGATAGCTGGTATGACCCGTATCTCGGCGTCGTCATTCTTGTCCGCGTGATGGCGGGCACGCTGAAAAAGGGACAGCTCGTCAAGTTTATGGCGACCGGCACCCAGCATCTGATCGACCGAGTCGGCTGTTTCCGGCCCAAGATCGAGCAGCTGACCGAGCTTGGCGTTGGCGAAATCGGCTTCATCACCGCCCAGATCAAGGAAGTCGCGCAAACCGCCGTCGGCGACACCATCACCGACGTAAAACGCCCCGCGCTGGAGGCGCTGCCGGGCTTCAAGCTCGTCCAGCCAGTGGTGTTTTGCGGGCTGTTCCCGGTCGACGCCAACGACTTCGACAAATTGCGGGAGAGCATTTCCAAGCTCCGCCTCAACGATGCCAGCTTCAGCTTCGAGATGGAATCGAGCGCCGCGCTTGGCTTCGGCTTCCGCTGCGGGTTCCTCGGGCTGCTCCATCTGGAAATCATCCAGGAGCGGCTGACCCGCGAATATGACCTCGACCTGATCACCACCGCGCCATCGGTGATCTACAAGATCAACCTGACCTATGGCGGCGGCGAAATCGAACTCCACAACCCCGCCGACATGCCCGATCCGACCAAGATCGAAAGCATTTCGGAGCCTTGGATCGAGGCGGTGATCTATTGCCCCGACGAATATCTCGGCTCGATCCTGAAGCTCTGCCAGGACCGGCGCGGCATCCAGAAAAACCTCACTTATGTCGGTGGTCGCGCGCAGGTGACCTATGAACTGCCGCTCAACGAAGTCGTGTTCGATTTCTACGACCGGCTGAAGTCGATCTCACGCGGCTATGCCAGCTTCGACTATCACCAGATCGGCTACCGCGAGGGTGACCTCGTCAAGATGAGCATCATGGTCAATTCGGAGGCCGTCGATGCACTCAGCATGATCGTCCACCGTGGCACGGCGGAAAGCCGGGGCAGGGGCATGTGCGAGCGGCTGAAGGACCTGATCCCGCGCCATCTGTTCAAAATCCCGATCCAGGCGGCAATCGGCGGCAAGGTTATTGCCCGCGAGACGATCGCGGCACTCCGCAAGGACGTGACCGCCAAATGCTATGGCGGCGACGCCAGCCGCAAACGCAAGCTGCTCGACAAGCAGAAAGAGGGCAAGAAGCGGATGCGCGAATATGGTTCGGTCAGCATCCCGCAAGAGGCGTTTATCGCGGCGTTGCGGATGGGGGATGAGGGGTAGCGCGCGGTTACAATGTCAGCGTCATTTCCGTGAATCCGTAATTGGTGTCGCCCGTCGCGGGCGCATCTGCGGCTTCGGTCAGGAATCCGCCTTTGAACAACTGCGTATAGCCCGCCGATAGCCGCACGCGTTTGGGAACCAACCAGTATCGCGCCCGCATGTCGATTTGCGTGCCCGCATAGCGCCCCGCTCGACCCGCCGGATCGCGCACGCCGGTGGCGCCGAAGCTGTCGCGCGGTTCGGCCAGCCAGAGCGGGCGGGCAGCGAGATAGCCGTCCCAGCGCTTGCCGGGGCTGACTTCAGCGCGTGCCTCGACGCTGATCAGATTTTGGCGGCTTATGGCGCCATAGAGGCTGGTCGGGCCGAATTCGAACACCCGCGCGCCAAACAGCGTGTCGAAGCGGGTGTATTGCCCCCCCGGGCGGTCGCCGCTGCCATAATCGACCGCAATGGCCAGGCGCGGCTTCCAGGGCGATTGAAACGTCTCGCCGATATGACCATGCACCGCCCAGGCGAAGACGGGCAGGGCGGTGACGTCGCTCGCGGCGGTGGTGGCATGCGTGGTGCCGCCTTGCCAGATGCCCTCCACCTCGAAATCGACTTGGCCCGGCGCTGGCCGTCGCACCACGCGCACGCCGGGTACCCATAGTCGCCGGTCGCGGGTCAGGATGCCGGGCGCATCATGTTCAGCAAGCCGATAAAGATAGGCTTCTATTGCGGTCCCGTTGATCGGGCGGCTGGTGAAGATGCCGCCGAAAAACTGCACGCTGATCGATTCCCGGTCGAGCGCGACGCCCGCTGACCTTATGCCATCGCGGTCGTCCGGCAGGCGTGATTGCGGTACTGTCCAGAACAGTGTGGCCGTGTCGCCCGCCTTTGACCTCAGGTCGAAGCGCGCACCCGTGAAGGCATTGGTGGTGTTGCGATAGACCGACCGCGCGACCAGCCGCCGCGACCCGAGATCGAGCGTGAAGCGACCAAACTGCCCCTGGAAATGGTCGCTGAAATCGGTCTTGAGATACGCCTGGACGGGCTCCAGCGCGTTGACCTCGGTCGTGGCTATCGACGATAGCGTTCGCTGGAAATAGCTGCGGCTGTCGAACAATTCGCCGCCGATCACCAAAGGTCCGGCATCATAATCGGCGGCAACGATGGTCCGCAGCAGCAACGCGGTATCGTCGGCGGGGGTGTTGGGGCGAAATTGGCCATCGATCGCCTCGACTCGGGCACGGATCGACAAGTCGATGGTCAGCGCGCCGTCCTTGGCGGCAGCGGGAATGGTGGTGCAGCCAGCCAGCAGTGCCGATGTCCAAATCCACCACCGCATCTTTCGTTTCCCCGGTCCTCGCATGGGCTGGTCTCGCTCACCAAGTGCTATATACGATGGGGAATAGCAACGGGAGTTGGTCGACGTGCGCAGGCTGATCAAATTCGTAGTGATAATGACATTGGTCGGGACTGGCGCGCCTGCGATGGCAGCAGATCGAATCGCCCCCCTGATCCTCGCTGCTGCCTCGCTGCAGGAATCGATGAGCGCCGCAGCCGATGCCTGGGCGCGCCGGGGGCACCCGCGCCCGCTCATCTCTTTCGCCGCGTCGTCAGCCTTGGCGCGACAGGTCGCTGCGGGCGCCCCTGCCGACCTGTTTGTGTCGGCCGATGAGACTTGGATGGACGATCTCGCCAAGCGATCGCTGATCGTACCGACAACGCGGGTGTCGTTCCTCGGCAATCGCTTAGTGATCGTGGCGCCTGCAGCGAGCAAGGCCCGCCTAGATTTCCGTAATCCCGCTCGGCTGGTCGCAACCCTTGCGGCGGGGCCGCTGGCGATGGCCGACACCGACGCTGTCCCAGCGGGCAAATATGGTCGCGCCGCGCTGCAGAAGCTGGGCGTCTGGAACGCGGTGTCGCCCAGGGTCGTGCGTGCTGAAAATGTCCGCGCGGCGCTGGCGCTGGTTGAACGCGGTGTCGCCCCACTCGGAATTATCTATGCGACCGATGCCAGAGCATCGAAGGCGGTGCGCGTGGTCGCTGTATTTCCAACCAACAGCTATCCAGCGATCAGCTATCCTGTCGCGCGCCTAAAGGCGTCGACCAATCCGGAAGGGGAGGGCTTTCGCCGCTTCCTGGCTTCGCGCGAGGGAAAGGCCATTTTCGTACGCTATGGTTTCAGCGTACGCTGACGCGATGTTGTCTGCCGCTGATTGGGCCATCATCTGGCTAACGTTACAGGTTGGCGGCGTGGCGATGGCTGCCATGCTGCCAATCGCGTTCGCGCTTGCCTGGATTTTGGCGCGCACCAGTTTTCCGGGCAAAATTATCCTTGATGGCATTGTGCATTTGCCGCTGGTGCTGCCGCCAGTGGTGACTGGCTGGTTGCTGCTGCTGGCCTTTGCGCCCAACGGGCCGATTGGCGGCTGGTTGCAGGCATGGTTCGGGATCAGCGTGTTGTTTCGGTGGACCGGGGCGGCGATTGCCGCTGGCGTGATGGCACTGCCGCTGATGGTGCGCGCGATGCGGCTGTCGATCGAGGCCGTTGACCAGCGGCTCGAAAGCGCGGCGCGGACCTTGGGGGCAGGGCGCTGGCATGCTTTCCGCACGATCACGTTGCCGCTCAGCATGCCGGGCATCCTGGCCGGGCTAGTGCTGGGTTTCGCGCGATCGATCGGCGAGTTTGGTGCGACGATCACCTTTGTCTCCAACGTGCCGGGCCAGACGCAAACCCTGCCGCTGGCCATTTATGGCGCGCTCCAATTGCCAGATGGCGAGGCGGTGGTCGTCCGCCTTGCGCTGGTATCCGTGGCCTTGTCGCTGGCGGCACTGGTCGGGTCAGAGCTGTTGGCGCGGCGCAGCGGGCGGGGGCTGCATGTCCTTTGATGTCGATATCACGGCGCGGGTCGGCGATACCGATGTCGCGGTCCGGCTGATGCCAGTGGATGGGCTGACGATCTTGTTCGGCCCGTCGGGGGTCGGCAAAACCAGCGTGCTCAACATGATCGCCGGCCTGCGGCGCCCCGATCGCGGGCACGTGGTTGTTGCCGGAAGCCGCTTATTCGACGCCGCCTGCGGCATTGATCGTCCCGTGCCCGAACGCCGTGCAGGCTATGTCTTTCAGGAACCGCGCCTCTTCCCGCATCTGCGCGTGGGGGCCAATCTGCTTTATGGGCAAGCGCTCGCCCCGGTTGCGGATCACTGGATTGACCTGCCGACGGTGACGGCTTTTTTGGGCATTGGCCATCTGCTTGATCGCTGGCCGCGCAGCTTGTCGGGCGGCGAAGCGCGGCGGGTGGCGATTGGGCGGGCGCTGCTGGCCGCGCCGCGCTTTTTGTTGCTCGACGAGCCGCTGTCGTCGCTCGATCGGCCGCGTCGAGAAGAAGTGATGACCGCGATTGAGCATATCCGCGACGTGCTCAAACTGCCAATCCTGATGGTCACGCATGATCACCAGGAAGCCGAACGGCTCGGTACCCAGATTATCGAAATGTAACCAACGAAAAGGGGCCGCCGCCCCAGAACCAGGGACCCATGCGGGGGCATGGTTCACTGGTTCTTTTTGGGCGACGGCCCGCCAGGAGGCGATTAACCGATTAGAAGCCCAATCGCGCCTGCACGCCAACAATCCGTGGTTCGTTGATGAAGCCCGTCAGGTTGTTGAAATCAATCGCGCTGACACTGCGGATCTGGTTGGTGACGTTGCGCACAAAGACGCCGACATCAAGCTTGTTGTCGAGCTTATAGCCCAGTTTCAGGCCGCCCTCGAGCAACGAGCGCCCGCGGAACTCGACTGCCTCATACAGGAAATAGTTGATTGAGCTGCGGAAGGCCCAGTCCGTGAAGAGATAGACTTCACCGCTGCCCACCGGCACAGCATAACGCCCCGTCCAGTTGACAACAAAGCGCGGCGCCTGGGGCAGATCATTGCCGTTGATCCGGGCAAGACCAGCAACGACAGGATCAGTTGGAGTGCAGACCCCCGATCCGCATGGCGCGACGCCAATCGTCGGATCGCGCAATTCGGTGAAGTTGTAGCTGCCGCTCGCCGTCAGCACCAACGCGGGGATGGGGCGTGCCTCGAACTCCGCTTCAACGCCGTACCCCACCGCATTGGCGGCAGACAGCAACCGCGTCGAGTTTGACGCGCCGCCGACAGCGGTGATCTGCAGATCGTCGGTGCTCCAATAATAGCCATCAAGCGCGAAGCGCAGCGTCTGATCCGGCGTCGCCCCCTTAATGCCGGCTTCACCCGAAATCGTCGTCTGCTTCGGCGCGACCACGGGCACGCTGCCAAAGGTCACGCGATCCTGGATCGCTGGCCCCTGATAGCCGGTGGCAACGCGTGCGTAGACGCTCACATCGGAGGTAACGGCATAAGTGCCGCTGACATCCCAGGTGAACTCGCCATCATTGGTGCGCGTGCGGATCGGCAGGCGCAGGCCAAAGATGATTGGCGAGCCGCCCGGCGTCCGGTCCGTGATCAGATCGTCGCGGTCGTCATGTGAATAACGGCCACCGGCACGCAGCGTCAGCTTGTCGGTCGCCTTATATTCGACCGAGGCGAAGACGCCGTAATTCTCATTGCTGTTGCGATGATCGATGAACGAATTCAGATCGCGCGCGCGCGACCCAGTGGTTGGGAAATTATAGTTGAATTCGGCATAATTCAGCTTCTGGTTGAAATAATACAGCCCGCCCTGTGCGCGGAAGCCGCCAAATTCATCGGACGCGAAACGCAATTCCTGGCTGAATTCTTCCGGGCGGGTAAGGCCACCGGTATTGACGGGGAAAAGTGCGCGATTGAGGCCAACCGGCGGGAAGGCATAGGTGTTGCCGCCATCGATGTCGCCGGTGCTTTCAACACGCGCCTTTTCAAAAGCGGTCACCGAATAAAAAGTGCCGACGCCGTCGACATGATAATCGAGCTTCAGGTTGATGCCCCATTGCGTCAGCGACTGGCTGGTATAGCCGTCGAGCGCGACGCGGTCGGGCCGGAAACCGGCGGAGAAATTGTTGCTGCCCTGCTGGATCGCCCCGGCCCGGAAGACGCGCGGCGTGCCATCAAGATCGCGGCCATGCACGTTCAGCAACGCGTTGAAATCGTCGCTATGATAGGCGATCTGGAAGCGACCGGCCAGGTCAGTATAGCCCTCCAGCATGCGGTTCGCATTGCCGGTGGTCGATGTGTTGGTGATCCAGTTGTCACGGCGCTGCAAAATGCCCGATGCGCGGAACGAGAAACCGCCACCAATCGGACCGCCAACAGCCGCCTCGGCATTGACGGTGTTATAGGTCGCCCAGGAAGCGCTGCCATAGCCCGACCAGACATCGCGTGGCGCAGCCGAGGTCAGCTTGACGACGCCTGCTGGCGTGTTGCGGCCGAACAAGGTGCCCTGCGGCCCGCGCAACACTTCAACATTGGCGAGATCGAAGACCGGGAAGGATTTCAGGAACGGGCTTTCCAGCGCGACGCCATCATACACCACCGACACCGGCTGGGCGGCGTTGGGATCGAAATCGGTATTGCCCAGGCCGCGAATGTAAAAGCGGGGGAAGGTGCGGCCAAAGGACGATTCGATGTTCAGGCTGGGCGTGCGGCCCGACAGGAAGCGGATATCAAGCCCGCTCGAATTGATCGTATCCAGCGTCGCGCCCGACAGCGACGTCACCGCGATCGGGACGTCCTTGCTCAATTCTTCACGGCGCGTGGCGGTAACGGTGATCGGGGGCAGGCCGTCATCGCTCTCATCGGCTTGCGCTGGGGCGACAACAGGAGCTGCGGGGGCCGGATCGGCTGCCAGCGCTGGCGTTGCCGCCATGGCAAGGATCAGGAACGACGCGCCGCAAGAAAGCGAGCGGGCAAAGCGGCGGTTCGATAAAGGCATGGCAGACATGATTCCCCCGATGAAAAAGACAGCATCCTCCCCGTCATCCGTGTGACCCGGATTGTCCGTCGTTCGGTAACATAGTTGTCACGACACTCAAGATGGGGCCAGCGACACTGCGTGAAATAGATGTGGATAGTTGCTGCCATGCACCACTGCCACGCGTTGGGGGGGCGCCTGGATCGGTTACTTGCCAGCATCAGCGAACAGGATGGTGTGCGAGACGGTTCCCTTGGGCAAGGCACCGAACCGAAGCCAGTGCTGTCGCCACGCACGCAGAATGGACGACGTCGAACCGTGCTTGCGTATTGATCAGCAGCGATGGCTTGATCCCGAACATCCGTCGGAACGTCGCGCTGAAATGCGCTGAGCTGGCAAAGCCGCCCGCCATCGCCGCATCGGTAAGGCTGGCACCGTCCTTCAGCGCAATCGCGGCAATCCCCATTCTGCGCCACAGTCGATAACGGCGAAAGGGGACACCGGTTGCACGCTTGATCACCCGGTGGAAATGGCTTTCGGATAAGCCCGCGAGGCTGGCGGCGATTTTTGCCGATCCGAAATCATCGGGTCGGTCGTCGATCGCCCGGATTGCTGCGGCGACCCCCGTGGGCGAAATGTCGTCAGCGGGATCGCCCAGGCCGAATAGGGCGAGCAGTCCGCGCACGATGTCTGCCGCCGTGCTGCCGATCGCGATCCCCGCGCAGTCGGCGGCGATGCGCGCCAGCTCTTCTGGCCGTGAGCTGATACACGCGCCAATCGTCCGCTGATCGTCGGCGAGCGCATCAAGATAGACAAACATCATTGGCCCTGTCGCGATCAGATGGTGAAGCGTGTTGGGGGGTATCAGCGCGATCTGCCGGGTCTCGGTTGGGCGATCTGGCGTCAGCGGCCACGCGATCTCGAACGGGGCAGCGAGCGCGATCGCGAGCGTGGCGACCGCATTGCGATGCGGCGACAGGGCAAGGCCCGGCCCGATATAGATCGCCCTTGCGCCCGCCAGAATGACGCGGGGGCGAGCGAAGATCGGTTCGGACGGTTCTGCTGAAGCCATCACTATCAGCTTGCCGCGAAACGGCAGAGAGGCAAGCGGTTCTTGCAGCATGCCACCGGCCTTTGCGGAGGAAATCAGCCAGAGATTTGGTGGTACTTTAGCGCTGCAGGGCTTCCCAGGCGACGATTGCCAGCAATGGCAAACCGACCAGATCGGTCAACGCAATCGTTCGCAGCGCCCCCGCTGGTGATCCGGCATGGGCATAGACGATCAGGAAGCCGACCATGCTGATACCCACCACCAGCACCCCGGCCCGCCGCGATTGTTCGTCAAAGGCGGCCAGCAAAGCTAGCGCAAACACGCCGAGAAACAGGGCACCACGATGGGTCAACAGGATGCCGACGCTCCCCGATGACGGCACGCCGTAAAGCCGCTGGATCAGCGATGGCATGAACAGAGCAAGCGACGGCATCGCATGGATCGCCGCCAGCCCGATCCAGGCCGCTTTCGTTAGCACTTCCATCGGTACGTCCCCCGCTAAACCTGCCAGCCGACCTCCGGATGGGCGCAAAACCCGGCAAATGGTCTACCAAGGCTAGCGCGTCAGCACGGCTGGGGCTTTCATAAACCGATCAAATGCGGCCCGATCGCAGTCCCCAACCGAAAACCGCCGCCCGGATCGCTCCGGACGGCGGCTCTCTTTCCTCTTACTGATCAAAGACGATCAGCTATCAGTGTTAAGATAGTCCCCCGGCATCGGCATCAGTGACGTCGAGTTACGGTTACAGTGTACTATGTTCTGTCAATTTAGCTCACCGTCACCGCGCTTCCACCATAACTCACTGTCACCGTAATCCAGCAGCTATCCACCGACTAGCCCAAATTTCCCAATCATAGAATTGCAATATGGTGGACTTTGACGCTAAAGAAAGGCGATCTGCCTTGGTGAAAAAATCTTCAAGATAAGGCCTGTTTAGAATGCCGTTATCAACCAACAAGCCGTCCAACAAAACCTCCTTTAGATGCTTCCTCTCCCTGTCAAAAACCTGATCATAGACACCCTCCGGAATGCTCTTACTTGTTCGTCCTACTATTGCTTCTGGAAGCCGATCCCGAAATGCGAAACGAGCCAAACTTCGGTCTATTCCGCCATTGATCTGCCGCCAAGTCGGCAATCTAAAGCAAAGTTCAATAAAAGGCTGAGCCAATAATGGACATACGCGGGGAATCTCGCGCTGATCAGGCATCGACAGATGATAATCGATATTAAGAAAGGCCGATGTAGCAATTTGAAGATATTTTCCTTTAGGAAAATTACACGGTGGCGATAATGCAGGATGAAGTTTTTGTGCAAGATAATCTATGCTAGCCATTTCGGGTTCTAAAAATGGCATCCTTGGCATCGGTGGGATAAGGTTGAGAACGTATGGACCGCAGGCAACTTGCCCACGACGTTCAGAGATAAGCCCAAAAACAGTGCGGGCGACAGACCGGCGGCCATACTGCGCAGCATCCAATATCACTCGCGGCAAACCGGTAAGGGGCTCGCGACAAGCTACATAATCGAGCACAGGGTAAATGCCTGGCAAATGATACAGAACACTGTCGCCGCCGAATCCATACGTCAATGCGTCGACTTGGTGCACCTGAGCTATTCCGTGCAGGTCTCCCGCCATCTGGAGACAATCGAATACGCTTGATGGCGAGGCACCCAGCTCTTGTTGGTTCAACATACCCAGATCCACGCGAGATGGATCAAGGCGCGTTTCAATCAAATCCGTGCTGACGTGCGCCGCCATCGCACGTGTGTAATGCCTCTCGTCCCCGCGAAACGAGTCGCTGAAATGGGTCACGCATTTTAGGCTGCTAGGATGCCGACTTTCACGTAGGCACGCCAGCAAGATGGACGAGTCCAACCCGCCAAGGTTATGCATTAGCTTGGAATACGGTCGGGTCAGCGCCTCAGTTACGTTAATCAGAGTCTCACGTAAGAGCGCAGCTGATTCTTCAAGGCCGAGTGCAAGCCGCTTCTGAGCTACAGATACAGGATTCCACAGATACTCGCGGCATCGGGTTTCGCCGAAAAGGGAGTACTCTCCTGGCAGGACCATACCCACCTCTGCAAGGCCGGTTTCGGCCTTGCAGATATTTGGAAGAACGGCTGCGGCTGCAACTGAATCGAAGTTAATAGAAAACTTCTGCTGGGGAAGGCTCGCAAAAAGCTGGGCATTTGATGAAAAGACGTCAATATTTCGCCACCGGATGTGATGACACGGCAGGCCTCCGCTGGGATCGCGCAGTACGCTAAAGATTTGGTTCTCCGGGTTTGATGAAAACGCTACATAGGCCCCCCACGTATTTTTAAATAGCCATTCTCCCTGGTCGCGCAGCCCGACAGTTCCCGACGAGTCCCGGAGCGAGGTTGCGCGCCAATCCGCATAGCCACTAGCTCGGCTGATGACCCGACCTAGTATAAATGTTCCAGGCTCGAACATTGAGGTGCGAAAGTAATCCGCAGAAGGCCCGGTGTCCCATATCGATATTGTCCGATCGCTATAGACATTTGTCCATGTGTAACCGTGATCGTCTTTCAAATACTCTATGTAATCAATAATATTGGAAAATGGAAGCCCAGCATTATCTCGACTGGCGAACACCAAATATCTAAACAATTAGGCCTCCAAAATAACTTCGTAGTTATGAATTGTCGCCGGTTCATCATCGATCACGTATTCATCCCACTGCAACCATGCATGTGCCATAAATGGTTCAAGTCTAACCCCGAATTTCCATGTAATGGCGGAGAGGTGCTTCTTAGCAAAGATCATCAAACAAAGAGTGTCAAAAAGGCAATTGTTCTTTTTGTTATAAAGCAGAGGGCGGACGCGCCTATATAACTCCAACTGTTCAACAAATCGGTGCCAATTCGGGGAGCATTGTGAGGACTGCTTCCACCTTTCGACGCGCGATGTGATCTCGTTGAGGGGAAGCGTCACCAGCATTGCCTTTGCAGTGGCAACCGCCCGGAGCAGCCGCAATATCTCTGCGACACCCGGTAGCGGGTATTTCGCTAGGACTGGCCTTGGCAGCTCCTTAACCGGGTCCTCATAAAATTTCGGTGCGTAGCGCTTTCCATTTAACCCGGCCACAAGAAGACCGCTTGACTGAAGATCGGACGCAACATTGAGCGCTTCCTGTGTCAGGTGTCCTGATAATGCGTCACAAGGAACAAACTCATCTGTGTTGGTAGCAATAAGCGGTAAGACCAAGAACGTATCACTCTCAGATAAAAGCGAATAGCGATCGTGTTTTGTGTCCAGAAATATCAAACACCCATCACATTCAGCCATATACGCTGTTCGAGTAAGTGTGAAACGAGATGGGGGATGCATTTTAATAATTCCCGCGAAAGTGCATTGTCGTTCGTATTGCTACGTCAATATTTGAGGGTCTGGTTTATTGATATAATATTATCCGGTTGTGACCAAATTCTATCACAAATAGGCATGCCTAGTTATTTATTATTATTAGTGCTGCGATCACGGCGTTAAAATGGCCCAACTGTCGTAGTCGAGGTTTCGCAGTCCCCTTTAAATAACCGTGCACGAATCAATTAGCACTGTAGCTTCCGTGATATTTGCTATTATGTCAGAGTAGGTTCTCCGTATCTGCACATGTACATTCTAATGGGAAGCTTCTTGAAGAAATTTACATGACCAGATTCAAATATTTATAATCATGGCAAGGCAATGGATCCGTTATTGTTAAGGCGATCAAGTGTGAAATTGTCGCACCAAAATGATCGTTGCGTCAGCGGAGTTATTATGGGTTGGGGTGTTAAAACCAGCGTAACGCTGATCGGAGCTGACAATGCTCAGAAATTATTAGTTTGGGAGTCAGTGGTCTGAAATTGAATTTTCGGCCTGTTGAATTTAATGGCCCAGGCCATTATACAATATTGATTTGATTGCGATGATTTTTCATAGGTCGCTTTGTCAGTGCGGCATGTTTCAACGGCATCGCAGAGCGACGGTCGTTTAAGTGGTCGGCGTACGCCAATGAATCGAAATACATATTTATACACGATTTTTAGGTAGGCGTTTCGCGTAAGGCGGCAAATTAAATGCAAATGTCAGCAGATTTATTTTGCGGCTATCAATGTTATTTAATAAATTGAGAAATAGCAGTGTTATCAGGTATGATGACTTTGTAAGGGCAATAACAATAGCAAATCTGCCTCCCAGATACGTTGCATTAAAGGTAAAAAATATCCGGAAGGCGGATAAGATATTTATCGTTCTTCAGTGCTACCGAGGAACGTCCACCCTTCGATAGCCCAGCCAAGACCACCTTTCGTGAGTTTACTAGCACGACCGAGCGTTACGGTACGAGCAGGTACTTTCGTGGCCAATTTGATTTTGCTATTCGGCGACATGATCAAACTCCCATTTGAAAGATTCGGGCATACTACCCGGTTGATAGTCTCGTCCTGAGAAGTTTATTTGTCAACGGTTCGCGGTCGCACTCATTATATGTCCAACTGGCAACTTGGACTTCGGCGTTGGATGGGAAGTGGGAAATTGTTGGGATGGTGCACTGCATTCCGTCCGTTTTGGATGGCGGCCACGTTTGCAGGGGCTTGGATCGCCCCCAGTTGAGCCGAGACGCGGTCGAGAAAGGCGCTTTCACCAAGTGGCCGACAGATGCTTACCCTCTTGCGCAATAGCGCCGACATCGCCCCATCCTCGCCCCAGAGCAGAAGGGTCGTGTAATCGGGCACGCGCTCGAGCCCCGGACCAACCCCAGTCAGTCCGTCGCCGCGCTCAGGGTCACGCAGTACCGTAATTCCGGGGACACAATACTCAACCGCTTCGTGTTAGCGATGGACGTGACGAGTTTAGCGTTGATCGCTCGGCCCCAGAAGCCAGATTGCGCAAAAAGTAGCTCGATCGCCCATCGCCGCCACGCAAAAGAAACCGCCGCCCGGGTTTCCCCGGACGGCGGTTTTTTCATCCAACGCTGATCGAACGCGATCAGCTATCGGTGTTCAGATAGTCCCCGGCATCAGCATCGGTGCCATGGCCGCTGCTGACGACAGCCGCGAGCGCATCGTCGCCCGTGCCGCCCGCATCGCGTGCCGAACGATGCAGCTCTGCCTCATGCTCTTCAGCCGCCGAATTTGGCGCGGTGATGGCCACTTCGTCCATCCGGCGTTGTGCCACGCGCATGGCCGCATCGCGCGAATTGGCCGTCACGCGCAGGCGGTTGAGGCCGGCGCCGGTGCCCGCCGGGATCAACCGGCCGACGATGACGTTTTCCTTCAGGCCGATAAGCGTATCCTGCTTGCCCTGAACCGCCGCCTCGGTGAGGACGCGGGTGGTTTCCTGGAACGACGCCGCCGAGATGAAGCTGCGGGTCTGCAGCGACGCCTTGGTGATGCCGAGCAGCACAGGCTTGCCCTGCGCTGGGGTCTGCTTCTTGTCGAGCTTGGAGTTGATGTCGTCCATCTCCTCCCGATCAACCTGTTCGCCCGCCAGCAGCGTGGTATCGCCGCCATCGGTGATCTCAACCTTTTGCAGCATCTGGCGAACGATCACCTCGATGTGCTTGTCGTTGATCTTCACGCCCTGCAGACGATAGACTTCCTGGATTTCCGCGACGAGATATTCCGCCAGCGGCTCGATACCGAGCACTTCCAGAATATCATGCGGATCAGGCGAGCCGCCGATCAGGTTATCGCCGCGCTTGACGTAATCGCCTTCCTGCACGTCGATGACCTTGGACTTCGGCACCAGATATTCCACGACCTCGCCGCCATCCTCGGGCTGGATACCGATCTTGCGCTTGGCTTTGTAATCCTTGCCGAACACGACCCGGCCGGAAACCTTGGCGATGATCGCGTTTTCCTTGGGCTTGCGCGCTTCGAACAGCTCGGCAACGCGCGGCAGACCGCCGGTGATGTCGCGCGTCTTGGCGCTTTCGCGAGACACACGGGCAAGCACGTCGCCGCCCGAAACGGTGGCCCCGTCCTCAACCGACAGCGTCGCCCCCGCCACGAGCATATAGCGGCCCGCTTCCTCAGCGCTCGCCCCGGTCAGGGTCAGGCGCGGACGAAGATCCTCCTTTGATTTGGTCGCAGCACGATATTCAGTGACGACGCGCTGGGTGATGCCCGTTGCTTCGTCAGCCTGCTCGGTCAGCGTCTTGCCTTCGATCAGATCGACATATTTCACGACACCGGGGTTTTCGGTGATCACTGGCATGGTGAACGGATCCCATTCGGCCATCCGGTCGCCCTTGGTCAGCTGATGACCGTCGGGGAACAGGACATAGGCGCCGTACGGAATGCGGTGGACGGCACGCTCGCGGCCCTCGGCATCGATGATCGCGAGTTCGCCCGAACGGCTCAGCACGACGCGGCGGCCGCGCTGATCTTCAATGATCCGCAGGTCACGATAGTCCATCCGGCCATCGGCCACGGCTTCCAGGTTCGATTGCTCGTTGAGCTGCGCCGCGCCGCCGATGTGGAAGGTCCGCATCGTCAGCTGGGTGCCAGGCTCACCGATCGACTGGGCGGCAATAACGCCGACCGCTTCACCAATGTTCACTGGCGTCCCGCGCGCCAGATCGCGACCATAGCATTTGCCACAGACACCGATCTTGGTTTCGCAGACCAGCGGCGAGCGGATCTTGCAGCTTTGCGTGCCCAGCGCCTCGATCGTCGCGATCATCGGCTCGTCGAGCAGCGTGCCCGATGGGATAACGACCGCGTTGGTCTTTGGATCGATGATGTCCTCGGCCGTGGTGCGGCCCAGGATACGCTCGCCGAGCGAGGCAATGGTCGATCCGCCCTGCACGATCGCCCGCATTTCCAGCGCGCGGGTCGTGCCGCAATCGAGTTCGACGATGACGCAATCCTGCGACACGTCGACCAGACGACGCGTAAGGTAACCCGAGTTGGCCGTCTTCAACGCCGTATCCGCGAGACCCTTACGGGCACCATGGGTGGAGTTGAAATATTCAAGGACGGTCAGGCCTTCCTTAAAGTTCGAGATGATCGGCGTTTCGATGATCTCGCCCGATGGCTTGGCCATCAGCCCGCGCATACCGGCAAGCTGCTTGATCTGCGCCTGCGAACCACGGGCACCGGAGTGCGCCATCATGTAGATCGAGTTGATCGGTGCTTCGCGGCCATTGGGCAGCTTCTTGATCGACTTGATCTCGTCCATCATGGCGTTCGCCACCTGGTCACCGCAACGGCTCCAGGCATCGATCACCTTGTTGTACTTTTCCTGCTGGGTGATCAGGCCGTCCTGATATTGCTGCTCATAATCCTTCACCTGCGCCCGCGCATCATCGACCAGGCCGATCTTGGCGTCTGGAATGATCATGTCGTCCTTGCCGAACGAGATGCCGGCCTTGAACGCGTGGCGGAAACCGAGCGCCATGATCGCATCGGCGAACAGCACCGTCTCCTTCTGGCCGGTGTGACGATAAACCTCGTCGATCACGTCGCCGACGTCCTTCTTGGTCAGCAGGCGGTTGACGATGTCGAAGGGCACCTTGGCGCTCTTCGGCAATGTCTCACCGAGCAGCATGCGGCCCGGCGTTGTTTCGAAGCGCTTGAGATAGGGCTTGCCCGCCTCATCGGTCTGCGGAACGCGCGCGATGACCTTGGTGTGGAGCGTCACGGCACCCGAATCGAGCGCGTGATGCACTTCGGCCATGTCAGTCAGCATCATGCCTTCGCCGGGTTCCCCCTCCTTCAGCATGGTGATGTAATAGAGCCCCAGCACCATGTCCTGCGACGGCACGATGATCGGCTTGCCGTTCGCGGGTGACAGGATGTTGTTGGTCGACATCATCAGCACACGTGCTTCGAGCTGAGCTTCCAGCGAAAGCGGGACGTGGACGGCCATCTGATCGCCGTCGAAATCGGCGTTGAAGGCCGAGCAGACGAGCGGGTGAAGCTGGATCGCCTTGCCCTCAATGAGGACGGGCTCGAACGCCTGGATGCCGAGACGGTGAAGCGTCGGCGCGCGGTTGAGCATCACGGGATGCTCGCGGATTACCTCGTCCAGAATGTCCCAGACTTCCTTGCGCTCCTTCTCAACCCACTTCTTCGCTTGCTTCAGCGTCATGCTGAGGCCCTTGGCGTCGAGGCGCGCGTAAATGAACGGCTTGAACAGCTCGAGCGCCATCTTTTTCGGCAGACCGCATTGATGCAGCTTGAGCTCAGGCCCGGTCACGATGACCGAACGACCCGAATAATCGACGCGCTTGCCGAGCAGATTCTGGCGGAAGCGGCCCTGCTTGCCCTTGAGCATGTCGGACAGCGACTTGAGCGGACGCTTGTTGGCACCCGTGATCGTGCGGCCACGGCGGCCGTTATCGAACAGCGCGTCGACGGCTTCCTGCAGCATGCGCTTTTCGTTGCGGACGATGATGTCCGGCGCGCGCAGTTCCATCAGCCGCTTCAGGCGGTTGTTACGGTTGATCACGCGGCGATAGAGATCGTTCAGATCCGACGTCGCGAAGCGGCCACCGTCCAGCGGCACCAGTGGGCGCAGTTCGGGCGGGATGACCGGCACGACTTCGAGGATCATCCATTCAGGCTTGTTGCCCGAATCGATGAAGCTTTCGACGACCTTCAGCCGCTTGATGATCTTCTTGGGCTTGAGTTCCGACTTGGTGACGGCGAGCTCTTCGAGCAGCTCCTTGCGCTCGCCCTCAAGATCGAGGTCCTGCAGCATGATCCGCACGGCTTCGGCACCGATCCCGGCCGAGAACGCGTCTTCGCCATATTGGTCCTGCGCGTCGAGCAGCTCGTCTTCGGTCATCAGCTGGAACTTTTCCAGCGGGGTGATGCCCGGTTCGATGACGATATAGGCTTCGAAGTACAGCACGCGCTCAAGCTGCTTGAGCTGCATGTCGAGCAACAGGCCGATCCGCGACGGCAGCGACTTCAGGAACCAGATATGCGCGACGGGCGCGGCGAGCTCGATATGGCCCATCCGCTCGCGGCGCACCTTCGATACGGTGACTTCAACGCCGCACTTTTCGCAGACGATGCCCTTATACTTCATGCGCTTATACTTGCCGCACAGGCACTCATAATCCTTGATCGGGCCAAAGATGCGCGCGCAGAACAGGCCATCACGCTCGGGCTTGAACGTGCGGTAGTTGATGGTCTCGGGCTTCTTGATCTCACCGAACGACCAGGACCGGATACGATCTGGCGAGGCGATCCCGATCTGGATCTGGTCGAAGGTCTCCGGCTTGGCGACCGGGTTTGCGAAGTTGGTCAGTTCGTTCATAAAAAATCCCTAAAAAAGGGCCAAAACTCGGCTTAATTGATCGAATAACCGATGCTCCGAAGACAGGCCTTTGCCCTATCCAACCGGAGCGTCGAATCCGCTACGCTCTTTTTCTCGTCTGGCTCGCTGGCGATCTGAGCATAGACTGCTCGAACACCACTCAACATTTCCGCCGTCACTTGCTGAGCTGTGAGACCGACCGTAGCCGCTACGCCCAAAGTACGATTGAAATAAGCGCCAAGCGCCTCTTCAACTTTTGGCAGCATCTCAGGTCGTGTCGACCGAATGAAGCCTCGTGCAAACGAAATGTCGATCGAGCACTGTAAATGCTCGGCGTAAATCTCCGACGCTGCCTTGGTCGGTTGCGGCACTGCTTGAGCGAGGGCGACCTGCGCCGACGCAAAAAGCACTCCGCTTACCCCGAACTTGGCATACCTCACGATGGTTACTCCGCCGCGATCGCGACGCCGTCAGTGTCGAACTGCTCGATGCTCTTCAGCTCGACGTTCAGACCCAGCGAGCGCATTTCCTTGACGAGCACGTTGAAGCTCTCCGGAATGCCGGCCTCGAAGCTGTCGTCGCCCTTGACGATCGCTTCATAGACCTTGGTGCGGCCGACCACGTCATCGGACTTCACCGTTAGCATTTCCTGCAAGGTATAGGCGGCACCATAAGCCTGCAGCGCCCAGACCTCCATTTCACCGAAGCGCTGGCCACCGAACTGCGCCTTACCACCCAGCGGCTGCTGCGTGACGAGCGAGTATGGCCCGATCGAACGGGCGTGGATCTTGTCGTCGACCAGATGGTGGAGCTTGAGCATGTAGATGATGCCCACCGTCACCTTGCGATCGAACATCTCGCCGGTGCGTCCGTCGAACAGCTCTGACTGGCCCGATGTATCGAGCCCGGCCAGCGCCAGCATTTCCGACACGTCCTTCTCGCGCGCGCCGTCGAACACGGGGGTGCCCATCGGGATACCCGTCTTCGAATATTCGGCGAGTTCGGCGATCTGGTCACCGTCGCGGGCGTTGATATCGTCGGCATATTGCGGGCCGTAGATTTCAAGCAACCGATCCTTGACCGGGGCCGGCATTTCGCCGCCCTTGGCGTTGGGATTAGCCTCACGCCAGGCTTCGAGCGCTTGATGGACCTGCTGGCCCAGATTGCGCGCGGCCCAGCCGAGATGCGTCTCGAAAATCTGCCCGACGTTCATGCGTGACGGCACGCCGAGCGGGTTGAGCACGAGATCAACCGGCGTCCCATCGGCGAGGAACGGCATGTCCTCCGCCGGCAGAATGCGGCTGATGACGCCCTTGTTGCCGTGACGGCCGGCCATCTTGTCGCCCGGCTGCAGCTTGCGCTTCACCGCGACGAACACCTTGACCATCTTGAGCACGCCCGGTGGCAGCTCGTCACCACGCTCCAGCTTCTCGCGCCGATCATGGAACTTGTCGGTGATCAGCTTGACGGCATCGTCATACTGGCCCTTGACCGCTTCCAGATCGCTCTGGACCTTGTCGTCGGCAACCGCGAACTTCCACCATTCATGCTTGTCGACATTGTCGAGCAGGTCGCTGTCGATGACAACGCCCTTCTTCTGGCCCTTGGGCACCGCCGTCGCGGTCTGGCCCTCAAGCATTTCACGCAGGCGGCTCCAGGTCGCGCGGTTCAGGATCGAACGTTCGTCGTCCGAATCCTTCTTCAGCCGCTCGATTTCCTCGCGCTCGATTGCCATCGCGCGCTCGTCCTTGTCGATGCCGTGGCGGTTGAACACCCGGACCTCGACAACGGTGCCAGCAACGCCCGGCGGCAGGCGCAGCGAGGTGTCGCGCACGTCAGACGCCTTTTCACCAAAGATCGCGCGGAGCAGCTTTTCTTCCGGCGTCATCGGCGATTCACCCTTGGGGGTGATCTTGCCGGCCAGAATGTCGCCCGGCTCCACTTCGGCACCGATATAAACGATGCCCGCTTCGTCGAGGTTGCGCAGCGCTTCTTCACCCACATTGGGGATGTCTCGCGTAATGTCCTCTGGCCCGAGCTTGGTGTCGCGCGCCATCACTTCGAATTCCTCGATATGGATCGAGGTGAAGACGTCGTCCTTGACGATGCGCTCGCTGATGAGGATCGAATCCTCATAGTTATAGCCATTCCACGGCATGAACGCGACCAGGCTGTTACGGCCCAGTGCGAGCTCACCGAACTCGGTCGATGGACCATCGGCGATGATGTCGCCGGCCTTGATCACGTCGCCCACCTTCACCAGCGGACGCTGGTTGATGCAGGTGTTCTGGTTCGAGCGCTGGAACTTCATCAGCGTGTAGATGTCGACGCCCGACTGGCCGGCCTCGACTTCGCCGGTTGCGCGGATCACGATACGCGTCGCATCGACCTGATCGACAATGCCCGAACGCTTGGCGCCAATCGCGGCGCCCGAGTCACGCGCGACCGTCTCTTCCATGCCAGTGCCGACGAACGGCGCCTCGGCCTGAACGAGCGGCACCGCCTGGCGCTGCATGTTCGAGCCCATCAGCGCGCGGTTGGCGTCATCATTTTCCAGGAACGGAATGAGCGATGCGGCGACCGAAACGAGCTGCTTGGGGCTGACGTCCATCAGCGTGATGTTGTCGGGGATTGCCATCAGGAATTCGCCCGCCTGACGCGACGAGACGAGTTCTTCCTGGAAGCGGCCTTCGCTGTCGAGATCGGCGTTGGCCTGCGCAATCGTGTGCTTGGCCTCTTCCATTGCCGACAGATACACAACGTCATCGGTGACTTTGTGATCGACGATCTTGCGATACGGCGTCTCGATAAAGCCGTATTTGTTCACGCGGCTGAACGACGCAAGGCTGTTGATCAGGCCGATGTTCGGGCCTTCCGGCGTTTCAATCGGGCAGATGCGGCCATAATGCGTCGGGTGAACGTCGCGGACTTCAAAGCCTGCGCGCTCACGCGTCAAGCCGCCCGGTCCAAGGGCCGACACGCGGCGCTTGTGGGTGACTTCCGACAGCGGGTTGGTCTGATCCATGAACTGCGACAGCTGCGACGAGCCGAAGAATTCGCGCACCGCGGCGACCGCCGGCTTGGCGTTGATCAGGTCGTTGGGCATCACGGTCGAGACATCGACCGAGCTCATCCGCTCCTTCACGGCGCGCTCCATGCGAAGCAGGCCGACGCGGTACTGGTTCTCCAGCAGCTCGCCGACCGAGCGCACGCGGCGGTTGCCGAGATTGTCGATATCGTCGATCTCGCCCTTGCCGTCCTTGAGGTTCACGAGCGTCTTGACGACTTCGAGAATATCCTCGGTGCGCAGCGTCGTCACCGTGTCCTCGACATCGAGGTCAAGGCGCATGTTGAGCTTCACGCGACCAACCGCCGACAGATCATAGCGATCGGGATCGAAGAACAGCCCGCTGAACAGCGACTCTGCCGTCTCGAGCGTCGGCGGCTCGCCGGGACGCATGACGCGGTAGATGTCCGACAATGCCTGCTCGCGCTCTTCGGCCTTGTCGGCCTTCAGCGTGTTGCGGATCCAGGGACCCGTTGCGACGTGATCGATGTCGAGCAGTTCGATCCGGTCGATGCCAGCCTTGTCGAGCAGTTCGAGATTCTCGGCCGACACTTCGTCGCCCGCTTCGATGTAGATCTGGCCGGTCTGCTCGTTGATCAGGTCATAGGCCGAATAACGACCGAAGATTTCCTCGGTCGGGATCAGCAGGTCGGTCAGGCCGTCCTTGGCTGCCTTGTTGGCGGCACGCGGCGAAATCTTCTGGCCGTTGGCGAACACGATCTCGCCGGTCTTGGCGTCGATGATGTCGTACATCGGCTTCTGGCCGCGCCAATTCTCCGCCTGGAACGGGATGATCCACCCGCCCTGGCCGCGAACAAAGGTCACGCGGTTGTAGAAATAGTTGAGGATTTCTTCTGACGTCAGGCCGAGCGCATAGAGCAACGCCGTCACCGGCAGCTTGCGCTTGCGATCGATACGGACGTTGACGATGTCCTTCGCGTCAAACTCGAAATCGAGCCACGAACCGCGATAGGGGATGACGCGGGCAGCGAACAGATACTTGCCGCTCGCATGCGTCTTGCCGCGGTCATGATCGAACAGCACGCCTGGGCTACGGTGCATCTGGCTGACGATCACGCGCTCAGTGCCGTTGATGATGAAAGTGCCGTTGCCCGTCATCAGGGGCATGTCGCCCATGTAAACGTCCTGCTCCTTGATATCGAGCACGGAGCGGGCTTCGGTATCGGCATCGACCTCGAACACGATCAGGCGCAGCGTAACGCGCATTGGCGCCGCATAAGTGATGCCGCGCTGGCGGCATTCTTCGGTGTCGAACTTGGGCGGTTCCAGCTCGTAATTGACGAAATCAAGCTCGGCGGTGCCGGCGAAATCGCGGATCGGGAAGACCGAGCGCAGCGTCTTTTCCAGGCCGGACACATAGCCGATCGAGGGGTCGCTGCGGAGGAACTGTTCGTAGGATTCGCGCTGAACCTCGATCAGGTTCGGCATCTGGACCACTTCGTGGATATTGCCGAACACCTTGCGGATGCGGCGCTTTGCGGTGCCGCCCTCGATCATTTTCGATGCCATGGAGTTTTTTGCCTCAATCGTCTGTCATTATCGGGCACGCCAGAGACACAAAAAGCCGCGTGCTCCCTATCGCGGGAACCGCAGCTCGTAGCGTCTCTGATACCACAGCCTCCCATACGATCGAGGCACTGCGCGACGGCGCCTCATTTCCCGAAGACTGTGGTGGAATGCGCCATATAGGGTTGGCTCGGTTGGAAGTCAAACATGCTTTCCCATCATCGGCGATATCGATTCCGCATGCCGCCGCCAGCCGTGCCAAATTAGCCCAGGAAGGCGAAAAGCCGGGCTGATCTTCCCCAAAAAATCGCTATGCCGGGTGCGTGAACAAGCGACGATCGATCCCTTGGCGGCGGTGCCCAGCCAAATCTCTTGCCGGGACCAGTACCGGGATTCTGGCTGGAATTCCGGTCGCCGCGATCAGCATAGTCGCTTTCTCGGGCATGGCCTGGGCTCAAAATGCGCCCGCTGCTGGCCCTTCTGCCGCGCCCAATCCGCCGATATCGACACCCGGTCGCGCTGCCCGTCCTGCGCTCCTCCCGCCGGAAGTGACGCCAGAGGCGGATCTCAGCGAGCTGGTCACCGGCATTGCGGTTCGCGAACCGCAGCGGCGCGCGGCTGCATCGCCAACGGTGGGCAGGGGAGCGGCGTCGGCAACACCGCTGGCTAAAGCGCAACCTTCGCCCGACCCAACCATGCGGTCGTCTCCAACGCCGCTGCCAACCGCTCCAGCGTCGCCATCGGCGTCACCTGAACCGGCGCGGCCATCAATCGGGCTCGACCGTCCACTGCCCATGCCGTCGAGCGCGCCTGTCCCCGTGACGGCGCGCACCCCGTTGAGCAATCGGCCCAACCCCGCTTCCGTGTCGGCGAACGATCCACGATCATGGGCCTGGATCGCGGGTCTCGTTCTGGTCGGGGGCGGGTTTGCGGTGCTCGCCGTGTTGCTGCTGAATGCTCGCCGCCGCCAGAAGCAGGGGACTGATCGTCCCCTCACGCGGCCCGCCGCAACGCCTGCGCCGCAACCACCTCAGCCAACCGCGCCGCCGACCCTTGCCCCCCTGCCACCGCCGCCGCCCATGGAGCCGCCAAAGCCGCGTGTCACCGCGCCGGTGATCCGGCCTTGGCTGGAGGTTGATTTCGTGCCCCGCCGTGCCGGACAGAATCTGACGGGCGCGGCGGTCGAATTCGAATTGGCGGTGCGCAATATCGGCTCCCGGCCAGCGACCGATGTTCGCGTGCTGGTGCAACTCTTGACCGCCAATCCCCAGCAAAATGCGCACCTGGCGGCAGCATTCGGCCAGCCGGTCGACAATCCGGTCATTGCACCATTTGAACTGGCCCCGGGCGAACTGATTGCGGTCAACGGCTTTGGCACGCTCCCGGTCGACAAGATCAGCAAGGTAGAGATGCAGGGTCGGCCGATGTTCGTGCCGATCATGGCGGTCCGCGTCGTTTATGGCTGGGCGGAAAACCGCGGGCCCAGCGGCAGCACCGCCAACGCCTATATCCTGGGGATCGACCGCGACGGGCAGAACAAGATGCAGCCCTTTTGGATGGATCAGGGGCCGCGCATGGCGGATCGCATTGCGTATCGGCTGCACGATATGGGCATTCGTCAGTAACGAAAGCGCTTGTGCCTTCAGCCTGGGGTGACACTAATGCCGTCTATCGTTGATGGTGGAGACAGTCATGGATCGTAAATTTGTTGGGTTGGCCATGATGGCGGCGCTTGTCGTCGCGCCTGCCGCCGCACAACAGGCGATTACGCCAGCCTTTATCGCCAATGATGTGCCGACCAATTTCACGCCCCCCATCACCGCCAATGATTATGTCCGGCGCGAAGCCATGGTGCCGATGCGCGATGGCACGAAGCTATTCACCGTTATCCTGATCCCCAAGGGCGTCAGCAACGCGCCGATCGTGCTGACGCGCACCCCCTACAACGCCACCGCGCGGGCAGGCCGGATGGATAGCCCGAACCTGCTCTCTACGCTGCCGCTGTCGGACGAACCGTTCGTCAACAACGGCTATATTCGCGTCTATCAGGACGTGCGCGGCAAATATAAATCGGAAGGCGATTACATCGTCACCCGGCCCGTGATCGGCGCGCTCAACCCCACCAAGGTCGATCACGTTACCGATGGCTATGACACGATCGATTGGCTGGTGAACAAGACCAATCTGCCCGAATCCAATGGCAAGGTCGGCATGATCGGTTCGTCCTATGAAGGCTTTACCGTCGTCATGGCGCTGCTCGCGCCGCATCCCGCGCTAAAGGTTGCCGCCCCCGAAAGCCCGATGATCGATGGCTGGATGGGCGATGACTGGTTCCATTACGGTGCCTTCCGCCTCGCCAATATCGGCTGGATCGCCTCGCAGACCGGCTACAAGGGCAAGGGGCAGGACCCGGCCACCGGCATTTACGATAATTATGAAGAGTTTCGTCGGCTCGGCGGGGCAGCGGAATGGGCGGTTGCGTCGGGCTTTGATCAGTTACCGGCCTGGCAGAAAATGGTCGCGCACCCGGCCTATGACGACTTCTGGCAGGGGCAAGCGCTCGACAAGTTGCTCGCGGCCAATCCGTCGAACATCCCGACAATTTGGGAACAGGGTCTGTGGGACCAGGAGGATATCTATGGCGCGATCACTGCCTGGGAAGCGCTGAAGGCCAAGGGCAAGATCGGCAATAACTTCCTCGTCATGGGCCCCTGGCGGCACAGCCAGATCAACCGCGAGGGCAGGGAGCTTGGTCCCTTCAAATGGAATGGCGACACCGCCGCGCAATTTCGTGAAGAGATGGTGCTGCCGCTGTTCAACCAATATCTGAAGGATGGTCCGGCGGTGTCGCTGCCGGCCGCCGCTATCTACAATACGGGGGAGAATCACTGGGATCATTTCGCCACCTGGCCGCTCGCCTGTGAAAGCGGCTGCGCGGCACCGCTGACGCCGATTTATCTGCAGGCGTCGGGTGGGCTTGGCTTCGACAAGGCGGCAGTGGGCGAAGACAGCTATGTCTCCGATCCCGATAAGCCCGTGCCGCATCTGCCCCGCCCGGTGAATTTCGACGATGGCCGCTGGCCCGATTGGCTCGTCCAGGACCAGCGCAGCGCCGATGGCCGACCCGATGTGATGACCTATCAGACGCCGGTGCTGACCAAGCCGGTGCGCGTCTCCGGCGCACCAATCGCCGATATCGTCGCCAAAACGACGGGCACCGACGGTGATTTCGTGGTGAAGGTGATCGACGTCTATCCAGACGAAGTTCCGGGCAACGCGAAAATGGGCGGCTACCAGTTTGCCATCTCGCTCGATATTTTCCGGGGCCGATACCGTGACAGCTTCGCCAAGCCGAGCGCCATCCCGGCGGGCAAGGTCCAGCGCTACAAATTCCGCCTGCCGACGGTCAATCATGTCTTCCAGCCGGGCCACCGGATCATGGTGCAGGTGCAGTCGTCGCTGTTCCCGCTTTATGATCGCAACCCGCAGAAATATGTCCCCAATATCTTCCTCGCCAAAAAGGCGGATTACCAAAAGGCGACGATTACGCTGGAGCGCGGCGGGGCGATGCCGAGCGCGGTGTGGCTGCCGGTGGTGCCGGTCGATCAGTCGGGCGCGATGGCGCTGAAGCGATAACAGCGCGAATGAAAAAGGGGCGGCCCATTGCTGGACCGCCCCGATTTCTTTGCTTGGCCCAGCATGGGCAGAGCCCATGCCGTCGGAAGCGGGCGATGCCCGCACCGGCCGGCCTTGCGGGAGGTGCGCGCAGCTTGCGCTGCGCGTGCCCCCGCTGCGGCTTACTTGAGTTCGACGGTCGCGCCAGCTTCTTCAAGCTGCTTCTTGACCTTCTCGGCCTCGTCCTTCGAAACGCCTTCCTTGACGGCCTTTGGCGCTGATTCAACCAGCGTCTTGGCTTCGGTCAGGCCCAGGCCGGTGATCGCGCGGACTTCCTTAATGACGTTGATCTTCTTGCCACCGTCGCCGGTCAGGATCACGTCAAATTCGGTCTGCTCTTCAGCTGCCGGTGCGGCTGCACCGCCGCCGGCGCCAGGCGCTGCAACCGCAACGGCTGCTGCGGCGGAAACGCCCCACTTTTCTTCAAGCATCTTCGACAGCTCAGCGGCTTCGAGGACGGTCAGTTCGCTCAGGCTCTCTACGAGCGCGTTCAGGTCTGCCATGTGTAGTCTCCAGTTCGGGGTGCCGAAATTCGGCAGGGCCCCATCGTTGTCAGGTCAAAAAATAAGAGCCCGAATTCAGGCTGCTTCCTTCTCCGCATAGGCAGAAAGAACGCGCGCAAGCTGCGCTGCCGGGGCCTGCGTGATCGTCGCCAGCTTGGTTGCCGGGGCAACAAGCAGACCGAGGATCTTGGCACGCAGTTCATCCAGCGAGGGCATCGTGGCGAGTGCCTTCACACCATCAACGTCAAGGACGGTCGTGCCCATTGCCCCACCCACGATTTCGAACTTGTCGTTCGTCTTCGCGAATTCCACGGCCACTTTCGCGGCCGCGACGGGATCAATCGAGGTGGCAAGGCCGACTGGCCCGGTGAGCATATCGCCCAGCGAGAGATAGTCGGTGCCATCGAGCGCGATCTTGGCAAGCTTGTTCTTCGAGACCTTGTAGCTCGCACCAGCTTCACGCATCTTCGAGCGCAGCACAGAGGACTGTGCGACGGTCATGCCCAGATTGCGGGTGACAACCACCACGCCAACTTCGGCAAAGTTACGGTTCAGCTCGGCAACGAGTTCGGACTTTTCAGCACGATCCATGCCATTCTCCACGTTTTGGGACTGGCCGCATGCGCGACCCGCCCGGTTCAAACCGGACGCAAGGGACTATCCCTTACGCCAGGGTGTCCGTTCGATGGGGCATGGGAAACTGATCGCCGAAACGCCAGCAAACCGTCACGGGCACAATGGCTGCGTGAGCGGAAAAAATTCCATTCCCCGTCTCGGCAGGAAATTAAGGACGGAGGATTCCGGCCACCTACTGTCTCGGACGGCAACCCGGCTGGCGCGAACGCTGGCCGGGTGATGGCGTGCGCATAGCGTCCCCGGCGTGAAAGTCAATCAGCGCGGCCTCGGGGTAGTGTCTCAGTTTGAATTTCGCAGGGGATAATGGGAGTATATGCCCAGCCCTCATCCGGCGAGAACATTCTTAGAACGTTTCCAACACGAACCCGGACAACCATATTGGCGATTCGGTCAACAGTTGCCGCTTGACAAAAAATCTAGGACCAATAAGGCGGCGCGGCCCCATACTGTTTTTTCTGGCCGCGTCAACTGCATGACATTCGCTTCGTCCCATTTTTATGGTGTCTCGTCGCAGAATGCGTTGACCGCTCCGTCAATGTTCCCATATAAAGAACATAATAGGTAGTAAGAACGAAGGCAGAACGGCATATTTCCGATTTGTCAACCGTTCTGCGCCATGTTGAGAAGAGAGTTTAGAGTCATGCCCATAGGTCCGCAAGGACAGAAACGACCTGCCGACGCTATTGCCAATGCGGTGATGGTGGCGCGGATCGCTACCGGGGAAATTGAGGAAGTCGGAAAACCGATCGACTCAAAAAATAGGGCCAGCGGTGGGTTGGCCCGATCTGACCGTTTGAAGCCGGACAGGCGGTCGGAGATTGCTAGGACGGCAGCAAATGCCCGTTGGGCAACTAAGGAAGGTGTAGGATGACTATCACTGCCATCGACCGCGCCGCCGAGTTGCTCTTCGGCAACGCTGATCGCTCAGTCGTAAATGTTCGATTTCTGTGCGGCGGTGAGCCGAACGTAATCGCTGAAGAACTAGCGGAAGAGATTGTCGTTGCCGAAGCGCAAATTCGGTCAGGCCGCGCCCGACAAATCACAAGCGTCGATGCTTATTTGACGGAATTGTGTGCTTGATGTAGCTCATGGCCCCTTCTCTGGGGCTGTGAGCTACTGTGCATTTTCGCGATTTATATTTTCAAGTTGCTGGTCAGAACCTCGGTAAGCCCGTTGGATTCGACCTGTTAAAAGATGCCGTGGTCGCAGGCCTTCCGTGGCTTGAGGAAGTTTGCGTATGGCGTCTCACTCATACGCCGCCGACCAGGCAGGCTAAGTATATACTATTTGACGATAGAACGAGCGCTTACAATGGTGAATACCTTGTAGCGGATATAAGCTTTTGCTCCGCTCTTGAGGACGAGCCGGAGGAACTGCTTTTTGCGCTAGTTAAGGAATTAATGCACGTATTCGACCCACGAGAAACCTGGATCGATAATAGAGAAAAGTTCGTCGCTTTCCTTAAGGCTCTTCAAAATACTCCACTTGATGTTGGAAATGCTGTTCTAAATACTGAACATCGGGCGAAATGGATGGCTCTTTTGGTGCTCTGTCCAAAGCCGCTTCGCGATTCCATTGCGGCTGATATTCGAGAAGGCCGAGCTCTTCGTAGCGAGGTTGCAGAGAAATTTGGCTTTCCGGGCTGGTTCATTGAAACTGCTCTAGACGATTATTACGATGAGGCTTTGCGCATTTTAACGCAGTGATGCTTGCATTGCATAAAAAGTTCAGTATGAATATGGGGCATGAACAAGCTACCCCTCGCCAAGCGCACCCAAATCCTCGCCATGCTATGCGAAGGATCGTCGATGCGGTCGATCAGCCGCGTTGCCGATGTATCGATCAACACAGTTTCCAAGCTACTGGTTGAGGCAGGCGAGGCTTGCCTAGCGCTGCATGACGAAACGGTTCGCAACGTGAAGGCGAGCCGTATCCAGTGCGACGAGATTTGGTCGTTCTGCCATGCCAAGCAAAAGAACGTCGCGACTGCGAAGGCCGCACCGGAAGGCGCTGGCGACGTTTGGACCTGGACGGCAATTGACGCTGATACCAAGCTGATCGTGTCCTACTATGTCGGTGATCGTTCGGGCGAAAGCGCGATGGTGCTAATGGACGATCTGCGCGCCCGCCTCGCTAACCGGGTCCAACTTACCACTGATGGACACAAGGCATATTTGGACGCCGTAGAGGGCGCTTTCGGGGCCGATGTGGACTATGCGCAGCTTGTGAAGCTGTATGGTCCCACGATCACCGCACCGGGCCGCTACAGCCCCGCAGAGTGCATAGGAGCTAAGAAGGTCCGCGTTATGGGCAGCCCTGACATCGGGGCCGTGTCCACGTCCTATGTCGAGCGCCAGAACCTCACGATGCGCATGTCCATGCGTCGGTTCACCAGATTGACCAATGCCTTCTCAAAGAAGTTCGATAATCACGTCCACGCGCTATCGCTGTATTTCGTGTTCTACAATTTCTGCCGTATCCATAAGACGCTTCGCATGTCGCCAGCGATGGCCGCAGGCGTTACCGATCGGCTATGGTCGCTTGAGGACGTACTGGCGCGGATCGACGCGGATGCACCTGTGCCTGCCAAGCGCGGACCTTATAAGAAGCGCGGCGAGGGTTGACACTCGCCGCGCTCGGCCCGCTGGCCCCCTGCTTGCAAAGCAGCGCCTGGAACCGATGACTGCCTAGCGCGAATCGATGCTAAATTCAAACTGAGACACTACCGGCCTCGGCGATGGGCAGGCCATCTGCAAGCCTGTGACTATAGGCGTGCGTTGCCGATGCCGTTAAGCACCTTGGCTATCGAAACGATGGCCTAATTGGTGACAACTCAGGTGCAGGCCGGGAAACAGGATCAAGATCGATGCCCGAAAACGCCGCCAGTCTCATCGCTGAAATCCGCGACTGCCGCGTCTGTGCCGATGCGCTGGCTGCCGGGCCGCGACCGATCGTGCAATTCAGCGCGACGTCCCGCATCGTGATCATCGGCCAGGCGCCGGGAACGCGGGTGCATGAAAGCGGGGTGCCATGGGACGATGCGAGTGGCGAACGGCTCCGCGATTGGACAGGCCTGTCGCCTGTGCATTTCTACGATCCGGCCATCGTCGCGCTGGTGCCGATGGGGTTTTGCTATCCGGGCACCGGCAGCTCAGGCGATTTGCCACCGCGCCCGGAATGCGCGCCCTTATGGCATGAGCGGGTTCTCGCGCTGCTCCCGGCTGATCGGTTGACCCTGCTGGTCGGCCAATATGCGCAATCGCGCTATCTCACCGCGCGCGGCAAGCAAAGCATGACGGCGGCGGTGCGTGCCTTTGCCAGCCATGGCGAGGCGATCTTCCCGCTGCCCCATCCATCGTGGCGCAGCACCGGCTGGATGCAGAAAAACCCCTGGTTTGAAGCTGAAGTCCTGCCGGTCTTGCGCGCAGCCGTTGGGGCGCGGCTCCTCTAGGCCCCGCGATCGACCGAGCCTTGCTTTGCGCCGCGTCCCACCGCAAATTGCAGCCCGTGGAATTACGGGGGAAGATCGGCGCATGACGACAGCGAAATTGCCTCTGGCGATCATCACCGGGGCATCGTCCGGCGTTGGCTTATACGCAACCGCCGCGCTGATTGGACGCGGCTGGCACGTCATCATGGCGTGCCGCGATCTCGACAAGGCAGCAGCGGCAGCCACCGGGCTCGGCCTGCGCACGGATCGATACGAAATTGCGCATCTCGATCTTGCCTCCCAAGCATCAGTCCGCGCCTTTGCGGCGGCGTTCCGCGCCAGCGACCGGCCGCTCGATGCCCTGGTCTGCAATGCGGCGACCTATTTGCCGCTGCTCAAGGAACCGGCCCGGTCGCCTGAAGGCTATGAGCTGAACGTCGCGACCAATTATCTCGGCCATTTCCTGCTCGCCAATCTGATGCTTGACGATTTGCAGCGCGCGCCCGCGCCGCGGCTGGTGACCTTGGGGACAGTCACTGCCAATTCAGAGGAGTTTGGCGGCCGTATCCCGATTCCGGCGCCTGCCGATCTCGGCGATTTCGAAGGGCTGGCCGCCGGGTTCAAGGCACCGATCGCGATGATCGACGGCAAGCCGTTCAAAGGTGGCAAGGCGTATAAAGACAGCAAGTTATGCACGATGATGATGAGCCGGGAGCTGCACGCGCGCTATCACGCGCAGACCGGCATCATCTTCAGCACGCTGTATCCCGGCTGCGTTGCCGATACCCCGCTGTTCCGGAACGCGCCCAAGCTGTTCCAGAAGATATTCCCCTGGTTTCAGAAAAATATCACCAAGGGTTATGTCTCGCAGCCGCTATCAGGCGATCGCGTCGCTCAAGTGGTGGCCGATCCCGGCTTTACCCAATCGGGCGTCCATTGGAGCTGGGGCAATCGCCAGCAAGAGGGGCGAGAGGCCTTTGCCCAGAGCCTGTCGAGCAAGGCAACCGACGCCAGCCGATCGCAGCGGCTCTGGGCGCTGAGCGCTGGGCTGGTCGGGCTGGCCAGTGATAAGCAACCGGTGCGATCCGTGGTCGCGGCGTAAGCGACGCGCTGATTGGGTTATCTTCGCATGGGTGCCGGGCCCAAACCGCTAAGCAAAATAGGCAAACCGGTTTAATCATGCGATAAGCGACTAATTCGACGATCGTGCGTTTGAAGAGTCTACCGAACGCGCGGTACCGGGGCTGGCTTTCAAACCGCGAGCCTCCGGCCCCTTGAAAGGGGCTGTATTGTTCAAGAATGATCCTAGTCGATTTGAAGCGGCAGATGGTCTGGCGGCGGCGCTGATCGCGTCATCTGATGTGCCCTTGCTGTTGCTTGACGGTAATCTGGTGGTCGTGGCCGCCAGCAGATCTTTTTGTGCCATTTATGACGTCGATCCTGCCACGGTGTCAGGCTGCGATCTGGCCAAAATCGGTGCCGGGGAATGGGCTTTGCCGCAGTTGCGGGCGCTGCTCCGGGCAACCGCATCCGGCAATGCCGCGATCGACGGCTATGAAATGGAATTGGCGAAGCCCGATGCCGAGACCCGAAAACTGGTGCTCACCGCGCGTCGGCTCGATTATGGCGGTGACGATAGCGTCCACCTGACGCTGTCGATCGCCGATGTTACCGCGATCCGGCTGGCGTTGAAGGCAAAGGACGATCTGGTCCGGGAAAAGGCCGTGCTGTTGCAGGAATTGCAGCACCGCGTCGCCAACAGCTTGCAGATCGTCGCCAGCGTTTTGTTGTTGAGCGCGCGCCGGGTGCAATCCGAAGAAACGCGGGTTCATCTGCGCGATGCGCATCAGCGCGTGATGTCGGTGGCTGCGGTCCAGCGACAGCTTGCCGTGACGACATTGGGCGATGTCAAAATTGCCAATTATATGCGCGATCTCTGCGACAGCCTGGGCGCGTCGATGATCCGTGATCATGATCAGATATCGATTGTCGTCACGGTCGACGACAGCACGGCAACCGCCGATGTATCGGTCAGCCTGGGCTTGATCGTGACCGAACTGGTCATCAATGCGCTGAAGCACGCCTTCCCCAGCCATCGACGCGGCATCATCAACGTCAGCTTTGAAACGACCGGGGATAGCTGGGTGTTGTCGGTGGGCGATGACGGCGTCGGCGTGCCCACCGGAGAAAACGCGCCAAAGCCGGGGCTGGGCACCAGCATCATCGAAGCCCTGGCCAATCAGCTGCGCGCCAAGGTGGAAATGGCCGATTTGAACCCGGGCACTCGGGTATCAATCGTTCACGCCTGAGGTCTGTCTTACGCGCAGACCGGGATGCATCGCTCAAAGAAAAAGGGCCGGGGATGAGCCCGGCCCTTGATCTTAACTAGCGTCGATCGGTGCGCCGATCAGGCCCCGGCGACTTCCGCCACATCGACCTTCACGCCCGCGCCCATCGTCGAGCTGACGGCGATCTTGCGGACGTACTTGCCCTTGGCGCCGGTTGGCTTGGCCTTGACCACTGCATCGACCAGCGCGTCGAAGTTGCGGCGCAGGTCTTCCTGGGTGAAGCTCGCCTTGCCAAGGCCGGCATGGATGATGCCCGCCTTTTCGACGCGATATTCGATCTGGCCGCCCTTGGCTGCCTTCACGGCTTCGGCGACGTTCATCGTCACGGTGCCCAGCTTCGGGTTCGGCATCAGGCCCTTGGGACCCAGCACCTTACCGAGGCGACCAACAACGCCCATCATGTCCGGGGTCGCGATGCAGCGATCGAAGTCGATGGTGCCGCCCTGAACGAGCTCCATCAGGTCTTCGGCGCCAACAACGTCTGCACCGGCTTCGCGGGCTTCATCGGCCTTGGCACCCTTGGCGAACACGCCAACGCGGACGGTTTTGCCGGTGCCTGCGGGCAGGGTGACGACGCCGCGGACCATCTGGTCGGCGTGGCGCGGATCGACGCCCAGGTTCAGCGCGACTTCGATTGTCTCGTCGAACTTCGACGTTGCATTGGCCTTGGCCAGCGCAATCGCTTCGTTGATGCCGTACAGCTTCTCGCGGTCAACCGCTTGGCTGAGGGTCTTTGCCTTCTTGGTCAGCTTTGCCATGATCTCAGCCCTCCACCACGTCGAGGCCCATTGCGCGGGCGCTGCCTTCGATGATGCGGGTCGCCGCTTCGATATCGTTGGCGTTCAGGTCCTTCATCTTGGTCTGCGCGATCTCGGTCAGCTTTGACCGGGCGATCTTGCCCGCAGAAACCTTGCCCGGCTCCTTGGAACCCGACTTCAGGCCAGCGGCCTTCTTGATCAGGAACGATGCCGGCGGCGTCTTCGTTTCGAACGAAAAGCTGCGATCGGCATAAACGGTAATGACGGTCGGGATCGGCATGCCGACTTCCTCGCTGCCCGTCGCCGCGTTGAACGCCTTGCAGAATTCCATGATGTTCACGCCGCGCTGACCCAGTGCGGGGCCGATCGGCGGGGAGGGGTTGGCCTTGCCTGCAGGCACCTGCAGCTTGATATAGCCGGTAATCTTTTTTGCCATGTCTCACTCTTTATTTGGGCTGAGAGCGCAAAAGCGCCCCGCCTGGTTCAAGTTTAGCGGTCCAAGCGGCGAGCCAACGGCCTGCCTCCCGCAAAGTTTCCGACGATGTACCGTTGGAGTATGGCGCGCTTAGCCGATCCGGTGGCACGATGCAAATGGCGCGGCGCGGGACGCGCGATCAATCGAATCCAGATCAATTCCCGCGCTCTGCTGCAGCTACCAGAGCTTGTTGCGGGCACAGTCGAGATAAAGTCATTTTGGCGCACTCCTAAAGTAAAGCCGATTTTGAGATAGTGAAAATGATGACTTTGCGATGATCGGTAAGATCGGTAGCCTCGGCAATCAGGGCGGAGGCGAATCATGGTTCAAACCAGCGACGAAAGAAATGCACCGTCGATCGACATGCTCGACGAACATGGCCGCACTCTCTTTTTTGAAATGCTGCTCAACGATCGTCGCCCCGTTGCGATCGTTGGATCGGGCATGTCGATCGTTTATGGCGGAGTTACTTGGTACGAGTCGGTCAAACTTGCGTTGGACTATGCGGTTGAGCGGATCAAGGCTTGTCAGGAGGTACCGCAATTCTCTGCTAAGCGTGCCGAGATGGAGCGCGATCGGGTTGCGCTCAGCACATTTCATGAGGACAACGCACTTGGTCTGAGCCCCGACGATCCTCCACCTATGAGTAGAGCCGGAGGCCCTGTTGATGCCCTTGCGTGGGCGTGATGGCAACCGGGTTGGGGGTTA
>LNFM01001089.1_pt1 | contig 63449 bp, 51 predicted proteins | sample 596031 | NCBI WGS metagenome assembly LNFM01 (sample SAMN04254537, study PRJNA301005) | activated carbon metagenome | isolation source: dual media filters at the Ann Arbor, Michigan drinking water treatment plant | place: USA: Ann Arbor
CGAAGAGAGACGGCACGTCGGCTTTCAGTTCAGCGCGAATGCGAGCAGCGTGATGTCGTCGGCTTGCGGGTGGCCGGCGCTGAAGCGATCGACGGCCGCGACGATGCTATCCGTGCAGCAGTCGACGTTCGCATCGGGGAGTTGATCGATCGTAGCCAGCAGGCGTGCCTCGTCGAACAATGTGTCCGATGCGCACTCGGCTTCCGTGACACCGTCGGTATAAAGAACGACCAGCGTGCCAGCCGGCACGGCGAGCGTGCCGACCGAGAACGTCAATTCGGGAACGATGCCGACGAGCGGATTGCGGGGCGCGGTCAAGAAACTCGACGGACGGTCCGGCAAACGCACGACAGGCGGACAATGACCTGCGATGACGTAGTGCATCGTGCGGCGCTTCGGATCGACGATCGCGCAGAACAACGTGACGAACTGATACGCGTTGTTCGACTGGATCAAGAGCTCGTTGCATCGGGCGGCCAGGCGTGCGAGGTGGCGCTGCGGATCGGGCTCGCTCGACGCTGCTTCGCTGCGCAGGATCGTCAGGGTTCGCACCATGAACAGCGCGGCCGGCGTGCCCTTGTTGCAGACGTCGCCGATGGCGAGAAAAGCACGGCCGTCGGCAAGCAGAAACGCATCATAGAAGTCGCCGCCCACCTGTTGTGCCGCCCGCATGTAGCCCCGAGCGGAGAAGCCGGCGTCTGGCGGGAACAATGGTGGCGCCGGCAGCATACTGGCCTGGATCTGCCGGGCCACGTCGAGTTCGCGATGCAGCGCCTCGAGTTCCACGGAGGCTCGTGTGCGCGCCACGATTTGCAGGTTGCTTCGCCGCATACGCTCGGAAAGGATCACCACCAAGTTGCGGGCGATGGTCGGAACGGCCAGCACGCGGTCGACGAAGACCGGTTCCGGGATGACGAGCACACGACAATCCGTACCGGCCACCACCCAGGCGGAGATAGCCTTGCCGTCGGCCACCGAAAGCTCGCCGACGCATTCCCCCGGTCCGAGGTCGACATACAGCGGCGATCCGGGGCCATCCAGATGTACTTCCAGGCGGCCCTCGAGGGCGAGCAGGACGCAGCGATGATGTTCGCCGCCGGCGAACATCACCTCTTGAGACTTGCAGGTGCGCAATTCGCAGCGGGCGATGATCCGATCGACCACGTTCGGCGGGGTGCCGTGAAACAGCGCGGTATTGCGCAGCGAGAGGATACCGCGCCTCTCCGGATGGCATCGCTCGTCTGCCTCGATGACAGCACCATCCCCTCGTACGAGAGGAAACGAAGCGTCCGTACCGCCGCGCCGGTCGGTACGGCGCGGCAGCAGATTGCGGCTGCCGATTCGTACAGTCGTCCGGTTGCACGAGCCGTCGCGCTCGTAGCAGACACCGTCGGCAAAGCGCTCCACCAACTGCAGCCCCAGGCCGCCGATCCTGGCATCGAGTAGCGTAGCCGGGGCGGTGGCTCTTTCCCGGGACGTCGGATCGAACTCGGGTGCCTGATCGATGACGGTGAGCGTCGCCGCATCGCCGTCCAGGAACAGTTCGATGCCGATTTCGTCCTCCCGTCCCCGATAGGCATGCTCGACGATGTTGTCTAGCAACTCGTTCGCACACAGATCGAGTCTGAACGCGGTCTCCTCGGCGAGGTTGTGGCGAACTGCGGTCTCGCGGATCCAAGCAGCAGCCGCCGAGATTCCGACCACCGAACTGCGAGCGCTGCGGCTGTAGAAGCGAAACCGCTGGGTCATCCACCCACGCTCGACCGAGCGGCGTCGACGTCGTTCAGTACGGGGACGAGCTGATCGATGCCGGCGGCTTCGAGCACCTTTCGAACCGGATCCCGAGGTGCGGCGAGCACCAACTTGCCACCACGCGCGGCTTGCGCCCGCGCAGCAGTCAGCAGCATTCGTATGCCGATGGATGCGAGAAAAGTGACGGCCGAGAGGTCGACGATCACGCCCAGTGACTTGGTGGTCGACGCGAATGCAAACTTCTGCTCGACCGATTGCGTGCCTTCGAGATCGAGGCGTCCGTCGAGTGTGAGTTGAACCGTATTGTCCGAAAGTTCGATTAAATCGAGGCGCATTGAGCGTTCCTTGCGGAGGAGGATGTCGCGTGCTCCGCAGGCATGACGCGGCGCCCCGCCGCCTACGCAAGCGCGCGTAGTCTAGCAGCAAAGACCGGCGGCTCGTCACCTTGCTGACATACTTGGCATTCGACTCTTATGTAATCAGAATGAAACGAAAATGTGCTAGCGATCGCCTTGAGATGGGCCAGTGCGCGTTCGCCGATCGGCACGACCGTGTGACGTCGGCGTAGGCCTGCTGGCGAGGCTTCGATCGAGAAGTGGTGATCCATGGCGCTTCCACCAGACGTGCCGGCATAAGGCGATAGCGCAGCACCACTGCAGCTCTCTGATCGGAAGCCGTTCTGCGCGGCGTGTTGCGTCCAATGCGCCGAGAGCAGGTGTTGGAATCGAATGTCATGACGCGGCGGTTGGTTCGCACCCTCGGCTGTGCCACGCAGCCGTCATCGTGCCTCCGGGTCCGGTTGCGTGGCTTAGCGAGGGCGCCCGTGCGATCAGGCCCAGGTGTGTGAGCATCCGCACGAACACCAACGGCCTTCTTCAGTTGACCGTCACACTCGCGATGCTCGACATCGAACAGGCGCTTGAGCCGTTGCGTCCAACTCATCCTCGCCGCGTCGCCGTGCGAGTGCTCGTGCAGCAATGCGCTGTCCGTCTGCGTAGGTGGCGGGATGACCACTGCGCGCAGCTTGGCATGCGGGGCGAGTACACCGTGGAACCAGATCAGGGGCTACCGTGAGCATGGGACCCGCGCCGCCTAGCCCAAGGCCCCAGCGGCGCGCAAAGCGTCGATCTTGTCCTGCGCATACCCGAGCACTTGCGCCAACACGCGCTCGGTGTCCGCACCCAGTGCAGGCGCGGGACCGTTCGCTCGGCCGAAACTCGCCCGCCAGGGCAAGCCTGGCAGCACGCCTCGCGCCTCCTTGTCCCAGAAACCGCGCGAGCTCAGATGCTCGCTGCGTACCAGATCGCCCGAGCGCGCCAGCGCCGCGGCCGGCACGCCGACTCGAAGCATCGCCTGGGCCGCATCGCCCGCAGAGCGGGACGCGGCCCAAGCCGCCAAGGCGGCATCGATGGCCGCGTGTGCGGCGAACCGACCATCCCGGTCGAAGGCGGACATCGGCGCCAAGGCTGGCACCACCTCGCACAGCGCGCGCCAGTCGCGATCGTCGCGAGCGACGAGGCTGACCCAATCGTCCTCGCCCAGACAGCGCCACACGCCATGCGGTGCGTAGCGCTTGGAGACATTGCCCATCGGCTGCGGCGGACCTTCCAGTTGCGTGGCCAGCACCGGCTCGGCCATGGTCCAGAGCATGGCTTCGATCATGGAGAAGTCGACCCGTGCGACGCCGCCGTGCTCGCGCCTGTGCCACAGTGCCGCCGCGGCAATGAACGCGAGCATGAGCGCGCACATCGGATCCAGCCATGCGAAGCCGACGCGCGGCGCAACGCCGGGGTGACGGTTCAGACCCGCGAACCCGGTGTAGCTCTGCAGCAGCGTCCCGTATGCGACCGCACGCGCATCGGGCCCTGTCCTGCCCATGCCCGAAGCGGAGATGTAGATGAGATCCGGGTTCACGGCCTTGAGCGCATCGACCCCCAATCCGAGCCTATCCATCACGCCGCCGGCATAGTTCTCGATCAGGATGTCGCACTTGGCCGCCAGTGCCCGCGCAACCTCGATGGCTTCGGGCTTCTTCAGATCGAGCACGATGCCCTGCTTGCCCTGCCCGAGCACCGTATGCAGTTCGGATTGACGCCCAGGGTCGCCAGGACCGGGAGCCTCCACCTTGATGACTTCGGCACCCATCGCGGCCAGGTAGCGGGTGGTCGTCGGCCCGGCGATCACCCAGCTGAAATCGAGCACGCGCACGCCGCTCAGCGGCATGGTGCCTCGCGCGGCCGTCGCCTTGCGCTCGGATGCGGCGAGCGTCAAGCCGAACGGTGTGCCCGGCGCCTTCACGACTTTGCCGTCGATGTGGAGCGGCCGGTAATAGCGCCGATGCGTCATCTGCGGCGTATCGAGGTGCTCGGCCACCTCGCGCAACGGAAAACTCGGCACATGAGCCTTCTGGGCCGTGTCGGCGATCCACTGCTTGTCGTGCTGCCGGCTCCAGGCCGACATCAGGGCGTGCAGCGCATCCCAATGGGCCACCCGGTCGGGCTTGGTGGCGAAGCGGGGGTCGCTGCCCCATGCGGGAGAACCCATCGCCACCAGCCAGGAGGCCCATTGCTTGTCTTCGCGCGGCGAAACGGCCGCGTAGCCATCCCGGGCAGGAAGGATCGTGACCGTCGCGCCGTTGCCGTCGGCCACCCGCTTGCGGCTCCAACTCTTGCCCGTCACGCCCGCTCGCGTGAGTTCGGTCATCGCGAGGGTGGCCAGCGTCTCGTGGATCGACACGTCGACAAGCGCACCGGGTTCATTCGACTGGACCGCGTGCATGCCCGCGCAGGCGGCCGCCAACCCGGCGATGAACGCCGACTGCTCGCCCACCGGGCGCACCGGCGGCTCCGACAAATCGTCCACCTGCCCCGTCAGCAGTCTCGACATGCCGCTGTCGAAGAAGAGGGTGAGGTCGGTTCCCGGATCCTCGGCCTTGGGACCGGTCTGCCCATAGGGTGAAATCACCACCAGCGCCGCACTTGCATTGATGCGGCGGATCGCAGCGACATCGTACCCCGAGGCGGTCAACTCGCTCGGCCGCCCCTGCAACACGATCAAAGCGGCATCTGCGATCGCCTGACGCTTCGACGGCGCATCGGCTGCAATCACCTTGGCATGATTGAGGTAGGCCAGCAGCGGCGACGCCGTGTCGGGCTCGATGCACGCGACGTGCGCCCCGACATCGGCCAGCATGCGGCCGCAGACGGCTGCGGCCCGGTCGGGCCCGATCTGGACTACGTTGAATCCGGTCAATAACGCCATGAGATGTTCACTCGAAATGAATTGGAGAGTCGCCGACTGTGCTTGCGCGCGTTCGATGCGCCCAAGGCCGACCCGGCGCTCGAATCCCGCTGCTGCACCCGCCGTCCGCTGCGAACGGCCCGCTTGTCACACGCATCGAAGATGCCCATGCAAGAACGCCGCCGTCACCTCGAAGGCCTCGGGGCCGTCTTGCGAATGCGGCCCCGGATAGGCGTGCAGGCGCTTGTCCTTCGAGGGCAGCATGTCGAAGAGTTCGAACTGCCCGTCGCGGTCGAAGCGCTCGTCGTCCCACTGCATCGTGAAGAGCAGCGGGATGGCCACCTTGGGGGCGTGCACCTTGAAATGCGCATCGATCCCGCTGCGCCGAACGCTCGATCCGCGCATGCCGGCCTTGCCGAGCACTGCGGCGCGTATCCGAGGCTCGCTCGCCACCAGGGGGATGCCGAACATCGTACCCATCGAGACACCCCAGTAGCCGACACGGGCCGCGTCGATCTCCGGCAGCGCGCACAACGCGTCGAGCGCTGAGCGCCAGTCGTCGAGCATATCCTGCACGACGCCCGCTCGCTGCCACATCTGAGCATACGTCGGGTCCGCGGCATCGTTCACGCCGCCGCGGGCGCCATGCACCGGGCCGTCGATGGCCGCAGCCCACCAACCATACCGGCCCGCCAGGAGCTGGCCCATGCGCAGCATCTTGGCGCTGCGCTTGTGACCGCTGCCGCCGTGCCCGAGCAGCACCAGCGGCACGGGGGCTGTGGCTTGCGCCGGGTGCCAGACCACCCCGGGAATCGAATGGCCTCGGCGTTGCAGCGAGAACTCGCGCTCGCATATCGCACCGTCACGGACGGCCTCGGTCGCCCAGTTCATCTGCGCCATCACGCTCTCCTCTCCTAGGCACGGGGGTGCTTGCCGTCCGACCGCCTGACGACTTGGCCCGGCCCGCAAGCCGATGATGTTACCGCGTGTTCGATCGCCACGCCGCGCGTTCGCGCCGGCGGACGCGCCGATCCGGGACCAGGCATCCGACCCGAGAACCCACGTGATAGCTTTAGCCTATCGATGCGATTGGAACAAACAATTTTCCTAATTGATGTGACGAGCCTAAGATCCGCTTCACCTCATCGAACCGACCCACTCTCTGAAGGAGAAAGCACAGTGAACACGACGCTCATCAACACCGAGATCCTCCCGTTCAAGGCGACCGCATTCCACAACGGCAAATTCGTCGACGTGACCGACGCGACCCTCAAGGGCAAGTGGTCGGTGGTGTTCTTCTACCCGGCCGATTTCACGTTCGTATGCCCGACCGAACTGGGCGATCTGGCGGACAACTACGCCGAATTCCAGAAGCTCGGCGTGGAGATCTACGGTGTCTCGACCGACACGCATTTCACCCACAAGGCCTGGCACGACACCTCGGACACGATCCGCAAGATCAAATTTCCGATGATCGGCGACCCGACCGGTGTCGTGACCCGCAACTTCGGCGTGATGATCGAGGAAGCCGGTCTGGCCGAGCGCGGCACTTTCGTGATCGATCCCGAGGGCAAGATCCAGATCATCGAGATCAACGCCGGCGGTATCGGCCGCGACGCCTCCGAGCTGCTGCGCAAGGTGAAGGCTGCGCAATACGTGGCCAGCCATCCCGGCGAGGTCTGCCCGGCCAAATGGAAGGAGGGCGACACCACCCTGGCCCCCTCGCTCGATCTGGTCGGCAAGATCTAGGCTGCGCCATCCGCTCGGGACGGATCCCGTCCCGAGCGGTTTCTCCCCCCATCGACCGTCCAATGACCCGACCCGAACGCACCACGCAGGAGATCGCCATGCTCGACTCGAATCTCACGACCCAGCTTCGCACCTATCTCGCTCATCTTCGTCATCCGATCGAATTGATCGCCTCGCTCGACGACGGCGAAAAGTCGCGGGAGCTGCGCGAACTGCTGCACGAGATTGCCGCGCTCTCTTCGCTCATCAGGGTACGGGAAGACGGCGCCGATGCGCGCAAGCCCTCCTTCGCCATCGCTCGCGCCGGCGAACAGTCCGGGGTACGCTTCGCCGGCATTCCGCTCGGTCACGAGTTCACCTCGCTCGTGCTGGCCCTGCTGCACGTCGGCGGCCATCCGCCCAAAGCGGACGCCGAACTCATCAAGCAGATTCGCGCCATCGACGCCGCACAGCCGCTGCGCTTCGAGACCTACATATCGCTCTCGTGCCACAACTGCCCGGACGTGGTGCAGGCCTTGAACTTGATGGCGGCCCTGAACCCGAGCATCGAACACGTGATGATCGACGGCGCCTTGTTCCAGAGCGAAGTGGACGAGCGCAAGATCATGGCGGTGCCTGCGGTGTTCCTCAACGGCCAGGTGTTCGGCCACGGCCGCATGACGCTGGAGGAAATCGTGGCCAAGGTCGATGTGGGCGCCACTGCCCGCGAAGCACAGAAGCTCGATGCTCGGGCACCCTACGACGTGCTCGTCGTGGGCGGCGGCCCTGCGGGCGCCTCCGCGGCGATCTATGCTGCCCGCAAGGGCATCCGGACCGGCATCGTCGCCGAGCGCTTCGGCGGCCAGGTCATGGATACGATGGGCATCGAAAACCTCATATCGGTGCCGCACACCGAGGGGCCGAAGCTCGTCGCTGCCCTGGAGCAGCACGTCAAGGAATACGACGTCGACATCATGAACATGCAGCGCGCCGAGGCGCTGGTGCCGCCCGGCGCCGACGGACTGGCGGCTATCCGCCTCGCGAACGGCGCGACGCTGCGCGCGAAATCGATCGTGCTCGCCCCCGGTGCGCGCTGGCGCGAGATGAACGTCCCCGGCGAGAAAGACTACAAGGCCAAGGGCGTGTGCTTCTGTCCGCACTGCGACGGCCCGCTCTTCAAGGGCAAGCGCGTGGCAGTCATCGGCGGCGGCAATTCCGGCGTCGAAGCTGCGATCGATCTGGCGGGCATCGTCAGTCACGTGACCTTGCTCGAGTTCGACGACAAACTGCGCGCCGATGCGGTGCTGCAAGCGAAGCTCGACAGCCTTGCCAATGTCACGGTGATCACCAGCGCGCAGACGACCGAAGTCACCGGCGACGGCGAGAAGCTCGACGGGATCGTCTACCAGGATCGCAGGAGCGGACAGACGCATCGGATCGAACTCGAAGGCGTGTTCGTGCAGATCGGCCTGCTGCCCAACACCGACTGGCTCAAGGGCACGATCGCCCTCACACCGCGCGGCGAAATCGAGATCGACGCTCGCGGTCAGACATCGGTGCGGGGCATTTTCGCGGCCGGCGACGCCACCACGGTGCCGTACAAACAGATCGTGATCGCCATGGGCGAGGGATCGAAGGCGAGCTTGAGCGCATTCGACCACCTGATTCGCAGCTCGGCGCCCGCTGCGAAAGCTCCCGCCGAGGTCGCCATCGCCGCCTAGGCGCGCCTTCGGGACGTTCGACGGCACGGGCCCTCGCGGGCGTTCCCGGGGTCGATCTCTCCTGGCTTTGCCTGCCCCCCGTCGCAAGCGGGGCGCAGGCTTTCCTGTCCGACCGGGATACAATCGGATCGCATCGGATCCGCGGCCAGAACACCAGGAGGAGCAAATGAACCGCAGCTCAAGCGCCGCCCGGCGTGTCGCCTTCGCGCGCATTGCACTGACCGGCGCATTGCTTGCGCTCGGCTGCTCGGCCGCTGCCCAACCCGCCTATCCCGCCAAGCCGATCCGGTTGATTCTGCCCTATGCCCCCGGCGGCAGCACCTCGACGATCGCCCGCCTCATCGGCCAGAAGATGACAGAACACTGGGGACAGCAGGTGCTGATCGACAACCGGCCCGGCGGCGGCACCGTGATCGGCTCCGAGCTGCTGGTGAGATCGCCGCCCGACGGTTACACCCTGCTGATGGTGACCAGCACGCACACCATCAATCCCAGCCTGATGAAGCTGCCCTACGATGCCGTCCGCGACTTCACCCCGGTATCGACGCTGAGCACCACGGGCTACGTGCTGGTCGTCCACCCGGTGTTGCCGGCGAAGGACCTGCGCGAGTTCATCGCGCTCGCGAAGGCGCGGCCTGGACAACTGGACTACGCCTCCTCGGGCACCGGCACCGCCAATCACCTCGCCACCGAGCTCTTCAGCATGCTGGCCGGAATCAAGATGCAACACATCCCCTACCGGGGCGGCGGCCCCGCCATCATCGACATCATGGGGGGCCAGGTGCAGGTGCACATCAACGTGCCCACCAACCTGATTCCGAACATCAAGACCGGCAAGCTGCGCGGCATCGCCGTGACCGGCACATCGCGCCTGCTCGCCCTGCCGGAAATGCCCACCTTCGCGCAGGCCGGGCTGCCGCAATTCACCTCGGGCAACTGGAACGGGCTGCTCGCGCCGGCCGGCACGCCGAAGCCGGTCGTGGACGCACTGGCCAGCGAGATCGGCAGGGTTTTGCAGTTGCCGGAGATCCGCGAGAAGCTCTTGAGCCAGGGTGTTTCGACCTGGTTCAATCCGCCGGATCGCTTCGCCGATCTCATCAGGAGCGAGATGACGACTTTCGACAAAGTGATCAAGTCGGCCAACATCAAGCTCCAATGATTCGATCACGCCGCCTGAATTCAGCGCGGCTCACATCAACCCAGCCCGGAGACTGCCTTGAAGCTGTGTCATTACAACGCCAACCAGGCCGGCATCATCGAAAGCGATCAGGTCTATCCCTTGGGCGATGCGCTGAAGCAGGCGGGCATACTGCGCGATCGCTACACCATGCTGGAAGTCATCGAAGCGCTCATCGAAGACCGGCGAGCGCAGCAGATCGCGGGCGACGCGCGCGGCACCGGCCAGCCGCTGCCGCGCGCCTCGGTAAAGCTGCTCGCACCCATCACCAATCCGCCGTCGATCTGGGCAGCCGCGATGAACTATCGCGCCCACCAGACCGAGATGGTCGAGCGGGTCGGCGCCAGCGGTCGCGCGAACCTGTCCAAGGACGAACTGATGGCCGAGTTCTTCCTCAAGCCGAGTTCTTCGCTGATCGGTCCGGACGGCACGGTCATCCTGCCCAAGGTGGCCCGGCACGTCGATCATGAATGCGAACTGTGCGCAGTGATCGGTGTTCCTGGCAAGAAGATCCCGGAGGCGAGCGCGCTCGATCACGTCTTCGGCTACACGACGCTGTGGGATTTCAGCATTCGCGATCCGTGGGCGAAGCAGCAGAACACCCGCAACATCCGCAAAGGCTGCGACACCTTCACGGGGCTCGGGCCATGCATCGTGACGCGCGATGAAATCGCCGAGCCGCAAGACCTGCACATCCGGGTCGAGCAGAACGGCAAGCTCGTCATGACCGCGCACACGGCGGACATGATCTGCGGCCTGCGCGAGCACATCCGCTTCCTGAGCGAACGCATCACGCTGCGCACAGGCGATCTGATCACCACCGGCACGCCCGCCGGCGTGTCGCGCCTGGCCGATGGCGATACGCTCGAGGGCGGCATCGCCGGCATCGGCCAGATGCGGTTCAGCGTACGGGCGGAGGCCTGAACACATACGATCGAACTCGGGAGAACTGAACATGCTGATCGTCGATGCGCAAGTCCACGTCTGGGCCGCCGACCGCCCCGATCGCCCCTGGCCGCGCCCGCTGATGGCGCCGCAGCGCGCCGAGCCGCTGCTGCCGGACGAACTCCTGGTCGAGATGGAACAGGCCGGTGTCGATGCCACCGTGCTGGTGCCGCCGATCTGGGAAGGCGGACGCAACGATATCGCGCTGCAGGCCGCGCAAGCGCGTCCCGATCGATTCGCCGTGATGGGCCGCATCGATCAAACGGACCCTGCGCAGGCGCAACTCTTTCCCCGCTGGCTCGAGCAGCCCGGGATGCTGGGCATCCGCCTGGCATTCGGTCATGCCGATCTGTGGCCGTTGCTGAGCGCCGGTCATTTCAACTGGATCTGGAGCGCCGCCGAAAAGGCGGGCATTCCGCTGATGGTGCTGGTGCCGCATCTGCTGGTGCCCGAGATCGACAAGGTCGCCGAGCGCCACCCGGGCTTGAAGATCGTGATGGACCACCTGTCGGTGCCGAGCGGCCTGAAGGACGCCGCGGCCTTCAAGGATATCGACCAGGTGTACGCCATCGCGAAGCGACCGAACGTCGCGGCCAAGGTGAGCGCCCTGCCGAGCTACTCGAGCGACCGCTATCCCTACCCATCGCTGCACTCGTACATCCGTCGGGCCTACGACGCCTTCGGACCGCAGCGATGCTTCTGGGGCACGGACATCTCGCGCTCGCCCATCACGCTGCGCCAGCACGTGACACTCTTCACCGAGGCATTGCCGTGGCTGACCGGTCCGGACCTCGAATGGGTCATGGGCCGCGGGGTCTGCCAGTGGCTGGGATGGAAGCTGCCCGGCGCCCTCTGAGCGGATGCATGCCGCATCGGATGCGGCGTCGCGCGACCCGAATCAGGGTTGGCCGCGCCAAGGGGCAAGGCTACACCGCCGCGTCAGGAGACGACCTGGTAGTACAAGTTCTGGGGATGCCGCGCCTGGGCGAAGAAGAACCAGCGCTCGGCGATGAGCCCGACGTACTGCACGACGAAAGCGAGCAGCAGCCACGCCGAGACGCCTGTACTGAGCGCGAGTGCGAGCAGCAGGACGGGCACCGCGAAGGCAAGCACCAGGAACGCATGCTTGATGCGCTTCACGAGCCATAGCGGCTTGCCGTGGAAGAACTCGCGCGTGTTGAATGCGCCGGCGCTCATCCCCATCGAAGTCTGCCGCAGATTGTTGCCGCGGATGCCGGTCGCGCTTTGCAGCGTGGATGCATGCCGAATGCCGGCGTTGCGCACCAGCGAGGCGATGCGCGTGATCGCGCCGAGCACGGTGAAGCCCAGGCCCCACTGCGCTGCCGCCAACGCGAACGCGCCCGCGCCGGTCAGCGAGCCGAGCGCCGCAGCCAGCAACAGGCCGGAGGCCAAGCCCAGCAGGACGTAGTTCACCAGCGTCAGCGGATGCGCCCACTCCTGGATGAACTTCAGGCAGGCGTAGATCATGGCCGTGCAGACCCACAGCAGGGCCGAGAGCACCAGCGCGGCAATCATCAGCAGCGGCACCCAACCTTGCGCCGCCCCTGTCCAGGCGAGCAGCAGCCACAGGGCCACCACGGCAATGAAGGCCGGCAACACGATGACTTCGCGCGAGAGCCAGGAAGTGCGCCACATGAGCACGGCGCGCCAGGCTCTCTCCGGCCGCCCCAGGTGAAACGTGGAAGCCACCAACCCGAGCATCAGAACGACGAAGGCGACACCGAGCGAAGTCAGCACGAAGGTCGGGGGAAGCGCGGCGCCCGCAAGACCGGCGACCGCAATCGCCACGACCAGTCCCTGCGCGGCACCGGCCAGGGTAGTGAACAGAATGACGGAGAATGCAGGATGCACGAGTGATCAGCTTTCGCGTTCGACCTGCGCGATGATCTCGGTGATCTTGCGCGGCAGGTAATGGTTGGCCGGCTGGGTCTCCCACTCCGGCATCAAGGCGTAGCCGCCGCGCTCGCGGATGGCCACGGCTGCTTCGGACGACGGATCGTGAATGTCGCCGAACAGCCGGGCGTTGGTCGGGCAGGCTTTGACGCACGCGGGCTTGCGGTCCTCGGGCGCGAGGTTCTTGTCGTAGATGCGATCGACGCACAGCGTGCACTTGGTCATGACCTTGCGGTCTTCGTCGATCTCGCGCGCGCCGTAAGGACAAGCCCAGGCGCAATACTTGCAGCCGATGCACTTGTCGTAGTCGACCAGCACGATGCCGTCTTCCGGACGCTTGTAGCTCGCCCCGGTCGGACATACCGGTACGCAGGGCGGATCCTCGCAGTGCAGGCAGCTCTTGGGAAAGTGCACCGTCTGCGTATTCGGGAAGGTGCCGACCTCGAAGGTCTGCACCCGATTGAAGAACGTGCCGGTCGGGTTGGCGCCGTAGGCGTTCTGGTCGACCAGCGGCCCCGCGCTGCCGGAAGTGTTCCATTCCTTGCAGCTGGTCACGCAAGCGTGACAGCCGACACAAACATTCAGATCGATGACCAGCGCGAGCTGCTTCTTGCGCGCCGACGCGTTGTTCGCGGCTACCCGCGGGGAAGCTGACATGTCGTCTACCTTCATTTCTTGCCACGCGCGAAGAACATGACGGCCTCGGCGACGCGACCGAACACGCCCGGCGCCGCCGGAACGGCGTCGATCTGCGGCGAGCTTTCGGCCGGTTCGTCCGGGGCGGCGGGACGGATGCGCACACGCACGTCGTACCAGCCCGCCTGGCCGGTGATGGGATCGGAGTTGCTGATGCGCCGTCCGGCGAAGGGCAGATCCTCGCTGATCAGGTGATTGAGCAGAAAGCCCTTGCGGGATTCATCGGCGGCGGCGTCGAGCTGCCAGGCGCTCTTGCCCTTGCCGATGGCATTCCAGGTCCACACGGTGCCCGGATCCACCGCCTCGGAATAGCGGGCCATGCAGCGCACGCTGCCCCACTGGCTCTCCACCCACATCCAGCCTCCGTCGGCAACGCCGGCAGCCTGTGCGGTGCCTGGATTGACGAACAGGTAGTTGTGACTGTGGATCTGGCGCAGCCACGCGTTCTGCGAATCCCAGGAGTGATACATCGCCATCGGGCGCTGGGTGATCGCATGCAGCGGAAACGCCGTCGTGTCGCTGACCGCGTCTTCGAGCGGCGCATACCAGAACGGCAAGGGATCGAAGTAGGTGTCGATGCGCTCGCGCAACTCCGCCGGCGGCAGGCGCTTGGTGCCCTTGCCGCGCGCCGCAAGACGGAAGCTTTGCAGCGCATCCGAATAGATGGCCAGCTGAATCGCGTCGCTCTTCTGGCGAAAGCCCATCTCCAGCGAGAACTCGAGGTAGTCGCGATTCCAGTTGCGCATGTACTGCATGCTCTCCGGCATCGTGTGGTGGAAGACGCAGTTGTTCTTCGCGTACATCTCCCATTGCTTCGGATTGGGCTCGCCCTTGAGCGACTTGCTGCCGTCGGCGCCGCGCCAGCCCATGAGAAAACCGATGCCCGGCTTGGCTTCGAAGTTGACGATGAAGTCCGGATAGTCGCGGTACTTGGGCGTGCCCTCGGGCGTGATGAAAGCCGGCAGCTTGAGCCGCGCGGCCAGATCGACCAGCACTTCCTGGAACGCGCGCGTGTCGCCCGTGGGCGGCACCACCGGCACGCGCACCGAATCGCACGGACCGTCGAACTCGCTGATGGGCCGATCGAGCATGCTCAGGGCATCGTGACGCTCGAGATAGGTGGTGTCCGGCAGCACGAGATCGGCGAACGCGACCATTTCGCTCTGGAAGGCATCGCACACGACCAGGAAAGGCAGCTTGTACTCGCCCGTCTCGTCGCGCTCGTTCATCATCGCGCGCACCTGCATGGTGTTCATGGTCGAGTTCCAGGCCATGTTCGCCATGAAGATGAGCAGCGTATCGATGCGATACGGGTCGCCCCGCACCGCGTTGGTGATGACGTTGTGCATCATCCCGTGCGCCGACAGCGGGTGCTCCCAGGAGAAGGCCTTGTCGATGCGTATCGGCGTGCCGTCGTCGTGGATCGCCAGTTCGTCCGGATGCGCGGGAAAGCCCAGCGGCCCTGCCGGCAGGGGCGTGTTGGGCTGCACCTGCTCGGGCGAATGGATGGTGCGATAGTTGGGCACGATGTGGCGCGGGTACGGCGCCTTGTGGCGGAAGCCGCCCGGCCGGTCGATGGTACCGATCAGCGACATCAGCACCGAGAGCGCTCGCACCGTCTGGAAGCCGTTGGAGTGCGCTGCCAAGCCGCGCATGGCATGGAACGCCACGGGACGCCCCGTCACGGACGAATGTTGCGTGCCCCAGACGTCGGTCCAGGCGATCGGCAACTCGAATGCCTGATGCATCGCCGTCTCGCCGATCTCGCGCGCGAGCTTGCGGATGCGCTGCGCCGGGATGCCGGTGATCTGCTCCGCCCACTGCGGCGTGCAATCCTTGACGCGCTCCTTCAGCAGTTCGAAAGCGGTGGCGACCGGCGTACCGTCCGCCAGCGTGTAGCGGCCTTCCAGGACCGGATCGACATCGCGCGCCGCATCCGTCTGGGCGCGCTGCGCGGCGTTGGTCTTGCGATCCCACACCAGCTTGTTGTGGGGATTGCGGCCGTCGGGCATCGCGCCCGCTTCCGGGTCGAAGGCGAACAAACCGTCGCGCTCCCCGCCATCGAGCACGACCAGATTCGGCGCATTGGTGTAGCGCGCGAGAAACTCGCGATCGATGAGATCGGCGGCGATGAGTTCGTGGATGAGTGCCATGAACAAGGCGCCGTCGCTGCCCGGCCGCACCGGAATCCATTCGTCGGCAATCGCCGAATATCCCGTGCGCACCGGATTGATGGAGATGAACCGGCCGCCGTCGCGCTTGAACTTGGAGAGCGCGATCTTCAGCGGATTGGAGTGATGGTCCTCCGCGGTGCCGATCATGATGAAGAGCTTGGCTCGGTCGAGATCGGGGCCGCCGAACTCCCAGAAGCTGCCGCCGATGGAGTAGATCATGCCGGCGGCCATGTTCACCGAGCAGAAGCCGCCGTGGGCCGCATAGTTGGGCGTGCCGAACTGACGCGCGAAGAGGCCCGTCAGCGCCTGCATCTGGTCGCGCCCGGTGAAGAGCGCGAATTTCTTCGGATCGGTGGCGCGCAGCTTCGCGAGGCGCTCGGTCAGGATGTCGAGCGCACGCTCCCAACTGATGGGCTCGAATTCCCCGGCGCCGCGCTCGCTGCCTTGTTTGCGCAGCAGCGGCTGTGTGAGTCGCGCCGGGGAGTGCTGCTTCATGATGCCCGACGCACCCTTGGCGCAGATCACCCCACGATTGATGGGGTGATCCGGATTACCGTCGATGTAGCGCACCTGACCATCGCGCAAGTGCACACGTATGCCGCAACGGCAGGCGCACATGTAGCAGGTGGTGGTCTTGACCTCGTTGTGCGTGCCAGGCGCAGGATCGGCAAGCGGGTCGTGCAAAGGAGCCGAAGACAACAGTTTACCGAGACTCATCAATGGCCCCGCCCCGTAAACTCCACGCCGCGCGCGTCGCAGGCATTCCATCTAGGTGAACGACATCGCGACGATCCCGTCACCCCGAGCCAAGCAGACCTTAAACGAAACACCGGTGCACCCCGCGATAGCATTTTCAAGTGTGTGTGATGTCCGCAGCCGTCTCTGTCGCACAAAGCCCCGAACAGAAAGCACGCGCACGCAACGTTCAATGATAAACGTCCGCACTGCATGTGGAAACCGCGCCGTACGGCGCGGCACCCGTTCGGGCGAGCCGGCAAGACTCCCGGACCGTATCGACGATGCAACACCTCTTCTCGGAGCGATGCGATCCTCGTCCTCGTCTCAGCGACCTCCCGCACTCGACGGCGCATCGCTTATCATGCGCATGCTGACGCGCGCCGACCAGCATCGCACTGGCAGGTCGCCCTTGCTCCATTCGGACGCGAACATCAGCCACACAACGAGCGCAGGAGGAGATCAGCCATGGCGTATCGGTGCCTCGTCGCCATCGGGTCGATGGCATTGTGGATCGCGACCCATCCAGTCTCGGCCGCACAGTCCCCGGAATGGCCCGCGCGCCCCGTTCGGGTCATCGTCCCCATGGGGCCAGGCGGCGGCAGCGACATCGTCGCACGGCTGATGTCGGCGAAACTCACGGAGTCCCTCGGCCAGCAGTTCGTCGTCGACAATCGAGGCGGCGGGGGCGGCCTGATCGGAATCGGCATGGCCGTCAGGTCTGCGCCGGATGGCTACTCGCTGATGCTGATTTCAGGCAGCGTGCCGGCAGCGATCGCTGCACACAAACCGAACTACGATGCGATCGGCGGTTTGAGCGGAATTGCCCGCGTCGCCTACTCGCCGCTCATCCTCGTCGTGCATCCGTCCCTGCCAGTCAAGACCACGCAGGAGTTCATCGGCTATGCCCGCGAGCGCCCGGGGCAACTATCGTTCGTCGTACCTGGCGTGGGTAGTCTTACCCATCTGGCGACCGAGTACATGATGACGTTGACGCGCATCCAGATGCAGCATGTGCCCTACAAGAGCACCGGGCTGGGCATGAACGATCTGTTGAGTGGGCAGATCCAGGTCATGATGACCGGCCTGTCGCCCGTCGTGCCCCATCTGCAATCGGGCAAGCTGCGAGGCCTCGCAGTCACCACCGCGGCACGGTGGCCGGCGCAATCCCACATCCCTGCGATGGCCGAGACCTTGCCTGGCTTCGCCGTCGAATCGTGGTTCGCCTTCGTCGCACCGAAGGGAACGCCGGCCACGATCGTCTCGCGCTTGAACGCCGAACTGAATCAGCACCTGCAAGAGCCCGAATTGCGCAAGACGCTCGAAAGGCAGGGACTGGCGGCTGCCGGCGGCCCGACAGCCGATGTCGACCGGCGCATGAGCAGCGAAACCGAGCGCTGGAGCAAGATCATCCAGGACGCGAACATCCGCGTGGGAGCCTAGGAAGATCTGAGATCGACTGTGTCCGCCGCACCGCAATCATCCATGAGGCTCGTGAGGAATACAGCGGCCTCCGTAATTGGTCGAAGTTAGCTCGACCGCGTTTGAAGCAAATCCTTCTCTACTTAGGGAGTACATCGTGATGAGAATTGCCAGAGCCTTGGCGCGCACTGTCACCTTGGGAGCGCTGGTCGCGTTCACGACCTCGGCATCCGCGCAGCAGGATTATCCGAACAAACCCGTCCGCCTGGTGAGTGGATACGCCCCCGGCGGCACGACGAGCCTGGTCGGGCGCATCATCGGACAGAAGCTGAGCGAGAGCATGGGCCAGCAGTTCATCCTGGACAACCGGCCCGGCGGCGGCACCCTGATCGGAGGCGAGATCGTCGCCCGCGCCGCGCCCGACGGCTACACGCTGATGCTGGTAGACAGCGTGCATGTGCTGGCCCCCGTGCTGCTCAAGGCGCCCTTCGATCCGATCAAGGACTTCACGCCGATCGGCACCGTCGCGGCGACCGAACTCGTGCTGCTGCTGCACCCCTCCCTGCCGCCCAACACCTTGAGCGAGTTCCTCGCCTACGCCAAGGCGCGGCCGGGCAAGATCAACTACGCCACGCCGGCCTTGGGTGGATCGCAGCACCTCGCCACCGAGATATTCAACATCACCACCGGCATCCAGACCCAGCACGTGCCCTACAAGGGCGCGGGACCGGCGCTGATCGCATTGGTCGGCGGCGAGGTGAACATGTATTTCGCCACGACATCCACCGGCGCCCCTCACGTGAAAGCCGGCAAGCTCAAGGCCATCGCCATCACCGGCACGCAGCGCTCGGCGCTGCTGCCGCAGACGCCGACCTTCGAGGAATCGGGCGTGACGAACTTCTACAACCACAAGCGTCCGCCCTTCGGCATCGTCGGGCCGGCCGGAATCCCGAAGCCGATCGTCGACAGGCTTGCCGGCGAAATGGCCAAGCATCTTGCCACGCCGGAGTTTCGCGACTCGCTCACGAAGATCGGACTCGATCCGGTGGTCAACACACCGGCGCAGTATGCCGATCTGCTGAAGTCGGGTTACGCCTGGAACATCAATACCGTCGCGCTCCTGAGAAAACGCGGCGTGAAGTTCGACTTCTGACGCTTGTGCGCCTGCGCTCCCGAGCACCCCGTTGCTTGGGAGCGCGGGGCTATTCCACCCGGATATCGGCTTTCTTCACGACTTCGGCCCAGCGCCTGGCCTCGGCCGCGATGAAGTCGGCAAACTGCGCCGACGTACCGCCGACGACATCCACACCTTCGCGCGCAATGCGCATCTTGACGTCGTCGAGTTGCAGAATGCCCTCGATCTCGACGTTGAGCCGCTGCACGATGCTGCGCGGCGTCTTCGCCGGCACCAGCACGCCGAACCACGGCCCGGCCTCGAACGCGATCCCGGCTTCCTTGAACGTGGTCACCTGCGGCAAGGCCGGAGAACGCCTGGCAGCGGCGAGGCCGATCGGCACCAGGCGCTGCGCCTTGACGTGCGAGATGACGGGCAACAGGCTCGCGAAGACCATCTGCACCTCGCCGCCCAACAAGGCCACGATGCCGGGCCCGCCGCCCTTGTAGGGCACATGCACGATGTCGGTTCCGGTGACGAGCTTGAAGTACTCGGCGACCAGATGCGCGCCGCTGCCGGCCCCGAAGGAACCGTAATTGATGCGCCCCGGTCGCGCCTTCAGAAGCGCCACCAACTCCTGCGGCGTCTTGGCGGGCACCGAAGGATGCGTGACGAGGATCGACGGCGCTATGGCGACCAGACTGATCGGCTGCAGATCGCGCACCGGATCGAAGCGCATGTTCTTGTAGAGCGACGGATTGGTGGCGACGCCGATGCTGCCCATCAGCAGCGTGTGGCCATCGGGCTGCGCGCGCGCAACGATCTCCGTCCCGATGTTGGTCCCGGCACCCGGCCGGTTGTCGATCACCACCTGCATGCCGAGTCTTTCTCCCAGGCGCTCGCCGAGCAGACGCGCCAGGATGTCCGTACCGCCACCGGGCGGGAAAGGCACGACGAAGCGCAGAGGTTTGGTCGGATAGCTGTCCGCCGCGTGCGCGCCGGGACCAACCAGGGAACATGACGCCGCCAAGGCCAGGCCGACTGTGTGCATTGCCTTCATCGATTCACCTCCTCCGTTTGACCACCATGTGGTCCTGCCGCCTGCGCGACGGTGCAGGCTTGTGCGTATAGCGCGCTCGCCCTGGCGACGCAACCCGCCTGTGCATCCGCGCCTGTCCGACCGCAGAAGCCGCGCGGTCCAGCGCGGCATCTCGACGCCGCGCAAGGTCGGGGCGCGGCCGTGCGGTTTGTGCGCAGAGTCCGCACCACGCAGCCGGCTCCATGGGTAGAATGCGGGAGCCGCGGAGGAGGAGCCGTCCGTCGTGACGCCGGTGCCTGCCGCTCATTTCCACAGCCGGGAGAATCGAGGATGGCGGAGTCGCAAGTTCCATATGCCTACAACTATCTGACGGGGGCCGAGGCTCGGTTCCTCGACGCAGCCGTCGAGCGCCTCATCCCGACCGACGAACTCGGCCCCGGCGCCAAAGATGCCGGTGTCACCTACTACATCGACCAGCAGCTGCGCGGCATGTGGGGCACGCATGGCCGCCAGTACCGCTCCGGCCCCTGGCACGAAGGCACGCCGCAGCAAGGCTTCCAGTCGCGCCTGACGCCGCAGGAGATCTATCGCGTCGGCATTCACGAGATCAACGAATACTGCAACCAGAAGCACGGCAAGAACTTCGAGTTCCTTGCCGCCGACCTGCAGGACCAAGTCCTCCACGCGCTGGAGGAAGGCGGCGTTCCCCTGCCCTCGCTCTCCTCCAAGCTCTTCTTCGACATCCTGTGGCGCAATACCGAAGAAGGCTTCTTCGCCGACCCGATCTATGGCGGCAACCGCGACAAGATCGGCTGGAAGCTGCTCGGCTTCCCCGGCGTGGGCGGATCCGAATACAACGCCCGTCTCGACAATCCGGAGCCCTACCGCGTCAAGGAGCCCGTGAGCATCGTCGACATCGAGCAGTTGCGGGCGAAACTGGATGCACAAGGCTTTCCGAAGCACGAGAAGCTCGATCAACAAGGCGGGAGGAAGTAGACGTGACGACGACCAAGATGAAACATGTCGACGCTGTCGTGGTGGGCAGCGGCGTGGTGGGCTCCATCATGTGCATGGAGCTGGCCAACGCGGGCCTCAGCGTGGTGTGCCTGGAGCGCGGCCGCATGTCCGACCCGCAGAAAGACTTCACCATGCCCTACGTGCACGACGAACTGAAGTACGATCGTCACAGCGACATCTTCCAGAACCTGTCGCGCGAGACCATCACGGTGCGCAACAACATGGGCGAGATGGCGCTGCCGATGCGCGAACTGGGCTCGTTCAAGCCCGGTGAACTCGTCGGCGGCACGGCCGTCCACTGGGGCACCAATGCCCGCCGCTTCCTGCCGCACGACTTCGAACTGCGCAGCCAGAGCGAGGCGCGCTACGGCAAGGCTTACTTCCCGCAGGATTGCACCAGCCAGGACTGGGGCGTGACCTACGAGGACGTCGAGCCCTACTACGACATGTTCGAGCACATCTACGGCGTGGGCGGCAAGGCGGGCAACCTCAACGGCGAACTCCAGCCCGGCGGCAACCCGCACGAAGGCCCGCGCTCCCGCGAGTATCCGAATCCTCCGACCCGCCGCACCCCGCAAGGCGAAATCTTCGCCAGGGCCGTGTCGGAACTCGGCTACACCCCCTTCCAGGGGCCCGCTGCGGCCATGACGCAGGAGTACACCAACCTCTACAAGGTGCATCTGGGCGAGTGTCAGCGCGGCGGCTTCTGCAGCAGCCATGCCTGCTCGCAGGGCGCGAAGGCCAACCCGCTGACCACGGTGATGCCCGCCCTTTACAAGCAGCCCACCTTCGAGATGCGCCCGCTGTGCAATGTGATCAAGGTCAATACCGACTCGACCGGCAAGAAGGCCACCGGCGTCACCTACATCGATGCGCGCGGCAACACCGTCGAGCAGACGGCCGACATCGTGGTCCTGGCGACCTACTGCTTCAACAACACGCGCCTGCTGCTGCTCTCCGACATCGGCACAGCCTATGATCCGACCACGGGCAAAGGAGTGGTCGGCCGCAATTACTCCTACCAGACCGGCGGACGCATCCACGTCTTCTTCGACGACAAGGAATTCAATCCCTTCATCGGCGGCGGCATGGTGAACACGTCGATCGACGACCTCAACGGCGACGTGATCGATCGGTCAGGCCTGGGCTTCGTCGGAGGCGCCTACATCGGCTGCGCGCAGCCGGGCGCCACGCCGATCAAGTCCAAGCCCGTTCCGCATGGCACGCCACGCTGGGGTGCGGCCTGGAAGAAGGCGGTCGCCGAGAACTACCACCACTGCCTGACCGTCAGCATCCACGGCTCCTGCCAAAGCTATCGAGGCCATTACCTCGACCTCGACCCCACCTACAAGGACGCCAACGGACTGCCGCTGCTGCGCATGACCTTCGACTGGCACCAGAACGAGCAGAAGATGCTCAAGTGGATGTACGAGAAGATCACCGAGATCGTGAAGGTGATGAACCCGTCGAAGTACCACGCCCACCCGATCGCCTCCAAGTACAGCATCGTGCCGTACCAGAGCACGCACAACATGGGTGGTGTGGCCATGGGTGCCGATCCCGCCACCAGCGTGGTGAACAAGCATCTCCAGTCCTGGGACATCCCCAACCTCTTCGTGGTGGGCGGCAGCGCCTTCCCGCAGAACCCGGCGCAAGGGCCGACGGAGACCATCGGCATGCTGGCCTGCTGGGCGGCCGACGGCATCAAGGACATCTATCTGAAGCGCCCCGGCCAGTCGATGGTCTGAGCGCCTAAAGTAGCGTCCTGCTCCGAAAAGCCACCGCACGCGGTGGCTTTTCGTTCAGTGCGACGCGCCCACGTCCGAGCTTGAATATCGAGCGCCCCAGAGGAACATCCATGCCGGTCTCGCCCTCGAGCGACCCTGCCCATCCCGATGGCCCGGCCCGCGCAGCGGCGCGCTGGCTCGCCGACGCCGGCGATCTGACGCTGCCCGGCGAAGTCATCGATGCCGCGCGCACTTGTCTCATCGACTGGTTCGCCTGCGTCATCGGCGGGCTGCGCGAACCGGTCACGACGCTACTGCTGCCGCGCATCCGCGCTTGGTCGCCGACGGGAAGCGCCCCGCTGCTCGCCGGCGGCCGTGCCGCCCCCTGCTTCGCTGCGCTCCTGCACGGCACGGCGGTGCATACCACCGATTTCGACGATACCCATATCTGGACCGATGCCCACTTCAGCGGCCCGACCTGGGCTGCGCTGCTTGCCCGCACGAACGATGATCAGCCGATCGACGATCTGCAACTGGCGCGCGCATTCGTCGCCGGGTTCGAGACCGGCGCCAAACTCGGCGGCCGGCGCCTCGGGCATGCCATGGTGCATCGAGGCTTCCAGGCCACCGCGATGCTCGGACGCCTCGCGGGCGCAGCCGCCTGTTCGGTCGCCGCGGGGCTCGATGCCGAGCGCATCGCCATGGCCTTGGCCCTGGCCGGCTGCCAGACGGCTGGCCTCTCGTCGGCCGCCGGGAGCATGATGAAGCCCTTCCAGGGCGGCAAGACGGCATTCGACGCCGTGATGGCCGCTGAACTGGCCGAGGACGGCTTCGAGGCCGATCCGCGCCTGTTCGAACCAGGCGGCGGCGCGGTGGGCGCACAACGCATCGGCGGCCTCGCACGCGCTTTCGTGCAGGACGGCTACGCCGAATTCGCGCAGCCGGACTACGCCGCCGGATGGGAGATCCTGCGCAATTCCACCAAGGCTTATCCCTGCCTGCATGGCCTCGGCCCGGTGATCGATGCCGCCCGCGATCTGCATCCGCAAATCGCGGGCAGGCGCATCGCCCGGGTACGCGCCTTCGTCGGGCCGAGCATACCGAAGATCGCGCGCTACGATCGGCCGCGCACGTCGCACGAAGGGCGCTTCAGCGTGCAATACGTCGCTGCCCTCGGCTTGCTCGGGCATCGCTTCACGCCGGAAAACTTCGAACCGGCCGTCATGCATTCGTCACCGGTCGATGACCTGGTGCGCAAGATCGAAATCGTCCCGACCGAAGGACGCAAGATGTACAACGCCGCCATCGAAGTCACGCTCGACTGCGGTGCAGTGCTGCTCGCCGATGTCCCGCTCGGGCGCGGCCACCCGGGACGCCCGCTCACGGCCGCCGAGATGGAAGAGAAGTTCCGCATGCTCGCCGAACCCGTGCTGCGCGCGCGCACGACGGAAGTGCTGAACGTGCTCGCAGGGTTTCCTGGCCGAGGCAGTATCGAAAAGGCGTTCGAGATCGTTCGCAGCGAGCCGCTGCCGCTGTCCGGTCCGCTGGACTGAAACGGCCGCGAAACGCGCGACGAGCATGCCTGCCTACACTTCTTCAACCTCCTCCTGACGGAGCCATCGATGAAAATCACCCGAGTCGAACCCATACTCATACGCACGCCGATGTTGCTCGACGCCGCCAAGCCGCAAGCCGGCGGCGCACCGAAGACCGACATCCATACGGTGCTGGTGAAAGTGGAAACCGACCAAGGCATTACCGGCTGGGGCGAAGCGTTCTCCAACGCAGGCTGGCAGAGCACGATCACGGCGGTCGCACAGATCGTCGAACCTCGTGTGCTCGGCAAAGACCCGTGCAACATCGCACAGATCCAGGCCGATCTGCACCGTGCGCTGTACAACACCGGCCGCAGCGGGCCCACGGTATTCGCGATTTCCGGGCTGGATATCGCACTTTGGGATATCGCCGCCAAGCGCGCTGGCATGCCGCTCTACCAGTTGCTCGGCGGCAGTGCGCGCGCCACCCTGCCGGCGTACGCGAGCCTGTTGCGCTACGGCGTGGCCGACGTCGTCGAACGCAAGACCCACGAAGCGATCGAGCGCGGCTATCGCTTCATCAAGCTGCACGAGAACAAGCCCGACATCATCCGTGCAGCCAAGCGAGCATGCGGCAACAAGGCTGCGCTCATGGTGGATTGCTCCTGCCCCTGGACGGTCGACGAGGCGATCGCGGCCGCACGGGAGCTTTCCGACCAAGACCTGGCGTGGCTGGAGGAACCGATCTACCCCCCCGACGACCATGCCGGCCTGGCACGCCTGCGCGCGGTGGCATCGATGCCTATCGCCGCAGGCGAGAACTGCTCCAACCTGATGGAGTTCAAGCGTCTGATGGAGGTGGGTGCCATCGGCATCGCGCAGCCGAGCGTCACCAAAGTCGGCGGCATCACCGAGATGCGCAAGGTCTTCGCCCTGGGCGAAGCGCACGGGGTGGTCGTCGTGCCCCATTCCCCTTACTTCGGGCCAGGCTTGATGGCATCGATACACGTATGTGCCGCCGCGGCGCGGGAAATACCGATCGAGCGCTACTACTGCGACTTCGCCCAAACCCCGTTCGGCACCCAGATCGATCCGATCGAAGGCGAGTTCACGGTGCCGCAGGGTCCTGGCTTGGGCCAGGATCCGGATGAAGCGATCGTGGCCCGCATGCGCGTCGGTTGACATCGATAAAGGCGAGACAGACGCGCCTCTCGCCTACCGGCGGTGAGCGCAGCCGCGTGCAACTTGCTGCAGGTCCGCTGGCATCGGCGGGTAGCCGATCGGCGAGGCCGAAGCCCGCTCAACCTGCGCTGCGGTCTCCTGAGTTCAGCCGCCGCCGCGATGATCTTCCACCGCGCCGGCTGCGGCCTGAGAGCGCAGCGGCACGAGCATCTCATCCATCAGATGCTCCAGGCGCTGCGCTTGAGCGAGGACCGTCGCGCAGACTTGCTGCATTTTCGGTTCCTCCGCAAACATCACCCGGACCAGTTCCGCGGTATGGCGCACCTGCGTGAGTCCGTCGGCATTCCCTGCTCCGAGCAGACCGATGATCTGCGCACGACGTTGCTCCGCGATGGCGAGCGCTTGCGCGGCCTCGCGGCTTGCGGACACATCGTCGAGAAACCCGATTCGGCGCAGACGCGTCTCCCCGGACGCCGGAACGAGAACAGAGGCGAAGCGCACGTAACGGTACACGCCATCGGCGCGGCGCATGCGGAACTCCTCGTCCAGCGGAACACCCTCGCCCACCAGGCCTTCGTGTACGTGCCGCCAGGCGGCGCGATCTTCGGGATGGACGTATTCGCCCAGGTCGAGGTTCGGGCTTGCCGATGCATCGGCACCGAGCCACGCGAGACAAGCCCGATTGGCATATCCGTTGCCCGCCGCAGCCGAAACCCAGAGCGGCGCCGGACAGCGCTCGAGCAAGGCCGCGGCGTCGTCGCAGTGCGCACGCAGCTCGGCCTCGAGGCGCTTGCGCTCGGTGATGTCGATCGCGCTGCCGAGATGGCCCGACCACCTGCCTTGGCCATCGTATCGGGGCAGCAGAGTATCCAGGATCCAGCGCTCATGCCCGGCGGCGTCCCGCAGCCGATACTCGACACAGGCCGGTTCGTCGCGCGGTGCCGTGGCTTCAAAGCTTCGGCGCACTTGCTCCCTGTCTGCAGGATGCACGTGATCGAACCAATCCGCCCCCACGCCCGTGCCGGCGAGGACTTCCCAGGCAGGGCTTGCAAAGATGCATCGAGCGTTGCCATCGAGCAGCCGCAGTGCGACCGGGGTCGCATCGCAGAGACCGCGAAAGAACGCCTCGGCCTCGCGCAGGGCGCCGATCTTCGCGTTGCGCTCGCCGACGTCCTGAAGAACGAACTGCACCGCGCGCTCCGTCGCGGTTTCGTAGACTGCGGCGCTCGCCTCCGCCGTCACCTCGCGCCCGTCGCGCGCCTGGAGTCGCGTGGTGAACCGCCGCGTTCCGCCCCCACCCTGCGCGAGCGCCCGCGCCGCGACCGTCATCGCCGCATCGGCATTCGCCGCGATCTGCAACAAGGGCATGCCGACGAGGGCGCCGGCATCCGCGGCAGCCAGCATGCTCGCTGCCGCCGGATTGGCGAAAACGATCCTGTTCTCGCGTGCGATCAACAAGGGATAGGGCAAGCTCGTCACGATCGCACGGTAGCGGCTTTCTTCGGCACGCAACGCGTCTTCGCCGCGCCGCCGCGCGGTGACATCGATGGCGACGCCGCACAGCGCCGTGCCGGCGGCCGCCGCATCCCGCGTGGCGCACTTGAGCGCGACGAAATGATGCAGGCCGTCGCTTAGTTGCAGGGGCTCCTCGAACTGCCGCACGCCGTCGGCGGCGAGCGCATGGGCATCGTTCTCGCGGATGCGCTCGGCAGCCGCCCGCGGGAACACCTGGAAATCCGTCTTGCCGCGCAATTGCTCCGGCGCAAAACCGGTGAGCTCCCCGTACTTCCGGTTGGCGTAAAGATAGCGCCCCTGGTCGTCCTTGAGCCAGAGGATCGCGGGCGCATGATCCACGAGTGTCCGCAATGTCGCGAGCGCGCTGCGCATCGCGTCGTCGGCGCTCTTGCGCACGGTGACGTCGGTTGTGATGCCTGCGAGATAGCGCATGCGTCCCTGGCCATCGCACACCGCGATGCCGCGATCACGCAACCATGCGATGCTGCCGTCTTCACGCACGACGCGATACTCCAGCTCGTAACCGCCTTCGGTGCCCGCCGCGAGGAAGGCCTGGCTGACGCGCTCCCGGTCATTCTGGTGAACCGCTGCGATCCATTGTGCGAAATCATCCAGCGGGCTCGCGAGCGACAGACCGCGCAACGCGCCCGCCTGCGGGGTCGCGTAGATGACGCGCGGCACGCGCGGATCGACGATCCACAGACCTTCTTCCAGATGCTCAGCGAGTATCTGCAGGCGCTCCGCGGCCTCTTGCAGCCGCGCCGTCCGGGCCGTTTGCTCCGTGACGTCTTCCACGGTCAAGGCAAGCGCCGTCGCCGGTCCCGTGCCCGGGGCGATGGCCCGACAGTCGATGCTCCAGATTCGCTCGGCGCCGCTTGCGTCGCGAATCCGGACAAGAGCGTCCCGCGTGCCGCTGCGAAACCGCAAGGTCTCACGGGCGAGCGGTTCGATCGCCGCGAGCACGGCATGCACGCCCCCCGCATCCTGCACCATGGCCTGCCAGCGATCATTGGCACGCACCACGCCGAGTTCGGCGTCGAGCACGCACAGGCCTGCTGCCGAGGCGCGGTACGCCTCGTCGAGCACCGCCGCCGTCTGCTGGCGCTCGTCCCGCGCTTGCTCGGCGCAACGGGCGAGTTCCCGTTCCCGCAGCGTCGCGCTCTGAACTTGCTCTGCGCTCAAGCGCTCGGTCAAGGCGTCGCGCTGCGCCCGCAGTCGCTCGAATTCAACCTCCAGGCCTGCCAGGTCGGCAGCGAGTTCCGCTTCCCTGCCCGATACGCGCTGAGACGCAGCGCTTGCCAAGCCGCTCGCCTCGTTCAAGCTGGCCCGCAACGCGTCCGCTTCGACGCGCGCGGCGCGGACGGCCTCGGCCTGATCCGTCACATCGATGGCGCGTTCGACCAGGAGCAGCGCATCGCCCTCGAGCGGCCAGACTTCGAGCGGCTGAGACATCCAGGTGCGCTGCTCACCGGAGCGCGTCCATATCGTGCGCGTCTCGATGTCGCCACCGTGCACCTTGTTGCGGAAAGCCTTCAGCGCCGCGTCGAGTTCACCCTCGGGCGTGCGCAGAACCTTGGTGAACCAAGTCTCCACGTCGGGAATGTCGGCGCGCGAATACCCCGTGATTCGAGCAAAGCCCTCGCTGACCTCCAGCACCCGAGCATCGAGATCGTAGGCGATCAGCGGCACGGCGCTGGTGCGCACCATCCTCAGCGCACCCTCCTGCCACGGCGGCGCCGGCCGACCGTTGGATGAACTCGAGAAGGCCCGCAGGTTTCCCAGTTCCCGCGCGAGGCGGTCCCGCTCCTGCTTGACGTTCGCACCCTGCTTGGCGAGTCGATAGGCGCTGCCGGCGAAGCCGAATGCAGCGAGTGCGGCGAGCAGCAGCCCGCTTGCCAGAAGTGCGCTGCCGCGACCCTCGACGAAACTCGGGCGTGCATGCTGCGCGGGCGATGCCGGTGCCGACTCTGCGGGCGAAGCTCGCTCCTCCGTGGTGGTCGCCAGAAGGGCGCCTGCGGCCAGATCGCGCTGCTCCTGGGCCTCCCACACCTCCGCAGGCGTCATCGGCGCGGGCATTCGGCCGTCCTTGTATTCCTGCAGATAACCCCGTGCAGCCTGCTGCAGCGTGTGCTGCTTGTTCGCCTCGCTGTGAAGGTAGGCATACCACCCCACCCCGGCAATCAATGCAAGGGCGATCGTGATGCTGAACAGGACCCAACCTTCGTTGCGCCGCATGGAGGCTCTCCCAATGCATGAAGGATACTCGCCCGACGGCGGGAAGATCCGTGGCGCCCGACGGGCTGCGCGAATTCCACACGGGCCAACGGAAGTCGTCGGCAAGCAAATCCCAATCCCGATACGACGATACAGCCCGGCACCTCCGAGCGAGTGCGTCACTTCTTGTCTCGGAGCACAACCCGTCGAAAGTGACTTATTCCACGGATTCATGCTCCGCATCCAGCGACCTCGCTCGTTTCCGAGCCGCACGCGTCGGGCGCCGTCATAGCGGCACGCGCGCGAGCCTAGACCAGACGACGTACGGCGCTCACCCTCGCGCTGCGAAAACGTGGGCGTTTATGTTACTTTCCCCGGCCGTCGGCGACAGCCCTGCGTCATCGAAAGCGCAGCCCATGCACACCGCATCGCCGAAACATTTCTGATTTTCTGGATTCGACTCGAGTGAGGAAGGCCTTCATGAACACATCACGATGGACCCGATGGACGACACTGGGACTGCTTGCGGCGTCTTGCACGCTGGCCAACGCACAAGACTGGCCGCTCAAACCTGTGCGGATCATCGTGCCCTTCGGCGCCGGCGGCGGCACCGATATCCAAGCCCGACTGCTCGCCAAGAGTTTTCACGAGAGCATGAAGCAGACGTTCCTCGTGGACAACCGATCGGGTGCCGGCGGCATCATCGGCGCCGAACTCGCCGTGCGGGCGCCGGCCGACGGCTACACGATACTCTTCACCACCGCATCGATCGCAGTCAACGTGACACTCTATGGCAAGCGGGTGAAATTCGACCCGATCAAAGATCTCGCGCCGGTGAGCTGGATCTCGTCGACGCCACTGGTTCTGGTCGCGCATCCCAGCGTACCGGTGAAGTCGATCAAGGAACTCGTGGCCCTCGCCAAGCGCACAGGAAAGATGACTGCCGCCTCGAACGGCCCCGGCACTACGAGCCATCTCTCGATCGAGATGCTCAAGCAGGCAACCGGCATCGACGTCGTACACGTCCCCTACCAGGGCGGTGGCCCGTCGATAACCGCGCTCATCGGAGGCCAGACCGACTTCCTGTTTGCGACCGCCCCGGTCGCCGTGGCCCAGAGCAAAGCAGGGCGGGTGCGTGCACTCGCGGTCACGACCGCGAAGAGATCTTCCGCATTCCCGGATCTGCCGACGATGGCGTCCCTCTATCCCGGGTTCGAATCGGACAATTGGTATGCCATGTTCTTTCCCGCCGGCACACCGCAGCCGATCGTGGACAAGCTCAATGGCGAGATCAAGAAGGCAGTCAACGCCAAGGACATCGCCGAGTTCATGGCGCGCGAGGCGCTCGATGTCGTCGTGAGTTCGCCTGAGGAACTGCAAGCCAACTTCAAGCGCGAGATCGCCCGCTACGAGAAAGTCATCAGGGCTGGAAACATTACCGTTCAATAGGTCGCGGAAGCGACGCCCCCCGACGGCACCGGATCGGTCCGGTGCCGTCTACGCCGTCATCCTGGAAGCACTCGAACCAAGCGTCGGCCCCGCAGGTTCATGATCGAACCAGATGCTCGGTCGCCTTCACTGCAGTGTGATGGTGTGCCGCGTCCGTAGTCGTTCCTCAGCCAGTTCATCACAGCGGGCACGAGCGTGGTCGCGGCGCGGATCACCGGGTGCGCGTGCTCGCCGATGGACTGTGGACAGCCCCCGCACGATCGACGACGCCTTCACTTCGGGGACGGGATCCTTGCGCATGCGACATGCGCGCATCCGGGCTGCATGCTTCGTGACGATCACGCAGACGCCAGCACGTGCCCGCATCCACGCGTGCGCCGATCGCAGCGCGCTTCGATGCTGCCGGCGCCCGGGGAGCGGCACGTACTACACGGCCAGATCCAGGATGCCCGCCTTCGGGGTCAAGCCCAGACCCGGTCCCTGCGGCAGCGCGACCCAGCCTTGCGCCGGCGCCGCCGCGCCGTCGAACAGCGTCTCGCAGATGCGCCAGCCGCCGAGATGGAACTCCACGCGCCCCCCGTTCGGCACGCCCGCGTGCAGATGCATGTTGAGGTGCGGATAGTTGCCGCCCATTTCGAGCTGGATGTTGAAGGCCTGGGCCAGCGCCGCCGCACGCAAGCCGCCGGTGAATCCGCCGATGTCGCGCACGTTGGGCTGCGCGATGTCGATCGACTCGTTGAGAAGATACTCGCGCAGGTTCGAGATGTCGGAGGTGCCCATGCTGCCCGCGGCGATCGGGATGCTCGTCGCGCGGCGCAACTGTGCCATCAGGCGCGGGTCGGCCTGCAGGATGGGATCCTCGAACCAGGCGAGACCATAGGGCTCGACGAGCTTCGCCAACCGGATCGCCTGCGTGAGCTTCGCGTTCTTGTTCGCGTCCATCATCAACGTGAGCGTGTCGCCCAGCGCCTCACGCACATGCCGCACGCGCGCCGCGTCCTCCCGGATGTCCTCATCGGTGGGCTCGCCGTACATGTAGTTGCTCGGGTTCGCTCCGGAGGCGACCACCATCTTGAGCTGCGTATGTCCCTCGGCCATCAGTTGCCGACCGACCTCGACGAGTTCCTCGCGGCTGTAGCGGGGCAAACCGAACGTGATGTAGGTCGGACATTTGTCGCGCGCGCCGCCGAGCAATTTCCAGACCGGCTGTCCGAACAGTTTGCCCTTGATGTCCCAAAGCGCGATGTCGATCAGACTCGCGGCACAGGACCACACCCCCATGTAGAGCTTGTTGGCGAGTTTCACGGCGAGCATCGTGCGCACGGCGTCTGTGCGCAAGGGATCCATGCCGGCGAGCACATCCTTCGCTTCGCGATTGATGAACTCTGCGATGCTGTAGCGCAGCGGATAGGCTGCGAATGCATGCCCTTTCAACCCGTCGTCCGTCTCGATCTCGACGAAGGTCACGAGCGCGTGCTGCGCCTCTCGAATCAACGGAAACTCGTACGGCACGCGCAGCGTCCAGGCGGTCGTCTTGGCGATTCTCATGGCTTTACCTCGAAGTCGTTGCGAAGCATCGTGTGGCGCCGAGGGGAACCCAGGCTCGCCGCGGCTTGGTCATGCCCAGGGCATGGCTCGGCGCATCAGCGAGCGCGTACCCGACTTCACATCTTCTGCAATCCCATGCTCTTGAGCACTTTCGCGAAACGGGCCACCTCGCTCTCGACGTAATCCGCTAGCGCCTGCGGCGTGCTGGGCTCCGGGTCGAAGCCGACCGGCACGAGACGCGCTCGAATCTCCGGCAAACGCAGTGCAGCGGCCACTTCCGAATTGAGCCGGTCGATGATCGCCGCGGGCGTTCCTTTCGGGACCACCAGCGTATTCCACGAATTCGCCTCGTAACCCGGATAGCCCGATTCGGCGATGGTCGGCGTGCCGGGCAACGCATCGCTGCGCTTGGCCGTGGTGACCGCGATCGCGCGCACCCTGCCGGCTTTCGCCGGCCCCTGTATCCCCGGGATGGTGGAAAACAGGAACGAGATGTGACCTCCGAGCAGATCGCTCGTGGCCGGCCCCGACCCCTTGTAGGTGATGTGAGTCATCTCGATGCCGGTCATCTGCTTGAACATCTCTCCCGCGATATGGCCGCCGGAGGCCACGCCGGGCGAGCCGTAATCGACCTTGCCCGGATTCGCCTTCACGAAGCCGACCACGTCGCGCACCGTCTTCACCGGAATCGAGGGATGCGCGCTCAGCGCATAAGGTTGCTTCGCCAGCATCGACACGGGCGCGAAGTCGCGCTTGAAGTCGTAGGGCAACTTCGCGCGCACGTTGGGAATCACCGCGAGCGTCGTGACGGTGGCCAAGAACAACGTATAGCCGTCGGCAGGCGCTTTCGCAGCGATGTCCGCACCGATGGTGGTGCTCGCTCCGGCACGATTATCGACGATCACCTGCTGCCCCAGACGCTGCGACAAGGCTTCGGCCACGACGCGCCCGATCACGTCGCTGCCGCCGCCGGGCGGATACGGCACGATCAGCCGAATCGGCTTCGTCGGATAAACGCTTTGCGCGTAAGCGGGCACACCGCACAGCCAGCAGGCGGCGGCAACGGCCACCACGGTCACGAGTTTCCTGGACAATTCTCCACTCCTCCTTGGCTCGGAGCCTGTCCGGTGCACGCGGACAGGCTCTCTTCGAGCCGCTCTTTTAACTCGAAACTGGCGATTCGCACAATTTTGGTGGAACATGCGTGAGCCTGCGATTACACCGTTGACCCTGCCACTCACCGAACTTGGCCGACCGCACCGACCTGCAATCCCCTCCCACGCACTCCGGATCGACCGATGCAGGTACTCGACACCCCATCGAAGAACAAGAACTCGGCCCTCTGCGCGCTGCTCATGCTGATGTCCGCAGGATGCACGCTCATGCCAGAGAACCCCGGGGCCAACACGGTCCGACACCGCTTCGCTCTCGCCCCGGAAGGGGCCGCCGCCTGTTTCGCACGCAACGCCGAAAGGCGCAGCTCCGCGCTCGTTGCCGAAGTCGGCCCGCGCGATGCGCGAGGGCAGGTCGACGTCATCGTGCGCGTCAAGAATGGCGTGACGTACGCAACAGCCACGATGCGGCCTGCCGGCCAAGGCGCCGAGGGCACGATCGTGTTGATGGTGACATCGCCGCAAGGCATCCGGCATATCGTGCAGTCCCTGGTGGAAGGTTGCTGACGTCCGCGCGCTCGATGCCCGCTTCGAGTGCCGCAGTCGCGCCCCCGAACGAGGCCTACTCGATATCTTCCGCTACTCGAGAACCCTTACGTCGTCCAGGCCAGCCATCGGCGCCATGCGGCCATCGCACGCCATGGCCGCGCAGGGATCCGGTTCAGCGCAAGGCATGCATGCACTGGGTAGCGGTCGGTCACCCACCACCGACCTGCCCGCTTTGCTAAGCTACACAGTGCCGAAGAAACGGCCTTACGCAAGGAAGCAATCATGACGAAAGCAATGGTCGCCCCCATCCTGCTCGCCAGCCTGGGGCTTGCCGCAACGAGCGCACACGCTCAAAGCGGGGCGGCAACGAAGTTTCCCGAACGCCCGATCCGCCTGGTGGTCGGCTTCCCCCCCGGCGGTGCAACCGACATCCTCGCGCGCATACTCTCCCAGCACATGCCCGAATCGATCGGCCAGCCGGTGGTCGTCGACAATCGGGGCGGTGCGAGCGGCACGATCGCTGCGGGGCTGGTCGCCAAAGCGCCCGGCGACGGCTACACGATCATGATGGTCCCGAGCGGACCGTTCACGATCAGCGTCAGCACCTACACCAATCTTCCCTACGATGCCGTGCGTGATTTCAAAGGCGTGTCTCTGCTGGCGTGGGTGACCAATGTCGTCGTCGTGCCTCAGGCCTCGCCGGTCAAGTCGCTGCAGGACCTCATCCGCATGGCCAAGGAGAAGCCCGGGCAGACCACGTTCTCCTCGTCGGGCTCCGGCTCCCTGCACCATCTGGCCGGCGAAGTGCTCAAGCGCCTGACGGTCACCGAGATGATTCATGTCCCCTTCAAGGGCGCGGGCCCCGCGCTCGGCGCGCTGGCGAGCAGCGAAGTGACCTTCGGCTTCACGTCCATGCCCTCCGCGGTGCCGCTCATTCAGGCCAAGCGCCTGCGAGCGATCGCCGTCACAAGCGAGAAGCGCATCTCGGCGCTGCCCGACACGCCCACCATGACCGAAGCCGGTGTGCCGCCGCCCCCCGGACTGGACATCAGAGAATGGTACGGCGTCATCATGCCCGCGGCAGCGCCGGCAGCCATCGTCAACAAGCTCAACCAGGAGATGGTGAAGGCGTTCAAGCGCCCGGACGTTCAAACCCGTCTCACCCAGATGGGTGCGGAATTCGTGGGCAGTTCGCCCCAGGCTCTGGACACGCAGCTGGCCAACGACGTCAAGACGTGGGCGAAGTGGGTGAAGGAAGCAGGCGTGCGCGTCGACTGACCGCACGATTCGCCGCGCGCGAAGGGACGAACCCGGACCTCGCCCCTTTCGTGGCGAGGTCCCGGGCGCCGGACTTGCCGCATCTCCGAGCCGGCAGCCCGCTACCCGATCGTCATTGAACGAATCAACCTTCGGCCTCGCTCACCGCTGCGCCACCATGACACTCTCCGCATCGAACACCTTGCCCATGATGGTGTGCTTGCGGTAGTTGGCCTTCGGCGCTTCCATGCCGATCTCCGCCATGCGACGGCGCGCATCGGACGCCAGGAACACTCTCTCCGAGATCTCGCGGTAGTTCACGTCCTGCTTGATGTAGCCCCAGCGCCGCATCTGCGTGAGCATCCATACCGCCATCGAATTCCACGGGAAGGGGTCGAAGTCGATCCGGTTGGGCACATTGCGCACGCCGCCGAGCCCGTCGGCGAATCGCCCGGTCAGCACCTGCTCGACGACCGTGAGCGGCTGATTTAGGTAGGCCGTCGGCGCGATCATCTGTGCCACGTTCTTCCGATTGTCGGAATTGGACGAAAACCGCGTGGCGGTCAGCAGCGCCCGAACGACGGCTGCGAACGTGTTGGGATTCTGGCGCGCGAACTCCGCGGTCGATGCGAAGGCGCAGCAAGGATGACCCTCCCATATCTCGTTCGTCAGCATGTGAATGAAGCCCACGCCCTCGAAGACTGCGCGCTGGTTGAAGGGCTCGGCGACGATGAAGCCGTCGATGTTGCCCGACGTCAGGTTCGCAACCATGTCGGGCGGAGCCATCACTCGCAATTGCACATCGCGATCGGGATCGAGCCCGTGCTCCGCCAGATAGTGACGCAACAGGAAGTTGTGCATCGAGTAGTCGAACGGCACGCCGAAGCGCATGCCCTTCCACTGCTTAGGATCGCGACGGTCGCGATGTTTCATCGCCAGCGTGATGGCGTTGCCGTTCACGTTCTCGATCGCCGGCATGACCATGGGCACCGGATTCGAGCCGGTGCCCATGCTGATGGCAAGAGGCATGGGCGAGAGCATGTGGGATGCGTCGTATTCGCCCGACAGCGTCTTGTCGCGCACGACGGCCCAGCCTGCGGTCTTCATCAGGGAGACGTTCAATCCCTCGCGCGAGTACATTCCCGCGGCATGGGCGAAGATGATCGGCGTCGCACAGGTGATGGGCAGAAAGCCGATGCGCAGGTCGCGCTTCTCCGGCTTGCCGCGATCGCCCGCCAAGGCTGCGATCGCCCCCTGGGGCAGGGCGGCCCCGAGGGCGGCCAGCGCGCTGCCGGTCCCCAGCGCCTGAAGGAAGCCTCGGCGCGTGGCTGCGTTCGGCAAGATAGCGCGCAACAGGGCCGCTTCCACGAGACGCTTGGACGCGGCTTCTTCGTCGGTGGCCGCTAGATGGGCGGCTTCGTCGGCGTGGCGACCGCAACTGCACCGGCCTATCGTCGCCGACTGCCCGGGTGTCTCTTCATGCATGGACAAGCTCCTGTGTTTCGGGGTTCGTATTCGCGGATGGCGATCCGCGGCATGTCTTCACATCGGGCTGAAGTCGGCCTTGCCGACCCCGCATTCGGGACAGAACCAGTCGTCGGGCAGGTCCTGCAGGCGGGTGCCGGGCGCGATGCCTTCGTCCGGAATACCCAGCGCCTCGTCGTAAACGTAACCGCACACCAGACAGATCCAGCGTGCCGTGGCGAGCGATGTTTCACTGGCGTCCACGATGGCATCCTTCGTCATTGAGTCAGCTGAACCGACTGCAGCGAAGCGAACACGCGTCCGAACAGCGGCGCCAGATCGGCGGCCACCGCATCGAGCTCGGGATTCGCGTAAGGCCGGAAGATTTCGCTCGGCGGCCGATGCGCCACGACGGTGGTGCCCTCGGCATCGTAGACGTGGATGCGCAGCGGGATATCGATGCCCGCGCGCTTGTCGGCCGCCCACACCCGCGCGGCGAAGTCCGGCCGAAACACTTCCAGCAACTGATCGGCGGGCACCTCGATCCCGCGCCGCGCCGCATTGGCCTGCCCGTCGATATGGGCGACCAGCGCCAACGGCGCCTCGGCAATCGATGACAGCAACCGGGCCACCGCTTCGTCGACGCCGATCGACAGGCGCTGTGCGATCACGCGGCCACCTCGCTTGCCGCGCAGGCATCGAGCTCGGCCAACTCCTTGCGCAGGTGCTTCAGCGCCGGTGTGACGATCGCCACGAAGATCGCCTCGCGCACGCGCCGCTGCGCCGGATTGCGAATGAGATAACCCTTGGCGCCGGAATGCAGCATCGCCGCCATCGAGGACTTCAATGCCAGCTCCGAGCCGGCGGCGCGCAAGCTCAATACCTCGCGGACCTCGAAGGGCTGTCGCGCGTCGATGCGCTCGGCCAGACTCAGGATGGCGCTTCTCGCTGCATCGAGCTGCGCCTGCAAATCCGCCGGCTGATCGTCGAGGAAGCCGTTGACATGGCCGAGGGTGCGGCCCGCGTCGCGCATGATCGCGATGCAGTCCTCGATCAAGCCGAGCGCGATGCCCGTCTGCAGGAGCACGAAGCCGGGCTTGATCCGGCGCACGAATGCGTCGAACTGCACCGGCTGCGCAAGGATGTCCGCATCCGAGACGAACAAGCGCCGAAACTGACAGGAGAAGGTGCGTGTGCCTTCCAGGGCCACGAAGTGCGCGCTGGTATTGAGTCGGGCGCCCTGCTCGCCGGCCCTCACCAATGCGAGCAGCGTGCCACCGTCCTCGGCGCGTGCACCGACCGCGAACAGATGGCCTTCGCCGAGGTTCGACACCCACGGCAGAGTGCCGTCGATTTCGTACCCGCCTTCGACACGCGTAGCCGTCAAGCGCAGCGGCTCGATGGCGGCGCAGCTCTTCATCAAGTTCGACAGGCCCGTCCCGCCCAGAACCTCTCCCGCCATGACCGGGCGTTGCAGACGCTCGCGCAGGGCGGCGTTGTCCGTATTCTGCAAGTACCACACGAGCGCCGACTGGCACCAGCTCAGAAAGGCAGTCGAGCCGCATACCTTCGAGACTTCGCTCATGCACTCGATCAGTGTCCGCAGCCCGAGCCCGGTGCCGCCGCGTGAGGGCTCGACGGCGCAACCGAACATGCCCAGCTCGCCGAGGTGGCGCAGGAACTGCTCCGGATACTCGGCCTTGACGTCGATGTCGACGACTTTGGGCGCGAGTTCTTCGCGCGTGATCTGCGCGACGCGCCCGACCAGTTCGAAGGCAGCATTGCCCCTCGCGTCGGCGACAGAGGGGGGGACTTGCAGTACTGCGGACATGGGACTCTCCCGGTAGACGAGGAATTCGAGACGCCGGCCTAAGCCAGCTCGACTTTCATCGGGATCGGATTGCGGAAGCTGTTGGCGACGGGCGAAAAGAAGTTGGCATGCCGGACGATCTCGTCGAGCGTCTCCCTCGGGGCGTTCCCCTCGATGACCACTTTCGCCCGAACCTCACGAAAGCCCATCTCGTTCGCCTGCTTCTGCGCCCCACCCGCACCCCAAGCTGCCGGGTTGCCGATATCGCCCTCGAGCAGCACTTCCAGCCGTGTCAGCTCCACCTGCTTCCAGGTCGCGACCGCCTGGATGCCCACGGACAGGCACGCGCCCAGCGCGGCGAGCATGGTCTCCGAAGGCGCGGGCGCGGTGTCCTGCCCGAACAGGTGCAGCGGCTCGTCGACCACGACCGGTGCATGCTTGCCGATGTAGGTGAGATTGCGGAATTGCCCGTCGGCGATCGTGTGCGACTTCATCGTGCCCTGCGAAGCCGGGTTCGCGCAGCCCTTGGCGGCGAAGGCGAGCAAACCGTCGCGGTCGATCGGCTTCAAATGGACCTTGGCTGCAGGCGGTGAAACGTCGTTCATGCGATGAGCTCCTGTGTGTTCGGGTGATGGAGAGGCCGGCTCGGGGATCGATTCGCGCCCCGCTGCGCCACGCTTCCACCCTGCTCGTTGCAAGGCCTGTGCCGAGATCTTCGATGACGCAGGAAGTCACAACGATTCAATCGCTTGAGCGACTAGCCGCAGGCTGCGCTCCCTCGCCAAGAGGCGCGAATGTCGACGCGAATGTTTACAATTGCAGGCGCATTGTCAGCGCGGTTTGCGTGTCACGGAGATGCCGAGCTGCCGCACGCGGTAATCGAGCTGGCGCAAAGTCATGCCGAGCGCGCGAGCCGCCGCGGTCTTGTTGCCGCCCGCCTGCGCGATCGCGGCCACGATGCGGTCGCGATCATCCTCCATGACCAAGCCATAGCGCGGCGCGCGCCGCACATCGGCCGCAGTGGGCTCATCCACCGGATCGATCGAGACTCTCGCCTCCGCCGCCAGCACCCGCTCGACATCGTTCGCGCCGATCACCGGCGAGTCGCTCAACAGGACGATGCGCTCGATCACATTGGCCAGCTGACGCACGTTGCCCGGCCAGGGGAAGCGGCCAAGCACATCGACGGCCTGCGCCGTCAGCGCGACGTTACGCTGATAGGTCTGATTGAGCTGACTGATGAAGTGGCGCGCGAGCGCGCGCACGTCCTCGGGACGCTCCCGCAGCGGCGGCAGAGTGATCGGCAGTACATTCAATCGGTAGAAGAGATCGAGCCGGAAGCCGCCTGCGCTGACCAGCGCGTGCAGATCGCGGTTGGTCGCGGCGACGATGCGCACATCGACCGAGCGCTCGCGCGCCGAGCCGACCCGCTCGATCACCCGCTCCTGCAATACGCGCAGCAGCTTGGCCTGGGTGGCGATCGGCAATTCGCCGACCTCGTCGAGAAAGAGCGTGCCCCGATGCGCCAGCTCGAAACGCCCGACGCGCGCATTGGTCGCCCCGGTGAACGCGCCCTTCTCATGACCGAAGAGCTCCGACTCGAACAAATTCTCGGGCACGGCAGCACAATTGAGTTTGACGAACGGTGCGTCGCGCCGCCCCGACAACAAGTGCAGCGTGCGCGCGAGCAACTCCTTGCCGGTGCCCGATTCGCCGAGCAGCAGCACCGTGGCATCGGTGCCGGCCACTCGCTCGATTTGCGCCAGTGCCGCCAGCAACCCCTTCGATTCGCCGACGACCCCGGCCGCACGAGCCACCGCCGTCGTGCGCTCCAGAGCGCGCTTGAGCTCGCGATTCTCGGTTTCGAGCGAAGTCGTGCGCTCGGCCACGAGCCGATTGAGTTCGAGCAGTTGCCCGACCAGAATCGCCATCGTCTCGAGGACCTGCAAGTCGTCGGCGAGCGCGCGATCGCGACGCCGCAGCCGATGCACCCCCAGCACGCCGAGCGTGCGGCCTGCGACGTCGATGGGCAACGCGATGAAAGCCACCGTTTCCTGGGGCAGGCATGCGCGCTCGACGGTCCGGCACAAGAACGCCGGTTCGGCATCGATGTCCTGAACGATGGCCTTGACGCCCGAGGCGAACACCTGGCCGGTGATCCCCTCGCCCGCGGCGAAGCGCCCGCGTGCCACCTCGGCCGCCGTGAGACCGTAGGCATAGCGAATCGCGATGCGACCGTCATCGGGATCGCGCAACAGCACGCGGCCTCGATTCAATCCCAGCAGCTCGGAGAGCAGATGGAGCATCTCGCTGATGACCACGCTGGGATCGAGGCTGCGCCCGAGCCGCTTGGTCACCTCGCGCATCAGCAACCGTTCGTGCTGCGCCCAATGTCGGGGCGGCGGCGGGACGCCCACTGCACCGTTCTCGGGCATGACTTACCGATCGCTCCAGGCCAAGGTCGCTCGCGACCGGTTCAGCACGAAACATGCCACGCGCGGATCAACGCCACACGAGGATGCCGGCGGACCACGTGGTACGAGACAGGGCACGCACGCCCGCTGGCCGATCGGAAATGCGAAGGGGCTGTTCCCGAGAAGGAACAGCCCCTTGCGGCCCGCATGCGGATCGGGGCCCCGACGGGCACCCCGTCGAGAACGATCGGTTCGCGTTCAGCGGGCCGGAATCACCGTGTCGACGATCTTGCGAACATCCGCCGCCTTTTCCATGCTCATGATCGCATTGAGCGCCGCATCGACCTGAGCGGGCTTCAGCACCGCGCCGGCGAGCAGCTTGAATTTGTCGAACACGGCTTCCTTGGTCTCCCAGCCATAGGTGTCGCCGCGACCACCGGTGGCTTCGCTGCGAGGCGCATGCAGCCTCTCACCGTTCTTCAGCGTGACGGTCACATCCCAGTAGTGACCGCCGCCCTTGGCGCGATGCGGCCGACCGACGTATTCGGGATCCTGGGTGATGTTCACTTTCGCCAGCATCGCCTGCACGGCCGGGCGCATCGCGGCCTCGTCGGTGAAGCTCGACAGATCGAGCTTGCCGCCATCGACGATCATCGACGCCACCGTGAACCAGGTGGAGAACTTGCCCTGCAGCCCGCTCTTGGGCCAGCGCAGGTTGGGCGCCATGCACGAGGGTTCATGCGTCGTGACGATGTCGACCGAAGCGACGTCCTCGGCCTTGAAGGGATGCTTCTTCAGCAGCTTCGAGATGGCGGTATTGGAGCCGTGGGTGCCGCCGCAGCAGGGCCAGATCTTGATGGCGATCCCGTTGGCGACTTCCTTGCCGCTGCCCATCAGCGCCCAGGGATTGCCGAGGTGACGCGGCACGGCGGCGAGATTCATCATCTCCTCTCCGTACACGGCGGCATAGCCGAAGCGATGCTCCATGACATCGGGGCTCGCCTCGTAGCCCTTTTGCGCCATCTTCGCCGCCATCACCCCGGCGCGACACGCGTTGCCGGGATGAAAGGGCTTGGTCATCGTGCCGAAGTTCGCCCGCAGTCCCGAGGCCTGGGTCGCGCCGATGCCGAGCGCCATGCGCGTCTGCATTTCATCCAGATCGAGCATCTTGGCCGCCGCGGCGGTCGATCCCAAGGTGCCGATGCTCGACGTGTTGTGCCAGCCCTTGCCGTAGTGGTCTTCGCCCATCGCGTGGGTGACGTTCAGCGTGATGTCGAAACCGACGATGTAGGAGAGCAGCGCTTGCTGGCCGCTCAGATGCAACTCTTCGCCCATGGCCAGCACGACCGGCATCAGCAACACGGCCTGGTGACCGCCGGTGAAGTCGTCGAAGTCTTCGGAGTGGCCGAGCGTGCCGTTGGCCATCGCGGCATTGACCGCGTTGGTTTCGATGTTCGTGCCCAGCACACGCGCGACCGGCTTGCCGCCGAGTTCGTCGACCAGACCGGTGAAGATCTTGCCGAGCGGTCGGGTCGTGCCGTAGATCGCGCAGCCGACCGCATCGAGCAGACACAGCTTGGCCAGGTTCACGGCCGGGGTCGGAATGTCTTCGAACCGAGCTTTCGTAATGAAGCTCGCCATACGTTGCGTGGTACCCATCGTCGCACCTGTGGAATGTGGTTTGGATCGGTTTGATTCGGTGAATGGCGCTGCACCCAGCCCAGGTCTCGACGATGCGACCTCCTCCGCTCCTGGCGATGGCCTTGCTGTCGCTGCCAGAGCTGCGCACTGCACGCTCGCTCGATCCTATGCCCCGTCCCGGCAGGCGTCAATCGAGGATGCTCGTCGTCGCGCAACGGACCTGTCCTTACACTGCACCACGCACTCTCGGCGCTCGACGGAACAGCGAATCGAAGCAAGCTTGTCCGCATGCTGGACAAGACCCGCTGCAACACGATTGGCAGGCAACGATGCCGCATGTAGGCTGGCGCATCGTCGACATCGATCGACAGACAGGCCGCTCGCCGATGAACACAATCCAAGGCGCACGTTGTGCGCAAGCCCTGGTGTCGATGCGCGACGGCACGCGCTTGAACACCTTCGTCTATCTTCCCGTCGATGCCGGCCCGCGCTACCCGACCCTCCTGCAGCGCACGCCCTACGGCATCACCGCGGCCGACGCGCAGGACAAGATGGACTGCACCCAGGGCTGGCTGCCGGCCATCGATGCCCCGATGCGCGGCTCGATCCTGCGCGGGTATCGCGATATCGTCGCCCACGGCTATGCGGCGGTCTATCAGGACACGCGCGGACGCCATGGCTCCGAGGGCGAGGACCGTGTCTACGCCGACGACGCGACCGACGGCTACGACACGCTCGAATGGATCTCCCGACAATCGTGGTGCAACGGACGGATCGGCATGTCCGGCTCGTCGGCCGGCGCAACGACGACGTTCGCCGCGGCATCGCAGCGTCATCCCAATCTGCGCGCCTTCTTCGCCCAAGTGGGCGGATCGAGCATCTACGACGACGTGGTCTACGAAGGCAACGCCATCGAAATGGAGCGACTATGGCTCTGGGTGGCGCAGAACATTCCCGGCTTGTCCCGCTCGCACCGCGAAGCCGTCATGCGTCGGTTCGGCATCGGCGCCGACGAATTGCAGCGCGCGGCGGCCGAGGCGACCGAGCGCTGGACGAGATTGCAGGCCGCGAGCCGCATGCAACCGCCCTTCGTACACAACGAAGACTGGATGCGCCTGCCGCTCACCGGCTACCCCGCCTTCGCCACCTGGCAGCCTTTCCTCGACGAGATCATCACGCATCCGGCACCGGACAGCTTTCGCGCGGCGCATGATTTTCGCAGCAGCATCGACATCCCGGGGTTTCATGCGACCACGTGGTACGACATCTTTCAGACCAGCGTGATCGCCGCTTTCGAAGATATCCAGCAGCGCGTGGGCAATCAGCGGCTCTGGATCGGGCCGAACCATCATTACTTCATCTACGAGACCCGGTTCTGGCCACGCGATCCGTACTTCGACTGGTTCGATCACTGGCTCAAGGATGACGCCACCGGCATCATGGACGAGCCCCCCGTTTACTATTCGCCCCGCGCCTGGGTGGACGACGACGCGAACTATGCCGCCGACGACTGGCGCCATAGCGACACTTGGCCGCCCGCAGGAAGCAGCATGCGCAAGTACTATCTGCGCGACGACGGCAGCCTTTCCACCGACGGCCCCGCGGGCGGTTCACTGAGTTTTCGTTACGATCCCCGCCGCCCGATACCGACGCTCGGCGGACGCAACATGCTGATCGATGCCGGTCAACGCGATCAACGCCCGGCCCGCTGCCTGCCCGACTATGGGCTCGTCTATCGCAGCGAGCCGCTGAGCGCCGACACCACGATCGCAGGCGAAGTGCGTGCGACCTTGCACGTCGCTTCGGATTGCCCGGACACGGACTTCGTCGCCAAGCTGGTCGAGGTCTGGCCCGACGGACGAGCGATGCTGCTCATGGATGGCGTGGTGCGTGCCATGTACCGACATCCCGGCGCAGCGCAGGCCCAGCCGCTGGCACCGGACGAGATCGTGCAGGTCACCCTGAGCCTCGCCCACATCCATCACACGGTGCGCGCGGGCAATCGGCTGGAGGTCGACATCACCAGCAGCAATTTTCCGCGACGGGCGCGCAACACCAACAGCGGGCATCCCGTGCTCGCGCGCGATGGCGAAGCCGACCTTCGCATCGCCACCAACAGCGTGCATCACGCAGCCTCGACGCCTTCGTTCGTGGAGATTCCGATCCTCGTCGAATGATGGTAGCGTGCGGGCCACGCAAACCAAACTGCCCGGAAAGGACCACGATGAGCGACGACGCACACGACGAACTCACCCGACAAACCGCGAGACGCCTGTTCGGCCGGCCGAAGCGCGGCGAAGGCGCTTATGCCCAATGGCGCGCCTTCAATCCCGAACTCGCGCGCGAATTCTCGCGCTTCTTCGTCGGCAGGCTCTACTCGCGCGAAGTGATCTCGCAAAAGCAGCGCGAGCTGTGCGCCGTGGCCGCGCTGGCCGTACTCAACTACCAAGAGGAACTCGCCATCCATGCGGGTGCCGCGCTCAACTGCGGCGCCACTGCCGAGGAGGTCTCGGAAGTCATCTTCCAGATGGCGACCTACGGCGGCGCGCCCTGCACGGTGGAAGGCCTACGCACCCTGAAGAAGGTGCTGGAAGAACGCGGCGGCTGGAAACCTGCCGATTGAACGGCGGAAATCGACCCTCCCCGGTTGAAACGATTGCAATGCTTTCGTCCCGCGCCGGGCGTCTTTGGTTGCTTGCCGCCGAGTGCGGCAGGAGATCAACGAGCGACGTTCGCGGGCATCCGCGTGCGCTCACCCGAGATCACGGCTCGCCGGCCAGGGGCGGTGTGCTCTTGGGCGGCCTGCGCGGATTCGCCGCCTGCTCGAACGCATAGGCGTACGCCAGCAGTCGATCCTCCGAGTAGTCAGGGCCCAGCAGCTCCGCCCCGACCGGCACACCGATCGGCGCATTCGCCGTCGGTGTCGAAAAGCCCCCCGGAAAAGTGACGGCAGGAAAGCCGGTGCCGTTCGACATCGTGCCATTGCGCTCGGTCTGATCGGGCGCGCCGATGGGCACGACGAGTATCCGCTGCAGCGGATACAGGATGGCATCGAGCTTCAGTTCGGCCATCTTGCCCGCGACGAGGATCTTCAACTTCTCGCGATTCAGGGTGCGATCCTTGTACTCGACGCTGTTCATGCCGTCGACCACGGCCAGTTCCGCGGCCAGCGTCTTCTGCACGACCGACTGGTTGGTCGCGACCAGATCGGCGAAGCTGCGTATGGGCGCCTGCGGCCCGAGGGTCGCGAAGTAGCGCTCCATCACCGTGCGCGCCTCGAAGCGCGATGTCGCAACCTGTCCTGCGAGCTTGGTGTACTCGGGCAGATCGAAGCGCACGATGGTTGCGCCCAGCGACTGCATGGTCGCAATCACCCCCTCCATCACTTTGTTCACTTCCTGGTGGCGCGCCTCCTTGCCGAACATCGTGGTCATCACGCCGATTCGCGCCCCCTTGAGGGCATCCTTGGCGAGCAGATGGGTATACGACTTCGGCATGCGCCCGATGGACAAGGCCGTCACCGGATCGGCCGGATCGTAGCCCGCCATCACGTCGAGCAAGCGGGCGGCATCGGTCACGGTGCGGGTGATGGGCCCGATCTCATCCTGCGTGAGGCTGTTGGGAATCACGCCTGCCCGGCTCACCAGGCCGCGCGTCGGCCGTATGCCCACGAGATTGGACGCCGAAGCCGGCGAACGGATCGACTGCCCGGTATCGCTTCCCGTGCCCAGCAGCGCGAAGTTCGCGGCCAGCGCCGCGCCGGTACCGCCGCTGGAGCCGCCCGCCGTGCGCGTCAGATCGTAGGGATTGCGCACCTGTCCGCCCAGTCCGCTCACGGACATGCCGCCCCGGGCAAACTCCTGCAGATTCGATTTACCCAGGATGAGCGCACCCGCCTCGCGCATGCGCACGACCGTGAACGCGTCGGCCTGCGGGCGCGAATTCTTCATGCTGAGGTGGCCGGCGGTGGTCGGCATGTCGGCGGTGTCGAAATTGTCTTTGAGGACGATAGGCACGCAATGCAGCGGGCCGGCGCTCGATCGATCGGCGCGGTAACGACGATCCAGTTCGGCCGCCTGTTCGAGGGCCTTCGGATTGACCGTGATCATGGAGTGCAGCGCGGGGCCCGTGCGGTCGTAGGCTGCGATGCGGTCCAGATAGGACTGCACGAGCTGCACGCAAGTGAGTTCTCCCGCAGCGAGCGCCCGGTGCACGCTCGCGATCGTTGCCTCTTCCAGCTTGAAGGGTCCGGAGCGCATGCCCGAAGTGTGCTCGGTGGAGGCGCATCCGGCAAGCAGACTCGCTCCGACGAAAGCCGCCGCCACCTTGCTCCTGGAAAATCTTACCCGTGCTGCCCAGTGTCCCGTCATGATCCCTGCCCTTCCGATTCGGTCGGCGCAATGGCCGAAGCGTATAGCATGTCAGCAGCAGCAACGATCGTGCCGGCCTCGGCGGCATCCTGTTCGAATAAGCATCGGCGCCGAGGCATCCGCACCGGTCAGCATGCCGCGCAATGCCGGAGGCACCTAGCGTGGAATCGTCGAAGGGTGCATGACTCGATCGGTCGCCGACCAGGCGATCTGCACAAACCCCGAAGGCAAGATTCAAACGGCCTGATCAGCCTGCGCGACACACGTGCCCTGTGCCTCGCGTCGGTGCGCCGGCGCCCACTGCTGGAGCATGGCGATGAGCGATGACCGCTCGAAGGGCTTGGCGAGGTAGTCGTCCATGCCGGCGGCCAGGCAGGCCTCCCGGTCGCCGGCGAGCACGCGAGCGGTCAGTGCAATGATCGGCGTGCGTGCATGCGGCCGACGCTGCTCGAACTCCCGAATGGCGCGTGCGGCCTGTACGCCATCCAATCCGGGAACAGCCCAGTCCATCAGGATGGCATCGAAGCGCTCGCGCTGAGCGAATTCCACGGCCAACGCGCCGTTTCCTGCGACCACCAGTTCCCACGGCGTATCGTGGAGGAACAGGCGCACCACGTCCTGGTTCGCCGGATCGTCCTCGACGAGCAGGATGCGCCGCGTTCCGCCTACGCCGGCTGCGCCCGAAGCGTCCTGCGCTGGCGCGGAGTCCTCATCTGCGAAGACGGCAAGTGGCAGCCTCGTGTCCGCAGACGCCCTCACCGTCGCGTCGACCGCAACGACCGGCTCCCGCGCTTGCGCGAGCGGCAAGTCGACCCAGAAGGTGCTGCCCCGTCCCACGGTCGACTGCACGCCCACTTCGCCACCGAGCAGATCGGTCAGATTCTTCACGATCGCCAAACCGAGTCCGACGCCGCCGTAACGGCGCGTCGACGTGCCGTCGGCCTGCCGAAACGCCTCGTAGAGATGCGCCATGAACGTGGGTTCGATGCCGATGCCGGTATCGCTGACGCTGAACCGCATGCGCTCGCCCATCGGCATGACCGTCACTTGCACGACGCCCCGCTCGGTGAACTTGACGGCATTGCTCACCAGGTTGCCGAGAATCTGGCCGATCCGGACAGGGTCGCCTACGCAGCGCTGCGGCAGCGTCGGATCGACGGTCACGGCCAGTGCGTTGCTCCTGCCCGCCGCGACCTCGCTGAAAAGCGCCACGGTATCCCGCACCAGACCGCGCAGGTCGAACGGCTCGGCGATCAGGTCCAAGCGACCGGCCTCGATGCGCGAGAAGTCGAGAATGTCGTTGAGCAGGCTCATCAGGGACTTGCCGCCCGACTGCACCCGGGTGGCGAAGAGGCGCTGGCGCTCGTTGAGATCGGTCCTGAGCAACAGTTCAGCCATCCCGAGGACGGCGTTCATGGGGGTTCTCAATTCATGGCTCATGACCGCGAGAAATTCCGACTTGGCCTTGCTCGCGGCTTGCGCCGCATCCCGTGCGGAAACGAGTTCGGCCTCGCGCTCGGCGATTCGATCCAGCAGTCCGTTGAAGCCGCGCACCATCACGCCGAGTTCATCGGCCCGCGCTGCGGGCATGCGCAGCGAGTAATCCTGACGACCGCTGCGGATGGCCTCGATGGCCGTCACCAATGCGGAGAGCGGACGGATCACCTGCTGCGACAGCGCGATGAAGAGCAGCCCGAGGACGAGGAGCGTCGCGACGATGCCGACTGCGACCGTGAGTTCCAGCAGACTGCGTCGCTCGCGCTCGATCATGCCGAGCGGAAAGCCGACGACCACGGTGGCGACATGCGCCGCACCCGTCGCCTGCACGCGCGCGAGCGACGCATGGCTTGCATCGTGCGCGTCATCGAGGGCACCGGCGCCGCGCGAGAGGGCAGACCTCAACGCGCCCGACGGCACGATACCCCGCATACGCGTCACATCGCTGTGAAAGAGGATGGTGCCGTCCGGCGACGCCACCATCGCATAGGACAAGCCCTGGTTGCCCAGCACGGCTTCGATGCACTGTTCCTCGAAGCCCTGGAGCTCGGTCACCGCGATCCCGAGTGCCAGGATGCGTTCGAGCTGGATCGCCAGGCCCTGGGCGATCGCATGCGAGCGCGATGCATAGGCTTCGGTGGCGCGCTTGGTGAAGTGATAACTGGAGACGACGGCGATCATCCCCGTCGCGAGCATGACCAGCATCGATGCGATCAGCAGGATGCGCCCGCGCAGGCCCATCTTCATCGCAGCGGCTTCTCCCACTCGAACATGGGCACGACTTCCGCGGACAGCAGCAGCGACGACTTCACCGGGATCCCGAGCTGGCGCGCACGCGCGAGGCTGATCGCCGGATGTCCCTTGACCGTCGGCTGGACGGGTAGCGAATCAGGGCGCTTGCCCTCGATCAGGATGGCACGCGCGAGTCGGCCGGCGGCGCGCCCCTGCTCTCGCTCCGATACAGTGACCGAGCCCAGCACGCCGTGATGAATCCGGTCGATCCAGAAGCTCACTTCCGGCAAGCGCGTATGCTCGACAACCCACTGCTGCACTTTCTGGTAGGGCACGTTCTTTCCGTCCGGGCCTGCCAAAGCGAAGATGCCCAGATGGACCACGCCATCGGCGAGCGACGGGTAAGCTTGCATCCTGCGCACGAACTCATCGAAGGTCTTGACCTGATCGACGGCCACGAGCGCTGCTCCCGGCAAGTCGGCCATCGAAGCGCGGATGCGTGCGATCACCGGCGACCAGTGCGGCGACGAATCCGAGATCACGGCAATCCGCCGGGCCGAGGGCACCATGGCCTGCAACAGCCGGATCGATTCGACGAAGTGCTCGTGCTCCAGCACGCCGGTCACGTTGGCGGCCTCGTGGAGGCCGTGCGCCTTCGGCTCCCTGTTGACGCCGCTGAAGACGAACGGCAGCGGTTTGTTCGCATAGTGACGGGTGACGTAGCTCTGAGCATCGTCGTCGGTGGTATAGACGAGATCGGGCTGCCAGGCCTCGATGATGGCGCGCGCCTCCTGCCCCTTGCGCTCCTTCGCCTCGGGCGTGCTGTTGCGCTTCACGTCCATCTGGAAGACGCGAAACTGCGCGTCGGGCTCGTTCAAGCCCTCCTTGAAGCCGGCGAGTTGCCCGTCGGTCCAGCGCCAGGGCGAATCGAAGCTCATGACGTGAAAGATGCGAAAGGACGTCTTGGCCGCGCTCGCCTGAGCGAGCACACCCGTACTCGCCACAGAGGCGCACGCCAGTGCACCGAGCGAACCCAAGAAACGGCGGCGCCGCAACGTGCGAGTGGTCATGGATGCAGAATCCTGCGGGACAAGCCGCACGACGATGAGCGGCGACGACCTCCACGTTAACCCTGGCTGCGTGACGGCTATTTCAAGAGCACATCGCCTTCTGCTGCGCTATTCCGGTTACTCGATTCTTGGCAGATACTGCCTGCCCCCGCCGGCTCGTGCCCGACGATCACGCGATCCGCATACCGCAGCCTGCCCCAAAAAACAAATGGCCCCGGATCGCTCCGAGGCCATGCGTTCGACACTCACCGCCCTCCCGCTTCCCAGTTGCCGCTATTCCTCCGGCGGCAGGGACAGGCTGGGGACGATGCAGCCGCCTGTACCGATGGCAGTCGTATCGCCTTTCTGGTTGGTGCCGGTGACTTCGACCGTGACGCGCCCGCCATTGGCCAGGCGCGTGACTGCAGTCACCTTGCCGCTCATGGTGATGGTGTCACCCGGGCGCACAGGGCGCAGAAAGCGCAAATCGACGATGCCGTTGCGATTGTAGAGATCGGCGCCGAAATAACGGCGCAGCATCTCGCTCGCGAAGGTCAGCGACATGCGGCCCGAAGCCACCGTGCCCTTGGTGCCCAGGGTTTCGCGCGCCGTCGCCTCGTCGGTGAACTGGCTCGGCCCGGTCTTGCCGCCGCTCTTCTCGAAGAGATTGATCATCTCCTGCGACATGGTCTTGCTGACCGGCGGGACCTCGTCTGCGACCTTGAACATCCGCTTTACTTCTCCCATTTCTTGCCGACCTCCGAAGGCTGTTTGAGTTCGTGCGTGATCACGCGGTCGAGCAGACGACCGTCCTCGTCGACGGACACCGCCTCGGTGCAGATGTAGTTCTTGCCGCGACGCGCGTACTTGTCGGCGATCCACGACTGCACGGTGATCCGCTTGCCCGCGATGGGCGGGTTATAGAACTGAAAGCAGCAGCGCGCGTTCACCGAACCGCTGTCGCGATAGCGGACGTGATACTGCACCGTGTCGACCTTGCCGGAGATGGTCGGAAACGCCGCTTCGGGATCCTGCACGCCCTTGCGAAAATCGTCGATCATCTGCTGCGTGAGCACGTAGGAGAAGGTATCGAACATCTCGCCCACCTCCAGCGCGTCCCAGTCCAGCAACTTGCGTTTGTCTTCGCCTTCCACATGCGCCATAACTGCCCCCTCTCTTTGGGATTACCGATGGCTTCCGAATCCGCCGGACCCGGATAGCTACCTGCCGATTGTACCGCCCCGGCAGCCTCAGACGACGGCCATCTGCGATGTCACGATGCGGATATCGCCGACCTGCTCCAGCGACTGCAGCAGCGTCAACAATCGCGCCGCCCGAGGGCCCGGCAAGGTGCGACCGGCACAATCCTCGAACTTGGCCCGCAACATCTTATCGGGCGGGGGCGATCGCGGCCTTGGCCCAGCGGACGACATCGGGGGCAAGCGTGTCGTAGCGCAGTCCCACGCTGCGCCGTGCGAGCTCCAAAGCAAGTCCCATACTGCGATTCCTGTTCTGACTTTGCCCTGCTGCCGAGCCGATCGTCGAGCGCGACTGCATGCAGCTTCCTGCACCGGCTGCGCGCGGCACCGGATCACCCGTTCGCAGCCTTCATCCTGTCGAACGCCTGCGTCAGATCCGCGATCAGATCGCGCGGCGATTCGAGTCCGATGTGCAGCCGGATCATCGGCCCCTCGGGCTTCCAGCCGGTCGCCGTGCGCAGGTTCTCCACATGCGCGATGTTGACGAGGCTTTCGTAGCCGCCCCAGCTCGAGCCTATGCCGAAGAGTTCCAGCGCATCGACGAAGGCGTTCACCGCGGCCGTCTCGACCGGCCGCAGCACGATCGAGAACAGCGATGCCGCGCCGCGAAAGTCGCGCTTCCAGAGCGCATGTCCCGGATGGCTTTCCAGCGCCGGATGCAGCACACGCAAGATCTCCGGGCGCCCCTGCAGCCATTGGGCCACTTCGATGCCGTTGGCCATCTGCTGCTTGAGCCGCACGCCCATCGTGCGCAAGCCGCGCAGCGCGAGCCAGCAGTCGTCGGGGCTCACGCCGTAGCCGAAGTCGCTGACGGTCTGGCGCACCGGGGTCCACCAGCGCTCGTTGGTGATGATCAGGCCCATCATGACATCCGAGTGGCCGTTGATGTACTTGGTCCCGGCCTGGATCGAGATGTCGACCCCGCGCTCGAACGAGGGAAAGAAGTACGGCGTCCCCCAGGTGTTGTCCATCACCACCGGGATGTCTTTCGCATGCGCCGCCGCGGCGATGGCCGGAATGTCCTGGATCTCGAAGCTGAGCGAGCTGGGCGATTCGCAATAGACCGCCACCGTGTTCGACTTCAGCTTCGCCGCGATGCCGCCGCCGATGAGCGGGTCGTAGTACTCGATCTCGACGCCGCGCGGGCGCAACTGGCGCTCGCAGAAGTTGCGCGCAGGCGCATAGGCTGCGTCGGTCATCAGCACATGCCCGCCGTCCTTGGTCAGCGCGAGCAATACCCCCGCGATGGCGGCCATCCCGTTGGGAACGGCAACGGCTTGATAGCCGCCTTCGATCTTGGCCACGGCCTCTTCGAAGGCGAACGTGGTGGGCGTGCCATGACGGCCGTACTTCACCGTCTTGAAGCCTTGATCCTTGCGATCCTCGTAGGCCGCAAGATTGGGGAAGATCACGGTGGAAGTTCGAAACACCGGGGTGTTGACCATCCCCGAGTGCTTGGCCGGGTCGCGGCCTAGGTGAGACAACTGCGTGTCCAGATCTTTGTCGTCCATGGTCGTTCGCTCCAAGGCAGGCGGGGGTCACGCCCTACTTTAGCCTATCTGGCGACCTCGCTGAGCAGGAACATGCCGAGGCGCTCGTTCGTCCACGCGATGGAATCGCCCGCCGATCGCTCGCATGACGCTTTTCCACGCCGTCGGCATGCGTTCCCGTTGCGTGGAAGACACGCGCGCGAAGGCTCAGGAGCCGGCAGGAATCAGTCGCGATCGTCGGAACGGTTGCGCGAGACGGGAAGATCGCGGGATGCACGCCGGCCGTCGTCGCCGCCCGCCCCCGCAGACACGATCGTCCGGCGCAGCAGCGCATGAAAGGCCTCGGCCGCCGGCGACAAGGTGACCCCGCGCTTGACGAACTGAACGATGGTTCTCGATATCAGCGGATGCTCCAGCGTCACCCGACGCACGTCGGGAAAACTTCCGCGCAACAGCGTCGCCGCCGGCAGGACGGCCGCACCCACGCCCGCGGCCACCAGCGAGATCGCCGTCGACGGGTGCTCGACCTCGAACCGCCCTCGCAGGGCGATGCCGTGGCGCTGCAGCCGATGATCGAGCAGCGCGCGGTTCACGCTCGTGCCGCTGATCGCGATCAGATCGAACTCGGCCAACGCCTTCCAGGAGAGCGCGGCGCGGCGGCTCGCGGGATGATCCTTGTGACAATAGAGCACGAAGGGATCGCGCAGGATCGTCTGTTCGACCAGATCGGGATTGCGCGCGAGTTTCAAGCCGATGCCCAGCTCGGCTTCACCCGATCGCACCGCATCGACGACCTGCACGCCGCTGCGATCGAGCACGCGCACTCGATTGGCTGGGTAGCGCGCCGCATAGGCGCGAATGACACCGGGCAACTGCTGGTAAGCCATCGTCGGCACGCAAGCGACCACCACATCGCCCGCCGCTGTGCGTGACATGTCATGCAATCGCGCGATCGACCCTGACAGATCGTCCACCAGACGCAGAGCGCGCGGGAAGAAATCGCGGCCGACCGAGGTCAGCGCGACCGACCGCGTCGTCCTGTCGAGCAGCTTCAGGCCCAGATAGCGCTCGAGCTTCTGCACGCGCCGGGACAACGCCGTCTGCGAGATATGCAGCTTCTCGGCTGCCTGATGAAAGCCTCCCAGCTCTGCCACCAGCACGAAGGCCTGGATGCCGTCGATGTCTATTTTCATGCGTGTGGTGCATCAATCGAGACGAATCATGCATTTCACTCTAGCACAGTCCACTGGCAAGATGCCTCCACCGCGCCCACTCGTCGTCGCGCAAGCCAGCCCAGCCGGAGCACGCCCCTCATGAGCACGTTCACCCTCCCATGCACGCTGATGCGCGCCGGAACATCCCGCGGTCCGTTCTTCCTGCGTGAATGGCTGCCGGAAGATCCCGAGTCGCTCAACCAGGCCCTCATCGGCGCGATCGGCGCCTCCGACCCCCTGCAGCTCGACGGCCTGGGCGGGGGCAGCTCGCTCAACAGCAAAGTCGCGATCGTCTCGCGCTCGCGGCAGCCGGACTGCGACCTCGACTACCTGTTCGCTCAAGTCGGCGTCGGCACGCGCGCCGTCGACATGCGGCCGAACTGCGGCAACATGCTCTCGGGTGTCGTGCCGTTCGCCATCGAGCAAGGATTGCTTCGGGCCGGCGCGGAAAGGACCACGGCGCGAGTGTTCAACGTCAACACCGGCGCCAAGATCGACGTCACGGTATGCACGCCGGGCGGGCACATCACCTACGACGGAGACGCGCGCATCGACGGCGTCGCCGGTACCGCGGCGCCCGTGCTGTTGAACTTCCTGGATGCCTGGGGAACAGTCACCGGAAAGCTCTTTCCTACGGGGGCGCGCATCGACGTGATCGAAGGCATCCCGGTCACCTGCATCGATGCCGCCATGCCGCTGATGATCGTGCGTGCGAGCGCGCTCGGCATCAGCGGACGGGCGCGTCCTGCCGAACTCGATGCGAACGCGCCGCTGCTGGATGCGTTGGAGCGGCTGCGTCGCGTGGCCGGTGCGCGGATGGGCCTGGGCGATGTGTCCAACAGCGTGGTGCCCAAGCCGGTGCTCGTCAGCGAGGGCGATGACGAGCACAGCACGACCTCCCGCTATTTCACCCCGCGCCGATGCCACAGTTCGCATGCCGTCACGGGCGCGATCGGGGTGGCGACGGCCTTCGCTTTGCCGGGAACCGTCGCCAGCGGCGGCGCCCGAGCGCCGGGGCTCCATCCCCTGGCCATCCTGCATCCCGAGGGGCGCATCGACGTCGAAGTGGAGATTCGCGGCGTCGATGACGCGGCGTCGGTCGAGCGGGCAGCACTCGTGCGTACCGCGCGCAAGATCATGCAAGGCGAGCTGACCTTGCCTGCGTACGTCTTCCCGAGCCCGCCGTCGCCGGCGACCGCATCCACGCCGGCCGCTGGCAAGGAGCGCAACGTCGAGACGGCCAGCCCGATGCGCATCATCGTCCCCACCAGTCCCGGCGGAGCGAACGATACGATCGCCCGGATCATCGCCGAGGCGTTCGGCAGCCTGCGCGACGCGCCCGTAAGCGTCGACTACCGCGCGGGCGCCCATGGCAGCATCGCATGCCATCATGTGCGCGCCGCGGCGCCCGATGGGCGCACCTTGTTGCTAGGCTACACCGCCACTCATGGCATCCATCCCGCCTGGCAAGGCGTGGACTACGATCCGATCGCGGACTTCACCGCCATCGGCGGCGTTTGCAGCTCGCCCATGGTGCTGGTCGTGCCGTCTCACCTCGCCATCGAAACAGTCCGCGCTCTGGTCGAGGCTGTCCGAGGCGCGCGGCGACCGATGCGTTACGCCACCTCGGGTCGCGGGACAGCGCCGCACTTCGCGGCCGAGATGTTCGCTCACCAGACAGGGCTGACCCTGGCGAGCGCATGCTTCGACGGTGCTGCACCGGCGATGGCGGAAGTGCTGCACGGCGGCGCGGATCTGATGTTCTCGAGCCTGTACACCGCATTGCCGCACTTGCGCAGCGGACGACTGCGCGCGCTGGCCGTTGCCGCTGCACAGACGCTGCCCGTGCTGCCCGGCGTGCCGACACTGCTGCAAACCGGCATCGCCGATATCGTCCTCGAACAGTGGTACGCGCTGTTCGCGCCGGCAAGTACCCCGCAGGCCATCGCGACGCGCCTGAACGACGATCTCGCTGCGATTCTGAGCAACCCGCGAATCGTCGCTCGCTTCCTGGCGGCCGGTGCCGAGGTCGCGGCCGGCACGCCGCAGCAACTGAGCGATCGATTGCGCCGCGAACGCGACCGCTGGAACGCAGCGATCCGGTACATGCGCGAACCGGTACCGGCACTGGCGCTGGATTGATCGTCGACCGACGAGATCGCTAGTCCTGCTTGATCCCGGCCGCCTTGACGATCTGCGCCCACTTGGCGATGTCGGTCCTGATTCGGGCAGCGAATTCGTCCGGGGTGCTGGTGGCCGGATCGTTGCCGGCCTTGATGTAAACATCACGCAATTCCGTCGTCCTGGCCGCCTCGGCGACGGCCATGCTCAGACGCTGAATGATTTCGGGGGGCGTCTTGCCGGGCGCCAGCACACCCCAGAACGTGATCGCCTCGTAACCCGGCAGCGCCGCTTCGTCGAGCGTCGGCACATCGGGGAAGACACCGGAGCGCCGCAAACCCGTCACGGCCAACGCGCGCACGCGACCGGACTTCACGTGCGGCACCAGCGAGGACAAACCCGGGAACCCCAGATCCACTTGACCCGCGAGCAGGTCGACTGTCATCGGGGCCGCGCCCTTGTACGGAACATGCACCATGTCGACCTTGGCCATGCGCTGGAACAGTTCGCCGGCAAGATGGCCGACGTTGCCCGTGCCCGCCGAGCCGAAGCTCAACGCGCCCGGACGAGTCCGGGCCAGCGCGACGAGCGCTTTGACGTCTTTCGCCGGCACCGAGGGATGCACGACCAGAATGAACTGGGATGTCGCCACGATGCCGACCGGCGCGAAATCCTTCGTCGGGTCGTAGCCGAGCTTCGACAGACTCGGCGAGATGGTGAGCGCGCCGCTGCTGCCCAGAAGCAGCGTGTAGCCGTCGGGCACCGACTTGGCCGCAATACTCGCGCCGACCACACCGCCGGCACCGCCCCGATTGTCGAGGACGACGCTCTGCCCGAGCGACTCGCCCAGGCGCTGGGCCAGCGGCCTGCCGATGATGTCAGCCGTGCCTCCAGGCGCGAACGGCACCACCAGCCTGATCGCTCGGCTGGGATAGGTCTGCGAATGAACCGACGGCGTCGCCGCCGCCACGCCTGCGAGCGCAAGCAAGAACTGCGTCCTCATAGCCCCCTCCTCCATGTAGCCCGTTCATCACGCGGTGCCAGCCGCGTCGGTTGATCCAGTCGACTTATACAGGATAGAACCCGGCCCGGCGCTTTGCATGTCGCATCGGCGCCGGTGCCTGCCCGTGCGTTAGAATCGCAGCGAGGCGCGAGCACCCGTCAAGAGGCGCACTCGATCGCCGCCCAGGCGCCGAATCACCCAAAGCGTCCATGAGAGCGAGGAGGCACATGCCGCTGAATGCCCCTGTCTTTGCACCTGTCTGCCGGGATCGCGGGCAGACGGCATGGCGCGCCGAGGTCGGATGTCGTCCTGGATAAACGACCGGAGCGGCAGGTCTCGAAGTCGAATCGACACGATACACACACCAAGGAGCACACGATGGATCTAGGACTGAAGGGCAAGGTAGTCGCGATCACCGGCGGCAGCGACGGCATCGGCAAGGCAGCGGCACTGCTGTTCGCCGCGGAAGGTGCGAAGGTCGCGATCTGCGCGCGCAAGATCGATGGCGTGAACAAGGTCGTCGAGGAGATCCGCAAGGCAGGCGGCGAGGCCTTCGGCATGTCGGCCGACATGAGTCAGGCCGATGATCCGGCGAAGTTCATCGACGGCGTGGTCAAGCAGTACGGCCGCGTCGACGTGCTCGTCAACAATGCCGGCTCCTCCATCCGCGGCCCCTTCCTCGAGCAAAGCGACGAGGCCTTCAAGGGCGATATGGAGTTGAAGGTTTTCGGCGCGATTCGCTGCTCGCGCCAGGCCATCCCGCACATGAAGAAGCAAGGCGGCGGTCGGATCATCAACATCACCACGGTCGGCGCCAAGCAGCCCGGCGCCTCCTCCATGCCGACGACGATGTCGCGCGCGGCCGGGTTGGTGCTGACCAAATCGCTGTCCAAGGAGTTCGCGCCGGACAACATCCTGGTCAATACCGTGTGCATAGGCTTGATCAAGTCCGGCCAGCACGACCGGCGCGCCACTGCCGCCGGGACGCCCTCCGAGGTGCACTACGCCGGCATGGCGAAGGCGGTGCCCGTCGGGCGCGTGGGCGAGGCCGCGGAAGCGGGCAGCGTCATCGTGTTCCTCGCCTCCAACATGTCGAGCTTCGTCACCGGGACGAGCATCAACGTCGATGGCGGCGCCTCCAACGTGCTCTGACCCGCACCGGCCTCCCGCCTCGAGTTCGAAAGCCTGCACGGACCCGAGGCGGTATCCCTAGCGTCATATTTTCGACACCTAATCCCGCTCGAAAAGGCGCCACGAGCGGGGAATAGTTCACCGCGTCCTGCGCTCGCCTCGTTTACTCTCCGATGACCCGTGGGCTCCGATTCACCGCTGTGGATCGGCCAGTTCGCCAGCGATTCCGGCGCAAGGACATCCCGCATACCCTTCGGAGAGTAGCCCCATGAAACACCCGAACCGCACGACAACGGCCATCGCAGCCGCCACGACACTGCTCCTCGGAGCGAGCCTGCCGGCTCAGGCATCCTTGAGCTATGTCGGCAGTTGCGCCGACGCCGCCACGCAGGCCTGCGTCGCCACCGACGGCAGTTTCGAATACCTGACCATGGGCGGGGCCCGGGTCAAGTCCGATGCACTCCCTGCGCTGCTGGCGCAAGGCTGGGAACTGGGCACGCGGGCCGATTTCGTCGGCATGATCACGCGCAACGCCCCGGTGTTTGCAGCGACGTGGAACGACATCTTCCTTGCCAACGGAGACATCCTGTTCGGCGTCGCCGGCACCACGCTGCAATCGAATCTGCCCCAAGTCACCCTCGCCCGCACCGGCAACACCACCATCGCCGCCAGCTTCAAGGACATCGTTCTCAAGCTCGGCGGCATGGACGCCAATCCCGCATATGATCTGACCGTCGGCACCTCCGAACTCGACAGCGGCGCAACCCAGCGTTCGACCATGAGCGTGCAGGCCTATTACACCGACGCCGGCACATCGTTCATCAGAAACAACGTCTTCAACGGGCCGCAAGGCGTGGGCACTCGACCAGTGGCGCTCGAGCCGATCTCCGCCAACAACTACTTTCTGCTGCGCCCGGTCTCACCGGTGCCCGAACCGCAGACGTACGCGTTGTTTGCCGCCGGGCTCGGTATCGTGGGCCTGATGATCCGCCGACGCAATGCGGCAGGCCGCAGCGCCGGCTAGCCGTCGCTGCGCCCGTGGCGCAACCTGACGGAGGGCGAATCGAGCCGCCCGAGCCATGCCAAGACGATGACCGGGGCGCGCGCCGGCGCCCCGTCCGTCAGACCTTCAGGACTTCGTAGTCGGCGCTAGGCTCCAACTCGCAGGCGTTGGCCGTCATGCAGAGCAGGCTGTAGTAGCCGATCGTTGCCGTCAACTCGACGAACTGCTCGTTGCCGAAACGCGCCTGCAGGGCCTGCGCAACGTCGTCGCCGACCCGGTGCTTCTCCAGCAAGGTGCGGGAGAAATCGATGATCTGCGCATCCTCGGCAGGCACACCACGAGCGTGCTTGTCGCGAATCGCGTCGATGGTCGATTCGGCAACCCCCAGCCTGCGGGCGGAACTCGTCTGTGCGCCCCATACGTAGAGGCAGTCGAACTCGCGCGCGGCCACCATGGCCGCGAGCACCCGCACCCGCATGTCGAGCTTGCCCTCGAAGCGGACGTAGCCGCCGAGGTTCACCAGATGCTCGGCCAAGGGCGGGCAATGCAGCGCCATCGTGAACGGCCCTCTGACACCGCCTCTGCTCGCGACGACGGCATCCCAGGTCGCATGATGCTCCGGGGCCAACTGATCCTTGCGGGTGATGGAAGGTAGCCTTGCCATGTGCATACTCCTGGCGCTTTGGCGCGCGGTGCGGTTACGAAATGCAGCGGTTTCGCTGCCGTGACGGATTACTCCCCAGCGGCTTTTCGCATCGTCTTGAGATACGCCTCGCCACCGGTTTGCAGCATGCGCCCGACCGTGGTGTGAAAGTATCGCGCACCGAGATCCAGGAACTTGGGCAGCAGATTGTCCGGGGTGCTGCAACCTGCCACGACGCCGCCCGCGCGTATGCGCTTGATGCCGTCGACCATCAGCGCCTGGACTTCCGGATGAGCCTGCTGCCCGGCATAGCCCATCGAGGCGGAAAGATCGCCCGAGCCGATGAAGAGCACGTCGATGCCCGGAACCTTGACGATCTCGTCGATGTTCTTGATCGCCTCGACCTCTTCGAGCATCAGGCAGACGAGGACGTTCTCGTTCGCCTTGTCCACGTATTCCTGCGTCGTTCCGCCGCCCATGCCGTATTGGGCTGGACGCCCGCCGCTGAAGAGGCCGCGCTGTCCGAGCGGAAAATACCTGCATGCCGTGACGGCCGCCTGCGCCTCTTCGGCGTTGTTCACGTGCGGGATCTGCACGCCCCAGGCGCCGCGATCCAGGAACGGCGTGATGGCGTCCATGCGGTTGGCGATCGGACGCACGATGGGGGCAAGCGCGGTCAGTTCCGCAGCCGCGATCATGGGCTCGGCGGCGTCGACGGTGATCGAGCCATGCTCATTGTCGATCAATACCCAGTCGAATCCCATGTAGCCCAACATCTCGACGATGGGCGGCGACGGAAACGTAATCATGGAGCCGAAGACCGCCTTGCCGTCGCGCAACTTCTGCTTGAGAGTGTTCGTACGCATGTTCATGTCCTAGATCGGGATAAAAAGCGATGAGACTCGGATGCTGCGACTGCGAAGAAATCAAGACCTGAGCCGGCGCACATGCCGGAAAAAGGCGTTTCGCGCCCTACCGACAGGCCGCCCGCGGTGCGCCCTCAGTGGCCCGCGATTTCGATCAATTCGATGGCCTCGCGACTCGGCCCCTCGATCATCACCGCGCGCCTGCCGCCGACGCGATACGGCTGTTCGAGAAAGGTCACGTCTTCGTGCTTGAGCTTGTCGACCCATGCGTCGAGATCAGGCACCGCCAGACCGATATGATCGATGGCGTGCCCACGTGTGCCCGCAAGAGGCGCATCGCCCTGGCGAGGATAGCAATACAAGCCGACATCGCCGAAGCTCACGGCAGTGCGTGGCACCCGGTAGGTGCCGCGCAAATCCAGCGACGGCCAGGAAGGCTCCGGGCCTCGCGGCACGCCGCAATTCGACTCGTCCATCGGATAAGGCATGGAGCGGCCTTCCATCGGCTGCGCGTTGAGATGCTTCTGGTACCAGAGCTGCGCGCAGAACAAATCATCGTGCCACATGTGCACATGGTTGAAGCGCTCGACGGGATGGTCGCCGGCATACTCGACCATGAGCCCGTCGGGGCCGGCCATGTAGGCGAATCCGGGGCCGCCCTTGGGCTGGACGCCCGTGGCGCGCGCCTGCTCGAGTTCGGCGCGCGTGCGACCGAGCACGCCCTCGACACCCGGATACGCATCGCTGCTGATCAGCACGTACTCCCCGTGCTCCGACGTGTAGAGCGGCAGCAGCGTCAGATCGGACAGCGTCTTGTAGTGCGCGAGCGCCGCACGCGAATCGGGCACATGCCAGCCGAAGTGCCAGAACGCCGTTTCCGGTGCAACCGGCGCGGGCGCGTCGACCTTGTCGAACAGGATGAGCACGTCGTTGGCGGCATGCAGTGCCGGCTGCCCATCCCATCGGGTGCGCGACGAACTGGGGAAGTGGCGGACGTAAAAATCGATCGCCGCGTCGGGATCGACGGAATTCAGATGGACGTGATGGAAGCTCGGTGTGGGCAGCATGGGCATCTCTTCTTCGTCGACGTGACGCGCGGACGATCCGGCCGCTTGCGACCAGCGCCTGGCGCAGCCGAGCCTCCGAGCCTGGAACACCGGGCGAAGATCGGCGAGGCGCCCCCTCCGGACCGCATGCAGACCCAGTTCGATAGCCGTGTTATATCATGCGAGGACGATGTTGCCTTGCCCGCCCCCCCCCGTGATCGGGCGGGCTTGGCCGCATCCCATCGATGCCCCTGATCGCCATCCCGACCGGATGCACTGCCGACTGCCCACACCCCAGACATGAGCCGCTCGAACACGCCTGCCGACCCTAGCGACCTGCGCCTGTTCGTGCTGGCCTTGGCGTTCGCCGCAGAGAAGCATCGACACCAGCGACGCAAGGACGCGCACGCCTCGCCCTATATCAATCATCCGATCGCCTTGGTGAACGTGCTGGTCGACGAGGGCCGGGTGCACGATCCCGTCGTCCTGTGCGCAGCGGTGCTGCACGACACCATCGAAGACACCGAGACCACCGTCGAAGAACTCCAATCCGCGTTCGGCCACGAGATCGCCGCGGTGGTGGTCGAAGTCACCGACGAGAAAGACCTCGAGTATCACGTGCGCAAGCAGCGCCAGATCGATCATGCGCCCGGTGCGTCGCACGAAGCGAAGCTGGTTAAGCTGGCCGACAAGATCTGCAACCTGCGCGACATTCTGTCCGCACCGCCCGCCAGTTGGTCGAGGCAGCGAAAGCAGAACTACTTCGACTGGGCGGCGCAGGTCGTGGCGGGTATGCGCGGGGCCCATGCGCGCCTGGAAGAAGTGTTCGACGCCATTTACGCTCGCCGCGACGAGCTGCACTGAACGATTGTCCCGAGTCGGAACGTCGGGCCCGCACGCATGGCGACTTGCCGAGGCGTGCAGTGCGGTTCAGAATCGACCGCTGACGAAACCGGCAACGGCCCCACCTCCCCATCGCCATGACAAAACCATACCTCGCAATCTTGCTGACGCTCGCCTGCGCCAGCGCGCTCGCCGCCGAGTACCCGAGCAAACCGATACGCCTGCTGGTCGGCTTCGCGCCAGGCGGGCCGAACGACACCCAGGCGCGCCTGATCGGACAGCGGCTGGCGGCGAACCTGGGGCAGCCGGTCGTCGTGGACAATCGGGCCGGCGCCGACGGCGTCATCGCGGCCGACATGGTCGCCAAGGCGAATCCCGACGGCTACACGCTCATCCTCGTGTCCGCCGGCCACGCCATCAGCCACAACTTCCATCACTCGATGCCGTTCGATCCGATACGCGATTTCCAGCCGATCTACATGGTCTCGACCTCGCCCTTCGTGCTGGTCGCGCATCCGTCGCTCAAGGCGCAATCGGTCGCGGAACTCATCAGTCTCGCGCGCAGTCAGCCGGACAAACTCATCTACGGCTCGGCCGGCGCCGGCAGTTCGCTGCATCTGGCGACGGCACTGTTCCAGTCGATGACGGGCACGTCGATGGTGCACGTGCCGTACAAAGGCGGCGCCCCCGCCACCACGGCCCTGTTGTCGGGGCAGGTGCAGCTGATCTTCAACAACGTCGTGTCGTCGCTGCCGCATGTGCGCTCCGGCCGGCTGCGCGCCCTGGGCGTCACGACAGCGACGCCTTCGCCTTCGTTTCCAGGTACGCCCGCCATCGCCGAGACGGTGCCCGGCTACGAGGTCACGGCCTGGTACGGCATCCTCGGCCCGGCACGGATGCCCGCCGCGCTGGTCGCGAAGCTCAACGGCGAGATCGGCAAAACGGTCAACACGCCCGAGGTGCGCGACAAGCTGCTGGCAGCCGGCCTGGACGTGGCCGGCGGCCCGCCCGAGCGGCTGGGTGCACACATGCGAAACGAATACGCGAAGTGGACCAAAGTGGTGAAGGAAGCGGGGATACGCAAGGAGTGA
>LNFM01001090.1_pt1 | contig 63423 bp, 61 predicted proteins | sample 596031 | NCBI WGS metagenome assembly LNFM01 (sample SAMN04254537, study PRJNA301005) | activated carbon metagenome | isolation source: dual media filters at the Ann Arbor, Michigan drinking water treatment plant | place: USA: Ann Arbor
AAGGTGTGGAACGCCTGGAAAGCAAAGCTGCTGGAGGACCTTTTCTGGGGGACCCGCCGGGCGCTGGCCGGCGAGCAGACTTCGAGGCAATCGAGCATACAAAAACGCCAGGACGACGCGCTCGCCCTGCTGCAGTTGTACGCCGTACCCGCCGAGGCACACAAGAAGCTTTGGGCGCAGCTCGACACCAGCTATTTTCTGCGGCACGATGCGCAGGAGATCGCGTGGCACACGCGTTTGCTCAACTACCGCGTACAAATCGCCGAACCGATCGTGAAGGCTCGCCTTGCCTCGATGGGCGAAGGTCTGCAGGTGCTGATCTACACGCTGGATCAAAAGGAATTGTTCGCCCGCATCTGCAATTTTTTCAGCCGCGCGGGCTTCAGCATCGCCGAAGCGAAGATCCATACCACCCGCCACGGCTACGCGCTCGACAGCTTCCTCATCCTCGATCCTGCGGGACGCGAATCGAATTATCGGGATGTCATGAGTTTCGTCGAGCACGATCTCACACAACGCCTGCAGCAGCAGACCCCTCTGGAAGCGCCGGGGATCGGTCGGCTGAGCCGCCGCGTCCGACACTTCCCGATGACACCCGAAGTGGAGATCCACCCGGACGAGCGAGGCACCTACATGGTGCTTTCGGTCACGTCGAGCGACCGACCCGGCATGCTCTACCGCATCGCCCGAGTGTTCGTGAAGCACGACATCGGCCTGCACTCGGCAAAGATCAATACGCTCGGCGAACGCATCGAGGACACTTTTCTCATTACCGGCCCGGGATTGCGCGATGCGAAGTCCGTGGTTCGTCTCGAAAGCGATCTGCTGCAGGCGCTGCAGGACGACTGATCTTCGATAGCCCGCGTCAGTCGTCGGCGATTTCCTGCCCGGGAAAGAGTTCTTCGGTAAAACCGAAGTCTCGCAGATCCCGGATGCGCATCGGGTACAGGATGCCGTCGAGATGATCGCACTCGTGCTGGACGACGCGCGCGTGAAAATCGCTCACCTTGCGATCGATGGGATCGCCGTTCGCATCGAATCCCGTGTACCGGATCTTGAGATGCCGGGGCACGATTCCGCGCATGCCGGGCACGCTCAAGCAGCCTTCCCAGCCATCCTCCATCTTGCGACCGATCGGTCGTATCACGGGATTGATCAGTACGGTGTAGGGGACTTCTTCGGCATCCGGATATCGCGGGTTGTGCTTGACTCCGAAGACTACGACGCGCAGAGGGACGCCGATCTGAGGTGCGGCGAGCCCGGCACCGTCCAGAGCCTCCATCGTGTCGTGCATGTCGGTCAGCAGCGCCTTGATCTCCGGGGTGCCGAAACGGGCCACTTCCTGCGACCGCTCGAACAGCCGCGGATCGCCCATCCTAAGAACCGGACGAACTGCCATCGTCGACCTCCACATGCTCCAGAACGTTGCGAACACGCGCCATGGATTGTTCGAGGACCCGCGCGATCTCTTCGAACGAAATCCCTTCCGCGCTGTTGCCGCGCCCCGCAGCCCAGTTCACAACCACGGTCAGACCTGCATAATCCACTCCGGCTTCGCGGGCCAATGCCGCCTCCGGCATGGCCGTCATCCCGACCATGTCGGCGCCGTCGCGCTCCAGTCGATCGATTTCCGCAGCTGTTTCGAGCCGCGGACCCTGCACGGTGGCATAAACGCCACCATCCAGGACGGGTTCCGCGCAGCGCGCACATGCATCGAGGATCCTGCGGCGCAATCCCGGTGTGTAAGGATGCGTGAAGTCGATGTGCTTGACGATACCATCCGCACCATCGAAGAACGTTGCCTTGCGCCCGTGGGTGTAGTCGATGATCTGCGTCGGCACGGCAAGCACACCCGGCCCCATGTCCGCGCGTATGCCGCCCACGGATGCGACCGACACGATCGCTTTGACGCCCTGGGAAACGAGGGCCCAGATGTTCGCGCGATAGTTGACGGCATGCGGCGGAATCGTGTGCCCGTAGCCGTGACGCGCAAGAAAGACAACCTCTCGACCTTTGAGCACGCCGAACGTCAACGCGCCCGAGGGCTCGCCGTAGGGCGTGCGTATGACCTGGCGACGAACCTGGGTCAGGTTCGCCAACTGCGTCAATCCGCTTCCACCGAGAATCGCCAGCATGATGCTGCCGATTATAGCGAAAGGTCGTGCGCAGACTTCTACCTGTCAGGGCTCCCTGTCCATCGCAGCCAGACGCGCAGCCGGCGCATCGCATCCGCCGACACGGCGTCCGGCAATAACACGACCGTGAAACTGCTCGACCTTCCCTGCTGCAGTAGGCGCACGATCGTCAACGCGGGCAGAACATAGGATCCGCCGTGAATATTTCCTTCAATGCGTTTCCCGTCCCGACAGAGCACTTCGCATCGACCTGCCTGCCGAAACCGCAGGGCCACGCACGCGTCTTTGCCAACGCGCAACGCGTGGCGACGAGTTTCACGTATACCGGTCCAGAGAATCGCGCCGATCGCGACCACTTTCGCCGGCATGGGCATCGACGCGGCCGCCAACGCAGCAATTGCCGCCCCATGAAGTCCGACGAGAACCCAAACGAGCTTTCTCGATGCCGCGACCGTCACGTACAACGCCGGCGGGCGCCGCGAATGCCGCTGGGGCGGACTCGTCGCTCCCGATGATCCAGCCATAGTCACGGCTCCCGACCTGCCTCTTGCCACGTCTTGCGCAGCGGCGACACCAGATACTCGAACACGGTTCGCGTTCCGAGATGCATCTCGGCCGACAACTGCATGCCTGGGGCAAGACGCAATGGTGCCCCGTCGCTGCGTGTCGCCGATTCGAGCGCGATCAACGCCCGGTAGTGCAGCGATGAAGCTGCTGCACCAGGCGCTGTAGGGTCCGGACGTTCCGTGGCGTCGGCGCTGAGGTGACGCACGATGCCGCTCACCGTCCCGTGACGCTGATACGGAAACGCGCCGATCTTCAGCGCCACCCGCGCTCCGGGCATGACCTGTCCGATATCGCGGTTCTCGATCCAGACCTCGGCTTCGAGCGGCTCTTCCCTTGGCACGATCGTGGCAAGGATGGTGCCGGGCGCGACCACCGTCCCGGGCGTGCGCGTTGCAAGATCCTTGATCACGCCCGCCGCGGGGGCGCGCAGTTCGAGCTGCGCCCCCCGGTGCGTCTGCTTGCCGAGGTCTTCCTGCAAGCGATCGACTTGGGCACGCACCTCGATGCGCTCGTTGCTAAGCTCCCTTCGATAACCCGACTCCAGTTGGACGATCCGCAATTCGCTCGCGTGTATCGCCGCTTTGGCACCAGACACCGCCGCGGCTTGCGCCTGCAGATCCTGCTCGTTCTCGATGCGGCTCCGACTCCGTTCGAGCGCGAGCAGCTTTCCCGCGTACCCCTCCTTGGCCAGCTGATCCCAGGCTTGCTCCTGCTGCTTGTAGATGGGTGCCACCCGGCGCAGCTTCGACTCAACTTCCTCGGCGCCGCGCAGCTCCTGACGGGCCTTGGCGAGCACCGAACGTTCGCTTTCCAGCGCGTCGAGATGAGCGCGCCGCCGGGCATGGAACTGTGCGAGGACCTGAAGATACAGATGCTCCGTATCGTCCTGGCGGCGTTCGAACTGCGTGCCTGACACCTCCGCCTCGATTCGTCGCAATTGGAGTCGTCGCAACGCGAGGTCGTTCGAAAGTATGCGTCGATCGGCTTCGTTCAACTGCGTGTCCATCCTGAACAGCACCTCCCCGAGCGCCACCTGAGCGCCTTCGGCGACGAGGATTTCGCGAACGACGCCGGCATCCGGCGGTTGGACCACCTTCAACAGGGATGACGGAACGAGCTTGCCGCTCGCCGTGGCGATGACGTCGACGCGTCCGAACACGATCGCGGCCAACGCTGAAACGACCATCGAGCAAACCACATAAAGCAGGAGACGCGAGCCGCGCGAGGGCATCGTGACGGACAACCGAAGCAGCCGTGCTTCAAGCGCCGAATCCGTGTCTACCGCGTGACCCCGTGCAGCGCTTACCGGCACGACGGCCGGTCCTGTGTGATTCATTGCCGCCTCCCCATGCAGTTCGCCATATCCACGACGACGTCTGGCTGCAGGCGCTCGGGCAAACGGTGGCCGATGAAGATCACCGATACGCGTCCCCGCAGTCCGTTGATGGTGTCGACGAACGCATCGGCCAGATCGGGATCGAGACTCGACATCGCCTCGTCGAAGACGAGGATCCTGGCCCCCTTCAGCAAGGCGCGCGCAATCGCCAGTCGCTGCTTCTGCCCCCCGGACAGGCCGGTTCCGTTCTCTCCGATCCGGCTGAGGTATGCCGCGGGCATCGCCTGGACGACGTCGTGAATGCCTGCTGCGCGGCAGGATGACACGACCTCCTCGAACGTTGCCCCGGGCGCCGCATCGAGCAGATTCTGCAGGATGGTTCCCGTGAACAGTCTGGTCTCCTGCGGCACCACCCCGAGATAAGCACGAATCTCGTTCGCTGCCAGCGCTGCCGTGTTCGCCCCGTCGATCCGGATTGCACCCTCCTCCGGCAGGTAGAACCCGAGCAGCAGGCGCGCGAGCGTGCTCTTTCCACTGCCCGACGGACCGACGATCGCCGCACACCCCCCAGGTTTCAGTTCGAACGACAAGCCGCGGAAAACCCATGGACCGTCGAGATACCGGAAACCAAGATCGGCACACTGGAGCCAGGCCACGCCACCCGGCGCCCGCATGCCTTCGCCACGCATCGGCTCCCGCGGAGAATCCATGATGTCGGCGAGTCGTCTGACCGCAACGTAGACCTGCTGAAACTCCTGCCACAAGCCGGCAATCTTCAGGGCCGGTGCAGTCAGGCGTGACGCGAACATTTGAAACGCGACGAGCGCTCCGACCGTCATCGCGTCGCCTTCGATCACCATCCAGGCCCCGACGCAGAGCACCGAGACGGTCAGGAGTTGTTCTACGGTCTGGGCCCCGAGGCCGACCCCCGCGGAAAGCAGTCGCGTACGCAACCCGGCGCGAAGATAGGCGCCATAGAGCGACTCGAATCGCCGCCCGAGGACACCCTCGAGTTGAAGCGACTTGACTGTCTCCATTCCGGCCAGGCGCTCGGTGATGAACGCCTGTTGGCGCGCACCCGAGAGAAACTGGGCATCGATGGCCCTGCGCAACGCGGGTGTCCCGAGCGCACTGACCAAGAGGATCAACCCGAGAAACGACACGGCAACCCAGGTCAGCGTCGGACTGTAGTGATACATGATCGCAGCGAAGATCAGCATGAACGGCAGATCGAGAACCAGCGTCAACGCTGCTCCCGTGAGGAACTCCCGTACCGTCTCGACGGCCTGCATGCGTGCCACCAGCACCCCGGTCGGACGTTGCTCGAAGTAGCGCGACGGCAGATGCAGCAGATGGGAGAAGACGTCCGACGCAAGTACCGCATCGATCCGAGTGCCGGCGTGCAGCACGAAGTACTGGCGCAGCCAGGCAAGCAGCCCCGAGAAGATCGTCGCGAACAGAAATGCCAAAGCGATGACGATCAGGGTATTGGCGGTCCGATGCGTCATCACCTTGTCGATGACCGCCTGGGTCAGCAGCGGAACCGTCAGCGCAAGCAGCTGAATGCACAGTGCGGCAAACAGCACTTCGACCCACACCTTGCGGTAACGACGCATTTCCCGGCCGAACCACGCAAATCCGAACCGATCGACGGACATCCCTGGGTCCGGCTCCGGCACGACCTCGAGCGGTTTGCGTCGTACACGCAGCGAATGGCCGGCATAGAGCTTCTGAAAGCTCTCGGGCGCCATCGCGGTCGGCGCGGCTGAGCGATGATCCGAGACGTGGGAGCAACCATCCCGGGAGGCATGGAGCCGGACCAGTCGGAGCAGCGGCGCCGACGATTCGTGTGAAGTCGGCGTATCGCCATCGCGGCGCGGCCGAACGCCTTCGTCGAGCAATGCGAACCATAGATCGTCCGCATCGCGCATCGATACGGCCTCCTGCACCAACATGCAATCGAAGCCGAATTCAGAGAGCGCTCTATGCACACTGCACAGGTCGTGGGGCGGCGGGCAGGCCTGGAGCGTCACCGCGCGGGAAAACGGTCGACCGGTCTCCCGCGAGACCGCCTCGAACATCCAGATCACCGACTCCGGAGCGATGGTTCCGAGCAACGCTGGCGCATTCATCGACGCGACTCTCGCGACCGCGAGACCTCCACTGGCCGGTATATGGATTCAGCATATCTCCGATTCGCGGATTCGGATAGTCGGACGATCGGCCTAGGACCTCCGTGCGAGGCGGGCAGGCGTATAATTTTTCACGACTGCATCGTCGATGCAGCGTCGATCACCCCCCGAGGCACACTTCAAGTCATGGCGATGCACGAGGATTGGATCCGATTTCTCAACGAAACTGCGCCTGCCGCACTCCGACACAGTTCGCCCGCCGAGGAGGAAGCTTCCCTGGAAGCCGCACGAAGCGGTGTCTTCCTCTGCGATCTCTCGAGCTACGCGCTCGCTTCGGTGCTCGGGCCGGATGCAGAACCCTTTCTCCAGGGACAGCTCAGCAACGACGTGAAATCGCTCACGCCATCCCGCGTCCAGCTTGCCGCCTACAACACCCCGAAGGGGCGCATGCTCGCCTCCTTAATGTTGTGGAGAATGCAGGACGACTTCCTGCTTCAGTTTCCCGAGTCGATCGCCCCCCCGTTCATCAAGCGGCTCTCGATGTTCGTACTGCGTTCGAAGGTCCGGGTCACGGATGTTTCGGGCCAGAGGGTGCGGTTCGGTCTGGGCGGCCCCCACGCCGAGGATTGCCTGCGCGCTGCCGGCATCGCTTGCCCCGCATCCGACTTCGATATGGTCCGCACAGGCAGCACCGAGGTACCGGACGAGCGCCTCGTCATTCGTCTCCCCGGACCGCGGTACGAGCTCGTCTACGCGCAACAGCAGGACGCCATCCGTGACTGGAATCTGCTCTCGGCGTCGGCCACGGTGGCCCTCGCATCCTCCTGGCGCTGGCTCGGCGTGCGCAGCGGGATCGCCGAGATCGAGGCCGCAACCCAGGACAAGTACGTACCGCAGATGGTCAATCTCGAACTCGTGGGCGGCATCAGCTTCACCAAGGGCTGCTATCCCGGCCAGGAGATCGTGGCGCGCACGCAGTATCGCGGCGAAATCAAACGGCGCATGTTTCTCGCCCACATCGGCGCCGGGCTCGCCCCAACCCTGGGGCAGGAGGTCGTCGCGGTATCGGCAGCATCGCAAACGGTAGGCTCCATCGTCGATTTTGCCCCTGCCCCGGGCGGCGGCCATGACGTGCTTGCCTGCCTGCACCTCGAACTCGCGCATAATGGGCCGTTGCGTCTCGGTACCGCCGACGGTCCCGCGCTGGAACTGCTCTCCCTGCCCTACTCGTTGCCGCAGGCTCTCTGAACGTGTGTCTGATCCTGTTCTCGCTGGGTCACCTGCCCGGCTACCCCCTCGTCGTCGCAGCGAATCGCGACGAATCCTACGAGCGTCCCGCCGAGCCGATCGGCTTCTGGAAGCGCGCCCCCCGGATCGCCGGCGGTCGCGACCTGCGTGCGGGCGGCACATGGCTCGGCATCACCCGCGACGGCCGCTGGGCTGCACTGACCAACTACCGTCGCGCAAAGAGTTGGCGCGACGATGCGCCATCACGGGGCCACCTCGTTTCGGACTATCTGGAAGGGCAGATGTCGCCGTTGGACTACCTGGAGCGCCTTGTCCCCACCGCCCAGGATTACAACGGCTTCAACCTGCTGCTCGGCGACCGCCACGGACTCTGGTATTTCTCGAACCGGGACGTCGGCCCGCGACCGGTGGCGCCCGGCGTGCACGGGCTGTCGAACCACCTGCTGGACACCCCCTGGCCGAAGGTTCAGATGGGCAAGCTCGCTCTGCAGCAACTGCAGACACGCAGCGCCCCCGAGATCACGAGCGCACTACTCGCCGCGCTTGCCAAACGCGAGGTTCCACCCGATAGCGAACTGCCCGATACCGGTGTCGGGCAGGCTCAGGAGCGCGTGCTGTCGCCGCCGTTCATCGCCGCCGAACACTACGGCACGCGCATGTCGACCATCCTGCTCGTAGACGCGTCGGGCCATGTCGAGTTGGAGGAACACACGTTTGGACCGTTCGGTCATCCCGTGCACGTCCATCGACTGAGTTTTCGCTTCGACGACGGCCCGCAAGCCGTGTTCGTCCCCGCGTTTGAAAGCGTGCGAGACGCCAGCTGACCGGGCCGGCTATTCGAGTCGGCGGCGCATCTGCACATGCGGGATGCCGGCATCCTCGAACTCGCCACCCGTGACCTCGAAGCCGGAGCGGCGATAAAAACCGACTGCGTGCGTTTGCGCGTTGAGCACGACCTCCGCGTCGCCGCGCGCCTGCGCCATCGTGACGAGTGCCGCAAGTATCGCGCGTCCGACACCTTTGCCCCGATGGACAGCCAACACCGCCATCCGCCCGATGTGCCCGTCCGGCAGCAGGCGTCCGGTGCCGATCGGATTCCCATGGTCATCGAGCGCGAGCACGTGTCGACATGCCGCGTCGGCCTCGTCCCATTCCAGTTCCGCGGGAACGTGCTGCTCGACGACGAATACCTCGTAACGGACACCCTCGAGCCGGTCGGCGGCATCCGCCCATGCCACTTCTTCGATGCGATGGTCGATCGGGGTATTCACAGCCGCGGATTATAATCGCGCGCTTTCCCCAGACGGATCCGCATGAAGAATCTCTGGTGCGACCGCGAGGCCGCCACGCACACCACCCCGCTCGCTTTGCGTGTCTATACGTCGCGACTACTCGGCCGCGATCGGACGCTGGTCCTGCACGGCGGCGGCAACACGTCGGTCAAGCTTCGACGCACGAACGTCCTCGGCGAGGAGGAAGACGTCCTCTACGTCAAGGGCAGTGGCTGGGATCTGGAAACGATCGAAGCACCCGGATTCACGCCGGTGCGCCTCGACTACCTCGTGCGCCTCTCGCAGCTCGATCGGCTGTCCGACACCGACATGGTGAACGAACTTCTCGCGCAGCGGCTCGTGGCGACCGCTCCTGCGCCCTCGGTCGAAGCCATCCTGCATGCGATTCTTCCCTTTCGCTACGTCGACCACACTCACGCCGACGCCGTGCTCGCGGTGTGCAACACGCCGGACGGCCGCAAGCGCATCGAAGAGATCTATGGCGAGGATGGCGTCATCATCCCTTACGTCATGCCGGGCTTCGATCTCGCAAAGCTTTGCGCACGCGAGTTTCCGCGCCAGCGCAACTCAGGCACGAAGGGCATGATCCTGCTCAATCACGGGGTCTTCTCGTTCGGTGATACCGCGCGCGAGGCGTACGATCGCATGATCGAACTTGTCGCTCGGGCCGAACGCTATCTGAAGCGTGCGAAGGCGTGGTCGCTTGCCACTCCACAGGTACGACTCGCCGTGCCGGCCATCGAGTCGATCGCCGCCCTGAGGCGCTCCGTATCGCAGCTGGCCGGGGTACCGATGCTGCTGCACACCCGACAGACACCTGCCGCCCTCGCCTTCTGTCGCCGGCCCGACGTAGGCACGCTTTCCGGTCAAGGTCCGGCCACGCCGGACCACAGCATACGCACCAAGCGTCTTCCCATGCTAGGGCGCAACACCGAACGCTATGCACGAGACTACGCGCAGTACTTCACCGCCAACGCCCGACGCGCCAAGGAGGCGAAGACGATGCTGGATCCCGCGCCACGCGTCGTCCTCGATCCCGAGTTCGGTTTGTGTACGGCGGGACGAAGCGCCAAAGACACAGCCATCGCGGCCGAAATCTACGAACACACCATCGGGGTCATTCTGCGTTCCCATGCCTTGGGCGGCTACCGGGCTCTGAGTGCCCGGAACATCTTCGACGTCGAATATTGGGAACTCGAACAGGCCAAGCTCAAGCTCGCCGGGAAACCCGCAGCGTTCGCCGGAGAGATCGCGCTCGTCACCGGAGGCGCGTCTGGCATCGGACGCGCATGCGTGGAAGCACTGCTTGCTCACGGAGCCGCAGTGATCGCCCTGGATATCGATTCGACGATCGAGTCGATGCACGCGCGCCCGGACTTCTTCGGCATTGCCTGCGACATCACGAGCCCCGTCCGCGTTCGGGCCGCATTGGAGCGTGCCCTGCGCCGGTTCGGCGGTCTGGATATGCTGGTACTGAACGCCGGCATGTTCCCCGGCGGCACGCCGATCCGGCAGCAGCGCACCGACGAGTGGCGACGGGTGATGTCGGTCAATCTGGACGCCAATCAGGCACTCATGCAGGCGTGCCACCCGCTGCTGCAGCTTTCTCCACGCCATGGGCGCGTCGTCGTCGTCGGCTCGAAGAATGTGCGGGCACCCGGTTCGGGCGCCGGCGCATACTCCGCTGCGAAAGCCGGCCTCACCCAGCTTGCACGCGTTGCGGCGCTCGAGTGGGCCGCCGATGGGATCCGCGTCAACGTCGTGCACCCGGATGCCGTTTTCGATACAGGTCTCTGGACCGAGAACGTGCTGAAAGCACGCGCCGAACATTACGGAATCAGCGTCGAGCAATACCGCACACGCAATCTTCTGCGCACGGAGGTTCGCAGCCGCGACGTTGCGGCCATGGTATGCGCAATGTGCTCCGACGTTTTCGGACGGACCACGGGCGCCCAGATACCGGTGGACGGCGGCAATGACCGCGTCATCTGATCGGCCCCAGCTCGATGTCGAAACCTTGCGCTGGCGCGAGGACGCGCTCGAACTCATCGACCAGCGCGTACTGCCGCGAAGCGTACGGTACGTACGATGCCGGAGCGCACATGACGTGGCAGACGCCATCACCGCCATGGTGGTACGCGGCGCCCCCGCAATCGGCTGTACGGCGGCATACGGAATGGCGTTGGCCGCGCGTGAGTGCTCGGAAACACCTGAATCGCACGTGAGCCGCCTCGAAGCAGCCCATGCCCGGCTCCTTCGCTCTCGACCAACTGCAGTGAATCTGCGCTGGGCGCTGGAACGCATGAAGGCGCTCTGGCAGCATGCCTCCCGCACGAACCTTGCGGAGCGACTCCTCGCCGAAGCCCATCGCATCCGTGAGGAAGACATCGCGGCGAACCTGACGATGGGCACACTGGGTGCCGCCCTGCTGCCGCAGACGTGTACGGTACTCACGCACTGCAACGCCGGCGCCCTGGCGACGGCCGGGCACGGAACCGCGCTCGGTGTCGTGCGATCTGCGGCGGCTGCAGGCAAGACCGTCCGCGTCATCGCCGACGAGACACGGCCGTTTCTGCAAGGCGCACGATTGACAGCGTGGGAACTCAGACAGTCTGGTATCCCGGTCACGCTGATCCCGGACAGTGCAGCGGGTTACCTGATGAGTCTGGGCGGTATCGACGCCGTGATCGTCGGCGCGGATCGCGTCGCAGCCAACGGCGATGTTGCGAACAAGATCGGGACGTATCCCGTGGCGGTGCTGGCCCGCCGACACGAGATACCGTTCTATGTTGCCTGCCCGATATCGACCATAGACCCGACGTTGGCGGAAGGGAGCGGGATTCCGATCGAGGAGCGGGCCGCAGCCGAATTGCTGGGGTACGGGGATATCGTATGGGCGCCGGACGGCATCGACGTCAGAAATCCGGCCTTCGACGTGACGCCGTCGGACTTGGTGACGGCACTCATCACGGAGCGCGGTATCGCGCGCGCGCCCTATCGGGAGTCGATTGCCGCCCTGCTGGGGCAAGCACGTGAACGAGTTGCTCGACCGTCAGAGCGTTAGGCCGCCGCTGACCTCGATCACCGCCCCATTGATGTAGCTCGCCTCGTCCGACGCAAGAAACGCATAGACATTGGCGATCTCTTCGGGCTGCGCGAGGCGCCCCAAAGGCACTTTGGCTTCGAGAGACTGGATGACCTTGTCCGGGATGTTGTCGATGATCGTCGTCGCGACGAAGCCCGGACACACCGCATTTGCGCGAATCCCCCGTTTGCCCAGTTCACGGGCCCAGGTCTTGACCATCCCGATCACCCCGAACTTGCTCGCCGCGTAATTGGTCTGCCCGAAATTTCCGGACAACCCGACGATCGACGAAGCATTCAGGATCACGCCCGACTGCTGCTCGAGCATGATGTCGACGACCGCCTTCGTGCAGTTGTACGTGCCCTTGAGGTTGATGTCGATGACCCGATCGAATTGATCTTCGGTCATGTTCTTGAGTTGGGCGTCGGCCACGATCCCGGCGTTGTTGACCAACACGTCGATCTTGCCGCAGCGCTCGTAAACCTCGCTCACCATTGCCTTGATGCTGGACGTGTCGGTCACGTTCACGGCAAACGCCATCGCCTTGCCACCCATCGCTTCGATCATGCGGGCGGTGTCTTCCGCCGTCTTGGTGTCCACGTCACAGACCGCCACGACGGCGCCTTCCTTCGCAAACTTGACGGCCGTCGCCTGACCGATACCGCGTCCGGCGCCCGTGATGATGGCAACCTTACCTGCTAACCGCATGACGAACTCCCTGATTCGAGGCAAGAGGCCGGCGGAGTCGCCGGACGCGGGAATGTAGCCGAAGCTTTTGCGATGCACAACCCAGAGCACACGGCGTGCACGCCTCTAATTCCTTGTACCAACGCATGCTCGTCGGGTTTTAGTCCGCGGCGTTGCACAATACGAAATCAGGCATCCCGGATTTGGACGGGCGTGCCGACGGGGACGCGGTCGAATAGCTCGACGATGTCTGCATTGTGCATTCTGATGCAGCCGATCGAACCGGGCACTCCCATCGGGACGGTGTCGGGACTGCCGTGGATGTAGATGTACCGTCGCATCGTATCGACCTCCCCCAGGCGATTACGCCCCGGCTCGCACCCCGATAGCCAGAGAATGCGGGTGAGAATCCAGTCGCGATCCGGAAACCGGCTGGCGAGCGCTTGCGAATAGACTTCACCGGTGGCCCGCCGCCCGACGAATACCGTATTGGGCGCCGCGCCGCCACCGATCTTTGCCCGCACGACATGCCGACCTCGAGGCGTACAATGACTGCCCCTGCGCTCGCCCGCTCCATTCTTTGCGGTAGAGATGGCGTAAGAAAGCACGACGCACTCGCCATCCAGCAGGCTCAGGTGCTGATGGGCGATATCGATGTCGATTCGAAGGTTCATCATCGTCGCGAGGCAAAAAAGGAACGCAGAAGCGTGACGCTCTCCGGCGCCAAGACACCGCCGGCCACGCTTGCATGGTGATTGAGCCGCGGTTGCGCGAACAAGTCGACGACACTGCCGCAAGCACCGGTCTTGGGATCGCCGGCGCCGAATACGACCCGAGCAATCCGAGCATGCTGAATGGCGCCGGCACACATGACGCAGGGCTCCAGCGTCACGAAAAGGGTGCAGCCAGGCAGACGATAGTTGCCCATGGTCCGGGCCGCATCCCGCAAGGCGCGGATCTCCGCATGGGCGGTCGGATCGGCAAGGCCGATCGGTGCATTCCAGCCCCGTCCGACGATACGTCCGTCGCATACGACGATGGCGCCCACCGGCACTTCGGACGCCCTGGCAGCCTCCTCGGCCAGGCCGAGCGCAACGCGCATGTACGCCTCGTCAGCGGCAGTCCGCTCGTCGCTTCGGGTTGGAACATCGCTCTGCCCATCGGGCCCGAGTGCATTGCCTGAGTTCATGTTTGAACGATACGCAGATTTGCCGTGCACGTCGATTTTCGCCGCGGACTGCGACCGGCCAACCCGTGCGCCCGTTCAGATGGCGGTACTACCGGAAATCGAACTGACCAACGCTGACGCCGGATCCGTTGCATAAGTCTTGCCTCACTTTTGAAACCTCCATAACATTCTTGTGTCAGAGCCAATGAATAATTTCTGAGCAATTGTATGATCGCAGTGTCCAGTCCTGCCGAAAGCCCGTCGAATCGCCTTCCGATCCGCACGATTTCCGCGCTCACGGGCGTTAACGCCATGACCTTGCGGACCTGGGAGCGCCGCTACGGCCTCATCGAGCCGCAACGGACACCGACCGGCCATCGCGTGTACACCCAAGACCACGTCGAGGCCATTCGACGCGTGATGACCCTCGTTCAGCGCGGGATACCCATCAGCCGCATCCGGGAGGTCCTGGAAGCCGAACGTCCCCAACCTGTACGCGGGGATGAAACCTGGCTCCAGTATCGACGCGCGATGCTGGCGGGCATCACGAGCTTCGACGAGCGCGAAATCGACCGCATCTACGACGACACCCTATCGATCTACTCCGTCACCACCGTGACCCGGCGCCTCGTCTTGCCGCTCCTCGAGGACCTCGGCAAGCGCTGGCAGCGTGTCGACGGCGGCATTGCCGAAGAGCACTTTTTCGCGACGTATTTGCGCAGCAAGCTCGGCGCTCGTCTGGCGCACCGCATTCGCTACGCCGACGGCCCGCGATTGATTGCGGCGTGCCTGCCTGGGGAACACCATGAGATCGGCCTGCTCCTGTTCGCGCTCGGCGCGCACGAAGCCGGCTTCCGCACCTTGCTGCTTGGCGCCGACATGCCCTTGAACGAGATCGGCCACGTGCACCGGCAAAGCGAAAGCAGCGCCATCGTTCTCGCCTCCTCGATCGATCCCGAGCCCGAGGTGCTCGATATCGCGCTCCCCGAACTTGTCCGCAGCGCAGGGGTGCCCGTTTACGTCGGCGGCAGCACGGCGCAACGGCACCTGAAAGCCATCACGGCCGCGGGTGCCATCCCATTGGGCAGCGATCTCGATGCCGGCATCGACCTGCTCGCGAGAAGCCTGATCGGCAAGGAGCGCGTGTCGTGACCGCCGCCGCACACGTTGCGGTCGACTGGGTCGAGCGCGGCATCGTCCCGGATGCGCTGATTCGCGCGGGCATCCGCCGACTCTGCGCCGAGCGTCTGCGCGACATCCGCGCGGAGGACTGCGAGGCGGCCAGCGCTGCGTACGAAGCGTTCGTGCAGTCGATGGGCAACTCGCAGGTCGCACCGGTTCCCGCATTGGCAAACGAGCAGCATTACGAAGTCCCTGCAGAATTCTTTCGCATCGCTCTCGGCCCGCATCGCAAATACAGCTGCGCATGGTGGCCGGAAACCGTCACGAATCTTGCCGACGCCGAGGCGATGGCGCTCAGTGCCACCTGCGAACGGGCCGAACTGGCGGATGGACAGCACATTCTCGAACTGGGATGCGGCTGGGGTTCGCTGACGCTGTGGATGGCCGAGCGTTACCCCAACAGTCGAATCACCGCCGTATCGAACTCCCAATCGCAGCGTATGTGGATCGAGTCGGAGGCTATCCGGCGGCGGCATTCGAACGTTCGCGTGGTCACTGCAGACATGAACCGTTTCGATACCGATGCCCGGTTCGACCGGGTCGTGTCGGTCGAGATGTTCGAGCACATGCGCAACTGGCACGCACTGTTCGGCCGCATTCGACGGTGGCTCGCCCCCGAAGGACGCTTCTTCATGCATGTCTTCTGCCACCGATCGATGCCCTATGCCTTCATCGACCGCGGCCATGACGACTGGATGAGTCGGCACTTCTTCTCCGGCGGCATGATGCCGAGCGATGACCTGCCGATCCGATTCCAGAGCGACCTGAAATTCCTGAAACGCTGGCGCTGGAACGGCTGTCACTACGAGAAGACGGCAAACGCGTGGCTCGCCAATATCGACACGAACAAAGCCGAAGCATTGCACGTGCTTGCGCAACTGCATGGAGACGAATCGGCCGGCCTCTGGCTGCAGCGCTGGCGCATCTTCTTCATGGCGTGCGCGGAGCTATTCGGATATCGAGCGGGCGAAGAGTGGTGGGTGAGTCACTATCTGTTCGAGCGCCCCTGACCCGGAACGAACCTTGATGTCCGAACTGTCACGCCATGCATTTCCATGGATCAACGCGGCCCTGTTTCAATCTGCGTGGCTCGCCATCGTGCTGTCCGCGGCCTACGGCCGACCTTGGATCGCACCCATCGTGACCGGCGCCGTCCTCGCCTGGCATCTGTATCACGCGCATCGGGCGCGCAGAGAACTCGCGCTGATCGGCATTGCGGTCATCGTGGGCGCCGGCTTCGAAACCCTCATGGCGTCGCTTCAGGTGCTCGAACCCGTCAGCGGCATCCTCGTGCCCGGCATCGCGGCCTATTGGCTCGTGTGCCTTTGGGCCGTTTTCGCCACGACCCTCAACGTATCGTTGCTTTGGCTGCGGTCCCGCCCGGTACTTGCCGCAGCACTCGGCGCGCTCGGGGGACCGCTCGCCTACGTCGGCGGCGCCAGACTGGGCGCTCTCCATATCGAGTCGTCGTATCCCTCGATCGGTGCTCTCGCTTTCGGATGGGCACTTGCGACGCCACTTCTCCTGGCCACGGCACGACGCCTCGACGGCTACGCGAGGCACTGAATGCCAGCATCGCACATCACCTCCCTTGGGGTACTGCTCTTGATGGCCATCGTCATCTGGGGCCTCGCGACGGCCAAACGAAACGCGGGCATCGTCGACATCTTCTGGCCGCTTTTCTTCCTCGCCGCCGGCGTCGTGCACGCTTTCGGCACGGAACAACTCACGTCGCGAGCGTATCTCGTTCTGGGACTGACGACGTTGTGGGCCCTCCGGCTCTCGATCCATCTGGCCGTGCGAGCTTCGGGACAAACCGAGGATCGACGCTATCAGGCGATACGCGCCAGGAACGAGCCCGGCTTCGCATGGAAAAGCCTTTACCTGGTTTTCGGCTTGCAGGCGATCCTCGCATGGATCATCTCGGCACCGCTCGCCGGCGCCGTGCTCGCCCAAGGTCGACTCACCGTGTTCGACGCCCTCGGCGCTGGGATCGTCATGTTCGGCGTTGCATTTCAGACAATCGCCGATGCGCAACTCGCCCGGTTCAAGGCGGATCCGCTCAATCACGGCAAGGTGCTCGATACCGGGCTGTGGCGTTACAGCCGACACCCGAACTATTTCGCCGAATGCTGTCTCTGGTGGGGTTTCTACCTGATTGCCTGTGCAGCCGGCGCATGGTGGACGCTCTTCTCGCCTGTGCTGATGACCATACTTCTATTGAAGATCTCGGGTGTCGCCCTGCTGGAGAAGGATATCGCAGAGCGCAGACCCGCCTATCGCGACTACATACGGCGTACGAATGCCTTTATTCCCGCGCCTCCCCGGCCCTCCTGAGCGCGCACCGACGATCCGCCTTCATCCTCGCTTTCGCCTTCCTCGAGCCGAAGAACCTGAGACGACACTATGTACCTGCGCCTGCGGGTCGCTTTGCGACGCTGGATCGACAACGACGCGCTCGACGAATCTCAGCCCGACGCGAACCATCGCATCGACTGGCTGCGCGTCGTCCCGTTCCTTCTTATCCATCTCGGCTGCATTGGCATCGTTGCCGTGGGCGCGAGCAGCACGGCGGTATGCGTCGCGCTGGCGCTGTACGCCCTTCGCATGTTCGCGATCACGGCTTTCTATCATCGGTACTTCGCGCATCGAGCGTTCAAGACGTCGAGAGCGATGCAGTTCGCGATGGCCGCCCTCGGCGCCTCCGCAGTCCAGCGCGGTCCGCTGTGGTGGGCATCCCACCACCGCCATCATCATCGGCATTCCGATGCCCCGCCCGACAGCCACTCGCCCAGGCAGCATGGAATCCTCTGGAGTCATCTCGGCTGGTTTCTCGCCCGCGAGAGTTTCCGACCGCGCATGGGCCTGGTACGCGATCTTGCCGCCTATCCCGAACTTCGGTGGCTCGACCGCTTCGATACGCTGGTCCCTGCCGCGCTTGCAATCATGCTCTACGCCACCGGCGCGCTCCTCGAGTCCAAGGCGCCGGCACTGGGCACGAGCGGACTGCAGCTGCTTGTCTGGGGGTTCTGCCTCTCGACCGTGGCGCTCTATCACTCGACGTTCGCCATCAATTCCCTGGCGCATCGTTTCGGCGCCCGACGTTACGCCACCGGTGACGACTCCCGCAACAACCTTTGGCTTGCTCTGCTCACGTTCGGCGAGGGCTGGCACAACAATCATCACCACTATCCCGGGTCGGCCCGCCAGGGGTTCTTCTGGTACGAAATCGATCTGACCTACTACGGACTGCGCGTGCTCTCGGCCCTCGGATTGATCCGGGAATTGCGCTCGGTTCCAGAGACCATGCGCAACGCGCGACGACTGCTCGACGAGGATCGACCCGCATGAGAATCGCCGTCGTCGGCAGCGGCATCTCCGGCCTCGTGGTGGCACAGGCCCTGCACACCGAACACGAGGTTACGCTGTTCGAGAAGGAGTCGCATCTCGGTGGACACGTGCATACCCACCGCATCGAGCAAGCCGGCAGGCAGTACGAAGTCGACAGCGGCTTCATCGTTTTCAACGACTGGACCTATCCGAACTTCATCGACCTGATCTCCCGCCACGGCGTTGAAACACGACCGAGCACGATGAGTTTCTCCGTACGCGACGAAACGCGCGATATCGAATACAACGGCACGTCCCTCGATACCCTGTTCGCGCAACGGCGCAATCTCCTGCGACCGAGCTTTCTCGGCATGATCCGGGACATTCTTCGCTTTCATCGCGAAGCGCCTCGTATCCTCGATGACTCCGGGCCCGAGGTTCCGCTCTCGCGGATTCTCGAAGCAGGCGCCTACGGCGACGCATTCATCCGTCACTACATCGTCCCCATGGGCGCGGCGATCTGGTCGACGGATCCAGCGTCCATGATGCATTTCCCGGCGCGATTCTTCGTCCGTTTCCTCGCCAACCACGGGATGCTCAGCGTGAACGATCGCCCCAGATGGCAAACCATCCGCGGTGGGTCGGCCCGTTATGTGGAGCGAATCGCCGCGCCGTTCATGGATCGGGTTCGACTGAACGCAGCCGTGGAGTCGGTCGACCGACGCAAAGCAGGCGTCCTGGTAAGAGCGCAAGGCTGTGAGCCCGAGCAATACGACGCCCTCTTTCTAGCGTGCCACAGCGATCAGGCGCTCGCCCTGGTACAGGATGCCACCAAACAGGAACGCGAGGTTCTGGGCGCCATCCCCTATCAGCGCAACGAGGCCGTACTGCACACCGACCCCCGAATGCTGCCGCGCCGGAAGCGGGCATGGGCCGCCTGGAACTATCACGTCGCCGACGATACGACGGCACCGGTCGCACTGACCTACAACATGAACATCCTGCAGGGTCTGGATGCGCCCGAACCGTTCCTCGTGACCTTGAACAGAACCCAGGCGATCGACCCGAGTCGAGTCATTCGCCGGATCGTCTATCACCACCCGCTCTTCACGCCGGCAAGCGTCGCCGCTCAGGCGCGGCATGCCGAAGTCAACGGCACGCTGGGCACGTTCTATTGCGGCGCCTATTGGCGCAATGGCTTCCATGAGGATGGCGTCGTCAGCGCGATCGAAGCGATCAGGCACTTTCGCGCCTGGGCCGAGTCCGGCGCGCGGAGGGCGGCATGACCGCTCGTGCCGACACACTCGACCCCGCGAACAACGCAAGCCTGCAAAGCGCGCTTTACTTCGGCACCTTGCGGCACCGTCGCTTCGTCCCCACGACGCATGCCTTCACCTATCGGCTGTACATGACCTGGCTCGACATGTCCGAACTGGATCATGTGTTCAGGTCCCGCTGGTTCTGGTCGACCAGTCACCCGACCCTCTCCTGGCTGCGCCGGGAAGACTATCTTGGCGATGCGCCGCTCGGCCTCGACGCTGCCGTCCGTGAGGTGGTTCGCAGACAGTTGGGTGCGCCGCCGAGCGGCCCCATCCGAATGCTGACGCAACTGCGAACATTCGGGCACTGCTTCAATCCGGTCACTTTCTACTATTGCTACTCGATCGACGAAAGGCTCGAAGCGATCGTCGCGGAGATCACGAACACCCCCTGGAAGGAGCGCCATACGTATGTCATGCCCGTCACCGCAGGGACGTCCTCGACCGCCGGCATGCGGTTTCGGTTCGACAAGCGCTTTCACGTCTCGCCGTTTATGCCGATGGACATCGACTACGATTGGCGCTTTCGCGTTCCAGACGATCGCCTCACCGTTCACATGATCAATCGTCGCGGCGACGATACGGTCTTCGACGCCACGCTCGACCTGGAACGGCGCGAAATCGACGGCGCCTCGCTCGCCTACGCACTGCTCGCCTTCCCCCTGATCACCGCGAAGGTCGTCGGCGGCATCTATTGGAACGCCTTGCGCTTATGGCTGAAGCGCACGCCGTTCCACCCGCATCCGACTACGCACCGATAGGATCACATCGATGAACGAGACGACCCTGCAGCATGCATCGGCCCGGTTGAGTCCTCGCCCCGGCGCACTTTCCGGACTCGCCCGCCCTCTCGTGCTGTCGAGACTCGAACAACTGCAGGCCGGTCGACTGCGCCTGCGCGATGGCAATTCGGTACGCGTGTACGGTGTCGGCGACGAGCCGCCGGTCACGGTCGACGTACTGGACGCGGCTTTCTACGCAGAGATTGCCTATGGCGGCTCGGTAGGCGCGGGCGAATCGTACATGCTCGGCCACTGGGATACCGACGATCTCACCGGATTGCTGCGGCTGTTCCTGCGCAACCGGGCCACGATGGATACCCTGGAAACCGGTCTCGCGCGCCTGTCGGCGCCGTTGCGGGTACTTGCGCACTGGCTGCACCGGAACACCCGAGTCGGCAGCCGGCGAAACATCCACGCGCACTACGATCTCGGCAACGACTTCTTTCGGCTGATGCTCGATCCGACGCTGATGTATTCCTGCGCCTTGTACGAACGTCCGGACATGTCACTGGCGGACGCCTCGGTGGCAAAGATCGACGCAATATGTCGCAAGCTTCAGCTGACGAGCAACGACCATCTGCTCGAAATCGGCACCGGCTGGGGAGGATTCGCCCTGCACGCAGCCAGCCGCTACGGCTGCCGCGTAACGACGACGACGATCTCGAAGAACCAGTTCGACCTCGCCAATGCGCGTATCGCCGAGGCCGGCCTGAGCGAGCGCGTGGAAGTGCTGCTGGAGGACTACCGTGACCTCGAAGGCACGTTCGACAAGCTCGTCTCGATCGAGATGATCGAAGCCATCGGGCATCAGTATTTCGGCGAGTTCTTCAGGGTCGCCTCCGCACGATTGAAGCCGGGAAGCCGTATGCTACTGCAGTCCATCACGATCGCCGAACCGTACTACGCGCAAGCCCGGGACGGTGTCGATTTCATCAAGCGGTACATTTTTCCGGGTTGCTGCATCCCCTCGGTGGGCGCGCTCACCCAGGCCATGGCTGCGGGCGACCTCAAGCTGGAACATTTCGAAGACATTGGCCCCCATTACGCGACGACGCTCGCCCATTGGCGTGATAACTTCGAGGCTCGCATCGACGAGGTGCGTGCCCTGGGCTACCCGGAAACGTTCTGCCGCATGTGGAGCTACTACCTGTGCTATTGCGAGGCCGGCTTTGCCGAACGGACCTTGGGCGATGCACAATTGCTGCTGACTCGATAGGGCTGACGAACATGAACGATCGATCCCCCCCGCCGATGCAGGAAGACGAAACGCTTCCGATGTCCGTGCGCGTTCGACAACGACTAGCGCACGCCCGGCGCCGCTTTCACGCGAACGACAACATCTCCGCCTATCTCGCACCGGGCGACATGGAGGCCCTGCTCGACGAAGTCGAAGGCAAGATGCGCGAGGTGCTGCAAAGCCTCGTGATTGATATCGACAGCGATCACAACACGCAGCAGACGGCGCGGCGCGTAGCCAAAATGTATCTCACCGAGGTCTTCCGAGGCCGCTATGAGCCCGAACCCTCGGTGACCCAATTCCCGAATGCCGAGCGCCTCAACGAACTGATGATCATCGGTCCGCTGCAGGTGCGCAGCGCCTGCAGTCATCACTTCTGTCCGATCATGGGACATTTGTGGATCGGCGTCATGCCGAATGAACACTCGAGCCTGCTCGGCCTGTCGAAGTACGCGCGGCTGGCCGAATGGATCATGGGGCGCCCGCAGATCCAGGAAGAAGCGGTGGCTCAGCTCGCCGAGCTGCTCATGGAACGCGTAAGCCCCGACGGGCTCGCGGTGGTCATGCAGGCCGAACACTTCTGCATGCACTGGCGCGGCGTGCGCGATGCCGACAGCAAGCTCATCAACAGCGTGATGCGGGGGTCTTTTCTGAAGGATGCGTCCCTGCGCCGTGAGTTCCTGTCCCTGCTCAACCTGAAGCCATAGAGGCATTCATGCTCGTTCGTCTACTTTACGCCAGCCGAGCCACGGGGCCGCTGAATCAAGCCGTCGTCGATTCGATCCTTGAACAAAGCCGGCGAAACAATCCGTCGCTGGGCGTCACGGGCGTGTTGTGCTTCAGCGACGAGGTCTTCATCCAGATTCTCGAGGGTGGACGCGACCCGGTTTGCGAACTGTACAACGCGATCGCGAAGGATTCGCGCCACGACAAGGTCCGGCTTCTGGTCTACGAGGAGATTGCCGAGCGCCGCTTCGGCGGCTGGACCATGGGCCAGGTGAACATCAAGAAGATCAGTCCCGCACTGCTTCTCAAGTACGGCGAGAAGTCCGAACTCAATCCCTTCGCAGGTTCCGGACATGGCTCCATGGCGCTGCTCGAAGAACTGATCTCCACCGGTCTGATCGCAAGCCACGCTTCCTGCTGATACCGAGAAACGGTGCCAAGCACGGTTTCTCGGGATAGAACGACTATTTCGCGTACTTGCCCGACACCTGCGTCGTCGGGGTATCGAAGCCCTTCTCCTGACGCATCAGGCGGGTTTCCCTCGCCCATGTACGCTTCAGGTCGTCCTTGATCTTGAACGTGAGGCGCCCCAGACGCTCCACTTCGAGCTCGACCGTATCACCGTCCATGAACGGGTTCAGGCCACGGTGATTGGTGCCCAGTGCGACGATATCGCCCGGCTCCAGCGTGTGGATAGACGACAACCATTCGATGCAGCGGTGGATCTTGTGCGCCATGTCGTCGGTGTTGTAGTTCTGCATGAGGGTGCCGTTGACCCACAACTTGACCTGCAGCTTCTGCGGATCCGGAATCTCGTCGGCGGTCACTAGGAACGGGCCGATCGGAGCGAACGTGTCACGCGACTTCATCTGGAAGAACGTGTTGCCCGCGGGCGGCAGGCCACGCGCGGAACCGTCGATGAAGTTCATGTAGCCGAAGATGTACTGAGCCGCGTCGGCGGCCTTGACGTTCGTTGCGCGCTTGCCGACGACGAGCGCAATTTCAGCTTCGCCCTCGAAGATGGTCGCAGGCACGTCCGGCAGGACCATGGTATCGCCGTTGCCGATGATCGCACTCGGCGACTTGTGAAATGCATTGATCGGAGCCGGTTCGCTGCGCGTGCCGTCTTCCATGTAGTTCACGGCCATGCAGTCGATGGTTTGCGGACGCGGCACCGGCGGGCGCAGTCGTACCGATGCGAGCGGCACCCCATCGCTGGCGGCGATTGCGGCTTCGAGCTTGGCCTTGCGCTGTGCGAACTGTGTGATGACGCCGACGAGGACGTCCTGCGGATGCGTGCGCGGAATGTCTGCGACCGCCGCCGATAGATCGACCACTTTGTCCCCCTTGACGGCGCCCAGCTTGAAGTCATCGAAAAAACAGAGCTTCATGGATTGTTCTCCATTGGATGTATGCGATTCGCCCTCGAGGCACCCCGAAGGCTTGATGAGTGCCGGCTCGCGCGCGCAGTGTACGCCCCGCGCTCCTCCCCGACGCACGTTGCCGGTCGCCTGCCTTGTCGCGACAACGAGGCAGTGGCAGCGGCACAAGCATACCAAAGTCCGACGGCGCGTATTCCGTTCCTGCTCGGACGAACGAGAGGCCCGGCAGAATCGAAGTCCGGCGGCCCTCGAACCGGTTCCAGACGCTCGCAGCTACCCGCCGTAGTGCGGCAGCTTCGTTGCGTTTTCGAGCTTTTCCAGCGACATCAGAGTCTCGAAAAGCCCTGCGGCATCGATCTTCGTCTTGCTCACGCGCACGCAATCCGAGAACTTTGTCCATAGGTCCTCACGGCTGAGCGGAAGCACCGGGCCGCCCCGGATGTCGCGTACCTTCGGGCTTTCGATCTTGCGACCGCCCGCGACTTCGATCGTGACGAGATCGTAAGGCGAACGACCGGGCTGTTCGGGATCTTCCCGATCGTCCGGCACCACTTCCACCTTGCTCATCAGGGCTTGCACTTCCTTCGTTTGCACGAAGTCGTCCTGCAGTTCGTTGAGCCCCGCGCGCCCGCGCACGAGCACCGATGCCATCGCGAACTCCATGCTGAACTTCGCTTCCAGGCCGGTCTGCGGCCGGTGGTTCTTCAGGATCGTCGTATTCAGCCGGCTGGTGTTGACGACCACGCGCTGGATCGAATCGACCGCGACCTGATGGGCCTTCACGAGGTCGTGGATACCGTCGAGCGCACGATGGGTGCAATAGCACAACGGATACTTCTTGATCCCCAGCTGCGCCTTGAGGATCTGCCATTCCTTGCCCGCACGGATGGGCGACTCGGCGTCGAACCGCCCTTTCGGCGACAGCGCTGCAAGATACCCCTGGGTGTGCTCCAGCGCATCCACTGCGGCCGTAAACCCGCGCTTCACCAACCGTGCGGCGAGCACGCCGGCGTGCGCTGCATGACCCGCGTGAAAGGGCTTGGTCATCGTGCCGAAGTTGGACATCAGCCCGGCGCTCTGCGATGCGCCGAGGGCAATGGCCTGGGTACACTGCTCGGCGCTGAGCTTGTTGAGGCGCGCACAGGCGGCCGCTGCACCGATCGCACCGAGAATGCCGGTCGGGTGCCAGCCCTTTGCGTGATAGTGATCCTGATCGCGGCTTACCAGTTCGCCCCAGGTCTCGTACCCAGCAGCGTACGCCGCGATCATTTCCGCACCCGAGGCGCCGAGTGCCTGTGCTTCAGCGAGGATGGCGGGAACGAGGACGGTGCTCGGATGGCCACGCAGAGCGACATCATCGTAGTCCAATGCGTGGGCTGCTGCGCCGTTGATCCAGGCTGCCTGAGGTGCCGGTGCGGTACGCGGGCCGAAATGCAGCCGCGCCTCGCCGGCAACGGGATTGAACGTCTCCGTGAGGATCCCGACGAGCGGCTCGCTCGCGCCGGCGAACATGACACCCACGCAATCGGCGAAGCCCGTCTTGATCACCGACACCCCGTCCGCCGGGATGTCCTCGTACTTCAGGTTAGCGATGAATTCGCCGAGGCTGCGCGTCAGTGCGGTCGACATGGGATTCCTCCTTGGACTGGTTTGGGCGACGAGCCGATTGTAGACCGAAGCGGAAAATTCGGTGCCAGGCACGTGCCTGGCACCGAATTTTCGAAGTTGCGGCTAGTACTTCAATGTCCGGACTTCACTCGCGCGCCCCAGCAGTTTTTCCCAATCGGCATCGACGCGAGCCTGGATCGCATCGATCTCGTCGTCCTTCATCGCACCGAAGCGACGCTGCGTCCTCAGGTATTCGCGCACCGGCACGAACTTCGCCGGCTGCTGCACGACGATGCGCTCCCCGTCGATCATCTCGTACAGCGGATCGAACTTCGCCTGGACCGCGAGGCGAGCGACGTGTACGCCCGTATCCGGCTCCGAGCGCCATCCTGTGGGACACGACGCCAGCACACGCATGAAACGGAAGCCCTTCGTCTCCTTCGCTCGCAGGACCTTGCGCATATAGTCGTCCGGATACGCGATACTGACCGTCGCCGCATAAGGAATGTGGTGCGCGGCCATGATCGCCATCATGTCCTTCTTCGGTTCGCCCTTCGACGGCGAACTGTTCGTCCATGCGCCGACCGGCGTCGAACTGCTGCGCTGCACGCCGGTGTTCATGTACGCCTCGTTGTCGCCGCAGAAGTGGATGATGTCGTCGTTGCGTTCTGCGGCCCCGGAGATCGCCTGCAGGCCGATGTCGTAGGTGCCGCCGTCGCCCGCATACGAGATCACCTGCGTCTCGTGGTCGCCGATCGCCTCCAGGCCGTGCTTGACGCCTGCGGCATAGGCCGCAGCCGCCGGAAACAGCGCCTGCACACGGGTAATGGTGGCATGGGTCGACGCCCGACCGCTGCACTGGGGCGGAATGATCATCACCGTTTTCGGCCCCATCACCTTCAGCAACCACTTGAGCGCGATGGAGCCGCCGCACCCGGCGCACGCCCCGTGGCCGCCCACGATGAACTCCTCGGTCGTGACGACCGTATCGAACTGCCGCAGATGCTGCAAGGGTTCGGTCGCGATATTCATTTTGCAGGCACTCCAATCCAGAGCACGGTTTCCTCGGGCTGCGCGTGGTCGTACACGTAATCGGACATCTCGTGGTACAGCTTCATCGGGATGTCCGTACCACCGAGGCCCGAGACGAACTCGAACACGGGGGCGCGCAGTCCCGCGTCGTACATGGCCGCCTTCGTCTCGATGGCGAGATGACCGCCATGCCCATACGAGAACCCGCGCTGGATCACCGCCACCTTCTTCGCACCAGAAAGCATCTGGGTAATCTCGTTCGCAGGGAACGGACTGAAGAGCTTCACTTTGAGGAAGCCGGCCTTGCGTCCCTTGCTGCGCTCCTCATCGACGAGGACGCGACAGGATTTCGCCAGCGTCCCGAGCGCCATGAAGATCACGTCCGCGTCGTCGCACCTGTAGGCTTCGACCACGCCCCAGCTGCGCCCGAAAGTCTCCGCAAACTCGGCGTTCGCATCCTTCGCGATCTGGCGGGCCATCGACGTGATCTGATGCAGCTCGTATTTGACCCGAAACGACGATACATCCCACGAGCCGAACTTGGCGGGTTGATTCGGATCGATGTGGATCCGTCGCGGCTCCTTCGGAATATAGGATGCCACTGCCGCCGGGTGCGGTATATGCACCGGCTCGTACGCATGCGACATGTAGAAGCCCTCCTGCACCGGCATCACGGGCAGGCTCGCCTTCTCCGCAATCTTGTAGCTCTGGATCACGGTATCGAGCACCTCCTGGCTGCTTTCGCAGAAGAGCTGCACCCAACCCGAGTCTCTGACCGTCATGCTGTCGTCGTGCTCGGGGTGCTCGTTGTTCGAGCCGTGATAGAGGCCGCGACTGCAGTTGACGAGCACCATCGGGTAGCGTCCCCGTCCTGCCGCCTGCAGCGGTTCGTGCATGTATGCCATGCCCTGCCCGGCCGATCCCGAAAAGCAGCGTGCGCCCGCCATCGAGGCCCCCACCATGATCGACATCGCCGAGTGTTCGCCTTCGGCCATCACGACCTTCGCGCTCATTTCGCCCTTGAACGCGAACTCGGCCACCTTCTCCAGCATGCTGGTCGCCGGCGTAATCGGGTAGAACGACACCACCTCCACCTGCGACAGCCGCGCGCCCCATGCCGCAGCGTAGTTTCCGGACAGCACGCGGGTCTCGTTCGCGCCTGCATTGATCGGCTTGTTCATTGGAACTCCTCCACCATCGTCAGTGCCGCGCGGGGACATTCGTGTGTACAGATCCCGCAGCCCTTGCAGGTCACGTTGTCCACCTGGAAGCGCAAGGTGCCGTTGATGGCTTCGCTCTGCGGCAGGGTCGTGATGGAACTCTCCGGGCAGAACACCCAGCAGTTGCCGCAGTAGTTGCAGTCGCCGCAGTGAAAGCAGCGGCCCGCTTCGGCCGCGAACGCATCAGCGTCATAGCCGCCCACCACTTCCTCGAAGCTCTGCAAACGCCGATCATGCGCGAGATGCTCGGCGCGTACCGACGAAGTCTGGTTGAAGTAGCCCATGTTGAGCTGCCCGAACGGGACCGTCGTCGGCTTCGCGAACCGAGGAAGGGACTCGCCCCGCAACTGCGCATCCAGCAAAGCTGCGGCACGCTTGCCGCTACCGACCGCCCGCACGACCGAGGACGGCCCCTCGACGGCATCACCCGCGCCCACGATCCACTGCTTCCCCATCGTCACGACCTCGCCGGCTGCAACCGCCTCCCACTGCACCTTCAAGGCAATCGGCAGGAAATTCAGATCTGCACGCTGTCCGATCGCCACGACGACGACATCGACTGCCAGCCGGTGCTCCGACCCGGGTATGGCATCGACGATTGCGCCACCCTGCGCATCGAACCGAAACGCGTCGATACGCACGCATCGAGCGACGATCGCACTCCCCCCGCCTTGCTCGAAGCCCAGGAAATGCCGCGACGGAAGAAAACGAATCCCCTCGGCACGAGCGTCGTTGCGCTCTTCCGGATACGCCGGCATCGTCGCCTCGGTTTCGAGGAATGCGAGACTCACCTCTGACGCCCCGAGCCGCCGCGACACACGGGCAGCGTCGATGGCGACATTGCCGCCCCCGATGACGAGCACCCGAGCCCCGGCACGGATCGGCGACTCGCCCCTGCTGTTCACTGCACGCAAGAAGGTGAGTCCGTCGTAGACGCCCACCGCATCCGCTCCGGGTACACTGAGCTTGCGACCGGCACTGCAGCCTGCGCTCAGCACGACCCCGGCATACGGAGCGAGCATCTCCCACGATTGCGACGCCGCGATGTTGCACTCGCATTCGAAGCGCACACCGAGCGCTTCGAGGCCCGCGATTTCCGCATCGAGTACATCACGCGGCAGGCGATACGCAGGAATCCCGTAACGAAGCATGCCGCCGGGTTTCTGCGCCGCTTCGTAGACGGTCACGGCGTAGCCCTTGCGGGCGGCGTGATAAGCGGCGGATAGACCTGCCGGCCCCGAGCCGATGACGGCAATGGAGCGTCCGTTGCCGGGTGCCTTCTCGACGCGCAGCCCCTGCGCCAGGCCGTGGTCGCCGATCCGGCGCTCCAGGGCGTGAATCGCGACCGGTTCATCGAACTCGGCGCGATTGCAGGCACTCTCGCAGGGGTGATAACACACGCGCCCCATGACCGCGGGGATCGGATTGTCCTGCTTGATCAAGCGCCATGCCTCGTCCATCCGCCCCTGCAGTCCGAGTGCGATGTAGTCGCGAATCCGTTCGCCGGCGGGACATCCACCGGTGCAAGGCGGCGTCTGGCTCACGAACACGGGACGCTGATTGCGCCAATCGCCGACGTTCGTGGCCTTCTGGGGCTTGATGAGCGCAACAATGGGCTTGACGCGCTCGGGCGCGGGACGGGGCGGCTCACGCATGGACGCTCTCCCTGGCGAGAACGACGCTCTCGAAAGCCTCGCGCGCCGCGGCCAGATTGGGCTCGACCTTCTCGGGCACTTCCTGGCGTATGGCCGCCTCGACACTCGCGAACGACACGAGCCCCGTTACACGTACGAGCGCCCCGAGTATGGCGGTATTGACCGGACGCGACGTGGCGGTACCCAATCCATGGCGTTCGGCAATGCCGGTGGCGTTCACGGTCGCCACCTTCGCCGGCACCGGCAACTCGCAATCGTCCGGCAGCTTCGAGGAATTGATCAGCACCAGCCCGCCTGCACGGAATCCCTTCAGGACACCGTCGTTGCCCGTGCCCGGCTGCGCGAGCAGCGCCGGGTGCATGACGATGAGCCCGTCCGGTTCATAGATCTGGCACCGCGGCACTTCGGCCTCGATATCGCTGATCCGAACGAAGGCAGTCACCGGACCACCACGTCGATCACCCGCGAACAGCGGGAACGAGAGCGCATACTTGCCTTCCTGCGCCAATGCAGCGGCCAGCATGTTGGCGCAGATGACCGCGCCCTGGCCGCCGCGACCATGGAATCGAATGTCGTACATGAAAGGCCCCCTCCGGCTTGGATGCTCGTGCTGTGCCCACGCCCGACAACAGCACCGCACGAACCGAACTACAGAACGGATGGCCGTGCCGTCGTTTGATCCAGATCAAGGATTCGTCACGATATGGCACGTGCGAGGCGCAGGACCCGGCAAATTGCGCCGAGTCATCGCGAACGCCTAACATACCGACCGAAGTCCCGACCGCATCCACAGGACCATACATGACGCTCCCCCTCGACGGTATCGTCGTCCTCGAACTCAGCCACATCATCGCCGGCCCTTACTGCGGCGCCATCCTGGCCGACTATGGTGCCGACTGCATCAAGATCGAGGAGCCCAGGAGCGGCGATCGCGGACGCGCGACCGTGCCGATGCTGCCCACCGACGAACGCCTCAGCGGCTTCTTCTACACACTGGGGCGAAATCGCAAGGGCATCACCCTCGATCTCAAGGCCCCCGAGGGTAAGCAGATCTTTCTCGACCTCGCAGGCAAGGCCGATGTCGTGCTGGAAAACTTTCGGCCAGGCACCATGGACAAGCTCGGTCTCGGCTATGCGTCTCTGAACGCGATCAATCCCAGGCTCATCTATGCGGCGATCAGCGGCTTCGGCCAGATGAAAGGTCTGGAAGGCCCATACTCCGATTGGCCGGCCAACAACGCGATTGCGCAAGCCATGGGCGGCCTGTCCGATTTGTCGGGCGTCGATGGCGAACCCGTATTCGTCGGCGCGTCCATCGGCGACACCATTCCGGCGATCTGGGCCGCGCTGGGCATCGTGCTCGCCATCCAGCAACGCCAGAAGACCGGACTCGGGCAATTCATCGACGTGGCGATGTACGACGCGATGGCTTCCGTCTGTTGGCAATCGGTGGCGGCCTATTCGGTGCGCAAGCGTCTGCCGCCGCCGGGCAGCGAGGGTTGGCTCGGTACCTTCACCGCCATCATGCAGTGCGGGACGGGTCATATCGCCTTCTCGCTCTGGGGCGGCGAACAGAAGCGTTGGCAGGCGTTGTACGAACTGATGGGCCACCCCGAATACTTCGGAGATCCCCGCTACGACTATCGCACGCCAGGTGCCGATGCAGTGAAGCCCCACCTGCGCGCCGCTTTGCAAGTCTGGCTCGCCGACAAGAGCGCATGGGAGGCCACTCGTGCCCTGGGCCAACTTGGTTTTTCGGTCGGGCCGGTACAGACGGCCCAGGACGTACACGAGTGCAAACAGCTCGAAGCCCGCAGGGCATTCTTCGAAGTCGAAGTCGCGGGGCACCGAATCAAGTCGCCGGTTACACCGGTGCGCCTGTCGAACACCCCCGCCCGCGCGCCCGTGAGGGCCCCGCATCTGGGCGAGCATACGGACGAAGTTCTGAAGCGCCTACTGGGCTATAGCGACGAACAACTCGCGGCATTGCGCGGCAAGGGGGTCTGCTGACGCTGCGCACCACCGACCGGATCGCGCGCCGATCCCGGTCACGAACAAGGCGTGCACCACACGCCACGGAGGAGATTGAACATGCATCCCAACATACTGCTCGCACGCCTGGTGGTTGCAACGCTCATCGTCGGCACCGCAGCTCACAGCGTTGCTCAGTCGAACTACCCCAACCGACCGATACGCATCATCAGCCCCTACGCTCCCGGCGGCGGCAACACCATCATGGCGCGGCTGGTGGCACACAAGCTGACCGAAGCCTGGGGACAGCAGGTCATCGTCGACAACCGACCGGGCGGCAATACGATCATCGGCACCGAGTTGACCGCTCGTGCCACCCCCGACGGCTATACGTTCATGCTTGCCGGAAGCGGCCACGTGCTGACGGCGCTGCTTATCAAGGCCCCCTACCATCCGCTCAAAGATTTTGCTGCCGTGGGTACCGTCGGCAAGAACGAAAACATACTCGTCGCGAGTCCGCACGTACCGTTCAATGACCTGCAGGGAATGATCGCCGCAGCGAAGGCCAAACCCGGTCAATTGAACTACGCGACGTACGGGGCCGGGACGACCTCGCATCTGTCCACGGAACTCATGAGCCAGATGGCCGGCATCAGGATGCAGCATATTCCCTACAAGGGCGCGGGCCCCGCGATCATCGATTTGCTCGGCGGACAAGTGCAGGTCTTCCTCAGCACGCCAGCACCCGTGATTCCGCATATCCAGTCCGGCAAGCTCAAGGGCTTGGCGATCTCCGGCGACAAGCGCGCCGCCGCCGTGCCGAACTTGCCGACTTTCGCGGAAGCCGGCTTGGCAGGCTTCGACTCGAAAGGCTGGTACGGCGTCGTCGCGCCGGCGGCCACGCCGAGCGCGATCGTCGAGAAGTTCTCGGCCGAGATGGCGAAGTTTCTCGACCTGCCCGACATCCGCAAGCTCCTCAACGCGCAAGGGGTCGAGCCGCTCATCAACACCCCCGAGCAGTTCGCGGCCCTCATGCGCTCGGACCACGAGAAGTGGATCAAGGTCATCAAGAGCGCGAACATCAAGCTCGAGCATTAGCCCGATCGGCTCGACCAACGCCAGCGCGCACGACTGGAATCAGCAATAGCGCGACGAGGGATCGAAGGCCGGCGATTCCAGGTGCGCGAGCAGCTTTACCATCGCCCCGAGTACGTCGGACCACGCTGCAAGCCGAAAGCGGATCCATCACCGCAGCCACGTCGCACGATCGAATCGTGTTCGCCGTGTTCGCCGCCGGCGCGACGAGGTTCGGCGGAAACTGCATGCCACCCGAGAGCGTCAAGTAGCGACGATCCGGACGGTAGGGCAGACCGTTCTTCGAATCGAGCCCATACATTCCATTGAACGTCGCCCCGTCGTCGATCAAGCCCATGAGTCCCTGATCGAGAAGATCGACGATGGGATGAAGCGCGTCGACCAGGCGATCGAAACGGGTCGACAGTCCCTCGGGGCAAGCGTTGTCGGTGCGATCCCCGTCGGGGTTGTCCACGCTCGGATCCGGACCAGCCACGACCATGCCGCCTTGCCAACTCCGGAAGCGTCCGACGAGATGCACTTTCCGCGGTTCGCTTCGCCGTCCTGACCGCATACCCCTCGGAGGACCCGCTGTCGATTCGGAATCGGCCGTGCGCTGGTTTCGGCATCGGCCCAACCCCTGCTATCCTCCACAGATTCAAGCCGATTGCCCACGATTCCAACATGCAGACTCAACCGCTCCCCGTACCCACGCGCACCGTCCGATCGATCGAAGAAGTGGACGCGGGGCTGACCGGCGTCGGCTACATCCCCTCGCGCCAGATCGCCACCGCCATCTACATCGCGCATCACCTGCAGAAGCCTATCCTGGTCGAAGGGCCGGCCGGTGTCGGGAAAACCGAACTCGCCAAGTCGGTCGCGAGCTGGCTCGACCTGCCTCTCATCCGTATGCAGTGCTACGAAGGTCTCGACGAATCCAAGGCGCTGTACGAGTGGAAGTACGGCAAGCAGCTGCTCTACACCCAGATCCTGCGCGACAAGGTTGGCGCCCTGATCGGCGAGACCGACAGCCTCACCGCCGCGCTCGACAAGCTGCATGGCTTCGGTGACGTCTTCTTTTCGAGAAACTTCGTCGAGCCGCGTCCGCTGTTGAGGGCGCTCGAACAACCGAAGGGCGCTGTGCTCCTCATCGACGAGATCGACAAGTCGGATCAGGAGTTCGAGGCATTTCTGCTCGAGATCCTGTCCGACTATCAGGTCACGATTCCGGAGATCGGGAGCGTCGGGGCCATCGTACCGCCCATCGTGCTGCTCACATCGAACTCCACCCGCGACCTCGGAGACGCCCTGAAGCGTCGCTGCCTGCATCTGCACATCGGCTTCCCGGACGAGAAGCTCGAAGCGAAGATCATCGCGTCCCGCGTGCCTGGTATCGACGCGCGGTTGCTCTCGCAGATCGTCTCGTTCGTGCAGCAGCTGCGCACGCTCGACTTGAAGAAGCTCCCCTCCGTCAGCGAATCGATCGACTGGGCACGCGTGATGGTGCTCATGCATACGGGTGCACTGGAGATCGATCTGGTGCGCGATACGCTCAATGTGCTGCTCAAGTTCGAGGCAGACATGGAAGCTGCCGGAAAGAAAGTCGCCGAACTGACGCACAACGCGCAGAAGGCGATGACGCTCAACGTCTGAAGCGACTTCGCGCCGAGCCTCCGATGGCGAGCTTCACGATCCCACCCGCCCCCACGCCGCAGCAGGCCGCCGCGAGCGAACCGCTGCGCCGTTTTCTTCAGGTGGCACGCAGTGCCGGGCTGCGTGTCTCGGCGGCCGAAGGCATCGACGCGGCGCGTGCGGTCGATCTGATCGGTTTCCGCGACCGCACCATGCTCAAGGATACGCTGGGCCTCATCCTCGCCAAGACGCCGGACGAGAAAATGGTCTACGACCAGGCCTTCGATCTGTACTTCAGGCGCGACGATTTTCTGAAGCGGCCCCAGGAAGAACAGCAGAAGGATCCGCCACGCAGCGATCAGCCCACGGGGACACCCACAGGGGCCGGCGGCCCGACCGATCAGCACATGGAGCAGGAAGGCGGACTCGGACCGACCCTCTCCCAGTTGCTGGAGCAGAACGATACGACGGCACTCGCGACCCAGATCGAAGTCTCGGCTCGGGAATCGAATCTGCAGGAGATCCGCTACTTCACGCAGAAGAACCGCTACGTTCGACAGATCCTGGAGCGCATGGGGCTTCGCGACGTCGAGCGCGAAATCCTCGAACTGCGCGAATCGCAGACGCAAAGCGGGTCGGAGCGAGCCGACATGCTCGACCAGCGCCTCGAACAGCTCTGGGACAAGACCAAGGATTTCGTCGAGCGCGCGCTCCTCCTCTACGCGCGCGGCGAACAGGAGCAGTTCAAGGAGCGGATGCTGCGCGAGGCCCGACTGATGAACCTCGATCCGCGCGATCTCGCCCGCATGCGGGTGCTGGTGCGTCAGATCGCCAAGCGACTCGCCACGCGGTACTCGCGCAAGCGTCGCCGCAAGCAGCGCGGTCAGCTCGACGTGCGGCGAACGATGCGCAAGAACATGGGCTGGGGCGGCATCCCCTTCGTCACCGAGTGGAAAACCAAGGCGATCGACAAGCCGCGCATCATGGTGCTGTGCGACGTCTCGGAATCGGTGGCATGGGTGTCCGAATTCCTGCTGATGTTCATCTACGCTCTGAGCGAAGTGCTCTCCGACGTGCGCGCCTATGCCTACACCGGCTTTCTCGTCGAAGTGAGCGACATCCTCGAACACAACACCATCGACGAAGCCGTCAAGCGCATCATGGATACCGTCGGCTTCGGTTCATCGAACTACGGCCAATCGCTCGTGGATTTCGAAGAAGGCTGGATGGACGACGTCACCAACAAGACGACCATCATCGTCCTGGGCGATGCGCGCGGGAACAACAACGATCCGCGCACGGACGTGTTGAATCGGATGGCACAGCGGGCGAAACGCGTCGTGTGGCTCAACCCGGAGTTCCGCTCCTCCTGGGGCACGGGCGATTCGGACATGTACCGCTATATTCCCTACTGCAACTTCGTGCGCGTGTGTGCAAGCTTGAACGACCTCGAGCGCGTCATCACCGATCTGCTCGAGGTCGACGCCTAGCTCCCAGCCCTGGGGCAACGCGAGGACATCCACTCAGGGCTGCAACCCTCGGTCCACGATGCGCAATCGATTGCGCATTGCGCTAGCACCGAACGCAAGTCTTCGGCACAATCGACAGTGCGCGACGAAGCTGCGATACCAAAGAGAGCACCGCGCGCCGATCGGATCGCATCTGCGATTCATACGCATCGCCGAGCGCCCCCGGGTTTCCCGAGCTTCGGCTACTGGCCACTGGAGGAGATTCATGACGCATGCCCGGCGCGCTCGCGCCCTCGCACTTTCCATTCTGCTCGCATCGAGCACTTTCGCCGTCTATGCACAAAAGCACGGCGGTATCCTGCGTGTACCTCAGCGCGAGAATCCGAGCAGTGCCTCACTGCACGAGGAGTCGTCGATCTCCGCCATGCAACCATTCATGGCGGTGTACAACAACCTCATCTTCTACGATCAGCAGGTCGACATGGCGACTACTGAATCGATCCGGCCGGAACTTGCAACATCGTGGTCCTGGAGCGCCGACAACAAGGTGCTCACCATGAAGCTGCGCGAGGGCGTGAAATGGCATGACGGCAAGCCCTTCACGAGCGCCGACGTGCAGTGCACGTGGGAAACCGTCATGGGCAAGCGCGATGCCGGCTGGCGCAAGAACTCCCACAAGGAGTGGTACGTCAATCTGAAGGAGGTGCAGACCAACGGCCCGAACGAAGTGAAGTTCGTGCTCGGCCGCCCGCAACCAGCCTTCCTCTCGTTCCTCGCAAGCGGATGGTCTCCGGTCTACCCCTGTCATGTCGACGGCAAGACGATGCGCAGCAAGCCGATCGGCACCGGCCCGTTCAAAGTCGCTGAATATCGACCGAACGAATCGATTCGACTCGTCAAGAATCCGGACTACTGGCGCCAGGGGCGCCCGTATCTCGATGGCATTACCTATCGAATCATCCCCAGCGCGGCCACACGGTTGCTGGCTTTCCAGGCGGGTGATTTCGACATGAGCGGCTCATCCACGGTACTCAACCTGCTGCAGATGAAGGAAGTGCAGAGCAAAGCCCCGAATACCGTTTGCTCGCAGACCGGCAGCCTGGTGACCGGTGTCGTGCTGATCAATCACAAGGCGCCACCCTTCGACAATCCGAAAGTGCGGCGCGCGGTAGCGCTTGCCATCGATCGGGCAGCGTTCGTGAAGTCCCACCATGGCGGTTCCCGCGTCGGCGGCATCATGATGAGCGCGCCCTACGGCGCCTGGGGCCTCACGCCGGAACAGCTCGCATCCATCCCCGGTTACGACAAGGATATGGAGAAGAACCGCGCCGAGGCGCGCAAACTCATGGAAGAGGCGGGTTACGGACCTAAGAACACCCTCAAGGTCCCGATCCTCGTCCGCTCGACCTCGCCGGCCTTCGTTGCGGGCGCAACGCTCACCTCGGACCAATTGCGATCCATCTACATCGAGAGCACGGTCGACGTGAAGGAGTACTCGATCTTCACCGGCGCCATCATCAAGGGCGCTTATCAGCTCGGCTTTGAAACCTCGGGGTCGGCCATCGACGACCCCGACGTCGTCTTCTACGAGAATTTCATGTGCTCGTCGATCCGCAACTACAACAAATACTGCAACAAGGATGTCGAGGCGAAAATCGAGGCGCAGTCACAAACCATCGATCAGGTGAAGCGAAAACAACTCGTCAACGAACTCGACCAGCAACTCCTGAACGAGCATGCACGCATCGCGGTCTATCACTCGACCAGCCTTGCGTGCTGGCACCCCACCGTCAAAGGCTACGTGCGCGCGAAGAACGGGATTTACACGCATCACCGCATGGAAGATGTCTGGCTCGACAAATAGCGGCAGTCCCGACCCGAACGCTCGCGCGCGATCGGGTCATCCCTCTATACACCGAGCACACGTCTTAGGGAGACGCCATGTTCATCGGCAAGAAGCTTCTGTTTGCAGTCGTCCTAGCATCGATCACCGCTGCGGCTCTGGCTCAGAAGCAAGGGGGGACATTGCGTGTTCCCTTGCGGGAGAACCCGGGCAGTGCTTCGCTGCACGAGGAATCATCGATCGTCACGAACTTCCCGTTCATGACCGTCTTCAACAATCTCGTGCTCTTCGATCAAACGGACAAGGTGGCGCGCCCCGAATCGATCAAACCGGATCTCGCCACCGAATGGTCGTGGAGCGCTGACAACACGGTTCTCACCTTCAAGCTGCGCCAGAACGTGAAGTGGCATGACGGCAAGCCGTTTACGAGCGTCGACGTCAAATGCACTTGGGATACCCTCACCGGGAAACGCGATGCGGGGTGGCGCAAGAATGTTCGACGAGAGTGGTACCACAACCTGAAGGAGGTCGTGGCCGACACCCCGCACGAAGTGAGGTTCGTCCTCGGCCGTCCGCAGCCCTCCTTCATGACGCTGCTGGCCACCGGTTGGTCCGCGGTGTATCCGTGTCATGTCGACGGCAAGTCCATGCGCAGCAAGCCGATAGGCACGGGCCCGTTCAAGGTCGCAGATTACCGCCCCGGAGACTCGCTCAAGCTCGTTCGCAATCCGGACTACTGGAAGCCCGGCATGCCATACCTCGACGGCATCGACTACAAGATCATCCCCAGCAGCGCCACACGCACGCTCGCCTTCGTCGCCGGACAGTTCGACATGACCTTCCCTGGCGACGCATCGGCCACCGTCACCAAGGACATCCTGGCCCAGGCGCCGAGGTCCGTTTGCGAAGCCGTACCGAACAACGTCACGCAGGTGCTGCTGCTCAACCACAAGTCGCCCCTCCTGCAGGATGCCAAGGTTCGCCGTGCGATCTCGCTCGCCCTGGATCGCAACGCCTTCGTCCAGGCGCAACAGGGCTACGGACGCCTGGGCGGCGTCATGATGAGCCCGCCTCACGGCGTCTGGGGGCTGACTACGGAACAGTTGTCGGCCGTGCCTGGTTACGGCAAAGACGTCGAGAAAAGTCGCGTCGAGGCGCGCAAGATCATGGAGGAAGCCGGCTTCGGACCGAACAGGAAGCTCAAGCTCACGTACATCGTGCGACAGTCGTCGCCGCAGTACATGCAGGGTGCGTCGATCGTCGCTGATCAGTTGCGCACGATCTACATCGACGGTGAAATCGAACAGAAGGAGTATTCCATCTTCACCGGCATGATCATGAAGGGTGCGTACAGTCTTGCCTTCCACACGACGGGCGCGGCAGTCGACGACCCGGATGTCGTCTACTACGAGAACTACATGTGCGCCTCACAGCGCAACTACACCAAGTACTGCAGCAAGGAAATCGAGGCGAAGATCGACACTCAGTCGGCCACGACCGATCCGATCAAGCGCAAACAGCTGGTGCAGCAGATCGACCTGGCGCTCCAGCAGGACATCGCCCGCCCGACGCTCTATCACACCCTCTCGGGCACGTGCTGGCAGCCGTATGTCAAAGGCTTCCTGCGTGCGATCAACGGCATCTACAGCCACAACCGGATGGAGCAGGTTTGGCTAGATAAGTGATATGCGAGACGACCCGGCAGTCCGGAGAACACCTTTCTAGTGTCCTGTGGCGGAGATTCGTAGCAGAAGCGCGAGTCGCTACCATCGATCCCATGCGTGGGAAAGTGCCGAAATCGGCGCCAGACGCGACGGAAACCGCGCCTCAAGCGGGACACCTGGCGAGGATTTCGGCCAAAGTATGGCGACGATTCTCGGCGCCTTTCGTTCAGCGAATTTCTGACTCGGGACACTAATTGCCCGCTGCCGCCGGCTGCCGCAAATGACAAGCCACCCAATGTTCGGGCTCCACCTCCTGCAGCCTCGGCACCTCCACCTTGCATTGCTCGCTCGCATAGGGGCAACGGGTGTGGAAGTGACATCCCGAAGGCGGGTTGATGGGGCTGGGCACGTCTCCCTGAATCACGCGCTTCTCGCGCTTCAACCGCGGATTCGGGACCGGTACCGCCGACAACAAAGCTTCGGTGTAGGGATGCAGAGGTCGCGTGAAGAGCGTCGTCTTGTCCGCATGCTCCACTAGCCGACCGAGGTACATCACCGCCACGCGATGGCTGATGTGCTCGACCACGGCGAGATCGTGGGCGATGAAGAGATAGGACAGATTGCTTTCCTGCTGCAGATCCATCAGCAGGTTGATCACCTGCGCCTGGATCGACACGTCGAGTGCCGACACGGGTTCGTCGCCGACGATCAGACGCGGCCCGAGTGCGAGCGCCCGCGCGATGCCGATCCGTTGACGCTGCCCCCCCGAGAACTGGTGCGGCAGACTGTTCATCTGCGACGGCCGCAACCCCACGCGATCGAACAACGCGGCAACCTTCTCCTGGCGTTCCTTCTTCGTGCCGATGCCGTGCACCTGCAGCGGTTCGCCCACGATGTCCCCGGCGGACATCCGCGGATTGAGGGACGAAAAAGGATCCTGAAAGATGATCTGCGCATGACGCCGATGCTCGCGCATCTGCGTCTTCGTCAGAGGCAGGATGTCCGTGCCCATGATTCGGACCTCGCCCGAGGTCGGCTCGATCAGCCGGATCACCGCCCGCGCAACCGTCGATTTGCCGCAGCCGCTCTCCCCGACCAGTCCCAGCGTCTCGCCCGGCGCGATGGAGAAGCTCACGCCATCCACCGCATACACGTGCCCCGCGATCGTACGAAGCAATCCCTTGCGGACGGGGAAATGCTTCTTCAGATCGCGAACTTCGAGGACCGGCGTCTTGTTGTCGCCGTGTGCAGGAGTCTGCAGCGCGCCGTCAGGCATGAGAAGGGCCTCCCTTGAGCTTGTCCGAATGCCAGCAGGCCGCCATGTGCCCGGGGCGCTTCTGTTCGTAGGGCGGATACTCGGCGGTACAGAGGTCGCTTGCGTAGGCGCAACGGGGCGCAAAGGTACAGCCCTTCGGCAGGTTCACGAGCGCCGGCACCATCCCCGGGATCTCCTGCAAGCGGGCGCTGCGCGGCTTGCCGGACATGGCCGACAGATGCGGCACGGCCGCCAGCAACCCTTCCGTGTACGGATGCTGTGGCTGTTCGAAGATCTCCTCGACCGAGCCCTCCTCCACCTTGCGCCCGCCGTACATCACGATGACGCGTTTGGCGGTCTCGGCGACGACGCCGAGATCGTGCGTGATCAACACGACCGCCGTGCCGAGGCGCTCCTGCAGCTCCAGAATCAGATCGAGTATCTGCGCCTGGATCGTGACGTCCAGGGCGGTCGTCGGCTCGTCGGCTAGCAGCAGCTGCGGATTGCACGCGAGCGCCATGGCCGTCATTGCACGCTGTCGCATCCCGCCCGAGAGCTGGTGCGGGTACTCCTTGGCTCGACGCGACGCCTCGGGAATCTTCACCAGCGCCAGCATCTCCACGGCTTTGTCGGCGGCCTCCTGCTTCGAGACGTTCTGATGAAGGATCACCGCTTCGGCGATCTGCTTGCCCACCGAGATGACGGGGTTCAACGACGTCATCGGTTCCTGGAAAATCATCGAGATTCGATTGCCTCGCACCTTGCGCATTTCCGCTTCGGGCAGCTTCAGCAAATCCTGGCCGTCGAGCTTCACGCTGCCCGCCACGATGCGCCCGGGCGGATCCGGCACCAGGCGCAGAATCGAAAGCGCCGTCATGCTCTTGCCGCAGCCCGACTCTCCCACGATGGCAAGCTTCTCGCCGGCAGCGAGCGAGAACGACACGTCCTCGACGGCCTTGACCACGCCTTGCCGCACGAAGAAATAGGTCTTCAGACCATCGACTTCGAGCAAGGCCCGACCTGCACCGGCCCCGTTCTGCGCCGCGCCGGGTGCATGACCCAAACGGTTCGTATCCATGCCGCCTCGCTCCTAGTTGGACGTGCGCTGACGCGGATCGAGGATGTCGCGGATCGCATCCCCGAGCAGGTTCGTGCCGAATACGGCCAGCGTGATGGCAAGACCCGGGAAGATCACGAGCCAAGGTGCCGTGCGCGCATACTCGGCGGCCGATTCGGAGAGCATCCGCCCCCAGGACGGATGCGGCTCCGGAACCCCGAGGCCCAGGAACGAGAGCGAGGCTTCGACCAGAATCGCGCTGCCCAGCCCGGCGGTCGCCAGCACGATGAGCGGCGCCAGTGTATTGGGCAACACGTGACGAAGCGCAATGCGCATCTCGCTCATGCCCATGGCACGGGCCGCTTCGACAAAAGGCATCTCTCGCAGCGACAAGGTATTGGCCCGAACGACCCGCGCGATGCTCGGCAACTTCGGGATCGCGATGGCGATCATCGTGTTCGTCAGCGATGGCCCCAGGGCCGCTGCCATGGCCATCGCGAGGATCAGTGTCGGCAGGGCCTGCAGCATGTCGATGAAGCGCTGGACAATGAGATCGAACGCGCCGCCGAAGAATCCCGACGAGAGTCCGATCAGCACGCCCAACAGTACACCGAGCACGGTCGCCCCGAAGGCAACGACAAGCGAGGTCTGCGCGCCATAAGCGATGCGGCTGTAGAGATCGCGCCCCATGAAGTCCGCGCCCATCGGGTGATCGAGGCTCGGCTTCGCGAGCGAGATGGACGGGTTCGTCGACAACGGGTCGTACCAGGTGATGTACGGTGCCAGCAAAGCCACCGCAAAAAATCCGATCACGATCGCGATGCCCACACCACCGAGCGGATAGCGCTTCAGTAAAAACAGCGCCATTCCCCAGCGCGAATTGACGTTCGCACCTGCCTTGTCGAGATCCTCGTCGAACTGCCCGGCAGGCGCTGCGTCCCGGGCCGTTCCGGGGGCGCGCACTTCGGATGCGGTTGAACTCATGATTGCGTCTCCTCCAGCGTACTGCGCTCAGTCGGTGTACTTGATGCGCGGATCGAACACGGCGTACAGCATGTCGACGACGAAGTTGCAGATCACCACCGCAAAGGCGCTGAAGAGCACCAGATTCTGCACGATCGGATAGTCCCGCCACTTGATGGCTTCGACGAGGTAGCGACCCAGGCCCGGGATGTTGAACACGGTTTCCATCACCACCAGTCCGCCCAGGAGCTGCGCCGCCTCGATGCCCAGCAGCGTGATGATCGGCAGGATCGCGTTCTTGAGCGCGTGGTGATAGTTGATCGTGTTCTCCGAAGCCCCCTTCGCCCGAGCAGTGCGAATGTAGTCCTGACGCAGCACTTCGAGCATCGAGGAGCGCGTCAGCCGGACAATGAGTGCCGAGCTTCTGAAGCCCACCACGAGGGCAGGAACGCTCAACAGCGCAAGCTCGTGCCAAATGCTCTTGGGATCGTCGGCGTAGATCGGAATGGCGCCGAATACGTGAACGGCGAACATGAGCACGAGCAGTCCGCACCAGAAGGAAGGCAACGACAGTGCGCTCAGCGTGACCACTCGCAGCGTGTTGTCGACGAAGCCGTTCTGCCGGACCGCACTCCAGACCCCGAGAGGGATCCCGAAGGCGACCGTAAAGAAAAGCGTGAGTCCAGCGAGCTTCAGGGTCACCGGCAGCCGCGGACCGATCTCCGAGATCGCCGGCCGCTCGCTCATGTAGGAGTAGCCGAAATCGCCCTGGAACAGCCCTCCGATCCACCCCGTGTACTGCTGCACCAGCGACTTGTCGAGACCGAGTTCCGCTTCGATCTTGGCCTTCTCGACGGCGTCGATGTACCCGGAGGAATCGAACAGGATGTCGGCGATGTTGCCGGGAACGATGCGCATCAGCGCAAAGATGATCACGGACACGCCGAACACCGTGACGAGCAGCAGTGCCGTGCGCCGGACGAGATAGACGCCCATCGACTCCTCCTTCAATGCCGTCCGCATTCCACTCCGCCCGCCTTTGCGGCGGATCTTCGGGAACGCAGCCTCGTTGGTGCAACGAGGAATGCCAGATTGCGGCTTCGACCGATCTCAATCGAATCAGACCACCGTGCGATGATGCCATACTGCGCGGAGCACCGGGACCTGTTATCGCAATGGATGCGCGGATTCCCGTGCAAAGCACGTGGCGGTGTCATACGGTGGACTACGGATGGTCCGTCAATTCCTCGGACCACGTGCGTCGTCGCCGTTCGGCCCAGCGTTCCAAGAAATCGACATGCCGGCACACCGCGGGGGACGATTGTGGACGTTGGTCCACTTCGTAGACCCTGCTACACTCCGGGCTGCATCGCACCATCCCCCCTTACTACGTATCATGAATCACGCCGAAGCCCGCGACTACATAGACCGACTCGACGCACTCGCCGAGCACCGCACCGTTCCTTTCGCCGATGGCCGGATGATGAAGTGGCGCATCTTCGGCCAGGGTGCCCCCCTCGTACTGATCCACGGCGGCCACGGCAGCTGGCTGCACTGGATCCGCAACATCGAACCGCTCGCCAGGCATCGGCAGCTGATCCTTGCGGACCTGCCCGGATTCGGCGATTCGGACGACGTTCCGAAGGGCGTCGGATCACAGGAAATCGCGGAGTTCGCGCTTGCATCGCTCGACGAACTGCTCGGCGGTCGACCGCCGATCGACATGGCGGGCTTCTCTTTCGGCGGTTCCATCACTTCCCGCATCGTCGAAAAGCGTGGCAATGTCCGGCGGATCGCACTGCTGGGCAGCGCGGGGAGCGCAACGCCGCAGCTGCCTTCGCCGGAACTGGTACGCTGGCGACACCTCGATGGTGAAGACCAGGAGGGTGCCCTCAGACACAATCTCATTGCGCGCATGCTGCACGCGAATGCGAGCGTCGAGCCGATCGTCTATGAAGCCTATGTGCTGGCCACGACCATTTGTCGCTATCACAGTCGGGGCGAAGTGCAGCGCCGCCGACTGAAGGACATCCTCGCCGACTTCCACGCACCAGCGCTCTTCATGTGGGGCGAATACGATGCCACCGCTACGCCCGAAGACACCCGCTACCTTGCCTCGACCGGGCCGAATCGCCACGTCAAGGTCATCCGCGGCGTCGGCCACTGGATTCAGGCAGAAGCCCCGGACGAGATCAACGCGGAACTCCTGCGCTGGTTCTCGGGCGAGGCCGTCGGTACTGCTGCCTGATGCGACGAACAGCGACCGATCGATTCACCCTGGGAATCAGGGTCGCACACGTGCGTTCGCACCCAAACGATGTCCGCAGGACAGCGATCGCTTCGGATCGATGAGCTTCACTTGCCCAGATCGAGTTTGTTCGTCCTGATGAGATCGGATCGCTTCTTCGTTTCTGCGGCAATGAAGCGCGAGAAGCCTGCATTGTCGAGCTGCAGCGTGCGTCCGCCGAGCGGCACGATGCGCTGCTTGAACTCGGGCGTGGCGACCGACGACTGAACGGCCTTCGCCAGCGTCGCCACGATCTCCTGCGGCGTCCCGGCGGGAACGAACAACCCGAACCAGTTGCCGGCATCGAATCCCGGAAAGCCGCTTTCCGCCACCGTGGGCACTTTGGGCAGCAGTTCCATGCGCTCCGGCCCCGTCACTGCAAGTGCCTTGAGGCGACCGCTGTTGATGAACGGCAGGGCGGTGTTCGCGTCGCCCGTCATCATCTCGATCTGGCCGCTCACGACATCCGTGATCGCCGGTGCGGCGCCCTTGTAGGGGACGTGCTGCATTTTGATTCCCGCTCGCGCCATGAGCAGTTCGCTCGCGAGGTGCGGCGCGCCACCCGTTCCGGACGAGGCGAAGTTGATCTTCCCCGGCACACCCTTCGCGAGCTTGACCAATTCCTGCACGCTGCCCGGTGGGAAACTCGGATTGGCGAAGATCACGAAATAGATCGCCATCACGGGCGCGACCGCGATCATGTCCGTCCCAGGATGGTACGGCAGCTTCTCCTGGGTGATGTCGACCGAGACCGTGCCTGACGTGCCCAGCCCGAGCGTATAGCCGTCCGGTCGTGCTGCCGTCATTGCCTTCATGCCGATCGTGCCCGCGGCCCCGGGCCGGTTGTCGATCACGACCGGTTGGCCGAGCCGCCTGGACATCTCTGCGCCGAGCTGGCGTCCAATGAGATCGGTCGCCCCGCCCGGCGGGTACGGCACGATCAGATGAACCGGACTGCGCGGATACGGCTGCGCATCCGCCGCGGCACTCCCCAATACGGCGCACGCGGCGAGAGTGGCGCCCACTGCTCGCCGAACCCCGAGACGCTGCCGACGTCTCGAATCCGACGGCTCCAAGTCGATCTGCATGGATACTCCTCGAACCATCGTTGTGCTCATCGTAGTCTCCGCGATACTCGACGCAGATGCGTCGGCTTCAGTCAAACGGCATTGCCCGCTGCATGCCCCTCTGCAGTCGCCGCCATGATGTTGCGCGCCATGACGCAGTCACCGACCAGGCAGGTCTCGATGCCGGCGGCCTTGAGGGGCTCCACCAGACGCTGATCCGGCAAGCGTGGCGTTGCATACGCCAGGAACGCCAGCGGTTCGAGTACGGTGCGCTCACCGGTATAGACCTGTTCGATTTCCAGCGCGCCGCTTTCCATACGCTCGGTCCAACGCGGTTCCGACAAATATGCCAATCGTATCCCCTCGCGGCTCATACGCCGCAGTATCCCCTGACGCGTGACGAGGGAAGTCTCGTCCGCAATCGCGTGGCGCGGCGTGACGATCCAGACCTGATCGAACACCTCACGCAGACGCTGCGCCGATGCATAGGTGCCTTCGGTGTGGTCCATATCGAAGATGACCGCGACGCCCGACTGACGCTCTCGGACGGCAACGAGATCGGCCATGGCCGTGCGCAGGTCGGGCACCCAGCCTTGCACCCGAGTCTCCTCGGGGATCCATCGCGGTGAGATCATGCCGGATCCGGTCGCGAGAATCACGGTATCGGCATTCACCCGACGGATGTCGTCGACACCCGCATCGACACCCAGTTCGAACTTCGCACCGGCACGTTGTGCAGCGGCATACTGATAGTCGAAGATGCTGCTCAGCGCCTCGCCCCCCGGCAGCAACGAACGAAGTCTGACCTTGCCCCCGACTTCTCCGGAACGACCGAAGACCGTCACGTCGTGCCCGCGCTCCGCGGCAACCCAGGCCGCTTCCAAGCCGGCAACACCCGCTCCGACCACCACTACCCGGCGACGCTTCGCCGCCTTCGCCGGCCGATACTCGACTTCGTCGGCTGCGGCGACGCGCGGGTTGTTGTCGCAGGCAATCGGCACCCCGGACACATTGAGGCCCCAGCAGGAATTGCAGGAGACGCAATAGCGTATGTCGTGGGCACGGCCGGCTGCGGCCTTGTTGAGCCAGGCGGGATCCGTGACGAGCGGGCGCCCCAACCCGATCAACTCGGCTTCGCCGCGGGCTAGGATTCCTTCGGCTTCGGCTGGATCGGTAATGCGTCCCAGGGCAACGACCGGCACGGACGGCGGCAAAGTCTTGCGCAACTGGGCAAGCAATGGCATGTACGGCGCGCGAGGCCCATGGCCATCGGGCACGTGCATTTCGAGCGAGCGTGCGTGGCTGCCCTGCGTGAAGCAGAGATACTCGACGATGCGCATGCGCGTCAGTTCGACGGCGATCGCAGCGGCTTCCTCCGCGCCGATGCTGCCAGGCACCCCATCGTCTCCCGGCAACTTCAGTCCGATGATGAACCCCGCACCGCAAGCGGCCCGAATGGCATCGACGATATCGCCGACGAAGCGAACGCGGCCGGCACGATCGCCGCCGTATTCGTCTTCGCGCAGATTCGACCAGGGCGACAGGAATTGATGAAAGAGGTGGCCGTGGCCGCAGGAGATCTCGACGCCGCTGAAGCCGCAGCGCTGTATGCGTGCCGCCGACTCGGCGAACTCTGCGATCATGCTGCGGATCTCGTCCGCCGCGAGCGCCCTGGGCACGCCCCAACTCAAATCGTCGGGTTGCGCGGTGGGTGCGATGGGGTCGGCGACCCGACCCGGCGTGTGACGACCACGCCCGGGATCCTGAACCTGCCCGAGCAATCGACAGTCGCGAGATTCGGCCGCGTCCGCCATGCGCTTGAGACCGTCGAGTTCCTGGTCGTCGTAGGCACGGACCTTGTAGTTCACTTCTTGGTGTCGCGCCATGCTGAGCGGCTCGGTGACGATCAACCCCGCACCGCCTGCAGCGCGATTCGCGTAGTACTGAACCAGACGATCCGTGACCCGCGTGTTGACCCCCAACCGGGTCGTCATCGATGCATGGACGACGCGGTTGCGTAGGCGCTTGCCGGCCATCGTCATCGGCGCGAGCAAATGGGGATAGGCTGACTGCCCGGTCATGACGGCTCCTCCGGAAAACCAAAAATTCGGTGCCTGGCACGTGCCAGGCACCGAATTTCGATCCACAAAACAATTGTGCCAGGCACGTGCCTGGCACAATTTAACGCATCGACGCTCAGCCGGTCACGACTTGATGAAGCTGTCGGGATCGCGCGTGAACTTGTTGCGGCACTCGATGGTGTCGAAGTAGTACCACGTGCCATCGTGGAACTGGCGCGTGCCGGCGGCCGGATCGACTTCCTTTGCACCGCCCGGGGTCATCCCGGTCTGGGCCTTTGCGGCATCTTCGTTCACGGGGTTGCTGCATACGGGGCACTGGGCCATGGTTTGCTTCTCCTGATTTTATTGAGCGGGCCGTCGCGGTCGAATGTTACGCTGCTTCCGGCGCGACCGGCACCGGGCGACCGAGGATCACTTCGCCGGGCATGTCGATCAGCGCATGCGCGATACGAGCGCGATGCTCATAGGTCGTACCCATGCGCATCGTCCACGCGGACACGCGACGGAACCACAGCTGCAGGTCGAATTCCATCATGAAACCGATACCGCCGTGTATGCTCTGCGAATTGCGCACGGCCGCTTCGAGCTTCTCGTTACAGAACGACTTCGCCTGCGAAATCTCGACCCAGGCGGAGGCGCCCTGATCGAGCTTCCACAGCGCCTCGAACGTCAGCAGTTCGCCGCCGTCGACCCAGATCTGCATGTCGGCGCACGTGTGCCCCACCGACTGGAACGCACCGATCGGCTGACCGAACGCCTGCCGGAACTTGGCGTACTCGATGGCCATCTCGATGTCCTTGCGAGCCGCACCGACCATCTGCGCGCACAGCAGGACCGTGCCGCGATCGAGCATGCCCTGCACGATCGGCCACCCGGCACCGACCTTGCCGATCACGTTGGCTGCCGGTACGCGCACGTCCTTGAACGTGACTTCCGCCTGGCGATCCTTCGCGAGCGTGACGAGCGGCGTGGAACCGAGACCGCTGCTCTTGGTATCGACGATGAACAGCGTCAGGCCGACTTCGCCCTTGGAGCCTGCCGTCGTTCGGGCAACGACCAGCATCTGGTCGGCCGCGCCGAAGTTGTCGACGAACATCTTGGTACCGTTGAGCACGAAGTCGGCGCCGTCGGCCTTGGCGGACATCTGCACCGCATCGGCGATGAAGCGCGGATCCTTCTCGCTGAAAGCCCACGTCATGATCGACTTGCCCGACACGACATCCGGCAGGTACTTCTGCTGCTGGGCATCACTGCCGTCGCGCGCAATCGTGAGTGACGCGACCGCCGTGCTGTGCAGCGGTAGCGGGGCCAGCGTGCGACCGCACTCGCGCAGCACCAGACCGAGGTACAGCAGCGGCATAGCCGAACCGCCCACCTTCTCGGGCAGGCACATGCCCTGCCAGCCGAGTTCAGCCGCCTTGGCCCAAAGATCTTTCGGGTAGCCGAGTTCGTCCTTTTCCATCTCGCGAACGAGCTTCGTGCTGACCTCACCCTCCAGGAATTGGCGGGCGCTGTCCGCAATCATCTGTTCGTCTTCATTCATCAAAACGTCCATCTACTACCCCTCCGATCGCTTGGATTTCCTACCCGACGGCAAGCCGAGTCCGCGGCGAGCCACTTGATCACGCATCACCTGCACGCTGCCGTGGTTGATGCCGGACTGGAACGACCCCAGAACGTTGTGCGCGAACACGCCCTTCTCGATGGCGTGAGGCGATGTCCTCAGGAGCGTCCCGTACTGACCCAGCATCTGGGTGATGGCTTCGGTCGTGCGCACACCATGCTCCGGTGCCCACACTTTCTCTGCCGAACCTTCGTAGGTGAAGTTGCCGCCGTGCTCGACGATGGACATGCTTCGCATCGTCATCAGGCGGCAGACCTGCGCCTCGATCCACATCTCCGCGATCTTATCGCGAATGGCGGGATCTTTGCCGGGCACGAAGTCGCCCAGGCTATTCTTCTTGACGAAGTTCACGATGTCTTCGTCGCGGCGCACCGAAATGAGGTAGCGCGAGGCGCCGACGCGGTCCAGGTTGAGACCCATCGAACCCACGCGCCAGCCCTTGTTCTCTTCCCCGAGAAGACACGACTTGTGGATGCGCACGTTGTCGAAGAACGTCTCGTTCGTGCGGTTGTTGCCGTAGGTGGTGCCCAGGGGTGCCGTCGGCTCGTTCTGGATCGTCCAGAGCGGACGCACGGTCAGGCCGGGCACATCCATGGGGAACAGGAAGATCGAGATGCCTTCGTGCTTGGGCGCGTTCCGGTCGGTGCGGGCCATGAGATACATGTGCGTCGCCATGTGCGCAGCACTCGTGTACATCTTCTGGCCGTTGATCACGTAGTAGTCGCCATCCTTGACGGCGCTGCAGCGCAGGTTCGCGAGGTCGGCGCCGGCGTGCGGTTCGGTGAAACCGAGTGCGAAGACGATCTCGCGCTTGATCAGGCCGGGGATGTAGTACTGCTTCTGCTCCTCGGTACCTGCCGCCATGATGGCCGGCGCACCGCTGCCGCCCAGGCCGATGTTCACGCCCACGCGCGTGAATTCTTCCTCGACGATGTATTGCGTCAGCCGATCGCTGCCCTGTCCGCCGTATTCCTTCGGGTAGGTGATCCCGAGCCAGCCGCGCTCGTAGATCTTCTTGTACAGTTCCTTCGCCTTCGGCCCGAGGCCGCGACGATCCCCCGTCTGGCTCTCCGGATCGAGCTCGACCGCGATCTCGGCTGTGATGTTCTCCTTGATGAACTGGCGCACTTCGCGCCTGAGCGCTTCCTGCGGTGCTGTGTAAGCGAAATCCATAGTCTCTTCCCTTTCGTCCTCGTATTTCCTCTGCCGCGCGTCAGATCACGCCTTTGCCCGCCAGGTCGGCCAGACGCGCGTCGTCTAGACCCAGTTGTCCGCGCAGGATTTCCTCGTTGTGCTGACCGAGCAGCGGCGCCGGCATGCGGTACTCCGCCGCGCCTTCGGACACATTGAACAAGCGAAACGGCACGTTGATGCGTCCGATCACCGGATGATCGACTTCCTGGAAAAAATCGCGGGCCTTCAGGTGCTCGCAATGGGCAAGATCCTTGGGCTCCTGCACGATGCCGAACAGCATGTGATACTTCTCCGACGCCGTCCGGAACAGTTCGTGCATCGTGCGGTCTTTCGTGGCCTTCAGCACCAGTTCGTCGAGTTCAGCCGCATTCTTCGTGCGCCCGGTCAGCGTGTCGAACTTGGGGTCCTTGAACTCGGGGAGCTCGAAAAATTCCGCGATGTCGGTCCACTCGGCGCCACCGCCCGGCTGCCAGACGAAATAGCCATCTTTGCAAGGCTGCACCTGACCCGAGCCGCGACCGATGCTCGGTGCACGCCCCGCCACGCCCCCCGCCCAGCTATAGAGCGGCTGATGAATGATGAGCGTCGACGCGACGACGTCCTGCAGCGAAAGATCGACCTGCTGCCCCTCGCCGTGCACATCGCGCGCGTAGAGAGCCGTCAGGATGCCGACGGCACCGGTGTAGCCGCCCTCGTATTGCGACTGTATCCCGCCGTGCTTGATGGGCTCGCGGTCGGCCATGCCGCTGATGCTCATGATGCCGCTCAGGGCGTAGGTGACGATTTCTTCGTTTTCCCAGCCGGCATAGGGCCCCGTCTGCCCGAAGGGCGTGATCGACAACATGATTAACCCAGGGTTCTCTGCCGCGAGCGCTGCATAATCGAGCCCGAGGGAGGCGAGGTAGCCGGGCTTGAAACTCTCGACGATGACGTCGCACTCGCGCGCCAGTCGAAGAAGAAGCGCCTTGCCCTCTTCCTGCTCGATATCGAGCTTCATCCCGCGCTTGTTGAGATTCGCGAGCAGGAACAGAAGGCTCTTCTCAGGATGCGGTTCATTACCGGCGAAAGGCTCCAGACGGCGCGCGAGATCGCCCGCCGGAGGCTCGATCTTGATCACGTCGGCCCCGAAGTCGGCCAGAATTTTTGCGGCCAGCGGCCCCGCGACGCCCTGACTGAGATCGAGCACCTTGATGTCGTCGAGTGAAGCGGGAGGAATCATGTTGGGCAAATCTCGTTTTGCGGTTCTTGGAAATGCGAAGGGCGCTCGAAGGAACCGGCGCGGCGACCGATACCGGTTCGATACCGGGCCCGAGCACTTCGGAGGTACGCTGCCTGCGAACGCAGCTTAGTCGCGCCAGGCGGCGCGAGCAGCATCGAAGCGTCGCGGGCCAGGCCGACCGGCGTATGCTCCAACCGCGTGACAGCCCGAGGGCAGCGGGTATCGGAGGATGAGATCAACTGCACTGTCGTATTGCTTGCAGATACAGGTACGGTCAGGATAACTGCGGTACGACGGCTCGCGGCCGAAACGGATTGAATCCGCGCTGCATGGGCGCCGCCCTTTCGGACGGTAATTGTTCGCGCTGCGCTAGTCGTCAGTTCGTTCGGAAGATACCACAGCGCACGCGTGATCGGTTCACAATCTGCACGCGAACGTCCATTCGAAGTTGCACCGTCGGAGCGATTTCCACCAGCTGGACATTGACTCCATTTTCATAGGAGAACGCGCGCGCCGGCGGTTGACAATGCCGCGGATCGCATGATGCAATCGACGACGATTTGCGGCCGCTTCATGCATCGGGTTCACCATCGAATTTAGGCGCGCACGGCGGTCCGCTTCACATCGTTCGCTCACGAACGGCCTACCCCGGGAGACATTCATGGCTGTGCGGTATCCGAAGATTGTTTATGTCGAAGAAGTCATGCGCGAAGGCATGCAGATCGAGGATGCGAACATCCCGGTCGAAGCGAAAGCCGAACTGCTGAACGCGCTGTCCAAAACCGGTCTCAAGAACATCGTCGTCGGCTCCTTCGTGAGCCCGAAGTACACGCCGCAGATGAAGAACATCGAAGCGGTGCTCGCCAAGTTCAAACCCGCGGAAGGCGTCACCTACACGGCCATGATTCCGAACGAACGCGGGGTCGAGCGCGCGAAGGCTTTCTCTCCGCCGCTGACGATCAAGCAAGGTCGCGGTCTGCCCCGGCTCATGGTGCACCAGTGCGATGTCTTCGCGCGCCGCAACTACAATCGTTCGCAGATGCGCGAGATGTCATCGTGGGCGAAGACGGTGGCCCTGGCCAAAGCCAACGGCGCCACCGCAGCCGGCATCGGCACCAACGCGACGTTCGGCTCGAACTTCCTCGGCGACTTCTCGGTCGACGTCACGATGACGTTCCTCAAGAAGCAGCACGAGCTCTGGGACGCCGCCGGCATCAAAGTCACCTCCGTCTCTGTCGGTGATCCCATGGGCTGGACCCACCCCGCCAAGGTCGAGGAGATCTTCGGCCGAATCCGCGAAATGTGGCCCGACATCACCGATTTCCGTGCGCACCTGCACAACAGCCGCGGTATGGCGATCACGTCCGCCTACGCTGCAATTCGCGCCCTCGACGATCGTCACACGCTCAGCATGGAAGGTACGCTTGGGGGCGTCGGAGGCTGTCCGTACTGCGGCAACGGCCAGGCCACCGGCATGATGGCCACCGAGGATTTCATGCACATGCTCGAAGGCATGGGCATCGAGACCGGCGTCAATCTCGACAAGCTGATCGAGTGCTGCTGGATGCTCGAGGAGATCCTCGGGCGCAACGCTTGGGGGCACGTGTCGCGTGCGGGTCCGCGGCCCACGAAGAAGGAGCGTCTCTTCAACGCCAACGCGCCTTTCGTCGAAACACTGCAGCAGGCAAAACACTTCATGTTGGGCCCGAAGGCCTACGAGGGCGGCATCGTCCCGTGGTCCGAGCCCATCGCGAGTCCGTATCTCGAGCGCCTCGAAAAGGGTCTGCCCGTGTACGAGGTCAACGGCAATTGGCCGTGGCAGGAAGATTTCTTCCCGAAGGTCAAGGACATCAAGGAAGCGATTGAGCAAACCAAGGAGGCTGCTGCATGAGCAACGCACCTGCAACAGGTGAAAGCGTCCTGACCGATGCAGTCAAGGCGGTCATCGGCGCGACGGGGGAGAAGTTCGAGGCGAGCTTCGCCTGGGGCATCGAACGCGAGGGCCTGCGTATCTTCACGCAAGCCATCATGGATCCGGATCCCCGCTACTGGGACGACGAGTTCGCCAAGTCGACCAAATTCGGCGCCGTCATCACGCCGCCGATCTACTGCACGTACATCGGTCGCCGCGCCCGTCCGGGCTCCGACGATCCGGTCACCCGTGCCTTCGCCGAGAACCCGAACTCGGATGGCATCGGCGGGGTGCGCACTCCGGAGACCCGCGGCGGTCTCCCCGACGTGCCCACGCATCTTCTGCGGATCCTGAACGGCGGCAATGAGATCGAGCTGCTGCAGTATCCGAAGCTGGGCGACAAGATCTATCAGCAGTCCAAGTACGCCGACATCAAGGAGCGCGTGGGCAAGGACGGCACTCGTTTTCTCGTCGTGACGACCGAAATCACGTACACCAATCAGGACGGCGCGGTGCTTTGCATCCTGCGCGCATCCCAACTACGGCGCTGAGGATCAACAATGACAACTGCGCAGGAATTGAGGGACAAGAAGCAAACCTACTACGACGATGTGCAGATCGGCCAGGACATGCCGCCGCTCATCATCGGGCCGATGACCGCAACGCACCTGTTTCGCTGGAGCGCTGCGATCGAGAACTGGCACCGGATTCACTACGATCAGAGCTTCGCGATCTATCACGAAGGCCTGCCGAACATCCTGGGTCAGGGTTCGTGGAAGCAGTCGATCCTGCCCCGCTACCTGAAAGACCTTTGCCTGCCCGACGGCTGGCCCTGGAAAGTGAGCTTCCAGCATCGCGCGATGATCGTTCCGGGCGACACCCTGACGGTTTGGGCGAAGGTCACGAACAAGTACGAGAAGGACGGCCTCGGCTACGTCGAAATGGATTGCGGCATACGTCTCCACTACGGCGCCGAGAGCTGCCCCGGCAAGGCGACCATCGTGCTGCCGATCAAAGGCGGCAAGGCGATCCCCTATCCTTTCGTGCCCCCGGCGAAGTAGCCAGGCGTCGAAGCCAACCTTAGAGGAAAGAGCATGGCACGTTTCATTGCGATAGGAAAAGTCTCTGGCTGGGACAACCTGGAGAAGTTCACCGCCGATCTGAAGTCCACCGAGAAGTGGCGTCTCGACCCTCGGTCCACCATCACGACCGTGTATGCGCTAGCGGACGGCCGTGTGATCGCCGAGTGCCACACGCCCGAGAAGGCGGAGTTCGAAACCTGGCTGAAGAAAGTCGGGTTCGAAGTCGAAAGCCTCACCCAGATGAAGCACATCGCGAAAGCAGGCGATATCTGGAAGTGCTGAGGTGCCGCGTTCGCGGCACCCTGAAGGATGGAGGGCGAACGACGAGCGGTAAAGGGTAAGCCACAGCGCACAACCCCTGGCCGGCGGTCAAATCGGAAGCCCTGAAAACAGGAACGATCCTCGCGGATGCGTTCCTGTTTTTTTTGCTCGACCGGCTGCCTGCCGAGCACAGCAGAGTCCTTTCTCTCGTCGCCGCCAAACCCGAGGCTACAATGGCAGCGCCATGCGAACTCGATCCCGTCGACCGATCATCGTACTACTCGCCACACTTGTCGGACTCATCGGCGGTGCGGTCGGGATCGGTGCCCGCCTCGACCAGTCGCGAACCGCATTCGAAACGGATGCCCGCATCATCCACCGTCTGCTGAGTCAACGCGCCTCGCAACACGATGCCATCATGGCGACGCTCGTGCTCATGCAGCCGGATACTCCACTTGCCGGAGCGCTGGAGCGCCTGCCTTCGGTCTACCCGCAGATCCTGAGTGCACGGGCGACATTCAGGCACAGTGACTGGGATGATGCCGAGCTGAACGCCGCCGAAACCGAGTCCAGAGCCACACGGCGCCCCGCCATTGCCACGCGCAGTGCGGCCCCTGCGCATTACACGTTGCTGCAATCGACAGTTGGTGGAAGCATCGCCCTGCGGATCGACATCGCCACGATGGTACCGTGGAGCGAGTGGCCGCTGCCCCGAACCTCGAGTCCGACGCGGGTCGCGCTGCAGCTCGACGGACACACGGTCGTGCTCGCGCCCGGCACCGAGACGAACGCGATCGGACGGTTCACGTTCGCGAAGCCGCTGGCCTCCGAGAGCCAGCCCTTCGAAGTCACGCTGTCGCATCCGTTCGGCTGGGGCGACCTTCCCTGGATCGCCCTCGGCGCCTGGATCACGGTCGTCGCCGCTGGTGCGGCATTGCTGCTCGCACTCGACCGGCAAAGCGAACGCCGACGCCGCGCCGAAGAGCTTCTGCGGGTCGGTCAGGTAGCACGACTGAACACCCTGGGCGAACTCGCGGCTGGCATGGCGCATGAACTCAATCAACCACTGGCTGCGCTCTGCGCCGGCGCCCAGGCGGCCAAGCGACTGATCGACGAGGATCCTCCGGACCTGCCCACCGCGCGCACGGCGATGGGTCAGGCAGTCGATCAGGCGCGTCGTGCTGCGGATGTGCTGGCGCGTCTGCGGCGACTGGTCGAGCGCCCCGGCGATGTCGCACAACACCGACTGCTCGATCTGGCCGAGTGCGCCCGCCACGTCATCACCCTGCTCGAACCGGAACTCGAGCGCCAGGGCATCCGCACTCAGGTCGAGATCCCTGACGGCTCGACCGTGGTGGTGAAGGCCGATGCCGTCGGACTCGAACAGATCGTGCACAACCTCGTCATGAACGCACTGCAGGTGCTGACCGATACGCCGCGGCCCCGGCGAGCGATCGCGCTCACCGTCACCCGTGCGGCACATGCCGGCGTACTTACCGTCGCCGACACCGGCCCCGGCATTGCACCCGATGCGCTGCCCCGGCTGTTCGAGCCCTTCTACTCGGGCCGATCGGGCGGCCTCGGTCTGGGCCTCACGCTTTGCGAGACGCTCGCCCACGGCATGAGCGCAACGCTGACCGCCCGCAATGGCGAATCCGGGGGCGCCCTATTCGAACTCCGCATCCCGCTCGCCGAGGCACCATGAAATCGATCACCCCGGTCGTGCACCTCGTCGACGACGACCGCGCCGTGCGCGAGGCGCTCGCGCTCCTGATAGGCACCGTCGGACTGCGCGTGGAAACCTGGGCCGATGCGCAGCTCTTCCTCGACCGCTTCGACCGAACGCTCATCGGTGCGATCGTGCTCGACGTGCGGATGCCCGGCATCGGCGGACTCGGCGTGCTCGCGCAACTGCAGGCGCAGGGGGGCGACCTCCCGGTGATCATGCTTACCGGCCACGGCACGGTCGAACTCTGCCGTCAGGCGTTCAAGTCCGGTGCCGCCGAATTCCTGGAGAAGCCGGTCGACGACCAGCTCCTGCTCGATACACTCCAGAGCGCCATTCGCACCCATATCCAGACGCGCGTTCGAACTCGAGACGATATCGACGCCCGCACGCGGTACGCGCAATTGTCGCCGCGCGAGCGCGAGGTCCTCGGCTTCATCGTGGCAGGGCTCACCAACAAGGAGATCGGCCGCGCCCTGCAGCTCTCGCCCCGCACGGTCGAGACGCATCGCGCGAATCTCTTTGCCAAGCTCGAAACCGAGTCGCTCGCCCAGCTCATCCGACGCTATGCCGGTCTCGTGGAGAACGACGGCGACACTGCGTAGTTCTACGGATGCCCGGGCGTAGCCGCGCGGATGCCGCGTAGGCTGCGTACCGCCTAGAGTTCGCATGCCGTCGTCGCCTGCTGGCCGCGACCAACTCAAGGAGAGCATCATGCAACGAACTTCAGCAGCCATCATCCTCGCCGCATTCGCCACCGCGAGCGCCGCCCAACCCGTGCGCACGGAACGCACCGTGACCCTCGCGCTCGCCAATCAGATCGCTGCCGCGACCGTTGTCGCATGCAGCGAACGCGGCTACGCTGTCACCGTGACCGTCGTGGATCGCGCAGGCTCCGTGCGCGCCGTGCAGCGCGCGGACGCCGCCGGACCGCACACCCTCGCGGCGAGTCGGGCAAAGGCCTACACGTCGGCATCCGCCCGCAACAACACGCAGGCGATGATGGAAGCCGCCCAGAAGAACCCGGCCGCAGCGAACCTCGTCCACATTCCCGGCTTCCTTCTCCTGGGCGGCGGTGTGCCGATTCGTTCCGGCAACGAAGTCATCGGCGCGGTCGGCGTCGGCGGGGCGCCAGGCGGCCACTTCGACGAACAGTGCGCCGTAGCCGCACTCGACACGGTGAGTGACGCTCTCAAATAGCACGCAGCGCGAGGAGAACGACATGAATCCAATGATTCGCTTCGCATGCATCTGCGTCGTGTGCGCCGGCCTGCTGATTTCGGCACTGCCCGCGTCAGCCCAGGTCCCGCCGACCGCAAGCGAGATCGAACGGTACATAGGCCTGCACGCCGCCGCCCACCGTGGCGACGTGCAGGCGATCGAGCGCCTGATCGCATCCGGGAAGGCCATCGATGTCGTCGATCGTCATGGACGCACGCCGCTGCACGTCGCGACGCATGCCCGCAAGTCCGAGGCCGTGCGTGCGCTCATGCGCGCAGGCGCCGATCACGCGCGACTCGATCGCGATCGATACGATGCCGTCACCATCGCGGCCGTCGCCAACGACGAGCAGACACTGCGCGTGCTTCTGGCCGAAGGTGCAAGCGCACGGCTCGTCACCAGCCGCTACGACGGCACGGCGCTCATCGCGGCTTCGCATCTCGGCCATGACGGCGTCGTGCGTCAATTGATCGCAGCCAAGGCCCCGCTCGACCACGTCAACAACCTGCACTGGACCGCCGTCATCGAAGCCGTCGTCCTCGGCAACGGCGGGCCTGCCCATGTTGCGACGCTCCGAGCCCTCGTCGATGCCGGCGCGGATCCCAGTCGAGCAGACCGCAACGGCGTCACGCCGCTGCAGCACGCCCGCATGCGGGGCTATCGGGATATGGTCGAGATCCTCCAGCGAGCAGGTGCCAGGCCATGATGACGCCTCGACCGACACTGCCAGTGTCGGTTCATGCCGACGTCGTCCATCGACGACATGAGAACTTTGACCGCGCCGATTCGGGGTGCACAACGTAACATGGCAGCTTGCGGCTGACACGCCGCACGCATGATCGCCAGATCGGCTTCACCAAGTTCGCGCTCCGAAACGCGCCATCACCGGGAGTCATCAGTATGAAATCAACCTGCATCGCAGCAGGTCTTGCCCTTGCAACACTCGTCTCAGGCTGCGCCGATACGGGCGCCTTCGGCGGCGGGACGCGCTACGGCGAATCGGCGCCGGTCACTGCCCCGGTTGCCGATCGGCACGGACACATCCTGGCCGTCGAGGTCGTCCAGGTCGACGATCAATATCGGCTCGGCATCGGAACGGCCGTCGGCGCAGTCGCAGGCGCCATCCTCGGCCGGCAGATCGGAGGCGGTAGCGGCCGGAATGTCGCCACGGTCGCAGGGGCGGCCGCAGGCGCCGCCGCCGGCACCGTCGCCGAGAGCAAAATGAAGCGCCAGACCGCGCAACGTGTGAGCGTGCAGATGCAATCCGGCGGCGAAGTCAGCATCGTGCAACCGGTCGACAATCGTCTTCAACAAGGCATGAACGTCATCGTCCACGGCAGTGGAGAGACCGCCCGCGTGGTTCCTCGCTAGGTCGATTTCGCGTGCGCCGCCTTTCGGGGCCGCACGCCTCGGGTCGAAGCACTCACCCGGCTGCTTCGGCCCGATCTTTTCCCGCACCCCCGACTAGCGTTGCGGCAATGGCATCGAACCGGCCGGGCATCCATTCCTCGCCGTGATCCGATATCTGAAGTGAACCGATGTCGGGCCATCCGTGTCTGGCCGGAGGATCCGGCAAACCGCAAAGCCGGTTTCCGACAAGCCGAATCAATGATGCTCTGAACCAAATGAATCGCCTGGGCCGATATGCCACTGTCGCAACGATTGCGCTGATCGCCGGCGCGCTTCTCGGATGGTCGGCCTTGGTTCATGCGAACGATGCCGCCTTGTGGAAGGCCGCGAAAACGCCAGGGTATGTCGTCCTGATTCGGCATGCCTTGGCGCCCGGCACCGGCGACCCGCCCCACTTTCGAGTGGACGATTGCTCGACTCAGCGCAATCTCTCGCAGGGGGGTCGAGATCAGGCCCGGCACATCGGCAAACGCTTTCGGCAGCACGGCATCTCATCGGCAAACGTTCAAGCCAGTCAATGGTGCCGATGCCTCGATACGGCACGCCTTCTCGACCTGGGCCCGGTACGAGCAAATGCTTTGTTGAATTCGTTCTTCGCCAACCGCGCCGACGCCACGTCGCAAACCACGCGCCTGCGCACCTGGATTGCGGCGCAATCGACGGACGCACCGCTCATACTCGTCACCCATCAGGTCAACATCACTGAACTGACTGGCGTCTATCCGGGATCCGGAGAAATCATCGTGGCGAAGCGCCGAAACGACGGTGCGGTCGATGTGATCGGCACGATCAAGACCGAGTAAACCATCCGGCGCAATCTGCGGATTACCCCTCGCAGCTAGCAAGGAAGTTCCGTGCGCAGTCGACAACTGCCTGTTTCTGCTCATCCCCCCAGCTCGCGAGCGTCCGGTAAGGTAACGCCATGCGCGGATTGTTCACGAGCTGCCGTTCGTTGCGCAGCAGAAATGCCCAGTAGAGATAGTTGAACGGACACGCACGCGGACCGGACCGATGTTTCACATCGTAAGCACACCCCCTGCAGTAGTCGGACATGCGTGCAATGTACGCACCCGATGCCGCATAGGGCTTTGATGCCAACAACCCGCCGTCGGCGTACATGGCCATCCCGTGCGTGTTGGGCAGTTCCACCCATTCGAAGGCATCGGCGTAGACGGCGAGATACCAGGCTTCGATCTCTGCCGGGCGCACCCCGGCAAGAAGCGCAAAGTTGCCCGTGATCATCAGACGCTGAATGTGATGCGCGTAAGCGTACTTTTTCGTCTGGCCGACGACTTCGCTCACGCATCGCATACCTGTACGCCCGGTCCAGTAGAAGTCGGGCAGCGGGCGCTGCGCATCGAGCGCGTTGGTACGAGCGTACTGCGGCATGCGGTACCAGTAGATCCCGCGCACGTACTCGCGCCAGCCGAGAATCTGGCGCACGAGGCCTTCAACCGCATTGAGCGGCGCCTGACCGGTGCGATAAGCGTCCTCGGCGCGCGCGCACACTTCGCGGGGCAGCAACAGCCCGAGGTTGAGTGCTGGCGCAAGGAGCGAATGGCACAACCAAGGCGCGCCGTGCTTCATGGCGTCCTGGTAGTCGCCGAACCGGGCCAGACCGGACGTCACGAAATGTTCGAGTGCCGCGAGCGCATCCGTGCGTATGACCGGCCATCCGAACGCCTCGATGTCGCCGAAGTGATCGCCGAATCGATGCTCGACGAGTTCGATGACCTCACGTGTGATGGGGTCCGGCGGGAATCGAACGCGTGACGGCACGACCGCTGCGGCGGGCCAGGTCCGGCGGTTCTCGGCATCGAAGTTCCATCGCTCACCGACAGGCGCCGATCCGTCCATCAGGATGCCCGTCTCGCGGCGTAGTTCCCGATAGAAGTATTCCATCCGATACGACTTGCGCCCATGAGCCCAGCGCGCGAACCGGGCACGACTTGCAAAGAAGCGATCGTCCTCGACGATGTCGAGACGCAGATCCTGCAGGCCGCGCCATTCCTCGAATACCTTGCGCACGCGCCACTCGCCGGGTTCGCAGACTATGACGCGATCGGGTCGATGGCGCTCGCAGGCCCGATCCAGTTCGCCCGCGAAGGAGCCCGTGTTCCCCTCATCGTCCAGTCGGACGTAGTCCACGGCAAACCCCTCTTCCGCCAGTTCACGGGCGAAGTGGCGCATGGCGGAGAGGATCAGTACGAGCTTCTGCTTGTGGTGACGAACGTAGGTGGCCTCCTGCACCACCTCGACCATGAGAACGACATCCCGCTGAACATCGATGTCGGCAAGCGAGGCGATGCCACGGGTCAGATGATCACCGAGAACGAGTCGCAGCGTGCGCATCGCGAAGGCATCGTCGGCCGCAGTGATCGGAATGCGACGGACCGATTGTCCGCCGCCGCTCTTCCGACGCGGAGCGATCAGTCCGACAGGGGGTCGAAGCCGGACTCGATGCGTACACCTTCACGCTTCATCCGTTCGAGGATGCGGATCGTGAATCCATCATCGGGCGTGCCGTTGCCGCGCAGCGTGTCGCCGATGAGGCCGTAGACGGTGTAACGGTCGCGAAGTTCGACATTCGCAGCGACTTCGTCGAGCACCGGCTTGACATGCGTGTCGTCGAGCTGACCGTCGAGGAGCTGGGATACATTGAGTGTCATGGTCACCACCTCCGATCACGAACCGGCCCGACCACGGGTTCGAGTCGTTTCGCGATGAATTCGCGAGCACGGAATATGCGCGTTCGAACGGTGCCGATGGGGATCTGAAGCATCTGGGCGATTTCCTTGTACGGCTTGCCTTCGACCTCGTACAGGACCAGCGCCTCGGCGAGATCGGGCTGCAACCGCTTCATCGCCGCCTCGACCGTATCCGAAATCTGGCGGGCAAGAAGGCTGCGCTCGGGATCTTCGTGATCGCTTCCGACCGCGTCTTCGAAGTCGGGTGCATCCTCGCTGGCCATATCGTCGCGCAGCACGACGTGCTTATGCTGCCGGGTAACGAAATTGAAGGAAGTGTTGCGGGCGATCTGGTAGATCCAGGTGTAGAACGAACTCTCGCCCTTGAACGACGGCAGGCCACGATAAGCCTTGATGAAAACGTCCTGGACGACGTCTTCGACGTCGCTCGCGCGCTTGACCCAGCGGGTGACGTGACGTGCGACGCGCCGCTGATACTTCACCATCAGCGCTTCGAAGGCGCGCATGTCTCCATCGCGAGCAAGACGCACCAGTTCACGGTCGGGATCGGCAGTAGTCATTAGCCGCGAAGGATACCGGGGGGCCGACTCCTGCGCAAACGCCGGCTCGGGAGCATCGGAACTGACCGCATTCATGAGGTGCCTTTCAGGGTACGGCGTGAAACCGGCGTGCTTCGATTGGGTCAGTGGAAGCGCCGGAGCAACATTACGGGAACAATGACCCCCTTCAACGCCCCCGGTTTCAGCTTTCTGCCCGGAGATCGAATGACGTCGTCGCGCCTCCCCTTGTTCGCCGAGCGGTACGTGATCGAATGCGACCGCTACGTCCTGTATCTGGGCAGCAGCCGGGTTCTGACGACCGATATCGTGGCTGTTCTCCTCGACACCCGCCTGCCGATGCTGATCACCCATGGCGATCCGGTTTCAGTACGACGCGAACTCGATGAAATGCGCGAAATCCTTCGGGCCTCGCGCGCGCCGCACTATGAGCAGGACTGGCTGCTGCTGGAGGGGCGCCTGGACGTCGCCTGGTTGAACCGCATCGTGGCGCAACCAGGCGCCCTCGCCGGCATCGAGCAGGCCTTCACGATCGGCCATGGGACCTCGGCCCAGGACATCACCCGCCGCCTGCTGGAACGCGTCGCACGCCGGCACTGATCGCGCCGCACCGATCACGTACGACACGCACCGCGTTCTGCACGGTGGTCTTGGCATTCGGGAACAGCCCGGGTAGTCTTGGACGGGTGCACTGCCGTCGCTTGAAACGGCAGGCTTCGCAGGCGCGTCGTGCTTGCATCGGTTCCGAAACGACGTCGCCCCGCGAAACTCTTGGAGGAGATACATTGAAAAATCGTCAAAGTACGGCGCGATGGATCGCTGCGGGCATGCTCATCGGTACGGCCGTATCCGCGAGCGCGCAGCAGGACTTTCCGAACCGCCCCATCCGCTTCATCACTCCGTACGCCCCGGGAGGCAGCACGAGCTACATGGCGCGCCTGATCGGACAGCACTACATGGAGCGCTGGGGGCAAAACGTCATCGTCGACAATCGACCGGGCGGCAATACGATCATCGGCACGG